>Ga0210410_10003423_pt1 | contig 14045 bp, 9 predicted proteins | sample IncBWC4MmetaG_FD_161058 | JGI IMG/M metagenome (GOLD analysis project Ga0210410, IMG submission 161058) | Forest soil microbial communities from Barre Woods Harvard Forest LTER site, Petersham, Massachusetts, United States - Inc-BW-C-4-M | ecosystem: Environmental > Terrestrial > Soil >... | reverse complement strand
GGCCTCCACCTGCTGAGGCAGTTGGTTGCCGTAACGCCAGGGCCGGCGGGAACGGTCGGTTAGAGCTTCCAGACCGTATTCCTTGTAGCGGTCAAAGATTTTGTAACCGGTTTTGCGCGAGATGGCGAACTCGCGACAGAGCGCGACCATCTTCTCCCCGTCCAGCAAGCGCGCCACAAAACGAACACGTTCATCCATAACCGAACACTCCTTCCAAGGCATCACTCCCTCCCCTAAAGGGAAAAAGTGTCACCCATGTGTCCGGTACAAACTGTCACCTATGTGTCGGGCCGCTCATTCCACAATTTCACATTCTCTTGAGGAGCGGGAGAATGCACTGGTTTCACTGTGGAAGGCCGTAGGTCCCAAGGCTCTTTGTCAACCGATCGTCTCGATAACTAGCGCAGGTGTGGCTGAGGTTAAACGGCCGAGTGTGGCCGGTCTGTGTGATGAGCTGCCACTTGCTCCACGCCGAGAAGGCTTCGAAACGTTGGAGAATGTCAGCGAGGCGCCTTTGGCCCGGGCAGGCGATGAATTTCAAGCTTTGCTTGCAACTTTGCATTAGTCACTATAATGTTGGGGTGACTATCGGAATGTGTTTAGGGCATCCTTGGTGATGCGCACTCCCGGAGGAGCGACACAATGCGGCGCGCGAAAACTGGCCTGAGACGATCAGCCCCCAGAGCGGGCGGCGGCGGCAACGATGATGAGGCTTCCAAAGGGAAAGGAGGCCATGCTATTTCGGGGAACGGCCAGATGGCGGGCCTGCGCGAGCGCAAGAAAGCGCGGCTTCGGCAGCAGATTGTCGAGACAGCTTTGCATCTTTTTCGTCAGCGTGGATACGAGAACACGCGGATTGATGACATCGTGCAGACTCTGGAGATCAGCCAGCCGACGTTTTTTCGTTATTTCCCCAGCAAAGATGCGGTTTTACGCGAGGTAGGGCGGCGCGCGTTTGCGCGCCAGGCGGAGAGCCTGAAGTCCGAGTTATCCATCAAAGCCACGACGGAACAGCGCTTGCGACGATTTTACGAAACTCTGGGAAACGTAACGGAGGTGGGGCGGCCGCTTTGGCAGGCGGTAATTCTGGCCGGCGCGATGGACCCGGTGCGCTCACCGGAGCTGCGAGGCGCGGAGGCAACTACGGTTAGTCTGCTCCGTGAAATCATCGCAGAGGGTCAGAAAAACGGCGAGATCACGCGCGATTTTCCGGTGGTGCACATGGCCGAGTTCATGGAAGGGCTTTTCAATACCGTGGTGCGGCAGTGGGCGGTGGATCTAACTGGGCCTCACAAGCTTACCGAGCGGGTGCGGAATGCGGTTGAATTTTTCTTGCGCGGGGCCAGGCCGTAGGCCATCCAGCGGAATCCATTCCGTTTTCAGGAAGAGCTTCAAAAACTCCAATCCCTTCGAAGAGAACTAAGTCACGTATGCCGGGTTCGTTGAGGTAGACGCGATGAAAGCCGCCATACTGCGCGAGTTCAAGGCACCACTCACCATCGAAGAGGTCGATCGGCCGAAGCCTGAGGCGGATGAGGTTCTGATCGAGATGGAAGCATGCGGAGTCTGCCACTCGGACTTGCATGTGGCGGACGGGGATTGGCCGCAGCTGGTTCCGATCACAAAGAGGCCTTTAATCCTCGGGCACGAGATTGCGGGCCGGGTCGTAGAAAAAGGCGCTTCTGTGAGCCACTTGCGGGTGGGGGACCGAGTAGGCGTTCCCTGGGTAAATAAGACGTGTGGCGAGTGCGAGTTCTGCCGCGAAGGTAATGAGAATCTTTGCGTCAAGCAGCAAATCACGGGCGTCACCGTCGACGGGGGTTACGCGGAATTCGTAAAGGCACCCGCCAATCATGCGTTGAAGATTCCGGAGGGACTCTCCTTCGTCGACGCCGCACCTCTTTTCTGCGCGGGGGTGACCGTCTATAGGGCGCTAAAACAGGCCAAAATCCAGCCAGGGCAGCGTTTGGCAGTGTTTGGGGTCGGTGGACTGGGGCATCTGGCCGTGCAGATTGGGCTGGGGCTGGGGGCAATCGTCACGGCCGTTGATGTCTCCGATGAGAAGCTCGCGCACGCGAGAAGTTTGGGGGCAGCCGCAACGTTGAACGCGGGAACCGTGAATGTTGTCAAAGAGCTAAGGCGAGCCGGAGGTGTCCACGCTGCGCTTGTGACTTCTGCCGCTAAGGTGGCTTATGACACGGCCTTCCCGTGCGTTAGGCCGACCGGGAAGCTTTTGGTCGTTGGATTGCCTTCGGAGTCGCTGTCCTTTCCGGCGATCCAGATGGCGGCACTGGAGGTGCGCATCCAGGCGTCGTCTGTTGGCACGCGAGAGAACCTGAGAGAAGTACTAGCCCTGGGCGCGACAGGGAAAGTTCGTTGCCAAACGGCCACGCGTCCGCTGGCACAAGTCAACGAAGCGCTCCAGCAGCTGAGAAGTGGACAGGTTTCGGGCCGGCTGGTACTCGTACCCCGCTATAGGCCTTCCTCCAACTAGCCCGTCCTCTTGGATCAGGCACGCAGAGGCGCTACCTTAACCATCCAGATCCCAACCATAGGGCTCGGGCAGGGGCTAGGCATCCCCGGCACGTTCCAGAGCATCTTCAATTCAACTTGACGTTAGTGAATATAATGTGATACGGACTATCACAATATTCGATAGTTGAGCCGGGGCAGTGGGGTTCGAGAACACCGCGAGACTCCTAAATCCTCTGCCCGGCAGGTGCTGCACTCTCTTGGTCGAGTTGAAGTGGTGACGTCAACAAAAAGCTTGTCCGTCGCAAGACTCATCTAAAGGGGAGCACACGAACTTGGGTCCGATCAAAATCGCAAACAAGAGGTCTTCGAAGAACCAGGAGGAGTTATGAGAGCGACCTTACTGGCAGGTCTATTTATATGTGTGTCAGGGCTGTTGTGGGCCAGCCCACCGACGTCTGCGCAAGGCGTAGGTTCGTCGGCTGATCTGACTGGGACGGTTACGGATCCATCGGGGGGCGGCGTTCCGAATGCCAAAGTGACGGTGACAGATGCCGCCAAGGGAGTGGAGCGCAGCGTGATGACCGACGAGCACGGTTTTTATCGCCTGTCGGGATTGGCTCCGGCGACGTACAAATTAAGCGTGGAGCACAGCGGCTTCCAGACGGAAGTTGTCACGTCCCTTACTTTGACCGTTGGGCAGACTTCCATCCTGGACTTTCACCTGAAGTTGGCAGGCATCTCTGGACAAGTGGAAGTGACCTCCGAACTTCCCGTGGTGGAAACCGAGAGAGGGAGCCAGTCGAACACACTTACTCAGGAGGATATCGCCAATCTTCCCATCGATCGGCGCGACTATCTAACCTTCACGCTGCTGACTCCGGGGGTTTCGAATTCCACGCGGCTGGCTTCCGACCAGGATTTTCGAGTGAAATCAACCCCGCAGAGCGGCCTATCGTTCTATGGCAGCAATGGCCGCGGCAATAGCGTGACGGTCGACGGCGGAGAGGCCAATGATGACGCAGGTGGAGTGCGTCTGACGCTGAGCCAGGACGCGGTGCAAGAGTTTCAAGTTAACCGCAGCAATTATTCGGCGGAGCTCGGGGGAGCGAGCGGCGCAACGATTAACATCATCTCGAAATCGGGAACGAACGAGATGCACGGCAGCCTGTACAGTTATTTTCGCAATGATGCGCTGGATGCCGCTGACCCGTTTGCCCGAACGCAGGCGCTGGCGCCGGGTCAGATTTTCGATCCGACGCAACCGGACAGCAACAGCTCGGCGACCAAGAATTCGCTGACCCGCTATCAGTTTGGTGGCACGGTGGGCTTCCCGATCAAGAAAGACAAGACTTTTCTGTTCGTTTCGTTCGAGGGCTTGCTGCAGAACGCGCAGAATTCCGTTCCGATCCTGACCAGCACCAGTCTTTTCCGGCCGACGGCGCAGGAGAATGGGATAATCGCTGGATTGACGGCCGAAGGAGCCACTCCCGTAAACTGCTTCGCGGGCATGCCACAAATTCCGGCAGCTTTCTGCGCAGGGGCGCTCACTAGCGGTTTGACGGTCAGCCAATCCACGGGTCTTTCGCAGATTCAAAAGGGGCTGAACGGTTTCCTCGTGGGCGCGCTGGAATCAAACGGCGGACTGTTCCCTTACAACACCCGAGAGTACCTTGCGTCTGGGAGGTTCGATCACCGATTCAGCGATGCGAATCAGATAAGCGTCAGTTACAGGTATGGGCATGACCGCGAAGAAAATCCCGACGTGCAATCGCTAACGGGCTTTTCGGCGGGCAGTGCTGTACGCGCCTATGACGACAACATTTTGGCCGCTTTCTATCATCAGTTCAGCGCCACGGCGCAAAACGAACTCCGGTTGCAATTTGACTACTACAACACCGGGGTCATTCCGAACGAACCCGGGGAAGCCGGGCTGCAAATCCCCGGCTTTGTGAATAATTTGGGAACGAACATCTTTTTGCCCGAATCCAGTATTACCCGCAGATATGAAATCGCGGACAACTTCACGCTGATCCGCGGGCACCATACTTTCAAGTTCGGAGGTTCCGAGCTGCTTCGCGGCAACCATACGGAATCGCACACGTTCTTCCCGGGGCGATTCGTATTTAGTTCGTTACCTGGCGGTGCGATTAGCCCCTGCTTAGCACCATCTCCCGACGCGACAACCGCGAATCCTTGTGGACTCTTAACTGGCGGAGCGAGCATAACTTCGCTGCAGGCGGTTTCGTTTGGCATTCCGGTGGTTTTCCAGCAGGGCTTCGGCAATCCAGTTTACCCGTATTATACGAGGCCGTTCACGGCGGGCTACTTTCAGGACACGTGGCAGATCCGACCCAACCTAACCTTGAATCTCGGTCTTCGCTATGAGCTTGACACGCAGTACGCTCCCTTGAACACGTATAAGAAGGATTTTGGCCCGCGCGTGTCATTCGCTTGGGATCCATTCGGCAACCACAAGACGGTGATTCGCGGCGGGTACGGGATCTTTTACGCACCGATCTACGACCAGATTACGTCTGTGGATTACTCCCTCGGAGTCCGGAACGCGAACAACAGTTCGGTGGGAAACACAACGAATGCGGGGCAAGTGAACAACCTGGACGCCATTTGTGGATTTACCGGAGCACCCGGATTCTTTTTTCCGCCTCCGGCTAGCCCCACCAGTCCCTGCAACCGAGAAATCTCCATTTACATCGTTCCAATCCAGGGAGTCCCTGGCGGCGCCGCAAATCTGAGTGCCCCGGGAGTCTTCCAAACGCTATTCGCTGAAGGGGCGATCACTTGCACGACACCGCCTCCGGGGAGCAGCGCTTGCATTACCCCTGCTTTGCTTGGGCAGCCTGGGCTGGGGCTGAATGTCGCCAATAGCGGTCCCCTTGGTCCGCTTCAAGTGGTTTTCGTCGACCAGCCTAATTTTAGACCCCCTTACTCGCAGCAGGCCGAGTTTGGAATTGAGCGCGAGATTGTTCCGGGACTCTCTATCTCTGCCAGTTACATCTACTCTCATACCATCGGCCTGCCCACCGCCATTGACACCAATCTATTGCCAGCACCCTTCACCACCATTACGCTGGCCAACGGGAAAACGGCCTCCTACCGGAACTGGAATCCCAGCGCCGGCACCGCGGGCGACCCAGACCCGCTGGGCGGCACGGAGTTCCCCGGGGGAGTCTCGCCATGCGCCAATCCTTTCAAGTGCTTTGTGAATCCGTTTATCGTGCAAAACAACGAATACGCTTCCGTTGGTACCGCTCTTTATCAAGGCGGAATTCTGGAAATCAAGAAGCGCTTCAGCAATCATTTTTCCGTGTTAGGCAATTACACCTATAGCAAAGGTTTCGACACGGGTACTGATTTTAACAGCGATTATGGCCCGCAAGATCCGACCAACCTGGGCGCCGACCGCGGACTTTCCGAATTCGATCAGCGCCATAAGGTCGTGGTGGCCGGCGTACTTGACAGCCCTTGGGCAAATCCTATCCTTGCCGGTTTTCAGTTGGCCCCCATTTTTACCTACAACAGCGGGCATCCGTTCAACCTGCTCGCGGGAGGCGAAGTGAACGGCGACAATCACACCACGAACGAACGCCCCATCGGCGCCGGCCGCGATACTGGACTTGGCCCGAGTTACACCAATTTCGACATGCGACTGAGCTGGCAACATAAACTTGCCGAAAAGGCCAGAGTGCAATTTACAGCGGAGGGCTTCAACATTGCCAACCATACCAACTACGCAAGCGTGAACAACGTGGTGAATCCACTGTTTGGCATTCAAACAGGGCCAACTGTTTGTCCGGTCGCAGGCACGTGTGCCACGGGCAATACCACGTTTGACGTGCACGGGAGCGCAGCGCTTTCTCCGAGCCAACCGCTGGGGTTTACCTCCGCTTTTCCAAAACGTGAAATCCAGCTGGGGCTGCGGCTTATGTTCTAAGTTCAGCCTATGACTGGCGGCGGCACGCAAGAGAGTGCCGACATCGAATGGGCGCTGACGAATCACGGATATTGTCCCCAGACTAAAGGCAGGAGGATTTTCATATGTGGCGGATATCAAGGCGGGTAGTTCTATTGTTTGCGTCGTTGGCGGCGATCGTTCTTTCCTTTGCGGGGACAGCCGGCGCGCATACTGGCGTCACAACTCACATGGGGACCCTGAGCGACGGGGCAACGTATCTCATCGAGGTGCCGGCAAATTGGAACGGGACGTTGTTTCTTTACAGTCACGGCTATGTGGTGCCCGGAAGCGCTAATCCTGCGCAGGATGTCGGCGATCCCTTCACGCGATTTTTTATGCTTTCCAGCGGGTACGCACTAGCTGGGTCTTCCTATGCCACCACCGGATGGGCGATTCACGAGGCGTTGCAGGACCAGATTGCGGTTCTTGAACAGTTCGAGAAAATCTTCGAGCGTCCGAAGAGGACGATCGCGTGGGGACACTCGCTTGGCGGAATCATCACGGCTGGACTCATCCAACGAAACCCGGAGCGTTTTGTGGCGGCGCTGCCCATGTGTGGAGTGCTGTCCGGTGGCGTGGCGACCTGGAACACCGCGCTGGATGCGGTGTTCGCGTTCAAAACGCTGCTTGCGCCGGGAACTGGGCTGCAGATCGTCAACATTGCTAACCCCGTAGCCAATCTCGATCTTGCCGAAGTGGTGCTTGCGGAGGCACAGGGCACACCGCAAGGGCGAGCGCGGATCGCGCTGGCTGGAGCTTTGGGGGACTTGCCGGGATGGTTCACTCCGTTGTCACCGGAGCCGGCGGCAAGCGATTTTGCCGGACAGGAAATCAATCAGTTCCTGTGGGATCAACAAGTGGACTTTCCATTCGCGTTTGCGTTTCGTGCAGAGCTCGAAGCACGCGCGCAGGGCAATGTTTCGTGGAATACGGGAGTTGATTACCGGAGGCAGATAGAGCGCTCGATTGGGCGCGACCAGGTGCGGGCGCTCTACGAAGCCGCGGGCCTGGACCTCGATGCCGATCTGAAGGTTTTGAATGAGACGGTGCGAATCAGCGCCGATCCGGAGGCCGTCCACTACCTGGAAAGGAATATCATTTTCGACGGCGAGATTCACATTCCAGTCCTGACTCTGCATACCAAGGGCGATGGCTTGGTAGTAGTTCAAAATGAGAGCGCGTACAAGAAAGTTGTGGACGAACGGGGTAACGGAGAGTTACTGCGGCGCACGTTTGTCGATCGCGCGGGACATTGTGCGTTTACGCCGGCGGAAACGATCGCCGCCGTTGAGACGCTTGTCAATCGCTTGGACACGGGTAGGTGGCACGACGTCGAGGCCACTGACTTGAACAAGGCCGCGGCGTTGCTTGGGCCCGGATTCAACGTTTTCGCAACGTCACAGGGCGCCATTGTCCCTGTGCCGCCGGCATACATCGAATTCGATCCAAGCCGGTATCTTCGTCCGTTTGACGCCGTCACGGAAGAGTGCGAAGTTGGATTCCTGTGTGGCGACCCATTCTTGCCGTTCGGGGAGCGCTAGGAAACATCCAGATGGGTGTTTGAGTCGCACCCACTCGCCTGCGAGAGCAGCAGACCGTGAAGAACATTTACGTGCAATGAGGGCAGACAGTCTCTGCAGGCTAGCGTTAGTAAATAACATATGATATATACACACAGATTAGATCGAGTGAGGAAACTGTCCTTGCGCTATGACCGGCAGCCCGAAAACTAAGCAGATCTTCGACCTCACGGGCCGCGTGGCAATCGTTACCGGCGGATCCGTGGGGTTGGGCCGGCAGATGGCCGAGGGGCTGGCGGAAATGGGGGCGAATCTCGTCCTTTGTGCGAGGAAGAAAGAGCGGTGCCTGCAAGCCGCCGAAGAATTGCAAAAGCTGGGCGTGGAGGTTATGGCGCTTGGCTGCGACGTCAAGCAGCCCGGCAGCATTCAGGAGGTTGCCGACGCCGCGGTCAAAAAGTTCGGACGCATCGACATCTTGATCAACAATGCGGGCACCTCGTGGGGCGCGCCCGTGGAAGCGATGACGCTCGAGCAGTGGAATAAGGTGATCGAAACGAATTTGACGGGTACGTTTCTTTTTTCGCAGGCCGTCGGCAAGGTCATGATTGCGCAACGACACGGGAAGATTATCAACATTGCTTCCGTGGCTGGGCTACGCGGTTCACCTCCGAGATTCTCTGCTATCGGTTACAGCGCCAGCAAGGGGGGCGTCATAATTTTCACAAAGGACCTGGCTTGCAAGTGGGGCATGCACAACATTCAGGTGAATGCGATTGCGCCGGGATGGTTTCCGACGGATATGTCGGAAAAAGTGATTGAGCGAAACAAGGAGTCATTGTTGGCAGGTATTCCCTTGGGCCGTTTTGGCGGACCGCAGGACTTAAAGGGTGCCGCCATTTTTCTTGCCTCCGATGCGTCCGATTTTGTGAGTGGACACGTCCTGGTAGTTGACGGAGGGCAATCCGCCTGATTCGGGCGAGACGCGCCATGAATATTCCTCTTACACCCTTGCGGTTTCTTCGCTACGCCGAGCAGCAATTCCCGCGCAGAACGGGAGTGGTTTGCAATCAAGACCGCTTTACGTATGCGCAATTTGCTGAACGCACCCGCCGCCTTGCAGGAGCCCTGCGTCAGGCTGGCGTCCAACCAGGTGATCGCGTCGCGTTCCTCAGCACGAATTGCCACCGGCTGCTCGAAGCGTACTACGGAGTGTTGGAGGCCGGTGCGGTTCTGCTGCCACTCAATATCCGGCTGGCACCGAGCGAACTGAGCTATGTCTTAAACGATGCCGAGGCAACAATTCTTTTTGTCGAGAAGCAGTTTCTGGGATTGCTTGAGTCCTTCCGCAAGGAAATTCCTTGCGTGGAAACATTTGTCCAACTTGACGGGGCGCCGGATGCGTCTTGGATCTATCCAAGCAATTACGACGCGCTTCTTGAAGCAGCTCGGCCGTATCGCGCCGACATCACTTCCATCGATGAAAACGCGCTGGCGGAGCTTTTCTATACGAGCGGCACGAGCGCAAATCCCAAGGGCGTGATGCTGACGCACAGAAATATTTACCTGCATGCGCAGAACGTTTGCTTGGGATTCAATACGGAAAACGGGTCCGTCGAGCTGCATACCATTCCGCTTTTCCACGCGAACGGCTGGGGTGTGGCGCATTTCCTCACTCTGCTTGGGGGGAAGCATGTCATGATGCAGCGCTTCGAGAGCAAAGAGGTCTTCCGTCTCATTGAAAAGGAAGCCGTCAATTCCTGCAGCCTCGTACCCATCATGGCCACGGCTCTGGTGAACTGCCCGGAGCGTCCCAAATACAACTTGACCAGCTTGCGCCGCATTGTGATCGGCGGGGCCGCTTCTTCGCCGACGCTAATTCGCGAGGTTGAAGAAAAACTCGGCTGCCAATGCATTTCGGGTTACGGACTGACGGAGACCTGCCCTTCCCTGTCGATTTCTCCAATGAAGGTGGGCATGGGCTGGGAGGGCGAAGAGCGCTATGCCGGGCAGGCGATGACGGGATATGCGTTTCCGGGCACGGAATTACGCGTCGTGGACGCCAACGACAACGACGTGCCTCGCGATGGGAAAACGATCGGGGAGATCATCGCGCGAAGTGACGGCGTGATGGAAGGTTACTGGCGGCAGCCGGCCGCTTCCGCAGAAGCCCTGCGCGGCGGATGGTTCCACACCGGGGACATGGCCACACTCAATGAAGAAGGCTACCTGCTGATTGTCGATCGCAAGAAAGACATTATCGTCAGTGGCGGGGAGAACATCTCCTCTCTTGAGGTTGAAAAAGCAATTCTTGCCCACCCGAAAGTCTTGGAGGCCGCGGTCTTTCCCGTTCCCGATGATAGGTGGGGTGAAGTCCCCAAGGCCCTAGTAGTCTTAAAACCGGAAACCGCTGTCACGGAGGCCGAACTCATCGAATTCTGCCGTTCGCGGCTGTCCCACTATAAGTGTCCACGAACGATTGAGTTTGTCGCAAGTTTACCCAAGACCGGCACTGGGAAAATATTGAAGAAAGATCTGCGCAAACGATATTGGGAAGGCAAGGAAACCATTCGCCCGGATTTCAAAATGCGGAAAAGTAGTGGTTGAGCAGGATTAATAGGCAGACAAACAGATCGCAGTTGGTAAGAGATTGCGCCGGGCAGTTCGCGCCCCGACCGAAAGGAGTTCAGTCCATGGATTTAAAGTTGACCGCTGAGGAGTCGGCGTTCCGCGATGAATTCTGCGCGTGGCTAACTTCCAACGTGCCGAAAGACTGGAACGAGTGGCGCGAGAAACCCATTGAGGAATCATTCCCGTACCTTCGCGCGTGGCAACGAAAGCTGCAGGAAGGCCGGTGGGCCGCGGTTTCATGGCCCAAGGAATACGGGGGCCGCAGCGCCACGCTGATGCAGCAGGCGTTGTTTTGGGAAGAGATGGCACGTGTGGAAGCGCCACCCATGGCTAACTCGCTCGGCCTGGGGCTCATTGGGCCAACAATTATCGCGTGCGGAACGGAAGCGCAAAAAAAACGCTTCATTCCGAAAATTCTGAGCGCGGAAGAAATTTGGTGCCAGGGCTTCTCCGAGCCTAACGCCGGCTCCGATCTTGCAGGCTTGCAGATGGAGGCCCGGCTGGACGGCGATCACTACATCGTGAACGGGCAAAAGGTCTGGACGAGTTACGGCTGGGTTGGTGACTGGTGCGAGCTCGTGGTTCGAACGGACCCGAGTGTTACAAAACACAAAGGACTCACGGTTCTACTGGTGGATATGAAATCGCCGGGGGTCGAAGTTCGTCCATTGCGTCAGATGACGGGAGAATCTGAATTCAACGAGCTGTTCTTTCGCGATGTGCGCGTCCCGGTTGAAAATGTGCTGGGAAAAGTAAACGACGGGTGGAACGTGGCGATGAGCACCCTAATGTATGAGCGGGGCTCGTATGGCGCCCGGCTGCACCTTATCTTCAAACGATATATTACCCGCCTGATTGAACTTGCGCGAACTATCCAGCGCAATGGCCGGGCCGCGGCCGAGGACCCAGTGATACGTCAGAAGCTTGCGCAGTGCAGCGCGGAGATCGAAATCATGCGCTTCAATCAGATGCGTGCGTTCAGCCGCATCACCGCCACCGGTGTGCCGGGGCCGGAGGGCTCGATCCAGAAAATCTTCTGGAGTGAACTTAATCAACGACTCCAGCAAATCGCACAAGAAGTGCTTGGTTCCTATGGCCAATTGATGGGGAGTGATCCGCGCGCTATCGACAAGGGGCTTTGGTCTTACGGGTACCTACGCACGCGCGGAAATACAATCGAAGCCGGGACTTCGGAAGTCCAGCGCAACATCATTGGGCATTTCGTTCTCGGCCTGCCCAGAAGCTACTAAGGGGATACGTCATGCAATTCGGGTTGAGTGAGAGCCAGGAGTTTTTGAAAGACAGCGCGCGGAAGTTTTTCGCAGGTGAGTGTCCGATTGCTGAAACGCGGCGCCTGATGGAAACGGATACAGCCTACGACGCCACGCTCTGGTCGAAGCTCACCGATCAGGGTTACACCGGCATCATATTTCCAGAAGCGTACGGCGGAGTCGGCCTGGGCAAGGTCGAACTCATGCTGCTGATGGAGGAGGCCGGCCGCGCACTTTTGCCGGGTCCATTTTTCTCGACCGTCGTTTTGAGCGGATCCGTCCTGGATGCCGTTGGCACGCCGCCGCAGAAGAAAAAATATCTTGAGCCCATCTGCCGGGGCGAGGTTCGCGCCACAACAGCCATTCTGGAAGCCAGCGCGAGCTGGAACCCGCGGGATGCCAGGCTGAGCGCCAGCAATGGCAAGCTCACGGGGGAAAAGCTATTTGTATCTGACGCGGCTATTGCGGATTTTATCGTCGTGGTTGCTCGCGGCGGTGTATTCCTAGTCGAGTCCAAAGCGCCTGGCCTGAAGGTCTCACCGATGTCCGGAATGGACCTTACACGCAAGCTCTACGTAGTCGAATTCAGAAATACTCCTGCGGAGGAAATTGGCTCGTCCAATGATCTCGCGCGAGCGTTTGACATCGCCACAGCAGCTCTGGCTGCTGAATTGGTTGGCGGCATGCAGCGGACTCTCGATCTCACCGTGGAATATGCCAAGACCCGCAAACAGTTCGGCAAACCAATTGGGATTTTCCAAGCCGTGCAGCACCAGTGCGCGGACATGTATTTGGAAACAGAGAGCGCACGTTCAGCGGTGTACTACGCAGCGTGGGCCCTGGAAGAAAACTCTCCGGACGCAGCGACCGCCGTTTCCATCGCCAAAATGTATGCCAGCGACGCCGCCCGAACCGTGGGCAACCGCGGCATTCAGGTTCATGGCGGCATGGGTTTTACGTGGGAGAACGATCTTCACTTGTACTATCGGCGGGCGAAAGCATCGGAAACGGCATTCGGCGACGCCACGTTTCATCGCGAGCGCATCGCATCGATGGTGATCGACGCTGGAAGCGTCGTCGCGAAAAGCGCGTAGAGCAAGAAACGAGAGAGCCTATCAATGACTGATCTAGTGCAACTCACAAAAGACAGCGGTATCGCCGTGATAACTATCAACAATCCGCCCGTCAACGCTCTGAGCCCGGGCGTTCCGGAAGGAATTTCGGAAGCGCTGGACCAGATTGCTCAGGACGACAGCGTCAAAGCCGCGGTCCTGATTGGCGGCGGACGCACATTTGTGGCTGGAGCGGACATTAAAGAGTTTGGCAAAATGACTTCGGGCAAATCACGCGGCCCTGGACTGCTTCCGCTACTCCTGAAAATCGAAGACAGCGGCAAGCCGGTGGTGATGGCCATTCATGGGACGGCGTTTGGCGGTGGATTGGAACTGGCGATGGCTGGACACTATCGGGTTGCACTTTCGAGCGCGCAAGTGGGCCAGCCGGAAGTGAAGCTTGGACTGATTCCGGGCGCGGCAGGCACGCAGCGCCTTCCGCGACTCGCTGGCGTCGCGAAAGCCGTCGAGATGTGCATGGGCGGCAATCCGGTCAAAGCCGAGGAGGCGCTGAACTTCGGTATTGTCGACCGCATCATCGAAGGCGATCTTCTTGCTGGAGCGGTTGCATTTGCACGCGAAGCCGCATCTAAACCTGCCCGCAAGACGCGCGAACGCAATGAGAAACTCGGAAATGCAGCGGAGAGTGCCAAAATCTTTTCCTCCGCGCGCGAAGCAGCTGCCAAAAAGCAACGCGGCCTGTTCGCTCCCGTTGCCGCCATCGATGCCGTGGAAGCCGCCACTAAACTGTCTTTCGAAGAAGGCTGCAAACTGGAACGGAAGCTCTTTGTCGACTGTCTCTTCTCCGAACAATCCAAATCACTCATCCACGTTTTTTTCAGCGAGCGCGAGGTGAGCAAAATCCCCGACGTCCCGAAAGAGACCCCCATTATTCCGATTAAATCCGGCGCGGTTGTCGGCGCCGGCACCATGGGCGGCGGGATCGCTATGGTGCTGGCAAACGCAGGAATTCCGGTACTTCTGAAGGATGCGGACCAGCCTGCACTCGATCGCGGCCTGGCCACCATCCAGAAGAACTACGCGAACTCCGTCCAGCGTGGCCGCT
>Ga0210410_10003421_pt1 | contig 14054 bp, 15 predicted proteins | sample IncBWC4MmetaG_FD_161058 | JGI IMG/M metagenome (GOLD analysis project Ga0210410, IMG submission 161058) | Forest soil microbial communities from Barre Woods Harvard Forest LTER site, Petersham, Massachusetts, United States - Inc-BW-C-4-M | ecosystem: Environmental > Terrestrial > Soil >... | reverse complement strand
AGGGGCACTTTGTCGCGCACCTTCTCGAGCTGCAACGCGACGACGTTCGCGTTCGCTTGTGCTGGCATGTATTGTTCTCCTTAAGTTTTGGGTGGCCGCGAAGCGGCCAACAGAATTGCTGCGTTTCGGAATGGAATTGCAAAGCGTCTCTTGAGAAGGCGCCGAAAAAAGTCTTTGCTTGCCCGTGCTGGTGTTGCGGCGTGCGGTGATCGATCTTTGCCAGTCGATCTCCAAGCAGCGATCGTAGTTGTAGGGGCGCAGCATGCTGCGCCCCTACAAGGCACCGCTTACAATTCGAGGATCTGCTCGTCGCTCAGTTTGCCGTAATCGAGCCTTCGAGAATTGCCGCCACCGCTGGCCCTCGCGCTTGTCCGCTGCGCCTCGCGGCGCTGGTTTTTCCCTTGTTGCTCGCGCGGCAATTCTTGCGTGGTGGACGCTGCTGCAACCTCGCGCCGCGCGGAAGGCTCCTCGGCACGTCCCTTGCGAGCGCTATGCGCCGCCAGCGTGGTCTGCGTCCAATCGCTCAGTGCGCGCTTGGCCGCGCCCGGCACGAGCTGCGCGGCGCGTTCGCCGATGAGCCGCACCACTTGCGCCCGTGTTTCGTTGTCGAGCCTTCGCCCCGACAAAATTTGCGCTACCTGCTCGCCAAGTTGCCGGTCGTTCCTGAGCGCCGCCTCGATATCCGCTCGAATGGCGGCCGCAAGCCGTTGCTGAAGGGGCACGATCGATCGTGCCCCTTCAGCCTGAGGTTCCCCTGTTCGCCCCAAATTCGGCAGCGCCTGCTCAATGGTCCGCGCAATCGCGCCGCCTACACTCTTCTCCAAATCTTCATTTGCGCCTTTTTCAAACGATGCGTAGGCCGCAAACTCGGCCTCGCGGCTGCTCGCGCTCGATGCTTGCGTGTTCGGAGTGACCGCGGACGCCGCCTGTTCCGGTCGCGCCGCGACGGCAGCATTCTCGCTTGCGCGCTGATTATCTGCCACAGACGCGCTCGAAGGAGCGTTCGCCGTTCCCGATGCGCCGACCTTCTCCAACGCGCGCAAACCTTCAAACACCATCTCGCGAAACGCCACCGGATCCTCGCGCAGCATCATCGCTGCAAGCTGCGCACGCTGATTTGTGTCTCCCGCAAAATACGCACGGTCGATGTCGTCCAGAACGCGTGCCCGCTGCGCCGCCGCGCGCGCCTCTTCCGGTTTTGCAAAGACTTCGCGATAAGCGGACGCTTCTTGTCTAGCCTGCTGCATTCCGCTCCACAAATCGCGCGCTTCCTCGCCGCTTTGCGGATCAGCCATGCGCTCGGCCAGCCATTGCGGCGGAAGAGTCGCCTCCGCGTTTGCTGGCTGAGCGGCATTCGAGGCCTGCGAGGTTGAAGTGGCGCCGGCTTCCAAACGGCGATTCTCGTTCGCCGCCGCGACACGCGGCGGTTCTTCAGCATGCGCCAACGGCTGGCTTTCGGAGACTTGAACATCCTGCGCTTCCGGTTCGATCTCCAGAATCTGCTCATCCGTCAACGCAAAGAGATCGTGCAGCGTGCTCGCGCCGTTGGAATTCGACGTTTCGCTCGGTGTGGCGATTGATTCGGTGTGTGGCATTACTTTCCCTTTGTCGTTGATTGCGACGAATGCACAGGCTGAGCGACGGGCGGCGCGCTAAGGGCCATGGCACGAAGATGCGCTTCCGCATGCGCGCGCACGTTCGCGAACCCCGCTGGGTTCGTCATGTGCGCGGCCTGGCCCGCTTCGGAGTTAGCCCAGCGCTTGCATTCCTCGAACTCCACCGCGTGATCGTCGAGCAACTGATCCACGGGCACGGACGACAAAACGAGAGTGTGCGTTCCCCCGCCATCCGCACCGGCAGCAACACTCGGAGTAGTAGGGGCGGGGCTTGCCCCGCCCGCTGACGCCTCGGCACCATTTGCGCCGGGCGACCCAAGGGTCGCCCCTACATTCGATCCGGTCGCGGCGTGCGCCTGCGGTTCCACATGCGCGACACCTGATGCGCGCAACGAAACTACAATCGGCGGGCTGGCCAGCAATTGCTGAATCTCGCGCAACTGTTTGTTGCGCGAATCTTCGCCGGGAATCACCATTTCGGTGAGCCCCAGCACATTTTTGATATAGCCGAGGTTCGCCGGCTCGGTCAGCGCGCGCTGAATCACCGGATCGTTAATGCCGAACAATTGCTGCAAAACGCCGCGCTGCTGCGATTTCAGCCGCGGAAACGTTTCGTCCGCCTCCGGGTGCACGGCGATGTTGCCCTTCAAATCCGCAATGCGAATGGCGCGCGAATCAAACACGCCGTCCGGTCCCAGCAGCGGAATCTCCGCGTCATCGGGACGGTTTTTGCGGAAGCAATCCACGCCCAACAAAATTACGTCGGCGTAAAATTGTTTCATGCGCCGCCAAACGAGCCCGAGGCGTCCCAGCGCTTGGTCGCGCGCCAGCGCGTAACCCGAGGCGGTCTTCACATCCTCCATGTTCCCGCCAAAAACAGCGGGGAAAAGCCCGGTCAGAAATTGCGAGACGGGGCCGATCAATTCCTGCTGATGCTGCACCATGTCCGGCGGAACGCGCGCCGGCGCCGGCTGGAAAAATCCCGCCGCCAGAGGTTGCCCCGGACGCGCGCGTGCCGGAAAATGCGCCGCGGGCTCCGCGACCTGATTCGCCAGCGCGTCGAAATCCAGTACCTGCGGGTCAGCGTAAATCGGCGGAATGCCATATTCATAAGTCTCCGCCTGCATGTTGGATAAAACGTTGTAACGCTCCTGCACTTGCACCAGCGAATCGCCCACGCTGGGGCGGTTCTGCCCATCGCCCGGCAGAGCGTGCAGCACGCGCCAGTGATCGTCCATCGATTCGCTGCGCGCTTCGCAATACGCTTCGCCCGCGAACGCCACGTAGCAGCCATCGGGAAAAAGTGTCAGCAACTCGCCGCGTACTTTCTCGTCTTCGATGGAGTAAAACGCCCACGGCCGCAGCCAGGTGCGGTCAAACGTAATCAAATTCATCAGCGCGTCGCCGGGATGGATCGATGGCAAGCCTTGCTCGACACTCAACCGCGACACGCGCGCATACACATCTTCTGAACCTTGCGACGGCGACGTTTCGATATTTTTTGCCGCGTGCGGATACGCGGCTTTCAATTTCGCGCGATGCACTTCCGCCTGCCATTGCAGGTACGGATATTCGTGCATTTCGTTGGCCCACACGGGCGTGTTCAGCTCGAGGCCGCCCGCGATGGAGATGACTTCCTGGCCGTTCGGCACGCGCCGCGAGCCGACAACGCGCGGGACCGTCACGCGTTCCGCCTTGCGCACATGCGCGTGGGTCAATTCCGCGCCGCAGCCTGGACAGTTGGTTGCTTGTAGGGGCGCAGCATGCTGCGTCCTTACAACCGGGGCCGATGCCCCATCCTCGTTCTCGCTCTCGTTTTCGTCCTGGTATTGAACCTTTGACGTTGGCGTTTCTTTTCCGCATTCCGGGCAGACGTAGGTGTCTTCGCCGAGAGGAATCTCCAACGCCTCGAGTACCGCCTCTTCGTGAAAGCCGAACCGCTGCCCGTCGGCCACATAGCGCACGTACGCGCCGAGCTTCCCGTCCGTCCACAAGAAATACCCGATCAACGTCAGCAACTGTTCGACGTGATTGTTCTGCTCGATCAACTCCGCGACATCGCTCGCCGCGCGCGCCGCCGAAATATCCGCGAGCGACTGCGCGGATTGCGGATAGAACCGCACGCTTGGAACGTCCTGCGAAAGCACCGCGACGAACGACAGCCCGAACCCCTGATAAAAATTCGTGACGAACTGATACCGCGGCATCTCCTCGAGTTCGCGGTCGTCGCTCGAGCGATTTTCGTACGGCAAATGCCAGTTCATGTCGTTCGGATTCCACCAGGCGTACTGCAATCCCTGCCAGAAAAGTCGCGCCTGGCGAATGCGCCGAATCTCATGCCGCCGCGCCACCACGCCTTCGGCGCGGTACTGCCGCACCAGGTCGCGCAGCGCGTTGACCAGCTCGGGCTTGGCGTCCTCGAGCCGCTCGTTGTTCGGCCCCAGCTCGACAACTGCTCCGCCGGCGTATGGCTCGTTGCCCTTACCTGAGACGAATCGCGGAATCTCCCTTCGGCCAAGCGAAGGAACGCCGCCTTGCGCAATGCCCGGATCCTTTCCCGCGGCGTCCTGATCTGCATCATCAGGCACCAGCGTTGCACCCGGCGTGTAATTCCCATCCGCCGGTGCAATCGCGCCAGGCGTTCCGGCAAGACTCTCAACTGTGGGGTAAAGGTTCATGCGCTCCGCCACCTTCTATTTACCAGTACGTTATCAACGCATGGGTAAGTATGCTAACGTCCGCCCCGCTCAGTCGTGTTTCGGGGAGTGCTCCCAGTGGGGGTACTGGACACAGCTGAGAACTGTGGAAGGCTGCCTGCAGCCCTAGGAGTTCAAGTCTCCCACTCCCCGCACGACCTTCCATGGACTATCTGTTGACAAGTTTCATTGTTGAGTTAAACTGATTTTAGTTCTCAGCTGTGTTCAGTACGCGTTCTTCGGGCGGCTCTTCCGAGCCGCCCTTTTTCTTTGCGTTCAGACTTCCTGTCCACTCTTAGCAGAAGACGCTGCAAACTGGGTGTCACGCGCAGCCCCACCCTCACGCCACGCCTGAATCTGGTGCCACGAGCGCTTTCTCAGCCGTGGCAGCGCCACAGGTTTCACCGCCTCGGGAAACTCCACCGGCGAAAATCCCGCCGTCCCCAGCAGCGAATTCGTCAGCGCGCGATTCTCCGCGCGTAGCCGCGCCACTTCGCCTTCGAGCAGGCCGAGGTACCTCGACTGCATTAGTTGCTTAAGAAAATTAAACATGAGATTTGATTGTTAGGATTGCACTATGCTGATCGTTTTCGCACGAGCGCCAAAAACACATTCAAACCACCGACTATCAAGCCTGCCCCGAAACATGCCCACGAAATTGATCGCGCCAAGGCGTCAGAGTCACGGTCACTTAACGAACCTCGATGCAACGACAAGAACCAGAAACCCACAACTGCGCAAGCACTTAAAACTAAAAATAGAACCATTAGCCAAGGAACCGAGCGCTCGCCCAGTCCGCGGGTTTGTAGCAGCCCAAGACAGCAAACGGCCAAGGCAAGGCCAAGCAACCGTTCAGAATCTGAGCTGGACGGCGGTATTCCCTTCCGATCAAAAGTTGGGCCAGAATGGCTGCTCGACAAGGGAACGCTCTGCGCAGGCCGGTGAGGAAATACTCCCGGGCTAAACTGCCACACCGCCGCCAGTAGCAGGTAAACAGCGGCAATCAGCCAAATCGCAATTTCACAGCGCCTAGCTATTTCGAGTTGGTCCTTTGGGCTAGCCACAGGGTGTCCGCGTAACGGCACGATATATCATGCCCCTACACCACCGCCGGTTGGCGACGCGCCAAGCTCCAAATAATATTCACCAACGACAGCGTGAAGCCACCAAGAAGGCCGCCCATCAACGTAATTGCTTCGACGACTAGAGCCGCTAGCGACTCGCTTTTAGAGACGGTTGGAAGTAGGCAAATGCTTACACTCGCTAGCGCGTGCAGGCAAAACGACCAACGCAAAATCTTTCGGTTTACCGGCGACGTGCTCCGCCGGATCAATCGAAGCTGCGCGATTCCGAGCAAGGCCACGACAGCGCCTGGGACCAATACCAGAAACACTTGCGGCTCGTAGGGCTTCAATCCGCAACGAGCCGGAGGGTAACAATCGATCTGCGGAGGAAGCATCGCGTCGCCAAATAGGAACAGCGTAAGGGCAAATACAAAATAGCCGCCAAACGCAATGGCGAGCAGAAATACATTCGACTTTGCTCCTTCGCCGAACTGGATTTTGTCCACGAGGCTCCCTGAACTCTTAGACCCCAAGGATGGATCGATTGTGCCCGGCTTGCCCGTCTTCACCAGCGCCCGTGAGGCAAGTGTTTCGCGGTAAATTGTTTGCGCACTCCGGCTTAGAGCGTATCGGCAGACCTCGATCGCAAGGATCTCTGAAAGAACATGTTTTGGGGTAACCTTAGCTCAAGCGGCTGAGACTGCGATCAAGTATCTGCGTTTTCTCAAGGTCAGGATCACATTGATGACGAATGTGGTCAGGGCTGCTACGCCGCATAGTGCTGAACTAATGATAAGAGGAACGATAGCATCGCCAGTAGGCACGGCCGAATCTAGCTGCGCCTCCATAGAACGCGCACTGGCGAAACAAAAGGCCATTCCCGCGAGCACCAAAGCAAGGGTTATCGCAGCCAACACTGCGCTCATTTGTAGCGCAGACACTCTCGCGACGAAATAGTGGGCCGCGGAGAGCAGTAACAGAACCCCACCACCCCAGATGAGAATGAGGGGTGTCAGCACGCCTGGGAGTATCGCCCCCAACGAGAAAAGGGCTGCGTGTCCAATCACACCCACCAGCATCAGGACCGTCCCGGTCACAAGAAACATCGCGGCAGGTCGCAGTGGCACTCGTAGTACATTATCCATTGTTGTAAATATAGCTCCGTACAGATCCGCTAACAATAGGAAATGTTTGATAAACACTCCACTAGCGCCGACGCGGCAATTTCTTCGGCGTAAACTGTTTGCGCGCTTCGGCTTCGAGGCGCTGGAAGTGAATGGCGCGCGACGTGGGATCTTCGGCGCTGACTTGGCGCGCGATCTGTTCGCCCAGCGGCATGCCGGTTACAAAACGTGCCTGCGGGCCGTGTAGGGGCGGGGCTTGCCCCGCCCTCGTCGGCACAAAGGCCGATGCAACACCGGCGAACCTTCCGCCGGAGACCAAGCCATACCGCGCAGCGTCCGCGGGATCATCGCCATCCATTTTGCGAATGTCTTCGACGCGGCGGTCGTCGCGCACCAGCGTCGGCAGACAATCGATCAACTTCGCGCAATTCTCGGTGATGACCCAGGAGTCGGATTCGAGCAGTTGATACATCAGTTGCCAGCCGCCGACGCGATCGTCATCGGCAGGCACAGCGCGCGGCAGGCCGTTGGCTACCAGCACGTCGCCGAGTTGCTCCGCGATCGACGCTTCCGCCGTGCGATGCGCGAACGCATCCGGCGAGAGAAACACTTCGGTGATGCGTTCGCGTCCACTGCGCTCGGCAATGCCCTGCGCCAGCATGCGCGGCGAAAGATTGTTCTGCACGAATTCGCGATAGGTGATGATGCGCGAGTTGAAAGTCGAAAGTTGAGAGTTGAAGGAAGAGCTCGATAGGGTTGGAGTATTTCTACCCTCAACTTTTGACTGTCGACTTTCTACTGCCGCCGGCACTGCGCAGTGCCAATACACGGCGCTGGGATGCTGAAATCCCCAGTCGATGGAAATCCACCGCGGCCACCACGGCTCCAGCCGCAGCTCTTCGGGCCGCGCCGTGTGGCGTCCGACGTCGAAGACGTCGAAGTATTGCCCGGCGAAAACATCCCAATCCCCGTCCAGGAAGGCACGCCGCAAATGTTCCGGCAACGCTTCCAGCGTGCGGCGGTACTCCGCGTCGTTGGCGTAGATGGGGTTGTCGTCGATGCGCGCGCGAATGAACTGGTAATCGCCGGCGTCGTACAATTCCGGCCGGTCAAATCCCGGCGGCGGAATTTGATCCACCCACAACGCTTTCACCCAGGCGTGGCCGACGTTTCCAGGGTTCGTCGCGCCAGCCATGCAGGCCCTAATGTTCTTGCCCTTGTTTACTCCAGATGAATACAAGCGCGCTGGGCAGCGATTGCGGCTGGTCAGGAATTGCCACTGCTTCAGGGTGAAATGCGTCAGTTCATCGATTCCGATGAACAAAAATTCCGCGCCCTGATATTGATAAACGTCGCTCTCGCTGCGGCAATAGCCGAAGCGCGTGGTCGAGCCGTTCTGCCACGTCACGACATGCTTCGACTCGTTGTAACTGCGATACATTGACCGCGGCACATCGCGCCGGAACTGCGCCAGCAGCGACGATTCCAGTTCCGGATAAGTGCGGCGCAAAAGGAGTGTGTCGCAGCCGGGCACCTCATTCGCCTGCAGGATTGCTTCCCACAAGAGGGCTTTGGTTTTCCCTGGGCCCGCAGCGCCGCCAAAGAGCCGGTATTTCGCGCGCGCGTTGTGAAACTCTTTTTGCCGCGCAAACGGCTTGTAGCGGTCACTGAGGCGCAGATTGCCGGCCCTCGGGGCTAGTGCGATCTTCGCCCGCTTTCCACGCATCACCATTTTGTTTCGCAATTCCGGCAGGCGGTGCCGCGTCCTTTGCTCCGCCACCATTTCGGTGCAACTGCAATCCGTTGCAAGTCACCGGCTTACTGTGCGCGCAGCTTCTTCCCGACGAAATACGCCACGCCTCCGCCAATGAGTGCCACGGCCGCGGGCCAGTGGTGCAGGCTCAACACTACGCCGCCCACAACGGACGCCACTCCGGCGATTTCCACAACCATTCCGATGAATTCCAAATGCGCGTTCGGCGTTGGCGCCGATGATGGTGTCGTTGCCATTTGTTTTTCCTCCGGTTAAGCAATCTGATTTCATGAAACGGTCAATCGAGGATCGGGCGCGGCAGGTCCACGATGATTTGCGGCGCTTCCTCGACCACCGCGCCCGGCCCTTTGCCGTACTTCATCTCCAGCAGCCGTTCCCAAGCGCGCTGCATGATTTTTTCGTCCTTGGAGTTGAGGAGCCTCTTCCCCACCTCCCAAAAATCCGCGCGTGCGTGCATTTCGTCGACGAATCCAATCCCATCCGCGGGCAGCTCTTCGGTTCCAGGGGGAAACTCTTTGCCTTTTTTCTTTTTCTTGCCTTCGCCGGAGGGGCGCGGCGCGGCCCCGTTCACGCGCGGGTTCTCGCTCCCGGCGCTCTGAGAACCGGCCACCTCAGCGTGCGCTTGTCGGTCCGTGCCGGCCACAGCGGAGGTCGCGGCCATTGCAGCGGATGTTCCGTTCGCGCCGTCAGACGCAGCACGGCTCCCTTCGAGCGCGCCCGGGCCGTGGCCATTCACGCGCGAGCTGTTGTTTTCAGCGCTGCACATGAGTTGTCCGAGCCGCGTTTCCGGGGGAGCGCCTCCCTGCTGACGCGAAGCCGCGCTGCTCGTCCGGCGAACTTGTGTGCGCTTGCTGCCCGGCGTTTTTGCAGCTTGCTCGATGCACGCCGGCGAATTCCCGGGCGTTACTGTTAATTTTTCTGGCATGGATTTCCTGCTTTGTTCGCAGCGCCCGCCGGAGGGCGTTCGCAACGCATCGGGAAGCCGTGCGTCCACATCCCAAGCACCGCGCCATGGAGCGCGTTTTCATGGCCGCGGCAGAACGATGAACGTCGCGTGGCGCGCCGCCGGCAACGCCGCCAGGCGTTCGGTAAAATACGATCGCGAATGTACGATATGCAGCGTTTCACGAGAGCAACTCAAAATTCCGTTACGTATTAAGCCAGCGTCGACGGACGATTCAGCTCGGATGGCGTTTGCTTTTTCACGCGGCCAGCGGATACCGCCGCCGTGCAAAGTTCACTACCCGATCGAGCGGAACATCGGCGAACTCGCACACCTGGCTGAGGTTCTCCAGTTCCGTCGCGTTATCAGCCCGCAAATAGCTGCAAGCCCGCACACGCTCCTCAGGATCCGTATCATCCGTGAACGGCGCGAGTTCGGCGTCGTCGTAAGCCTGCTGCAGCACCGCGCGCCATAATTTTCTTTCCGCAAGGACCATGGCGCCGCACCTCTAGACCAACAACTTGGCGGTCAATCCGCTCCCGCCAGTGGAAGAAACAAACTTGATGCGTAGGAATTTCGCCTGCACGTTGGCGACAGTGCGTGCTTCGCCCGCGGTTGCAGCGGTGGTGTCGATGGTCTGGTATTCGGCGTCGACGTCGGCCATCGCGCCTTGCAAAACCAGGCTCACAGCAGTGGGCGCTGTGCCGAAGAGGGTCTGCCAGCGAACGGCGGTGCCCACGTCCGGCTGGCCTGCGTAGCTGGGGATGGCAAACTGGCTGCCGGCCTGCGCGCTGCCGGGAAACGTTTCATTGTTGAAGCTGAAACCCACATCCCCGGGCGATAAGGAAAGCGGCGGGGTCAAATTCTGATAGCTCGGCATCTCGGCTCCTTTGCAAACACACGTATGCGCCAGCACCAAGGTGTAGGCGCACGAAGTCCTTGTAGTGGCGGCGTTTACGCCGCGAGGTTTTTGTTCTGGTTCTTTAGATCGAAGCTACAGCAGGCCGCGAGGAGCAGCCCTAAAAAGCAAAACGCCCCGGCATCGCCGAGGCGTACTTCTTTACGAGGGAAAGTATACCACAACGCTAAATGTTGTCAAGAGTAAGTTTGCAAAAAAGTGAAAATATTTTTAAATCAGGGAAAATCAATCACTTACGCTTCCTGAAAATCGCAGTCCAGTAAGGCCACCGGTGCTACAATTCGCCGCCGGAGGTCCAATATGCGGCGCTTTCGCATCTCTCTTTTGCTCGTAACGCCTTTTCTCTTCATCACGTTAGCCACTCGCGCGGGTGCGCAAGCAGCAAAACCTGCCGAATCTGCTCCCAAGCAGCCGGCTCCCACCCAACCCACCGCCGCCGACCTCAGCAAAAAAGAAACCGTCTCGTCCGCCTTTTTGCGGAACTTCCAGTATATGGAATACGGTGTCCGCTCCGCAGCGGAAGCCATGCCCGAGGAAAAATACGGCTACCGCCCCGCCGAGGGAAAGTTCAAAAACGAAAAGCCCGAATTCGGCCCCGCGGAAGTCCGCACCTTCGCCCAGCAGGTCAAGCACGTCGCCTGCGCGAACTTTGCGTTTGCCGCTGAACTCGAAGGAAAGACGCCGCCGCCGGGCTGCGACAAGGACGGTCCAAGTCCTGCGAAGACCAAAACGGAATTGCTCATATACCTGCGCGATTCGTTCGCCGAGGCCCGCAAGGCGCTGGGGGCGATCGACGCAAAAAACATGTTCGACCCCATCGAGGGTCCTTACGCAGGCCCCAACACGCGCCTCGGCCTGGCCACAGTCATCATCTGGCATAATGCCGACCACACCGGCCAGATGGTGCTCTACCTGCGCGAAAACGGCATCGTGCCGCCCGCCAGCCGGCCCAATCCGCCGCCGCTCAGCGATTCCAAGTAACAAGGAATTCATCTTGGTTCCGTGATAGGGAATTTCACGATGCATCGCGGATCAGGCTTCGTGCGCATGTTCTGCTAAACTTTCTGGGTGGAGAGCCAACCTGCATCGCCGCGCCTCGCGCGCATTCAACTCCATCCCATCAAGTCGCTCGATCCCATCGAGGTAAGAGAAGCGCGCATCGGCCCCGGCGGCGGCCTCGAGTTTGACCGCGCCTGGGCGCTCTATTCCGTCGACGGCCAGTGGGTCAACGCCAAGCGCACTGCGGCGATTCACCTCATTCGCGCAGTGTACGCCGCGGATCTTAGCGCGGTCACGCTCTCGGTTCCCGGCGATTGCCGCAATACTCCTACAAATACTTTCGCGTTTCCGGAAGATACCGCGTCCGCCGCGGAATGGTTCAGCGCTTATTTTGAACGCCCCATCCTGGTTCGCTATTCACCGGAAGGATTTCCCGACGATTCCATCGCCAACGGCCCCACGATCGTTTCTACTGCCTCCCTCGACACCGTCTGCGGATGGTTTCCCGGCCTCACCGTCGACGAGGTGCGCCTGCGCTTCCGAACCACGCTGGAACTCTCCGGCGTTCCCGCGTTCTGGGAAGATCAACTCTTCGGCGAAGAAGAGCGCAGCGCTGTGCGCTTCCGCGTCGGTGAAGTGGCTTTCGAGGGCAGCAATCCCTGCGCCCGTTGCCCCGTTCCCGCCCGCGATCCCCGAACCGGCGAAGACCTCCACGGTTTCCAAAAGCGCTTCAGCGAACTCCGGCGCGCGCAACTTCCGCCCTGGTCCCCCGCCGCGAGGTTCGATCACTTCTATCGCCTGGCCACCAATACCCGCGTCGCCCCCACCGAACACGGCAAACTTCTGCGCGTGGGTGATCCGCTCTTTCTCAACAAAGACCTGGCGTAGGTAGCGCAACGGGGTCGCTCCGCAACTCCACTCGCAACAAGCGGCCACTTCAGCGAATGTAGTCCGTCTAGGCAATACTGCATCGAAGCGGTAAACTCACTCCCGAGGGAGCATCCATGTCGATCCGTCCAGTAAAAAGATTGATCAAATCCAAGCCCACGACCGAAGGCGCTGGTGTGCATCTGCGCCGCGCATTCGGCTTCGGCGCCACCACCGAGTTCGACCCGTTTCTGCTCCTCGACGATTTCCGCAACGATGTTCCCGAGGATTATCTCGCGGGCTTTCCCTGGCATCCGCATCGCGGCATTGAGACCATCACGTACGTTCTTGCCGGCACGGTCGAGCATGCCGACAGCATCGGCAACAAAGGCGCGATCTCTCCCGGCGACGTGCAGTGGATGACCGCCGGCAGCGGCATCATTCATCAGGAAATGCCCAAGGGCGATCACGCCGGCCGCATGCACGGTTTCCAGTTGTGGGCCAATCTTCCCTCTTCGCTGAAAATGACTCCGCCGCGCTATCAAGGCATCGTTTCATCCGACATTCCGGAAATTACCGATGACGACGGCACGCACGTCCGGCTGGTCTGCGGAAGTTTCTGGGGCAAGCGCGGACCGGTCGACGGCATCGCCGCCGATCCGATTTACATCGACGTCTCCGTGCCGCCAGGCCGCCGCAAAACGCTGCCCGTCGAAACCGGCAACCACGCGTTCGCCTACGTTTTTTCCGGCAGCGGAAAATTTTGCAATGCCTCGGAACCGCTGGCGGTTCCCACAGAATCGGTCGGCTGGCTGGACACGGAGCCGCCTTCCGCCGCGGACAATCGTTCACTTGTTTTGTTCGATCGCGGCGATGAAGTCGCCGTGCAAGCCGGTGACGACGGCATTCGCTTCCTGCTCGTCTCCGGCAAGCCGCTCCAGGAGCCCGTGGCCTGGTACGGCCCCATCGTAATGAACACCCAGGAGCAGCTCCAACAAGCCTTCAGCGAACTCAACAAAGGCACGTTCCTGAAGCCGGGGCACAAATCATCGCAATCGGGAGTCTAATACTCTGAGCCATGCACTTCCCCCTAGGCGACCTCGATCCGCGAAGCTTCTGGATATGGCTTCCTTTCATCTCGAAACTCTTCACGCTCTTCCTGGTGCTTATCTCAGTGTTCGTGATTTTCAGGTTGCTGGATGTCTTCTGGACCACTCGCCGGCTTCAAAGAACGTTCGCCTCCGGGTTACACCAGAGTACTGATTTACGCTCAGTCAGAGTTGCAGAACATCGTCTGGCAAATCTCGGGCAACTGCTGTTGTTCACTTCTTATCTTTTCGGTTTCTGTTTTTTCTTTGAGTTGCCGGCGGCGTTCGTTCTTTTCGGCGACTCCAAAACACTCCCGTTCGAGAGACTTTTCAGGCAGTTAGGAATCTACTTTGTGTACGCCGCAGAAGTTTTTCTCGTGCTCCTTTTTCTTCACTCACTTCGATGGGCCGCGTCGTCTTGGTTTTATCGCGTCTCTGGCCGTCTGCTCTGATCACCACTTACGCGGCTCACACAAAATATTTCCTTGGGGGAAACATCCCGCGGCTCAGCAACTCCTTGCCGCAGCGGCGGCGTATCTCTTCCGTCCAGTTGACCCAACTGCGTTCGCTAAGACCCAAAAAGTGGCGCGCGTTGTCGTACGGCGCGAGGCCTAGGTAGTACACGCGAAAGAGCACCATGCGCGAGGCCCAGTCCGGCCCGTCCAGCGCGCTCTTCCCTGCCAGTGCGAAGTCCGCCACCCATTCGTTCAGCCGCGCGCGGATGTCCGGCCGCCACAAAAACTTGCCGGTATCCTTCAAGTTCAGCGCCGAGATGCCGCGTTTGGTTTCCAGCACTTCGCGCGCGCCTCGGTACACTTCCCAGCAAACGTCAAATGCCAGCTCAGGTTTAACGCCCATCGCTCCTCCGCGCCGCAAGCGATCTCATTTCCACGGACATTGGATCCCGTTGCTACCATTCCAAAATGTTGCGCTCAGCCGACCTGTGACATCACGCTTCGCGCCG
>Ga0210410_10003420_pt1 | contig 14055 bp, 13 predicted proteins | sample IncBWC4MmetaG_FD_161058 | JGI IMG/M metagenome (GOLD analysis project Ga0210410, IMG submission 161058) | Forest soil microbial communities from Barre Woods Harvard Forest LTER site, Petersham, Massachusetts, United States - Inc-BW-C-4-M | ecosystem: Environmental > Terrestrial > Soil >... | reverse complement strand
TGGGCTCCGGCATATTCGGGAACGACGGCCCAGATATTGTGAGGCGCGGCTTCGAAGGCGTCGCGGAGTTGTTTCACAGTGGCTGTGCTCGCCGGCGGACGGTCGACCAGGGTAATCATGGCGGCATCGCGGCCGCGGTTGAGGACTTCTTGTAATCCCACTTGCAGGGAACTGAATTGTCCGCGGGCGGGATCGGGATTGATGACGATGGATGCGGCGTTGGCGTAAGCGATGGGCGCGAGCGCCGCGTGATTCTCGCCGGCGACGACGACTACGAAATCGGTGGAGAAGGCAAACGAACGAATCGCAGCCGAGAGGAAGTTTTCTTTGGTGACGTTTTTCGGGAAGCCGGTTCGCTCAGGAGTTTGTGGAGGCCAGGGCAGGAGAGCTTTGTCGCGTCCCATGCGGGAAGACTCGCCGGCGGCGAGGATGATAGCGGCGAAGCTGGGAGCGCGCGACATGTTGCGGACGATAGCAGAAAGCGGCGAGAAAGTCAGCGGAGGGATTCCGAGGTAATGGTGCAGTTTGACTCTTTATGGTTAGGGCATAGTTACGGCGTCATCCTGAGCGCAGCCGTTTTTCAGGCGGAGCGAAGGATCTCCCGCTTAACCGATCCTGAGCGTCAGCCAAACTGCACCGGTATGATTCCGAACGAGAGTTGATGGGGACAGTTCATGGGGAGGGTTCATCGCGAGAGCTTAGGGGATCAGGGAACCTCTCCGCCGTCTTCGCGCGTCGATGAGGGGACCGCCGCGTGGTCGGAGTCCTGCGCGGATTGCTCATGCGGACTCTTGAACCAGCTCAGGTGCGGCAGTTTAGCGGTGGCGTGGCGGCGGAAGGCGATCAACTCGGCGGTGATGGCGACGGCGATCTCTTCCGGCGTGACTGCTCCGATGTCGAGGCCGATGGGGGCGTGGACGCGATCGAAGAGATGCTCGGATAATCCTTCTTCGCGCAGCACTTTGAAAATTCCGATGACCTTGCGCCGGGAGCCGATCATGCCAACGTAGCGGGTGCGAGTTTGTACGGCCCAGCGCAGCAGGCGCATGTCGTCGCGATGGCCGCGCGTGACGATGACGACGTAGGACGACTCATTCGGATCGAACTTCTTGATGGCCTGGTCGAAGTCGAGCGCGTGGACCTCGATCGCGGCGGGGAAGCGTTCTTTGGTGGCGTAGGAGGAGCGATCGTCGGCGACGATGACGTCGAATCCCGCGCTGGCGGCGGCCTGGCACAGATTGAAGGCGACGTGGCCGGCGCCGAAAATGTAGAGCACTGCGGCTGGGAGAATGGGCTCGATGAAAATTTCGAGCGTGCCGCCGCATACTAATCCCGTGTCATATTTCGGATCTTGATTCAGGTCGAAGGTGAGGGTGCGCGGTCGTTCCGACTCCATGACTTCGCGGGCGGCTTGCCAGACGTCGGCTTCGACGCAGCCTCCGCCGATGGTGCCGACGATGGAACCGTCGTCGCGGACGAGCATTTTGGCGGTGCGAAATGAAGGAATCGATCCGCGAACGTTCACAATAGTGGCGACCGCGCCGCGGCGGCCCTCGCGACGGAGTTGCACGATTTGCTCGTAGATGTCCATGCGGAAATTGTGCTGGAGTGATTATCAGTCGGTTAACAAGGGGAGTCAAACAATTCTGCGGCTGATTGGCGGGGACGTGAGAACAGTTACAATCTTTGCATGAAGGCAGTTCGCATACACCAATTCGGCGGGCCTGAGGTTTTGAGCTACGAAGATGCGCCCGATCCGGTGTTGCGGAAGGATCAGGTGCTGATCCGAGTGCGGGCTTGCTCGCTGAATCATCTGGACGTGTGGGTGCGGAGGGGCCTGCCGGGAGTGAAGCTGCCGCACATTCTGGGCAGCGACATTGCGGGCGAAGTTGTGGAAGTGGGCGAATATGTCAGTGGTGTTAAGGCGGGGCAACGGGTTCTGGTTGCGCCGATGCATTTTTGCGGGCATTGCGCGAAGTGTCTGGCAGGATTGCAGAATCAGTGCCGCGAATTTACCGTGATCGGCAACGCGGTTGACGGAGGGAACTGCGAATTGTTTGCTGCGCCCGCCGCCAATGTGATTGCGATTCCTGATTCGTTTGATTTTATTCAGGCGGCGAGTGTTCCGCTGGTGTTCGTGACGGCGTGGCACATGCTCGTGGGCCTGGCGGGAGTGCGGCCGGGGCAGACGGTGCTGGTGCTGGGCGCGAGTTCGGGGGTGGGCATTGCTGCGATCCAGATTGCGAAGATGTTCCACTGCCGCGTGATTACGACTGCGGGAGATGAGGCCAAGCTGGAGCGGGGGCGCGTGCTGGGCGCGGACTTCGGCATCAACCATTACAAGCGGAAGATATCCGACGAAGTGCGCAGGATCACGAATAAAGAAGGAGTCGACATTGTTGTGGAACATGTGGGAGCGGCTACCTGGGACGAGAGCATGAAGTGTCTCAAGACGGCGGGCACGCTGGTGACTTGTGGCGCGACGACCGGGCCTGCTGTCGGCATCGATTTGCGATACTTGTTTGCACGGCAATTGCGGCTGCTCGGCTCCTATATGGGAACCATGAACGAACTGAATGAAGTGCTGGGGCACGTGTTCGCAGGACGGCTCAAGCCGGTCGTCGATAAAACTTTTCCTCTGCAAGAATTGCGGCAGGCGCACGAATATCTGGAGTCGAGCCAGATGTTCGGCAAAGTTGTGATCAGCGTGTGAGCTTCCCTAGTGTAGTGCGTTGAAACTAGCGATCTATATATTCAGATTCTATAGATGTCTACGGAACCTACGTCGTCCACAGAAACTCTGATCGTCCGGCTCCAAAACGAGACCGAAAGATTTTGAACGCTAAGGCCGCTAAGAAAAGCTCGCTAAGTTCGCTAAGAAGAAACCCCAATGTGGTAATTGCCAGCGCTGTTTTAGGATTCGAACTACGTCAAGAATCTTATCGGTTCGGGTTTCTTGGTTCTTCTTAGCGAACTTTTCTTAGCGGCCTTAGCGTTTAGCGCTTTTCTTTCCTCTTTCCCTCCCTGTTTTGCACTACGCTGGCTCACACGCTTTTCTTTTATCCCCCGCCACGCTTCTTGCCGTGAGGTTTCGGCGGTTTGGGTTTCGGGTGCTTGGGCGGGGCGGGTTTCGGTCCGGGCTTAGGTCCAGGCTTCGGGGGTTTCGGGGGCTTGTGAGTAGGAACTGGAACCGGGCTGGGGCCGCGGCTTCCCGACGTGATTTTGCCTTGAACCAAATCCAGCGTGACCGAGTCCATTTGGAGGACCGGTCCGACACGCGTGGCCGTTTTAAAAGTCATGGTGAGGGTTTTGGCGTCGGTGGTCAGGGTCAGGTAGCCGAACTTCACGATCGGATCGACTTCGAGGGTGTGATCTCCGATGACGGTGCCTGCGGGTGGCGCGGTCTGCATCGGCGGAGTCGCGGCGAAGCCGCCCGATCCCGAGACGATGTAGGGCACCTGGCGGTTGTTGACCATGCGGGTGAAGCGTTGGTAGAGGTGGGCGTGGCCGGAGAGCACCGCGTCGGGCCACAAATCTGCCGCTTGGCAGCAGGCGTCGATGTCGACCATCAATCCGGTGCTGCCGCCAGTTTTGGCGTCGACCGAAAGCGGCGGATGATGCACCGCGATCAGCACGGCCCGGTTTCCGGCGTCGCGCTCAGGCTTGAGGCGTTCCAGTTCCGAAGTCAGAAAATCGAGTTGATCATTCACCAGCGGAAAGTGCCCGTTCTGCGAAGAAATAATTCCTCCGCCTGTGTCCATGACATTGCTGTAGAGGCCGATGATGGAAACATAGGGAGCGTCGAGGGTGAAGTAGACGCCGGGTTGGGTCATCACGCTGCGGACCAGAGTGGGCGCGTCGGGCGAGGGGTCGGGCGCGGATCCGCAGAAGTTTGTCAGGAAGGCGGCCAGCGTGGGAACTTGCGGGGCGGTCGAGGACTGGCCGAAGACCATGCCATCGTGATTGCCGGGGATGGCGAAGATGGGGCGGTCATACTGGCGAAAGGGTTCGTAGAACTGATCGTAGTAGTACTGGCCTTCGCCGAAGTTGTAGATCACGTCGCCGAGGTGGAAGAAGAAAGCGGGGCCATTGACGCCTCCGGTTTGGACGTCAGCGGACATGGCGTCGGCCACCGCGGCTTCTTGCGCGATGGAGACGGCTGGGCTTTGATGCGGGCCGGTTTTGGCGGCGCCCGTGTCGCCCACGGCGTGGAAGGTTATTTTCCCGGCGCTGGTGATGGCGTTGATGAGACTGCCGGGAATAAAATTCGCGAGCGAAAGATAAGGCAGAGTCCCGCTGCGACGCGGCGGGATCGGCTGCACCTGGCTCTTGTGCAAAAGGTAGTAAGGCGAGTTGTAGTAGGCGGCGCTGACGTTGTCGACTTGAAACGCGTTTTCGTCGGGAGTCGGCGTCGGGTCGGCGTAGAGCTGGCCACGCGGGCCAGTCAGCTTAACTAAGTTCGGCATGCAGTAACTCCTCTCTTTATCTCTTTGTTTTGGGAGGCGCGGGAGCCTCCGTTCACTCGTGTTCGCGCCGCACACGCGAGATTTTTTAGAGGCCCATTTCTCGAAGTGGATTCGTGAAGCGGGCCGAAAACATCCAGAGGGAAGTTGCCAATCAGCTTAGCCCAAAGGAAGGAAATGTCAAGGAGGGTGAGACAGCGGTTCAATTTGCCTCTCAGCGCGGCTCGATACGCGCGAGATCCCTCGCTCCGCCTGAAAAACGGCTCTGCTCGGGATGACTTCGGGCGTCGTGAACGGCCACAGTTTCCAACCTGCCGCCGCTATGCGAAATCGGCGGCGATTGCCCGGTTTGTTACAATCGAAGTATGTCCCGCGAACTGAATTTTGGACCTTATGTTGATTTCGAGAATGGCAAGAAGGTGGTTAAGGACCTGACCTTCGGCAATCCCACGCCCGAGGGGGTGGTGCTCACAACGCTGGACTCGGCGGTCAACTGGATGCGCAAGAGTTCGATCTGGCCCATGACTTTTGGCTTGGCCTGCTGCGCCATCGAAATGATGTCGATGGGGGCGTCGCGCTTCGATATTGCGCGCTTTGGGGCGGAGGTGTTTCGTCCTTCGCCGCGGCAAAGCGATCTGATGATAATCGCGGGGCGAGTGTCGAACAAGATGGCGCCGGTGATTCGCCAACTCTGGGAGCAGATGCCGGAGCCGAAGTGGGTGATGTCGATGGGAGCCTGTGCGACTTCAGGCGGCGTCTTTCAAAACTACGCGCTGGTGCAGAGTGTGAATCAGGTGATTCCGGTCGATGTTTACGTTCCCGGGTGTCCGCCTCGACCCGAGCAGCTCATCTACGCCATTACTCTGCTGCAAGAAAAAATCCAGAAAGAACGCGGCACGATCAAGAAAGCCCTGAACATGGCTTAGGGCCGGGCATTTCGCGCTTGAATTCAGCCGGCGTTTCGGCGCTATAATATCCCTCAACGAGCACGTTGGGGTGTGTTATGAGAAGTTTCCTCAGTGCGTCCTTCCTTCCAGCAGGTTCTCTTTTTCTTGTCGCCATCTTAGGGCTCAATCCAGGATTCAATTCGCAGGCCGTGGGCCAGGATGCTGCCGCGGGCGCCGCTGGGAAAAGTCCATCGGCTGCGGAGCAGATAGCGCTGCCCGGGCCGATTCCTGCCGACGCTCCGCGCATGGCGAAGCAGACGCGGCTCGAGATCATCCGCGACTTCGAGACGCAACTGGTCTATGCGCGGGCCGCGTTTCCGATGGGCACGAAAGGGCTCACGCTGAAAGACGGCGTGACGTCACCCAGCGGCCAGGATTTGCAGCAGGCACTGGCTCTGTGGGGACCGGCGGTCAAGCCGGGAGATCCGGCGCACATTTCGTATTTGCAGATCAAAGACAATCATATTCATTTCGATTTGAATGGCGGGCCGATCCACCGCAAGAAGTGGTACCAGCACATCGAGGTTTCGGGCGCGAGCGGCGCTCCAGTTCAGATGGGGCCGAACGATACGCAACCCAATCCGCATGGCACTTATCTCGATTTGTACTTCGACAAGTACGTGCCGGAGATGACGGCACAGCAGTTGCGCGATTTGCTTTTTCCGGTGCTCGATTTCAAAGCGCGCAACAAAGAAGAGGCTTACCTCGATACCGTGCCCCCCAAGGTGAAGGAAGCGATTTTAGCGCATCGAGTTTTGGTTGGGATGAATGAAGAGATGCTGGTGCACTCGAAGGGCAAGCCTCCGAAGAAAGTTCGCGAGAAGGATGGCGAGACCGACTATGAAGAGTGGATTTATGGCGATCCGCCGCAGGATGTGGACTTCGTGCGCATCGTGGCCGACGAAGTAGTGCGGGTCGAGACGATGAGAGTCGGCGGCCAGAAAATTGTCCGCACCGAGAAAGAAGTCATCCTCGAGAAGCCGGATAAAGATACGGAAGCGAAAAAAGAGCAGGAAGAAGAGCGTCCGGCGGGCGCACCCAGCCTGCGGCGCCCCGGAGAAGATTCTGAGAACGCTCCGAAACCGGCGGATGGAGCCAATCCTGGGCCTCCTATGCCGCCGCCGGATATGCCGACTCCGCCAGGAGGCTCGGGTCCGGGGATGGTCGCGGGGCGATAGGGGTGAACATGTGCGACCACTGGGGCTGAAGCCCTGCCACATTTTACGTGCTGACGCGGCGCTGAAGCGCCGCTCTTCCACGGTCGATCTCCTTCGACTACCTCGTACGGGCCTAGCTTTGGGCCGTAGATCAAGGCCACACGGTGCGAGGACTCTACCTGTCGGGTAGAATGCACTCGCGTTGCCAAGTTATGGCCGGAGGGAACATGTCGAGGAAAGACTTAGTTCTGTTGGGCAGTCGCGTGGTTGTTGTGTATCTCACGGTGTGGACTTTTAGTGAAGTTTCCGCGCTGCCGGGCTCCGTGTATTCTTTTCTCTATTACCTCCGATATAAGCCATCTCCTACAGCCAACTTGGAGTACCTGGATTTCCTGCGTCATTCCCACCTTATCGGGCTGGCATTTCTGATCGTGCGGATCATAGGCCTCTCGTTATTGACGATGTGGATACACCGGGGCGGTCCGGAGATTGAGAATTTGCTGTTGCCTCCCACTGAAGAATCAACGTCTACTTGACGGCGCGGCGACGAAATCAAACGCCATCCGGTAGAATCTCCCAATGCCTGCCGCTATCCAGTGCCGCGATCTGCGCAAGACTTATGACAAGAAGGTCGAGGCGGTGCGCGGACTGAATCTTGAAATTCAGGTGGGGGAGTGTTTCGGACTGCTCGGCCCGAACGGGGCGGGGAAGACGACGACCATCGAGATCCTGGAGGGACTGCTGGAGCCGACTTCGGGCGAGGTCTCGATTCTGGGGAAGTCGTGGCGCGAAGATGAGCGCGAGATGCGCGAGTGGCTGGGGATTTCGCTGCAGGAGACGCGGCTGTCGGATAAGTTGACGGTGCGCGAGACCATCGAATTGTTTGCCAGCTTTTACCGCGAGCCGCGATCGTCGGACGAAGTCTTGGAGCAGTTGCAACTCACCGAGAAGGCCGACGCATGGGTGGGCAAGCTTTCCGGGGGACAGCGGCAGAGGCTGGCCGTGGCGACGGCGCTGGTGTGCAATCCGAAAATTCTTTTCCTGGATGAGCCGACGACGGGGCTTGATCCGCAAAGCCGCCGCCAATTGTGGGAGATCATTCGCGAATTTCAGCGGGGCGGCGGGACGGTGCTGCTCACCACGCATTATATGGACGAGGCTGAACGCTTGTGCGACCGGCTCGCCATTGTCGATCAAGGGCAAATTATTGCCGAGGGATCTCCGGAGGATTTGATTGAGCGGTTAGGCGGGCATCATGTGGTTGAGTTCTCGGTTGGCGGAGGTTCCAACGGCAATTCCGACGGAGCGGCGCTGGCGGCGTGGCAGGCGCTGCCGAGCGTGGAATCGGTAAGAGAAGATGACGGCTTGATTGCTTTGAATGTGAAGGAGCCGCATCTTACGATCCCCGCATTGCTCGACGCAGTGGGCAAGCAGGGAAGGGAATTGCAGCATCTGACTACGCGGCAGGCAAGTTTGGAGGACGTGTTCGTGCGGCTGACCGGGCGGCATCTGCGGGAAGAGTGAGTATCGGGCGCAGGAAAGGGGCAGTATGAATCGCAATACTAAAGTGGCTGTTGTATCGGTGGGGATGGTCTTCGTGGTCGTCGTTGCCATCGCGTCGTGCAGTTGGGGCCAGGATATGCACGCCACTCCGGGGGAGATCGCGCCCTTCGCGCCTTTCGAACAATGGAAGGCGGATGTTCTCGGGGCAGATGCAGCCGGGTTGAAGGGGCTTTATAGCAGCGATCCGGCGGCTCAGGTACGAGTGAACGCGAATCCGCAAAGTGCCGACGCCGATGTGAATTTCTGGATCGCGCTGAAGGCGCGAAGCATGAAGGTGGAGGTTGTGCGAAGCATTGTGCGCACCGATCGAGCCAGCATTATTTTTCGCGCTGAAGTCGCGACCGGCTTACCGAACGGGCAGATGGTTTCGGTGACCGGGGACCAGTATTGGTTGAAGCAGGGAGATCAGTGGCGGATCGCCGCGGCGGAGCGAACCGATGCCCCGCGGCTGAAGCAGCCTTCGGACATGAAGAAGAATATTTATCCGGCGGACGCCGATGCCCACGCCGAGATCAAGGAAGCGGAAGAGCGGGCGGCGCGCGGACAGAAGCGGCTATTGCTGGTGTTCGGCGCGAACTGGTGCTTTGACTGTCATGTGCTGGATTTGGCGTTTCAGCGTCCTGACCTTGCGCCTGTTCTGGTGGCGAATTATGAAGTCGTCCACGTCGATCTTGGGCTCGACGAACACAAGAATGCAGATATCGTGAAGCAGTTTGACGCTGTGTTGAATAAGGGCATCCCTACGCTGGCCGTGGCCGAGAGCGATGGGAAGTTAGTGGTTAGCCAGAAGAGTGGCGAGTTTGAAGATGCGCGCGGGCTGACTCCCGACGTGCTGCTTGAATTTCTGAATAAATGGAAGCCGCAGGCGCGGTAGGCGAGTTCAGCATGAGTGTGGCACAAGAGATTCCGGATGCGACAGCGAAGGCTCCGAAAGTTTCGCCGACGCGGCGCAATGGGCGCTGGTCGGGCTATTGGCATCTGCTGAAGGCGCGGTTGCTGGAGCTGAAGCGGGAACCGGAGGTGGTCTTCTGGGTGTTCGTTTTTCCCATACTGCTGGCGCTGGGGCTCGGGATCGCCTTCCGCAATAAGCCGGCCGAGGCAGTTTCGGTGGCGATTGTGCCGCAGTCCGGTGTGCCGCAATCCGGTGTATCGCAATCTGGAGCGCAGGATGCGCAGGCGTTGCTCGCACGGTCGCCGCAGCACGAGATGTTCAAAATAAGTGTGCTCGACGCCGCCGAGGCACAGAAGGCGTTTCGGTTGGGCAAGGTCGACCTGGTGGTTGAGCCGGACGGCAAGGGAGGATTGCAATATCGATACGATCCGGGGCGGCCGGAGAGCGTGTTGGCCAACGTGCAAGTAAACGACGCGCTGCAGGCGGCAGCCGGGCGCAAAGATGCGGTTGCGACTACAACCGTGTCATCGTCGGAGCCGGGCTCGCGCTACATCGACTTCCTGATTCCGGGGCTGCTGGGAATGAACCTGATGAACTCCGGGCTGTGGGGAATTGGATTCGCGCTGGTGGAGATGCGGCAGCGGAAGTTGCTCAAGCGTTTTGTGGGAACGCCGATGCGGCGCGGCGACTTCCTGTTAGCGCTGATGTCGAGCCGCTTACTGATGATGGTGATCGAGGTCGGGTTGCTGATGGTGTTCGGGGTGCTGTTCTTTCACATGCGCGTGCTGGGATCGGTCGGCGCCATCGCGCTTCTGGGAGCGCTGGGATCACTGAGTTTCGGCGGCCTTGGCCTGCTCACGGCGAGCCGCGCGCGCAAGATCGAAAGCATCAGCGGCTTGATCAACGTGGTCATGATGCCGATGTGGATTTTCTCGGGAGTGTTTTTTTCTTACGAACGATTCCCCAAAGTGATTCAGCCGGCGATTAAGCTTCTGCCGCTCACGGCATTAAACGATGCTCTCAGGGCCAGCATTCTGGAAGGCACTCCGTTGCTGCACCAGTGGTCGAGACTGCTGGTCTTAGCGGTGTGGGGCGGGATTTCGTTCGCGCTGGCGCTGAAGTGGTTTCGCTGGACTTAGATTCGTTGGACTAGGAAAGCTCTGATCCAGTGTCAGAGAAAAGTGTAAAACCACTGGGGACACTGAGGACTGCTGAAGGCTTAATCAGAGTGAGAACCTGGCAGGCCCCGTCCGCAAAATCTTGGGAGAAGGTACGAACGAGGCCGGCTGCGGCGTTTGCGAAACAACTAGGTTTTGACCAGCTTGGCTGCCTGCTTCCGCACCTTCGCCCAGCGTAGTCTTTGCGCTGCGGCAATGCGGTCGCGGGCTTCTTTGCTCAAGGTACGTCCCGTCGTCTTGAGCTTTTTCCCGCCGGCATGGCCGAGCGCATTTAGAGCCTTCCCCACATTCGCCATCTCTTTTTGGAGACGCGAATATTCTTCCTGAAGGGAAGTTACTACTTTGTTCAGGTTGGTCATTTATTACCCCCTCTTAAGTCAAGGCTAACATGACGAGGCTGGGGATGGGCAAGAGAGTTTCAACAAATTGAAGATCTGGTTCTACTGTGGGACGACTTTCAGAATCGAGAGGCCCTCTACCTTACTCCAGTCGTCGGTGTCGCGGTTGAACTCTGTAGTTCTGTGAGGGCCTGAGAACCCCGGATCGAGGAGCAACAGCTTGTGGATGGAATCGACCCGGCTGCCGTCGCCGGGATCGCGAGTTTCATCGAAAATTGCTCCGTAGAGCACATATACCCTGGAATTCCATTGCAAGAGCATGGCATGTTGATCGGTTAGCGAGTTGACAAGAAAGCCGGCATTGATTGAGTCCGGCGGAACAAAGTCGGCGGTCACGACGATGGGGCGACCGTCGCTGAGCAAATGACGTCCGAGCACTTTGGCAGTGAGCGCTTTCAACGAGACGGAGTTGGCGAGGCTGATCCAAAGGGCGGTATCTTCGAGGGCAGAATCCTTACCACAACAGACTGTCTTGTCATGAAGGACGATCTCAAGACCCGTAGCCAGCGCGGCGGAGCCGTCAGTCGATGAGGCCACCAGCGGCGGAAGATTTCTGACGATAACCTGCTGGTTCGTAAGATAAATGCGGTTACCGTTGCTGACTTCTTGTGCCTGCAGTGGCAGGCACGATAGAAGGACGATACACAGTAAAAGCGGTATGAAAAGAAATATGAAAAGAACGCGGAGTCGCGGCACGGTACGCCTCCCAGTCCAATGATTCCTATTCTAGGTCGTGGTGCAGTTTGATAAGGAAGCGAGCCGGCGCGCGAGTAAGGTGTCGCAAAAAACGCGACACATCGCGCGGCTCGCTCAGATCCTTCGCGGCGCAAAGAACGCTTGCTCCAGGATGACAAGCAAACTGCACCACTACCCTATTCTATTCTTCGCTGATGGTCGGAAGGAAGCGAGGGGCCTGCCGGGCCTTAGTGGCCTGTTCGAACGAATAGGCCAGCTTGATTAAAGTAGGTTCGCTCCAGGCTCGTCCAAAGAATGAGATACCTACGGGGAGTCCGGCGAGAAAACCGGCGGTCACATTGATGTTAGGGTAACCCGCAACTGCGGCGGCATTCGAGCTACCTCCAGCTACGTGGTCGCCGTTGACCAGATCAGTGAGCCAGGCCGGACCGCCTGTAGGCGCGACGATGGCGTCGAGGCGATGCTTGTCCATGAGGGCGTCGATGCCTTCCACGCGGGCTAACTGGTGGTTCTTCGCCAAGGCATCGATATAGGCTTGCTCAGTTAGCGGACCCTTAGCTTCCGCCTTAACAAATAAGTCCTGCCCAAAGTAGGGCATTTCTTTTTGATGATTGCGCTCGTTGAAGTCGATGATCTCTTTCAAACTTTTGACTGGAGCCGCAGGGCCTAGCCGGGCGAGATAGGCATTGAGGTCGGCCTTCAACTCGTACATAAAAACCAGCAACTCGGTGTCGTCGAACTTGCCGAAGGTCTCGATGTCGGCGGGATCGACCAGGGTTGCGCCCTGCTTCTTGAGAACGTCGAGAGACTGTTCCATGAGGGCGTCGACGGCGTCACTGAAGCCGAAATATTTTCGCGCGACGCCGATCCGTGAGCCTTTGAGACCGTCGGGGTTGCAGAACTGCGCGTAGTCGGTCTGCGACTTTCCTGCACTTGCCGCGGTAGCCGAGTCTTCGGGATCGACGCCGGTGAGCGCTCCCAGCAAGATGGCGGCGTCGCGCAGCGTGCGGCACATGGGGCCGGCACCATCCTGGGTGTGAGAGATGGGAATGATTCCGCTGCGGCTGACCAGGCCGACCGTGGGCTTGATGCCGGCCAGGCCGTTGGAAGACGACGGGCAGACGATGGAGCCGTCGGTTTCAGTGCCGATGCCGGCGGCGGCTAAATTGCCCGAGACTCCTGCGCCGGTGCCGGAACTCGATCCGCAAGGATTGCGATTTAGGGCGTAGGGATTTCTGGTTAATCCGCCCCGCCCGCTCCAGCCGCTGGTGGAGTGGCTGGAACGAATATTCGCCCACTCACTTAAATTTGTTTTTCCCAGAATTACCGCACCGGCGGCGCGCAGCTTTTGCGCCACCATGGAATCTTTCGGCGGCTTCGATCCGACCAGGGCTAACGATCCGGCGGTAGTCATCATTTTGTCGGCCGTATCGATGTTGTCTTTGATCAGGATCGGAATGCCGTGCAGCGGACCGCGTGCGCCTTTGGCCTTGCGCTCCTGGTCGAGCGCGTCGGCGACGGAGAGCGCGTCGGGATTCATTTCGATGATGGCGTTGAGGGCTGGGCCGTGCTTGTCGACTTCATCGATTCGCGTCGAATATTTCTCGACCAGCGAATGGGCCGTGAATCGGCCCGACTTCATGCCGTCCTGCAATTCGGGAATGGTGATCTCGTCGAGCTCAAACGATTTCACCTCAGAAGCCACGAGTTCAGTAGATCGGTTTGCGGAGGCGCCGACTGCGGGCTGAATCCCCGGAGAGGACGCGCGCGCCGCGCCTAACGCGGGATACAGTGCGGCTGCCGCACTGGTGGCGAGACTTTTTCGAAGAAACGAACGTCGGGTGGGCGAAGGTCGGGTGGGTGCGGCGTCGCGATCCGTTGGATGCATAGTCAGAGCCTAAGCAGAATGCGTTTTTTTGAGGCGCGGACTATTTAATCACGAACGGCGGTTGAGCTTCATCTCAAAGAGGAGGAGGTGGAGCAGGAAGTCGAATCTCGCGATCATCGCGCTCGTGCAAGCCACATTCTGTTCGATGCAGACCTGGCCAGCGCCCAGATCGTGGTTCTTCACCCGGTGCCACCAGGCGGGTGCAATGGGTGCATCCGATACTCGGATAGTGGCGGTCGTGCAGGGGATTGTAGGGAACTTCATGCTTGCGGATGTGGCTCCAAACCATCTCAGTGGTCCAGTCGGCGAGCGGATTGATCTTGACCAGGCCGAACCTCTGGTCCCACTCGATTTTCTTGGCCTGGGCGCGAGCGGCAGTCTGGTCGCGACGGATGGCGGTCATCCAGGCCCCGAGTTGCGTCAGCTTTCTCTGGAGGGGCTCGACTTTTCTGATCTGGCAGCAGCGCTCGGGGTTGCGGCTCCAAAGCGTGGGGCCATGTTCGGCATCCTGCTGTTCGGGGGTCAATGACGGCCGTATGCGCTCGATCTTCAGGTCATACCGCCGTTCGATTCGGGCCATCAGTTCATAGGTTTCGGGAAAGAAGAATTCGGTGTCCAGGGTGAAGATCGGCACGGTCGGCAGCACGCGCACGGCAATATCGATGAGCGCGACGCCTTCGGCCCCGAAGGCGGAGGCGATTGCGAAATTCTGGGGATAGGTCGAGCAGGCCCATCGCACCACGGCTTCAGCGCTCCATGCTTCTGCTTCTGCCGAAAGGCTTATTCCCGCAATCTGATCCTTGGTCATCACTGTTGTCGCCGTCTTCGTCTTGCAAGGCTTTTTGGGACGCTCGCCTCATCGACGCCCGTTCC
>Ga0210410_10003419_pt1 | contig 14058 bp, 10 predicted proteins | sample IncBWC4MmetaG_FD_161058 | JGI IMG/M metagenome (GOLD analysis project Ga0210410, IMG submission 161058) | Forest soil microbial communities from Barre Woods Harvard Forest LTER site, Petersham, Massachusetts, United States - Inc-BW-C-4-M | ecosystem: Environmental > Terrestrial > Soil >... | reverse complement strand
CGCGATCGCATTCGGAAACCAATTCACCGCACCCTTGGGGCTCGCCCCGGCCTTATGCACTTCGACCACTAGCCGATAGGGATTCGGCTCCAGGCTCACCGAGAAATCTGTTCTGGCCTTCGTCTCCAGCACAATGCGCGTCATGCCGGTCACGGGCTGAGCCACGCGGATGCGTTCGACAAGTGCATCGCCCACCTCGATTGATTTCCATGCAAGGTTGGAAGCCAGTTGCGTATCGTGCAGATCGAAATAGATGCGATCAGGATTGGCCAGGCGGTGCGCTTCATACTGCACCTGATCTTCAAGGTTGAGAGCTACCGTACTCGAATCCGCCGACGACCAGTGCTGGATTCCGGTGACCATGGGAAACTTCGACAATTCCCGCGGCTTGGCAGGTAAATTGGCCGCTTGGCTTCCATTGGAAGTCGCGCCGGGATTAATGTTGGCGGGACTCGCTGCTGTCCCGGCGGATGGAGCAACCGGCGCGCCCTGCGCCGCGGTGCCCATGGGTTTCGACGCCCTATCTTCGGTCCGCACCATCTTGTTGGCCAACTGCGACGGCTTCAGCTTCCGCCAGACTCCTCCCGCTAATGCTGAGGCAATGACAATGGACACAAGCAGAACCAGCATGCCCGTCCGGCGGCTCACGCGATCCGGTTCCTCGGCTGGCATCTCGGGTTCAGCGAAGGGCACGGCTTCTGGCTCGCTTGGAGCCGCTTCCAACTTCGTTGCCGCGACCTGCGCGGACTCTGCCAAGCGGTACTCATCCTCCGGCGTGAGCGCGTCCAGCGCCAATTCGGCCAGCAGGCTCAGTGTGCGGACATCACTGTCGTTGAATCCGAACGGCTGCGCTGAAAACGCCTGCAGCACCCCAATCCCGCGCTTCCGCCCGCGCAGCGGCACCGCAACCATGGAGCGTGCGCCCAATCGTCGGCACGTTTGCCGGTTTACCCGCGCGTCTGTTTCGGTATCGTCGCAGCTCACGATCCGAGCGGTGAGGAAGCAGGCACCGGAGAAGGCCGAATCGCGGTCGATGCGCGCGCCCAAGTCGGGCCGGACCGTGCCCACCGCCGCCCGTAGAACAATCTCGTTGTTGTCCGCCAGCGCAATCGCCAGGCCGTCCGCGCCGGTGATCGCTACTGCTCTGGCTGCGATGAGTTGAAGTACCTCATCCAGAGTGAATTGCTCTCTTTTTTCAAGCTCGGCCTCGGGAACAGCCCCGTCGTCCCCGGTCCGGCGAGTTTCCAGGGTTTTCCTCCGGCGCACCTGCTCGTGCAGCGCCGAGAAAGCCAGTAACGCCTGCAACGTGTTGCGCTGCGATGGTTCTTGCTGGGAATCCGCAGTGGCGGTTTGCCCCGGCGGGCAGAGAGGTACTTCAACCCCGGTAAACGGAATCTTCCCTTCATGGCTCGGGTTGGTCGCTGTCGCCATTCCAAGCCCAAGTACACAGTTCAAGGCGTTACAGTATGTACACCGAGCAAATGATAGTCAACTAGTCACTTAGCCTACTCCATCTGGTGAATTGCACCCCGTCTGGTCTTGATGCTCAAAATCACTCTGATCATTGTGGTGCAGCATCCGCGCTGAATGTGCGCTGGAAGAGGCTTCCGAACCCTGCGGTGTCATAACCTGACTCCAATGGAATGCCGACAGGTTCCGGCCCGAGTCAAGGACTACTCGGAATGTTTGGTCCGCCGTTTCCTTGCGAGCAGAAAGTGAGCGTGACAGGTTGGTCTGCGCAAATGTATACGACACTACCTCGGTGTTGCTTGTCTGGCAATTATTCTCATCGCGCTGATCGTTATATGAACGGGGCACATTAAGCGTGCCCGTTCCGTATGGCTCGTGATGTTTGTCGTTACAGGGGTCTGGGTATTCCCGCTTTTCGTATTGCCGATATTCAAGCGAACTATTGTCCTGACGCTCCCTGAGTGGCTCTACAGTGCGATCCATCAGCCGGGAGCTCCTCGGATTCGGGCGGAGTCGGTTCTGATTTTCTCGTTGATGGTAGTCGCTCTACTCCTGCGTTGGATACATCTTAGTCTCTATGAGATTTCGCCCGCCGAGTTAATCTGTACGGAACTGCCGCGCAAGGAGGAAGTAACGGTGGTGGAACGGTGTGGAAGGTAACTTCGAGCGGCGCATTGACTGTCCTGCACCACTTCGCCGCGGGAACGTATGGAAATAGCATGACGGCAGGAGCGCCGCCCTCCCCCAGGGAAACGCTCCCGCCAGGGCCATCGTTGCACCCCACCTAGGCTGACACGGAAAGCTAGTCGCCACCATGGCTACAGAGTCACAATGAAGCCGTTACCGATGTCCTAGAAGGAAGGTTAACCTCAAGGGTAGTTGGCGAAGAATCGCCATTACACTAAAAATGCCCGAGCAGGGACCTGCCCAAAAACCCTATGCCTCGGACTGCCTCAGACAATCGCAAACCCTTGAATTGTATGGCTCAGGAATTCAGTACGTCGGGTGCCCGCAAACAGATGTTTTTGAGCCGACCTATGCGGGAGTTCCGATAAAATGTCACTGAACGAGGGAATCGGTAGTTGGCATAACATCGCCATCCCGCCGTCGATCCCTGAAGCCTTACCCCTAGGGGGGCGCAGATAGGCTTGGCCGTGCAAACGACCGCGCGGGGTGTGTGATGGATTTGAACGATTTCACTTACAGCTCAGGTAAAATTTAACGTAGAGTTCACTGGATGGCCGGTGCGTGACAACAATGAACGATATATTTCGATTGCTTCTAGCGTCTCGTAAAATCCGGCTTGGTCCACTTGAACAGAGGATTCTGTCCGCCATGTGGCAGCAGCCGGACGGTATCACGATACGCGAACTCCTAGACCGCGCTGACATCGGGCGAGCCTATATAACTATTGTGACCACGCTGAATCGCCTGCGGAAGAAAGGATTGGTAGACCGAATCGCCCTCGAAGGAGCGAAGGTGCTGACCTTCCAATACGTGCCTCTGTACACAATGGCGGAAGCAGAGCGAGATGTCGCGAACAATGCCATCCGTCAGCTTCTGGGTCTGGACGTCGCCGGTCCACTTCTACTTTCACGCATGGTAGAAGAAATCAGCAAACGCGACGCCGAGCTGCTTGAGGAGCTAGGGCGCCTTGTGGATGAAAAGCGCCGTAATAGTCTAAAGTAACTACTCGAATATACATCGGGAGCCAACGCTGATGTTTGCCCTGCGTGGAATTGCGGTTTCGCTCGATTGTTTCATGCTGCTCTACTGTTTGCTGTCGGTGCTGGTAGCGACGGCATGGCCCCCCCTGAAACCTTTGTATGTGGCGCAACAGAGCGTGGCCGCAATACTCTTCGCGTTGCGGATTCTCCCACTCCTAGCCTCCGTGATCATCACATTCGCTTTGGTCGTGCCGTCATTTTTACTGCTGGAACCGCGACCGATCAATGAGGGCATAGGCGCGATACCGCTCGCGCTCGGTGTTTGCGGTCTCCTATTGATTGCTTGTGGTTTCTTCCGCGCAATCGCAGCCCAAATTAGGACTACACGAATAGTGACTCGCTGGCTGGAAGGCGCGCGCCCTCTGAAAGCCAATGCGAACTCCACCGTCACCTTTCAGTCTCGACGGGAGACTCCTCCGCTCATTGTAGTGGGCTTCCGCAATCCGAGAGTATTAGTTTCAGAATCTACGGCTGCCCTGTTAACTCATGACGAACTCCGCATGGCGCTCAAACATGAACTTGAGCACATGAAATCTCGCGATAACTTGAAGAGGCTCATCCTGGTTTTTTGTCCCTTTCCCGGCATGGCCAAGTTGGAGAGTGCCTGGTCGCAAGCCGCGGAGCTCGCCGCCGATGATGCGGCCGTCTCGGATCAGCGCGATGCCCTTGACCTGGCCGCAGCATTGGTCAAGCTTTCTCGCTTGGTTCCTGTCAAAGCTCCTCCCGCCTGCACAGGCTTTGTAGCGGGTCCCGTTAGCGAGCGTGTCGCGCGTCTTCTCGACTGGGATGAATGGAGCAATTCGCGGCGCGTGCGAGTTCGCACTTGGTTCGTAATTCCATTTGCGGCAAACGTTTCGTTGTTGATGACCATTGCGTACCGCCCGGTGCTGGCGCTCACTCATGAAGTCACCGACTGGCTCGTCCGGTAGCTCTTTCGCCTGCATCAATAATATTTTTGTTCTCAGCGTCGCTTTGAGGTCACGTTTTTTCGGCCACACTTGCCCGATCACTCGCCGGGCCTGAAATTCTCAGGGTCGAAAATCACTCCGCTCATGCTTGGTTAGCGGGTTCACGCTCTTGGCTGCAGGAACAGGGCTGAGGATTTCGGAGTGCTTGGGTCTGCAGTGGCAAGACGTGGACTTCACCAACCAGTTCATACATGTCCGTCGTCCTTGGATGCATGGTCACTTGGGTAATCCGAAAACCAAGGCGTCAAAAGCCCCGGTGCCGCTACACTCCCTTCTCGCAGAGTCGATGAAGAAGTGGCGGGCGGAGTCACCATTCTCTCAGCCCAACAAATGGGTGTTCCCCAGTTTCAGGCCGGCCCACTGGAACTTCGACCCACTTGGTACACGGGAAAGCCCTGGAGTTGATTCTCAACTCCACCGCTGGACCGCAGTTGGTGTAATCGCCTGTGACTGGCTGAAATTCGCTAAAAGTAGTGCATTGGTTCCTTTTTTCACAGCCGCGCCTGTTAACCATAGTTGGCGAAGACGCGGTACGCTCTCTCTGCAAGAGGCTGCATACTCGGTATGCATCGCACGAAACAGATCATGGGTATCTGCGCCTTATTGTGGGGGTTGACGGCCTGTCAGCCCTACGCCGACGTTGGTTCCGGGACTCCAGATAAAGTGTTGTTCGATCGGGCCATGGATGCGGTGCATGATAAGCGTTTTGCCGTTGCCCATCTGACCCTTGGAACCCTCGTCAACACCTACCCGGATTCCTCATATGCTCGAAGGGCAGAAGTGGTCTTGCAGGATCCGCGAATCGCGAACTGCGGCGAACCGTGGTCTACCTTTTCCGAGTGCGATCGCGTTCTCGACGAGCCAGAGTGGCCGGAGTGACGGTTGTTGTCGAATCCCGATTGCACTCATTCACTGGGATCGTGAGTATAATCTGATTACGTCAATCATCACTGGTCGCGCGATTTAGACGAGGTCCCGTAGTTTGAAAACGACGATGTGGCGCGTGCCCGCGGAGTCGAGCAATAGTGTCATCTCCGTGCCGACGGCTTCGCGGCGGATCTTCTCTCGCACGTCAGGCAAGACCAGTTTGGCAGTGTCGGTGCCATCAATCGCCAGAATTGTGTCGCCTTGTTGAACGCCGGCGGCAGCAGCCGGACCGCCTGCGATGACATCAATGGCGATGAAGTGTTCGCCGTTCTGCCCCATCCATAGTCCGGCACGGTCGTAGCTATCGCGGCGCCCGTACTGCGAGTTTTTCTCGAAGATGATTCGGCTGCGCGAATAATCGAAGGTGACATCGAACTGGGACAGTATGTCGGGACCGATCAAGCCAGCCATTGCGGATGACGTCGTCAGCCCTTGCTTCTGAGTGGAGAGGCGCACCACGGGATCGCGGACAACGATCTTGCCGATTCGCAGTTCCTTTGCTCGAGCAAGGAGCGAGCGAACCGGACCTCCAATTCCCCAACCCGTGACACCTTCGAGGTGGGCGCTATATTTTTCCTTGAGGTGGTTTTGCTCGACGAATGGAGTGTAGAGCAGCAGGGAAGAGCGAGCGCCGGTGTCGACGCCGAATTTGCCGCGCATCCCGTCCAATTCGGCATCGACGACCGGAATCTGGCGTGGAAGATCAAAGGGCACAATCACGCCTGCTCCTTGATAGTTGAACCTGCCAGGCAGGGTGAACGTTAAGACCTTGCGAACGTAGTCATGTCTGACAACGAAGTGCTGAAATACTTCCAGTCCTACGATGCCGTCAACAGGCTTCGTGCCGAATACGTTGCCTGAATCGCTTCCTGGAAACACCTCAGCTTCCAGATCCTCGAACTGCAAATCACCAAGTTGGAGTTGTGCAAGATGGCAGCGGCTGACCCGCACAGTCTTTTCTCCAACGCCGCCATCCTCGCCCGCGCTTTCCGTCCTCAGACCGAGCCTCTGGACCGTAGTGTCGATCAGTGAGAATCCACTGGCGCCGGTATCCAGGATGAAGTGGAACGAACCTCGTCCATTGAGGCGAACTTCCACAAACACACGGTTGTCGATCAGTTCGAAGGGCAGCGTGGTGGAAGTTTTACCGCCCGTCGCAATCGAGAATTTCGATTGGCCGACACATACAGTCGACATGATCAATGCGGCTAATAAAAGTCTCCAGCACCGAGTTCTACCGAGCAAAATCATCTCTCGAAGGAGGAGGCTAGAATCCCGTGCGGATTCTAAGCCACTGTAATCTCTTTCAGCACCTTGCAGCAGCGCTCGCATCCAGCAGTACTCCCCGTGTAGCCATGACTCTCTCTACGGTTGATTACTACAATGCTGGCGTCGCTGAGTTGTAAAGCAAAATGGTAGTTGGCAATAAATCGCGACTACACTAACAACCGGATCGTTACCAGATTCGGCAAGGGTCCTTGTTGACCATGGCTTCGCCTGCTTTGCAGTGATATGCCTGCGCGAAGGCGGACATATTGCTGACCACCCCATTGACGCGCCAGCGGCCGGGGGAGTGCCCGTCAGTGCGGGCCAACTCTCTCGCCCTCTTCTCGGTGAAGTTCGTGCATCGCCACTGTCCCCATCCGAGGAAGAACCGCTGCTCGGGTGTGTAACCATCCACCGGGACAGCATTTCGCGCAGGCAAGCTCTGGAATGCACGCCAGGCCAGTTGCAGCCCGCCGTTGTCGGCGATATTCTCGCCCAGCGTTAGCTCGCCGTTTACCTTGATGTCGTCCACGGCGGTGTAGTTCGAATACTGCCGGACAAAGCAGGCCGCCCGATTGTAGTAATTCTTGGAATCCTCCGGAGTCCACCAGTCGCGCATATTCCCCTCGCCATCGAACAAATGCCCTTTGTCGTCGAAAGCGTGACTTATCTCGTGCCCTATGACCGCCCCGGCGAGCCCAAAATTGACCGCATCGTCCATGCGCGGATCGAAAAATGGCGGCTGCAGAATACCCGCCGTGAATACGATCACATTCAGCGGATTATCGTGATACCCCTCAACTCCCTGAACCAACTCGTAGAACTCCCCATGATCGACTGGCTTGCCGATTTTCGCCATGACGCGCCGGAATTCGAATTGCTGGCCGCGGAAGGCGTTCCCCAAGGCATCGCCACGCTGGATCTCAAGGCTCGCGTAGTCACGCCAGTGATCGGGATATCCGATCATGGCGCGCAGCAACTCGAGTTTCTTCAACGCCTCCGCCCTGGTGGCAGCGCTCATCCAGGAGACTTCCTCGAAGTCCTCCTTCGCCGCTTGCCGCAGACGCGCCACCAGATCGAGTACGCGCTGTTTCGTTTGCGGTGGAAAGTAGCGCTCGGCGTAAACCTTGCCTACGGCTTCTCCGAGGTCGCGGCTCGTCAGTTCTTCACACTGGCGCGCCCGGGATTCCTGTTCTTTCACGCCGCGCAGCGCATCGCTGTAGAAATCGAACTCGGCAGCGCGAAATCGTGACGGCAGTGCTGGTGTGGAGAGGCGGACCAATTCCCATCGCAGATAGTTCTTCCAGGCCGAGATCGGGGTCTTCTTGACCAGATCGTTGACTGTCTGCATGTACTTCGGCACTGCAACATTCAGATCGCCGCGTGGGTCAACCGCGATTGCCGCGAAATAATGCTGCCAATCAAATGAGGGTGCGAGCTTCTGAAGATCAACCAGACGCATCTGGTGATACCAAGCTTTGCGGTCTCGCCGTTCGACCGGCGTCAGCGAAGCCCGCGCCAGCGCCGTTTCGATTCGCAGCACGTCTTCCGCAGCGTCTGCGGCCTGCCGCGGACTCTCGCCCAAGAGCGTGAACTCGTTTTCGAGGTGTGCGTGATATCCCTCCCGCTTTTTCAGCATTTCCGGGTCGCCGGAGAGGTAGTAACTCGGTTCAGGGAGATTCAACTGACTCTGATCCAGGTTCGCGATGACCTCGGTTGCGTCGCTTAGTTTTTGGTCGGAGTAGGTCGCGAAGAGCGCGTCCGATCCCAGCAGGTGCAAGCGTGCAATCGCGTCGGCTAGATCATCGGAGTTCTTGGTGGCCTCGATGCGGTCAAGCGCGACCCGCAAGGGGTCGAGACCCAGCCCCTCAATGGTCTTTACGTCCGTGCACGATGCGTAATAATCGCCGATCTTTTGCTCGTCCGGGTGTTCCGCTTGTGGGTGCCCGCCCTGCAGTCGGGCATTCGACTGCCGATCCCGCCAGACTTGCGCCGCCTGTTCCAGAAGCTCGGTCACGCGTTGCTGGTTGCGATCGCGCATCTGCTGGAATACCGCGGAAATGGACCGGTCGGCAGCAATCGGGTTGCGCGCCAGCCACCCCCCGCAAGCGTACTGATAAAAGTTAGAGCAAGGGTCGGCGGATCGATCGATTGCCCCGATATCGAACTTTAGATCGGCCTCAGGTTTAGTTTGGCTGAACAATAGTGCGGAACACAGCACAAGCGAAAAAAAGCAAAGTCCGCAATGTGTCATGACGCACAACTTCTCACGAAACCGGGGCCGCGTCCAGGCCTGTGCCGAACTGAGACTAGTTGGCCACTAAACGGACTTTGTAGTAGCATTGCCGAGATGGATAGGAGACATGAATAAAACTCGTTTTTCAAAAGCCGAGACACGAATCCTGGAGCAGTTTTGGAAGCTGGAGACCTGTTCTGTCCGCGAGATTCTCGACAGTTTGCCCGAGGACGAGCGCGTTGCTTACACAACTGTACAGACGCTCGTCTATAGACTTGAGCAGAAAGGAGCTCTGCGCAAAGTGAAGAAAATTGGCAATGCGCAACTATTCCAGCCCGCCATCGACCAGAACGAGTACAGAAGCGGGCTGGTTCGAGACCTCCTGGATCTATTCGGCGGATCCCCTCGCGTACTGGTTTCGAATCTACTCGAAACCGGCACCATCACGCTGAAAGACTTGAAGGCTCTCCAAAAACGCGGCGCCAATGAGTAAGAGCAGTCGTAGCCGCGGAGGAAAAGGCCATGCATGAGCACATCGCGCGTGCGTTGTACTACTTTGACATTCACCTCCTGTATGCCTCCATCGTCGGTTGTGTGGCATGGGCTCTGACGTCCATCCCCGGTGGCAGCGCGACTCCGAAGTATTGGATCTGGGTAGCGACCTCGCTCAATTTCATTCTGCCCGTTGGCGCAGTTCTGGACAAACTCTGGGCACCGCGTCTTTCGTGGGCCGCACCGCTGGGCATTATCGGGGATTTCGCAAATACCATCTCTCAAGGCCGGACCGCTACCATCCTTTCGGTGGTATGGTTGCTTTGCGCAACCTTGATGCTTACGCGACTTTGTTTGCGGATACGCACTGAGCGTCGCGATACGTCGGCCACGGCCGGTCAGAGTGCTCGTCAATCGAGGCCAAGTTTCCTTGCCCTGGGCGTCCCGGTAAGGTTCGCTGATAATGGGCAAGCTCCAGGGGTAGACGGGGTTCTGCATCCTTATATTTCACTTCCTTATGGAATTGATCGGGTGCTGAGCGAGCATGAACTCAACGCGGTTCTCATCCACGAAGTGACCCATGCACGAAGGCGCGACAACTTAATACGCCTGATTCATGAAGTGAGCCTTTGCGTGCTGTGGTTCCATCCGCTCGTCTGGATCACCGGCTCTCGCCTTGCCTTGTATCGAGAGCTCTCCTGTGACGAGTCTGTGATTCAGAGCGCCCACGGTGAAGAGTTGGTTTCTGCACTCGCAAAACTTGCCAATCCAGATAAGGCGTTGTTGCTGCAGGCGTCAGCCTCGTCGTTTATTGGCCATCGTCTTGCCCGGTTGGCGGCTCCTCCCCAGCCAACCTACCGCGCAGCGCGCGTGCTGCCAACCGTGGTCTTCGGCGCTGTACTCCTTTGGGGCGTTTTTGGAACGGTAGCGCATACAGCGTGTTGTTTTCTTGCTAAGCGGTAATCTCCGGGAAACCACCAACAACAGGGACCGTTACCGGCTCCTTCCTAGAGCCCCCGGGTGGCGACCTTCTCCAAGTCAGTGAGGTCCTCAAAAACCTTTTGCCCTTTACAACGTCTATTGTAGTAGAGTTGACGTGATATGTAGTAGAACCTAGAGGAGAATCGCTGGGGTGATACGGAGGACTGAGTCGGATGCGTAAGTTGTGCACGATCTTGGCTGCATTATTTTTCGTTTTGTTTTCAATCGGGCAGGTCGTCGCCCAAACGCCAGCTCCCGTCACTCTAATAAAGGCTGGCAGGCTGCTCGATCCGCGGACGGGGAACGTGCTTTCGCCCGCAGCCGTGCTGATTGAAGACGGCAAGATCAAGGAAGTGGGTGCGCCTTCGCAAGTACAGCAGAACGTACCAACGGGTGCGAAGACCATCGATCTAGGCAGTTCGACTTTGCTCCCCGGACTGATCGATAGTCACACGCACCTGCTTCTCGATATCATCGTGCCCCCAGAAGCGGAAATCGCACGCCACTTCAATGGGGAGTTTGCTCCGGGGCTATTGCTGGCAGTGGTTGAGTCGCCCACTAAACGCGTGTTGCTGGGCGCGCAATTGGCGCGCGAAGACTTGGAGAGTGGCTTTACCGCGGTACGCAATCTCGGGCACTCTGGTATTGATGGCGATGCGGCACTGCGGGACGCGATCAATGCCGGCCGCGTTCCCGGTCCGAGGATCCTGGCATCCGGACGGAAGCTTATCGCTTTGGGTAACTATATTCAAAGTTTGAATCCCGCTGTTGCCGAAGCGATCATTCAACAGGAATTCCTTCCAATCGACAGCCCCGACCGAGCACGGCAGGCAGTGCAACAGAACGTCTTCTATAACGTCGACCTCATCAAGGTTTCAGTCGACGAGGATATCTCAGTTGCTGAACTGACGGCGGTTGTCGAGAAAGCACACCGTCAACACCTTAAGGTTGCCGTCCATGCCATCGATGCTGCCAGCATTCAAACCGCCATCGACGCCGGCGCAGACTCCATCGAACACGGCAATCAGGTAACCGACGAGCAACTTAAACACATGCGCGATAAGGGCATCTTCCTCGATCTGACGCCCACTTTTTATGGCAGCTTTTTCATGAAGATCACTGAGCCAAGCATAGTGATGTCCCCCGCGTTCCGCGCTTCGACTACCAGTTCCGACGCACGCGCCCAAAAACGCTACGCCGATCTGGTTCAGCGGGTGTTGAAGTCGGGGGTGAAATTCGCGGCTGGATCGGATATGTGCTGGTTCTATCCCGGAAAGACGCGCGGCCAAGCGAGCGCTGCGGCGTTGGTTAACCTGCGTGCTGCCGGAATGCCGCCGCTCGACGTTATTCGTGCGATCACCGTCCACGCAGCAGAAATGCTGGGCTGGCAGGACCGCATCGGCTCGATCGAGCCGGGGAAATTTGCTGATCTTGTTGCCGTTGCTGGAGATCCGATTGCCGATATTACTGAAATCGAGCGAGTTCGATTTGTGATGAAGGACGGCCAGGTGGTCCGCAATGACGTTACGTCGCACTGACGCGCACGCTCCACTGGGGAAACAAGCTACCACTTGATCCAAAGGAGAAATGACGATGAAGCACACTTCGAAGCGGTCTTCGTTCGCGGTCGTTGTGCTCGCTCTACTGGCTGCCGCCGGTATGAGTCTTCACAGTCAAGCCCAAACGCAGAATCAACCTCCGAGTCCGGCGCGCTCTCGATCCGATGAGATGCTGGACAGGTGGAATGACATTGGGAACAAGCTCGTCGCCATGGCCCAGGATTTTCCCGAAGACAAGTACGACTTCAAGCTACAGAAGGACGAGCGCACCTTGGCCCAGAATCTTCTCCACGCCGCAGCACTGGATTTCGTCTTGATGCGCAGGGTTTCCGGATCAAACCTCGGGCCCGACTTCGGCCAAGGCGACAATCCTTCGCGTGACGTTTTCAAGACCAAGGCCGACGTGGTGAAGTTTGTGCAGGAAGCCGTCGCGGACGGAGCGCGAGTGATTCAACAGCAGGGCGACGCGGGGCTGGACAATACATCGAACTTTCTTGGGAACCGGCTAGCCCACAACTCGTCCATCTGGACGTTCGCCATCGAGCACAGCGGCGAGCACTACGGCCAGCTTGTGGTCTATTATCGCGCAAACAACCTGGTGCCGCCAGATTCGCGGCGGGATCAGGCGCAACAGGCGCAGCAGCCTTCTGCTTCACGTGTAGTAGAACTGAAGGCCTCGGACGGTACTGTCCTGAAGGCGAGCTACTTTGCCGCGGCCAAGCCAGGTCCCGGTGTGTTGCTGTTCCACCAGAGCAATCGGGACCGTAAGTCGTGGGATGATGTGGCCGGGCAGTTGGCGGCTGCGGGAATCAACGCACTTACCGTCGATAGTCGCGGGCACGGCGAAAGCGGCGGCAGCGGCAAATATGACGAGCAGTCGTGGCCACTCGATCTTGATGTAGCATTTCAATACTTGCTCTCGCAGCCGGGTCTCAACCGCAATGTGATCGGCGTGGGAGGGGCTGGGTGGCTCGGTGTCCACAACTCCGTCGAGACCGCACGACGACATTCCGCCGAGGTCAAATCCCTCGTATTGCTCTCCGGAGAAACCCTGCGTCCGCAGCTTCGATTTCTGCACGAGGCGTCACAATTGCCCGAGTTATTCGTCTTCTCGGACGAAGATGAATATCCCCCCACGCAACAAGCGATGCAGTTGCTATACGTCACCGCATCCAGCCCAAGCAAGAAGCTCGTGCACTACTCCGCGGCGCAAGAGGCGCCTTGGCTATGGTATGAAGACTCTAGCGGAAAGGTTCCAGCTAAGGGAGGCCATGGAACCGACATGTTCGCGGTTCATACGGAGCTGCCCGGCATCATCGTGGATTGGTTTGTGACCACGCTAATCAAGACCCCGGGGCACGCGTCGGCCGATACCGTAGCATCCGCGGCAATCCTCAATCAGATCGAGACGCCCGACGGAGTTGCGCAGGCCACGCGGCGACTGACAGAGGCGCGGCAGAAAGATCCCAAAGCGCAGCTGTGGCCGGAAATTACGGTCGACATCATAGCCTCGGACCATTTGCGCGCAGGCGATGCGAAGACGGCAATCGAAATCTTCAAGCTCAACCTCCTCGCTTATCCGGATTCCGCCGACGAGCACAGTAACCTCGCCGATGCGTATTTGGCGGATGGACAAAAGGATCTGGCGCGGCAGTATGCCGAAAGAGCATTGGCGCTGCTGGATTCTCATGTGGCGCCGGCATCCTCGTGGTCCGATACCGAGCAACGGCGCGGGGAGATTCGTCATGACGTGCAGCAGATACTCGAGAAGCTCAGAGTGGTGCGCTGACAATATTGCTTTAATACAGGGGAGAAGTCGGCTTTTCAGCCCGGTGGACTCGCCCACGGAAAGAAATCGGGAGATTCGATTCCCTTCCTGTTCACGATCTCGCCTTCTGACTCAATTCACAACACATTCGTTTATGACCGCGGCGCAGACAGTTGGAAGTGGCCGATCGATAATGACGCGAATGGTAGAACCGAGCGCTTTGCGGACGTGAAGCTTGCGAGGGCGCGCTAGGTAGGTCTGCATCTTTTTTGCCTCGTCGGAGAAATCGGTGGGTCACCGCCACGCTCCAATGGCGGCTCGGCTTGCGCGACTCGGTCGCGGCTCTGTTACCTGGGTCGCGTGCTTGTGAGAGTGTCACGGGATTGACAGGCGAAACCGCCTGACCCACAACGCATGCCGGTGTGCAATTGTGGGACAGACGGTTTCGTCTGTCGCTTGCGAAGCAAGGTCTTTTTTGCGCACCTAAAGCTGTGCGGCATCGGCAATCCCCGCCGGCACCCGTATCAGAGCCGCGACCGTCAGCGGATTCCGCGACTGAGCCGCGAAATCCCGAAACCGGTGCAGCGCCCTACGTGGTGGAGAACCGGCGGCGATAGGCGGTAGGTGTCGTGTCCAGCGTCCGGCTGAAGTGCTGCCGCAGCGT
>Ga0210410_10003418_pt1 | contig 14059 bp, 7 predicted proteins | sample IncBWC4MmetaG_FD_161058 | JGI IMG/M metagenome (GOLD analysis project Ga0210410, IMG submission 161058) | Forest soil microbial communities from Barre Woods Harvard Forest LTER site, Petersham, Massachusetts, United States - Inc-BW-C-4-M | ecosystem: Environmental > Terrestrial > Soil >... | reverse complement strand
GTGGCGGGGGAGATGGGAACGCCCGTTTTGGTGAAGGCGGAGAGGGAGTTGCCGTCGCGATTGGCGACCCAGACGCGGTTCGAGCCGTCGATGGCGATTTGGGCGGGGCCTTTGAGACCTCCGCCGGTGTAGCCGTTGGCGGGGGAGACGAGGACGCCGTTTTTGTCGGAGACGCCGATGGCGTTGTTCTTGTTGCTGGCGTACCAGACGTTGTCGGCGGAGTCGATGGCGACGGAGGTGAGGTCGGTGCCGGCGGCGGTGGTGGTCTCTGAGGTGGAGGAGAGGGTGGCGGGGAGTGCGATGCGGTAGAGGAGACTCGGCTGGCCGATGGTCCAGCCTGTGCCGGCGCTGTTGATGGCGATGCCGGAGTCGAAGGCGTTGGTGGTGAATTTTTTCAGGACGGAGCCGTCGGGCGCGAGGACGGTGGTGTGCTGGGAGCCGGAGACCCAGAGGTTCTGCGCGGTGTCGAAGGCGGGGAAGAAGCATTGCGTGTCGCAGGCGTAGGGGGAGCTGAGGAGGGAGACGCCGACGGGGGAGAACTTGGAGACGGTGGAGGTGTTGACGGGGCCGAAGTTGACGACCCAGGGGTTGTCGTGGGCGTCGATGGCGATGGCGTAGGGGAGGTTGAGGCCGCCGGTGAAGCCGTTTTTGCCGGAGAGGATGCTGCCGGTGGGATCGAATTCGATGAGGGTGTTGCTGGCGTAGGCGGGGACCCAGATGTTGCCGACGGAGTCGATGGCGGGGAAGTAGGGGCCGACCATCTTGTCGGCGTAGAAGGTGAGGGCGAGCGACCAGTCGTTGGGTGCTGCGGTGAGAGCAGGTTGGAAGGTGGGGGTGATCTGGCTGGCGGTGAAGAGGGCGGACACGTGCGCGCTGGGGTTGCGGGCGATGTTGAGAGCGGCGGAGATGGTGTTGGTGGGGGCGACGCCGGAGGAGTTGGGGGCGTTGGAGAAGAGGGGAGTGCAGCCGGTGGTGCCGTCGGAGTTGATGCAGGTGACGAGCATGTTGGCGAGGGAGTTGATCTCGGCCTGAGGGACGTCGCCGTTGCCGCCTACGTTCTGGATGCGGGCATTGCCGGAGCCGAGATCGGCGAGATTGGTGACGGTGAGGAAGGCGTTGGCGAGTCCCTGAAGAGCGCCGGGCGTGGAGGCGGAGCCGACGTGAGTGGGGTCGGTCATGAAGCCGGAGAGGGCGTAGACGGCGGCGACGGTGGAGACCTCATTCAGGTAGACGAAGGGGATGGTGCTGGCGAAGTTGGTCTGGCCTTCTGGGCAGGCGCCGAAGGCGGCCATGAGGGCGAGGGCCGGGTTGACCTGGCCGACGGGGAGGCCGGGATTGCCGCCGAGGGCGAGGAGGTAGACCTGCTGGCCGGAGGTGCAGGTGTAGTCGCCGCCGATGTGAAAGTAGCCGTTGGCGTCGGTGAGGACGTAATAGCCGGTCGCGTCAAAGGCGACGCCGGGCTGGGCTGGGTTGAGCATGGAGATGCTGGGCGCGCCGTAGCCGGCGGGGTTGGCGGCGAAGAGGTAGATGTGGGCTCCGACGATGGGTAGCGCGCCGCCGTGGACGTTGCCGACAATGGCGGAGCCGGGAGTGGTGGCGGGGGTTGTTGGGGTGGTCGTGGTGGTGGTGGTGGCAACGGAGGCGAGTGGTTTTTCCTGGAAAGGTCCGCAGCCGCTCAGGAGAGCGGCGGCGAGGGGAGAGAGCGCAAGGTAGAGGAAGGATGACCGGGTCAAAACAGGATCTCCCGAGTGCTGCAAGTGATGCAAGGGTAACAATTTGAAGGGAATAAGAGCATACGACTTTGGGGTCAGGATCGATGGCGGAAGCGGGTGAGGGGGTTCCGTTCTGAGAGGGACGCTGCGGCGGATTGCGCCAGGTGCTCTCGAGGTGGTGTGCGTTCACCAGGGGGTTTTCCGCGTGATCCGGCATAGCGGCGAGCATACGTTTCAGTTTTTCAATGCTGGTGTTCGGGCGGCGGCGAAGTAGGTGTTGCGGGCCGGCGGGAAGAGAGCACGGCGACAGTGAGGAGAAAGGGTTCCGTGAGCCACAGGGAGTAGTTGCCGAAGCGGGGGGCGGCCCAGGCTCCGACGACGGCTCCGGCGAGGAAGCAGAGACAGACGAGGCCGAGGGCGCGGGCCTGGGAGAGGCCATGTTCGCGGATTTCAGGACTGGAGCTAGGGGTGAGAGCGTCGTAGAGGCCCTCGGCTACGTCGCGGAGGTTGCCGGTGATGAAGGTGGAATTGTAGGCGAAGCGGTCGACGCGGCGGAAGCTGGCGACCTGAATGGCGGCGACGTAGGCGATGATGCCGGTGAAGGCCATTTCGGGGAAGCTGCTGGGGAGCCAGCCGAGGGTGAAGATGGCTACGATCTCCAATCCGAGGCCGAGGAGGACGGAGCGGATGCCGAGGCGGGTACGCAGGTGTTTGGAGGTGAGGACGCCCGCGAAGAAACCTAAAAGGGGGATGAGGTGTGGGACGATTTTGCTCCAGTCGCGACCCAGGACGGCGATGCCGAGGAAGATGACGTTGCCGGTCATGGCGTTGGCGAAGACGTGGCCGTGATTGAGGTAGACGACGGCGTCGAGCAGGCCGCCGGTGGTGGCCAGGAGCATGGCGTCGGGGAGTTCGTCGGGCTGGACGGAGGTGTCGTGGGGCGGCGGCATGGGATGTGGATTGGTGGACAAGTCAGAGAGTATCTTGAATGCGGCTGGGATGGTGTTTCGCCGGGCGGGCATCGAAGATATTCAGGAAAGATTGGGTCAAGGGCCTGTACCTTAGAATGTGAGTGAGTTATTGTCAGATTTCCCGCATCTTGTTGGATTGTCGTGCGTCTAATAAGAGGAAAAACTCAAAAATAATGAGGAGACAGGAGTTATGGCGATCAAGTGGGATCGGTTGACGGTGAAGTCGCAGGAGGCGGTGCAGGCGGCCAGTGGACATGCCGCGGAGAACGGCAATCCGGAGGTGCTGCCGCTGCATCTGATGGCGGCGCTGCTGGAGGACCGCGAGGGAGTGGTGATCCCGGTGTTGGAGAAGGTGGGGGTGCCGGTGGAGCAGCTGCTTTCGGGGGTGAATGCGGCGATTGCGAAGCTGCCGAAGGTGCAGGGTGGCGGGCAGCCGGGGATGAGTGCTGCGCTGCAGAAGGTTTTGGAGCAGGGGTTCAAAGAGGCGGAGAACTTTAAAGACGACTACGTCTCGACGGAGCATCTGCTGCTGGCGTTGTCGAAGGCGAAGAATGATCCGGTGCAGCTGGCGTTGGCGGCGCTGGGCGGGACGCATGAGGCGATCCTGAAGGCGCTGAGCGCGGTGCGTGGGTCGCAGCGGGTGACTGACCAGACTCCTGAAGGGAAGTTTCAGGCGTTGGAGAAGTATGCGAAGGACCTGACGGACCTGGCGAGGCGCGGGAAGCTCGATCCGGTGATTGGGCGGGATGATGAGATTCGCCGTGTGGTGCAGGTGTTGAGCCGGCGGACGAAGAATAATCCGGTGCTGATCGGCGAGCCGGGCGTGGGGAAGACGGCGATTGTCGAGGGGCTGGCGCGGAGGATTTTTCTGGGCGATGTGCCGGAGATTTTGAAGAACAAGCGAGTGTGTGCGCTTGATCTTGGGGCGATGATCGCCGGGGCAAAGTTTCGTGGGGAGTTTGAAGACCGTTTGAAGGCGGTGTTGAAGGAGATTGAAGACTCGAACGGCGAGATTATTTTGTTCATCGATGAGTTACATACTCTGGTGGGCGCAGGTGCGGCCGAGGGCGCGATGGATGCGAGCAACATGCTGAAGCCGGCGCTGGCTCGCGGCGATCTGCGGGCGATTGGCGCGACGACGCTGAATGAGTACAGGAAGTACATCGAGAAGGATGCGGCGCTGGAGCGGCGGTTCCAGATTGTGTATGTGGGCGAGCCGAATGTCGAGGATACGATTGCGATTCTGCGTGGGCTGAAGGAGAAGTATGAGGCGCACCACAAGGTTCGGATCAAGGATTCGGCGATTGTGGCGGCGGCGATGCTGTCGCACCGTTATATTTCGGATCGGTTTTTGCCGGATAAGGCGATCGATCTTGTGGACGAGGCTGCGGCGGCGCTGGCGATTCAGATTGGCTCGGTGCCGGTGGAGATCGATGATTTGGAGCGGCGGGCGACTTCGCTGGAGATTGAACGCGCGGCGTTGAAGCGGGAGAAGGATGCGGGGTCGAAGGAGCGGCTGGAGGCTGTGGAGCGGGAGCTGGCGGAGGTGAAGGAACAAGCTGCCGGGCTGCGGGCGAGGTGGCAGAAGGAGCGCGGGGCGATTGGGAGGATTGCGGAGTTGAAGGAGAAGCTTGAGGCGCTGCGGTTCCAGATGCAGGAGGAGACGCGCAAGGGCAATCTGCAGCGGGCGGCGGAGCTGCAGTATGGGGAGATTCCGAAGCTGGAGGCGGAGCTGCGCGAGTTGACGGCGGAGCAGGACGCTGCGGTTCGCGAGGATGCGGCTGAGGCGGCGACGGGTGTGGCGAAGAAGCGGTCGCGGATGCTGAAGGAGGAGGTCGACGAGGAGGACGTTGCCGCGATTGTTTCGAAGTGGACGGGGATTCCGGTTGCGAAGATGCTCGAAGGCGAGATGGACAAGCTGGTGAAGATGGAGGATCGTCTGCGCGAGCGGGTCGTGGGGCAGGATGAGGCGCTGAGTGCGGTGGCGAATGCGATTCGGCGTTCGCGCGCCGGGTTGAGCGATCCGAAGCGGCCGATTGGGTCGTTTATTTTTCTTGGGCCTACGGGCGTGGGCAAGACGGAGACGGCGAGGGCGCTGGCGGAGTTTCTGTTTGATGACGAGGCTGCGATGGTGCGGATCGACATGAGCGAGTACATGGAGAAGCATGCGGTGGCGCGGTTGATTGGCGCGCCTCCGGGATATGTGGGGTATGACGAGGGCGGGCAGTTGACCGAGGCGGTGAGGCGGCGGCCGTATTCGGTTGTGCTGTTCGATGAGATCGAGAAGGCGCACCCGGATGTGTTCAATGTGCTGCTGCAGGTGCTCGATGACGGACGGCTGACGGATTCGAAGGGAAGGACAGTGGACTTCAAGAACACTGTGCTGATTATGACCTCGAATGTTGGCGCGGCGCAGTTGTCTACGGCCTGGGCGCAGGGCGAGGAAGGATTTGAAGAGGCGAAGACGCGGGTGATGGATGAGCTGCGGAAGCACTTCAAGCCGGAGTTCCTCAATCGCGTGGATGACATTGTGGTGTTCCGTCCGTTGGGCGATGAGCAGTTGGCGCATATCGTCGATCTGCGGCTGAAGGATCTGGAGAAGCTTCTGGCGGATCGCAAGATTACGCTGGAGATGACAGATGGCGCGCGAAAGGCGATCTTCAAGGCGGGATACGACCGGGCTTATGGCGCGCGTCCGTTGAAGCGGGCGATTCAGCGGCTGGTGCAGGATCCGTTGGCGGTGAAGATCCTGGATGGAAGCGTACTGCATGGCGACCATGTTGTGGTGACGGCGGGCAAGAAGGGGCTGGAGTTTGTTGCGAAACGGCCAGCGAATGGCGCGTCTGACGCGGTGTGAGTCTGTCCGGCGGCGGAGGCTATGTTGCGCGAAGTGCGGCCCGGCGATCTGTTGCTGCGGCCGCATTTTTGCGGTAGGTGAAATGTTTTTTGAGTTTGAGGAAGGGCAATTCGAAGAAATAATAGCTGAGGAGTGCGACGAGTGTGCTTGCGATAAAGACGATGATCGCCCCGGCGATGACGCCAAGCACTTTTCTATGGAAGTGGCCATCGATGTAAACCCGTACCGGGTTGGTCAGGAGACCGGCGATGGGATAGTGAAAGACGTAGAGCCCATAGCTGTACTTGCCGAAGAAGCGCAGGGTTGGATTACTGAAGAACTGTTTTGTCCTGGAGCCGGGCCGGAGAGACATCGCGATAAGCGACGCGGCTGAGATACCGATAAGGCTGAACCCGATCGTCGGGATGAAGATGCTGGTCATCCACTCGAGGCCATGGTTCAGGATTGCCGCTCCTGTGAGCACTAGAGCGCAGAGGGCGAAGATGCGGGGAGCCAGGTCGAGCACCTGCTGTCGCAGGTTAGTGCGCAACAGCGCGCAAAGGCAGCAGCCGAAGAGCAGGTTATCGACGCAGGAGAAGGTCGGAGAGTAAGGAAAGTAGATGTTATGCAGGTAAGGGCGTTCGGCCACCAGGACGATACGGATGAGAAGAACCGTGAAGCAAGCGACGATGGAGAGCTGGATCAGACTGCGGAGCGAGCGGACGCGATAAAGGATGAGGGGCCAGACTAGGTAGAACTGCTCTTCGACTTGCAGAGACCAGAAATGATCGATGCTCACTCGCTGCAGCATGAGCGGGGGGCGGGACCAAAGGACAAGATTCGAGGTGTACGTCAAAAAGAAAAACTGCCAACCGTTCCAGACAAAGTGGAATGGCCCGGTAAGAAGAAAAAGAACCAGAAGCACGCCATAGTAAAGCGGAAATATGCGCAGCGTTCTGCGCGCGTAAAAGGTCTTGAAGAAGTTTGGGCTGGTTACGGTATCGAGCAGTATGCCGGTTATGAGAAAGCCGGAGAGGACGAAGAAAAGAGTGACGCCGACATAGGAGGAAGCTCGAACCGCATTGAGAAAGTCGAAGATGCGGTTGCCGGAGACGGGGTTGGACCAAAAGAGGTGATGGTATAGCACGAGCAGAACCGCGAGACCGCGGATGCCGTCAAGGGCGAGGATGTGATTTTCCGCACCTCGGTCGATGCCGGAAGAGACTAGCCCGGCCCTAGCATACATAACGATTTTGCTCCGAGCGTTTGGTGCACTGAGACCTCAGGATAACGGGACGAATATTGCGAGCCTCCAGGCGAATGTTTTCATGAGGTCAAAATGTATCGATCAAGCCTCAAGCCGATAAACGAGCGGCTGAAATAACTGCTCGGTCAAGAAAGTATATCTGTCAGGGCGCTCTCCTGGCACTGAAAACGTGCAAGTCTTGCAGCCGCTAACGGCAGGTGTATGCGGCGACGAAGTCCGAGGCGAAGACGGGTTTGATCTGGTGCGGCCAGCCATTCGGGTCATTCCAGACCGGATCTTCGCCGGTGACGACCAGGGCGTCGATGTCGAGGTCGCGGCACAGGGAATAGACGTCGGCGGCGGTGGTTAATGTGGGAACGTGGACACCGGTCCATGCAGCGTAGTCGGCGCCGGACAGCGGGGGGATGCCGAAGAGAGGCGCGATGCGTGTTTCGAGTTGGAAGCATTGCGCCATGCTGCCGCCGAAGGCGATTCCGCAGCCGGGGAACATGCCGTTGAGCTGTTGATAGCGGGAGTAGAAGAGGTGCTGCAGGTCGAGCTTGGGAGCGGCGCCGAACTGCACCTTAGCCGAAGGGGGAAGAACGCGGTCGAGGCTCGCGTAGGCGTCGCGGAGCTCTTTGTTGATGGAGCCGAAGCGGCCGCCGAACTCGGATTGCGGGATCACGGGATTGGTCCAGTTGTAGCGGTCCGATCCGTACAGATAAAAACGAAGCATGACGAGCTGATAGCCCGAGCTGATGACACCGAGGACGAGCAGTGAGCCGACCAGCCAGCCGATGCGGAGTCGCGTGGGGGCTGCTTCGGTCAGGCTCGGGGTCGCCGTTGGCGTTTCGAGAAGGTCAGTCTCAGGGCGGGCGCCGGCGATTTGCGCGGCACCCCAGAGGAGCAGGATGAACTGGGCTACCTCGACGCCTCGAAAGCTGAGGTCGTTGTTTGTGATGACGGTCGAACGCATCATCAATGCAACCCATAGGCCGGAGGCGAGCATGAGCCAGGTGAGCCAGCGAATATCGCGAAGAACCGGAGTGGTTTGATGGGCGGTGGCGTGGATGCTTCGTTGTTGCTGGTCTTGTTGCTGGTCGGGTCGCCAGTCTTGTCGCCAATCGAGGCGGCCTTGGCGGACTGCGACGAGGAAGAAGAAGCCGAGCTCGAGGAACAGGACGGGGACGAGGAGGAAGGGGCGCAGAAGGATGTTGGCGAGTTTGTTGTCGTGGACTGCGCGACGCAGCGCGAGCATAAGCGTAGGGGGAAGCTGGCGCAATCCAAATGTGGCGAAAAAGGGCGGTTGCTTCGTTGGGGCTTCGAGGCCCGCTGTGACCTCTCCGGCATGTGTGTCCGTGGCGCGGAGATCGTGCAGGTAGCCTGCGGAGAGAAGCAGGACCACCGCCCCCACGCCGATGTAAAGGCCTACCGTGTTGAATCTTCGTGTTGCAAGCCAGAACAGAGCTGCCACGAAGAGGAAGAGAGCAAACGCGAAGGTGACGTAAACGGAGAGGCCGGCCGCGCTGGCGAAGCCCATTGCCGCGAGCAGGGCGAGGAGGACGCGTTGCCGCGGAGTGTGTTCGAGGGGTTTTCCGGCATGCCAGAGGAATACGAAGCCGAGCATGCAGGCGGAGGTTGCTGCAACGTGATGCGGGACCCAGAGCAGAGAGTTCGTCCAGCTGGTGATCTGGTCGGTGTCCCACACCTCCATGTCCGAAAACACCATACGATATTTGAGGTAAAGGAGAAGGATGGGGAGGACATCGAGGCCGGTGACGCCGAGGAGCGCCACGGCTACGACGCTGGCTGTGCGGATACGGCGGCGGAGGCTGTAGAAGTGTTTCAGGAAGAGCGCGGCGGCGGCGGAGATGAGCCAGCCGCTCCATATAGAACTGGCGAAGAGCGCGGCTCGGGGCTGAACGCCGGCGGCCACTCCTGGCACCGCCGTCATGACGTACCAGTAGTAGTAGTAGCGTAGTTTGACGATGGAGCCGGGAAAAAAAAACGGGTTCGCCGGCGGCGCTCCGCCGTGCATGGCTGAGGCGACGAAGGCGCTGCGAACGCCGAGGTCGGCGACGGCCGCGGTGGAGTAGAGGCGCTGGCCGAGTTGGAGGTCGGGGAGAGATACCAGGCAGATGACGGCCCAGAGGATCGCGAGACCGATCGCAACGGTGGTTGAGCGACGCATCGAAAAGGCGATAGAGAATCTGTCGCGCCGCCAGCGGAGGAGCAGATCGCCTGCGGCGATGACGGCGAGAAGCCAGCACAGCGGGACTGTAACACCGAGAGGGATCCAGCGGCTTAAAAGGTTAAGCGCGATGGGCATTACGACGATGGAGAGACCCATGGACAAGAGCCACTGCTCTGCTGCGCTGCGTTGACGGAACCCGAGCACATTCGACGCACGGCCAAGGCAGTAACCCGGAGCTAGAAAGATCAGCGCAAAGAACGGCAGCACGCGCAGGATTCCGAAGATGTCCAGCAGGGTGAAGTTAGTCATTCGGTGATGTCATCTTCCCTACGGTTGAGGTTGCCTGAGGTTCGGGTGGCGCGTTATGGTATGGCGTACAAGGTGGAGTCGCCCTGGTGTGCGATGGGAGTGAATTGCTGCAGGGTTTCGGCGAAGCTGGCGCGATCGATGTCTGGCGTGTCCTGTATGGCGAAGAAGAGGGGGCTTCCCGGGAAGGCTGCGCGCGCCTGGGGGATGGCCAGGCGGAGGAGGTCGGGGGTGACGATGCCTCGGACGACGTGGCGATCGGAGTAATAGATGGGGACGGCCGACTCCGCCGATGAGAGGGTTACCGCGTTTGGCGGAGTGTTGTGCTGGATGATGGCGGAGAGGTATTGGAACTGGGGGGCTTCGTAAAGGATCTTCGCATTGCGGACGGCCATGAAAAGAGGGTAGAGGGTGAGGAGGGGGAAGATGACGAGCATGACGCGAAGCAGGTAGCGGCGGTTGTTGTCGGCGGCGGTTGCGGTGTGGAGGCGGTCCCAGATGCGGTCGAGCACGAAGCCGCTGGTGATGGCGAGGAAGGGCGCGCCGAGGACGAGAGCAAAGGGGTGGATCGAGACATAGTTGCGCATGATGGCGTAGAAGACGAGCCATGGCAGGCCGAGTCCGCCGAGGAGATAGACCGCGGGTGCGTTTTGACGGCGATCCGGCTGAAGCCAGAGTGCGAAGAAAAGAAAAGGTGCGAGCAGGGTGAAGGTGCCGAAGCCTTCGAAGAGCCAGCGGAGGGCGTGCGAGTAGGTGCCGATGAAAGAGAGTTGCGAGGTGGTGTAGTGGACACTATCGACGATGGTGTGAAGCCGCAGGGAGGACTCGACGTTGAATTTGAGTCCGGCGCGAAAGGCGATGGTGGCGAACTGATTTTTGAAGAGCGCCGGGTAGGCGAGGATGTAGTCGGCCTGGACGGCAACGAAGGTGAGGATGTCGGCAAGGAAGTAAAGGCCGGCGAGGCGGATGGCATCGCGACGGCGGAGGTAGATCGATGAGAGCAAAAGTCCGAGGGGGATAAAGATAGGGTCCCATGCGGTGAGGACTGTGCAGATGGTGGCGAGGAGGCCGAGAAGGGCGAAGAGTCTTTTGCGCGAGGTTGAATTTGGCGCGGTTGAGGGTATGGCGGGCGAGGGGATGTCGACTGCGAAGAGGAAGAGAAGGACAGTCGCGGAGCCGAAGAACATGGCGAGGGGCTGATGGAGGATGGCGCGTCCACCTTCGTAGGTGGCGCGCGCGGTGAGGAAGAAGAAGCCGGAGAGCAGGGCGATGCGGGTTCCGTAGAGACGGCGCGCGATGGCGATGACGATGCAGGTGGTGGCGAGGGTGATGGTCAGTGCGAAGAGCCGGCCGGAGGACTCGTGATCGCCGAGGACGCGGGTGACGATGGAGAGCAGTAAGGGGAAGAGCGGCGGCCAGTGGAGATAGACGTCGGGGTCGGAGCCGAGGGGAAGGTTGTTCTGGATGGGCACGAAGTGCAGGTGAAGGGCACCGAGTTGGTTGAAGGCGTGAGCCATGGTCATGCAGCTGGCGCTGGCCCAGCCCTGGTAGTCGCCGTCGAAGCTGATGTGGAGGAGACGGGCGTAGAAGGCGATGAGGGCGAGTGCGGCGACTGCCAGCCAGAGTGCTGCGGCTTTGAAGAGATAAGAACGCCTGGGGGACTCAACGGCGTGATTCAAACGACGATCTCCGGGTGAGGTGATGGATGCGTCATGCGGCGTGGCGTTGGCTTGTGCGAAGACTTCCCTCGTATGTAGGAGAGTGTAACAGTTGGAGATGGTGGTTTTATGGCCGCGCGACTACGTGTGATGCGGTGATCAGCGGCATGCGTTGTTTTCTAAAGGATTTCTTTGAAGCGTGGATTTCGTTGAGTAGAGAGGCCATACGTATACTGGCTTAAGCTTGTTTTCTCAGGGGTGGATCTCTTTCGATGGGTAAAACTGCAGTGATCATCGGGGCCGGGCCGGCAGGGTTGACGGCTGGGCTTGAGTTGCTTCGGCGGACCGATATTCAACCGATTCTTCTGGAGGCGAGTGAGGAGATCGGTGGAATCTCGCGGACGATTAAATACAAAGGCAACCGGATGGATATTGGAGGGCACCGTTTTTTTTCCAAAAGCGACCGGGTGATGGAGTGGTGGGTGGAGCTGATGCCGCCGGATGTGGAGAATACGGGGTCGGAGCCTCACGAGGGGCAGACGGAGATCAGCTATCAGGGGAAGAAGCGGGTGGTTGCGGTGCCGGCGCATCTGCACGAGGAGCCGGTGCTTCGCGGCGCTGGACCAATCGATCACCATGCGGCGGAGGTGACAGAAGAGGAGGAGGAGTCTGATCCGGAGGATGCGGAGATTCTGGTGGAGGTCGCTCCGCACGATCCTGACCTTGTAATGTTGATCCGTCCGCGAAAAAGTCGGATCTATTATCTGCGGAAGTTTTTCGACTATCCGATCACGTTGACGGGGACGACGCTGAAGAATCTGGGTTTGGTGAGGACGTTCCGGGTGGGAACGAGTTATATGAAGTCGCGGGTGAGTCAGATTGCTCCGGAGAAGAGCCTTGAGGATTTTTTGATCAACCGGTTTGGGCGGCAGCTCTATCTGACGTTCTTCAAGAGCTATACGGAGAAGGTTTGGGGGACGCCTTGCAATGAGATCTCTGCCGAGTGGGGAGCACAGCGGATCAAAGGGTTGAGCCTGACGACGGCGGTGAAGCATTTTGTGAAGAAGGCGCTTGGCGGGAAGAAGAAGGGTCGCGGCGATCTGGCGCAGAAGGGGACGGATACGAGTTTGATTGAGCGGTTTATGTATCCGAAGTACGGCCCTGGGCAGCTGTGGGAGCATGTTGCGGATGAGATTTGCAAGAAAGGTGGGGAGATTCACATGCAGTGGAAGGTGGATCGGATTCACTGCTCGGTGGAGGATGGGGTGAAGCGTGTGGTTTCGATCGATGCGGCGAATGAGACCGGCGAGCGGCGGACCTTTGCGGGGGATTATTTCTTCTCGACGATGCCGATGCGTGAGCTGGTGGAGGCGATGGATGCTCCGGTGCCCGCGAATGTGCGCGAGGTGAGCGCGGGGTTGCAGTATCGGGATTTCATTACTGTTGGGTTGCTGGCGGACAGGCTGAAGGTGAGGGAGCCGGACGGCGGTCTGCTGAAGGATACGTGGATCTATGTGCAGGAGCCGGATGTGCTCCTTGGACGGTTACAAATATTCAATAACTGGAGTCCGTACCTGGTGGCGGATCCGGCGAAGGTTTGGATTGGGCTCGAGTACTTCTGCTACGACACGGATGATCTTTGGAAGATGCCGGATGAGGAGTTGAAGAAGTTCGCGATCGCCGAGGTGGCGAAGATTGGGATTTTGAATGCGGAGGATGTTTCGGACGGGCATGTGGTGCGGGTCCCGAAGACGTATCCCGCTTACTTTGGGACGTATGACCGGTTCGAGGAATTGCGTGAGTTTACGGATGGGTTTGAGAATTTGTTTCTGGTAGGGAGAAATGGAATGCACAAGTACAACAATCAGGACCACAGTATGTTGACCGCGATGACGGTGGTGGATGGTCTTGTGGCTGGGCATGTTGATAAGACTGCGTTGTGGGGGATCAACACGGAGCAGGAGTATCACGAGGAGAAGAAGTAAGACTTGAAGAGGATTCTCATCGTCGGGACTTTGCTGCTGGTGGTTTTTGTGGCGCTGTTTCGGCAACGGATCTTTGTGCGGGACCCTCTGGGTACGGTGGAGCGGAACGGCGTTGCGCAGGATGAGACGCGGGTGTATATCAACTACTCGAACGATGTGTTGGTGGAAGATGCGGCGCGGCATCAGTTTGTTCTGGTACAGGGGTGGAGTGCGCTGCCTGGGGTTCCGCAGCATCTGTTCTGCCTGACTGGGCTGATGTGCTGGACGGATGCGGATAGGGCGGTGGTGTTTCCTGTGGAGGGTGTGGGCGGGAGAACGCCGGCGGTGATGAGCGCAAAGGAAGTTATGTTCGTCGATGAGTCGGGCGCGAGGGTGAAGGTGGCGCTGCGGTAGGGTTCGCTCAGGCGAAAAATAGGGCGTAACCTGTGCAGGTAAATCCAATCTAACGGTTCGAACGATACTTGAGTGTAGACGCCATGCGTGAGAGCGCAGGATGGGGGCTCAGATGCCAGAGAATCCGGAGGAGCCGATTGAGGGTGGCGGGCTGAGTGAGCCGGTTGATTCCGTGAAGCCGAGCGCTGGGGCTGCTGAAGAGGTAGAGACTGCACAGGCTCTGCCGATGGCAACGAAAGAACTTGCGAAGGATGTTGCAGCCGAGACCGCCGTTGTTGTTCCTGCCTCTGTTGCTGTTCCCGCATCCGCTTCTGTTGTGGCCGCGACGGAGGCAGAGACGAAGAGGCCTGCAGCAGCGACGATACGGTTGGAGAGAAAGCATCCGCTGGCGATTCGGTGGATGCACTGGGTGAACTTTCCGGTGCTGTTCACCATGATCTGGAGTGGATTGCTGATTTATTGGAACGATTCGGATAACGCGTATCAGCATCCGCATGCGGTGTATCGGGTGGGCGTGGGGTCGCTGACGCTGGTCCGGCTGTTTCCGCCGTGGTTCTGGAAGGCGATCAATGCGCCGTATCGGGTGACGGAGGGTTTGGGGTACCACTTCTTCTTCATGTGGCTGTTTGCGATCAATGGGATTTTGTATGTTGCGTATCTGTTGATCTCGGGGGAGTGGAAATTGCTCGTACCGGAGCGGAGGTCGATCAAGGATGCGATTCAGGTGACGCTGGTGGATCTGCATCTGCGCAAGGGGT
>Ga0210410_10003417_pt1 | contig 14062 bp, 16 predicted proteins | sample IncBWC4MmetaG_FD_161058 | JGI IMG/M metagenome (GOLD analysis project Ga0210410, IMG submission 161058) | Forest soil microbial communities from Barre Woods Harvard Forest LTER site, Petersham, Massachusetts, United States - Inc-BW-C-4-M | ecosystem: Environmental > Terrestrial > Soil >... | reverse complement strand
AGCATGTTGAACCAAAGCCGCAGATAACAAAACAACGGCGCGACAATCAAGAGCCATCGAAACTCTCCCGATTTCCAAAAACAAATCGCCGCGATGGACGCCGCGGCGACCGATAGGTACGAAACCACATCCGGATGAATGCCGTGACGCACACAAGATTTCGTTGCCACTTCGGCAGTTCGCCGGAAACCCGCTGCAATCGGCCGCCGCGAAGTCGGTGCGTAGTCAGACATCCAGGTTAGGGGCGTCGATCTTAGGCCAGCAAATCCATCATCTGCTTGGCTAGTTTCGGTCCGATGCCGCTTTCTTCGTGTTTGAAACAGACGAAGGCGTCGCTCCAATTTGATTTTTGTTCGCGGACAAACGTTGCCCACTTTTCGACGTCGGCCGTCTGATAATCTTCGCGCCGCAATCGGAGATAACCGTAATCTGCGGTGATCTTCTTTGGCGTCGCGAGATCGTCGGTATCGGCGATGCATAAGGAAATATTTCGCGACTTCAGCAATTCAAAGATCTCATCGTCGAACCACGAATCGTGGCGGAATTCGAACGCGGCGCGCATGGACGGAAACTCGCGCAGAAATGAACTCAGCACGTCGGCATCTTTCTTGAAAGTCGGCGGCAGCTGGAACAGGACCGGGCCAAGTCGCTCGCCCAAACCCGTCACGACTTTGCAAAAATATTCGAGTGTGTCGGCGCAATCCTTCAGCTTGGACCAATGCGTGATTTTTTGCGGCGCTTTCAGCGCGAATCGGAATTTCTCCGGAGTCAGCGTTTTCCAATTCTCAATCGTCTTCGGCGCCGGAATCCGATGAAAAGTGTAATTGATCTCCGTGGTTGAGAATCGTTCCGCGTAATACGGGAGCATTTTCGCCGTCGACAAATCCTCCGGATAAAAATTCCCTTTCCATTCTTTGTACTGGAAACCCGACGTGCCGATCCAAAGATTCACAGGAACAGATTAACCACGGATTTACGCAGATATCACGGATAAGAGAGACTCAATTTTTCTGTATCCGTGTCATCCGTGGTTTCTTAAAGCACGCCGACGGCGCGCGAGATGAGCAGGATCACGATGCTGAGGGAAATAGAAATCTGGACCATCGTTAGAACTTTTACCCAACGCGCGAGCAACGGCGCGTCGGTCGGACCGAAGGTTGAGCTTTGGGTAAATGCGACGAAAAGGTAATCGACAAAGCGCGGGCGCCACGGTCCAATTTGGTAGCGCTCCCGTTCGCCTGCCTCAACCTGCATCTGAGGAAAGAAAAAACTGCGACTGCCGAATTCGTGGCGTTCCTCGCGCTTGGTTGGCCCGCCGCCGTCCAGTCGCCAATACCACAGTGCGAAAACGATCACGTTGGTCAGCCAGAGCAACCCGCCCGAGCGCAAGAGTTCAAGCGGCGATTCTTTGTGCGATGGAAGCGCGCGCACTAACAGTCCCACCGAAGCGACCAGCGCCAGCGTCGTGATTCCATTAATGGTAATGCCCAAGGCGCGATTCAACGAATGCTTGCCGGTGCGATGACTGATTACCGTCGGAACGAGCAAGACGACGATCAGCGTCGGCAACAACCAAATCGGGCCCACGATGAGATCGGGTGGAAGCGCCAGATAAATTGTGCCCACCGCCAGAAATGCAAGCAATGCCTGCCAGCGCGGCTCCGGTTTGTCGATGTGATTGGATTGATTCGACACAATGCCGCTATAGCAAAAATTCGCGACCAGGCGAACAACAGAAATCGCGGATTACACAGATAACACTGATACAGAACAGATTAATTTCTTATGATCCGCAACATCCGTGTAATCCGCCGGTTCTTTTAAGGCCAGTCCGCCTCGGACTTTGGGCGTGACAAAGCGTCCCCGCCGTGAAAGATCGACATCCTCACCTAACGAAAGGCTCAAATCATGAACTTCCAAAAAAATCTCGGGCTTCTCCTGTTGGCAATCTATCTCATTCTGGTCGGGATCGTGTCGCTGGTGGCCAGTATCGCGATTCCACCGATTGTGATGGGTATTTTAGCGTTGGCAGCCGGTATTCTTATTTTAATAGGCCGGTAACGGCGGCTTGTTTCCAGGCGCTAGACAGGTTCGGTGTCGTGGAGCCGGCCGTAATCGACGGTCAGCCGCCGTTCCTTGTCCTTGCTCTGCTGGTAAATTTCGACGAAGCGGTGACCGAACTGGAGGTCGCGCCAGCTATAGTCGTGTTGCGTTTGCACTTCGGCCGCGATCACCGGATCGATCCCGACCACTGAGACAAAGAAAAGCGCGCGCTCTGCTTCGAGGGATTCAATGGTCGCGCCGTGAAGCGGACTTTGCTCATCGATCTCGTGGCGCAAAGTTAACGCCGCTGGAAAAACGGTGAGCCGGTCGAAGTGTAATTTCAGATCGTGAAAGTACCTGAAATCGCCACCTTCAAGTAATTGCTGGTCGCGCGAGTACATAATCCGAAATTCCGCCTCAACCATGCTGTGGTGATTCTCGTTACCAATGCGCACCATCAGGGTCGGCTTTCCATTTAATGGTCCGATGACCATTGATCTACTGAAGAGAACGCGCGCGATCGGACGCGAAAACCGCACGAAAATCAGGCCGGTCATGACCGCGATCAAAAATATTCCGGTCATGATCTCGATCGTGCTGACCAGATGTCCGTAAAGCGTTTGCGGATACATGTGACCGTACCCAACCGTGGCCAGCGTCTGGACACTGAAGAAAAAGCAATCGAGGAACCAGTTGGTGCTGGTTCTACCGGCGACGCTGTTTGGGTCGATACTATAAAAAACGGCAAAGAGAAGATTCAGGCCGATATAAACAGCGCCGACAAACAGAGCGAACTGTGGCCAACTCAAGCCCAAGAGCCAGCGATAGAAGTCGCGCCATTGCCAGGCGGCCGTATTGACCTTAACGAACTCGACCTGTCCCGATCGAACGAAAACCTTATTGCGCCCGCTTCTCCGATGGCGAACTTCTTTGTGCACGACGCTACCATACCCCAATGTGGCCTTTCAAAAAAACGCAATTAGCGAGGCCCGACGAATTCCCCGCGGTGATCGATGCCCTCGGCGAGAAGTTGCGAAGCGCTGGCTTTGTGGTCGAGGCTGATCGGTTTCATTATTTGGTGCACGAATTTGTCGTTACGACTTCAACTGAACTGTATGGCGAGCTGCACCTCGCTTTGAAAAGATTGGACCATGAGCACCGCGCTCTGCCACGCGATATTGCCGCCGAGGGTCGCCGCCTGATCAAAAGCATCGACCGCATCTGCCGCTGGCGCTGAAGGCTGGATGAAATTAGCCCAGCAGTTCAGCGCTGGGTTGTGTGTGCAATTCACGCAGTCCCGACCAGGACGACAGACGCTTCTTTCCTCCTTCCCGGACTCTTTCATTGCGGATTGGCTAACCCAGCGTTAAAACGCTGGGCTATTCTCGATTGCACCCGATTCTGAATCCAAGCGGCTTATTGCCGCATCTAAATCAATACAGAGGCTTATGTTTAAACGCATTTTGAAGTGGTTTTTTACGCTTGTTCTCCTCGCCGTCATCGCGCTCGCGATTTTCCTGATCAATCTGATCTGGTTTCGGCCGTGGAGCCTGAATCTTTTCTACGAAAAAGTTTTTGCCGAAACCGTTTTCAGCGAACCGGAATTACTCTCCGCGCTTGGCTTGGTCGAGCAATTCGGGATCACCAGTCACAACGGAAGGCTCAGCGACGAGTCGCCGGCCCATCAGCAAATGGTGATCGACCGTTGGAAAAAAGATCTGACTCAGCTGCACGAGTATTCGTTAGATCGACAATCCCCCTCGCAAAAGCTTTCCACGCACGTGCTGGATTGGTTTCTCAAGGACCAGGTCGAAGGCGAGAAGTGGCAGTGGCACAATTACCCGGTCAATCAGCTCTTCGGCGTCCAGAACCAGTATCCCTCGTTCATGGCCAACACCCATCGGCTGCTCACTCAACAGGACTGCGAGTATTACATCATGCGACTGGATGGGTTGCCGAAAAAGTTCGATCAAACGCTCGAGGGCTTGAAGTTCCGCGAACAGAAACAGATTCTGCCTCCGCGTTTCGTCGTCGAAGAAGTGCTCAAGGAAATGAGCGAGTTCATCGCCAAGCCCGCCGCCGAAAATATTCTGGCTACGTCGTTCAAGACGCGCGCCGCCAAGATCGATAAGTTGACCGAGGAGCAACGCGCAGATTTCCAGAAGCGCGTCGAAACGGAAATCACCGGTCAGGTTTATCCGGCTTATCAAAAGCTGATCGCTTATTTCCAGGAGCTTCTGCCGAAGACAACCACCGACGATGGGGTTTGGAAATTGCCGGACGGCGATGCGTTCTATGCTTACGCACTTCGCTCAAACACGACTACAAGTATGCCGCCGAATGAAGTGCACGAGCTCGGTTTGCGGGAAGTGACGCGAATCGAGGCTGAGATGCGCGCGCTCCTCGATGCCAATGGTTTCGCCGGCCAGCCGATCGGCGCGGCGATGGATAAACTCGGCAAAGATCCACGCTTCCTTTATTCGAACGACGACAAAGGCCGCGCCGAAGCGCTCGCGGAATTCAAACGTTTGATTGACAATGCCGTCACGGAATCCAAGCAACATTTGTTTTTGACCGCGCCCAAGGCGCAGATCGACATCCGCCGGGTCGAGCCATTCAAGGAAGCGACGGCGCCGGGTGCGTATTATCAAGGCGGCGCGATGGACGGATCGCGGCCCGGAATTTTTTACGCGAACCTGCGCGATATGAACGAGGTGCCGAAGTGGAGCATGCCGACACTCGCCTATCATGAAGGCGTGCCCGGACATCACTGGCAGATTTCAATCGCGCAAGAACTCAAAGGTGTGCCGCAATTTCGCAAAATCGTCCCGTTCACCGCTTATGCCGAAGGGTGGGCGCTTTACTGCGAATGGCTCGCGAAACAGGCAGGTTGGTACGACAAAGATCCGTTCGGCGATCTCGGACGTTTGCGGGACGAACTTTTTCGCGCGGTGCGTTTGGTGGTCGACACTGGGATTCACGCGAAACATTGGACGCGCGAGCAAGCGATCACTTACATGCGCGACAAAACCGGCATGGGGGAAAAGGAAGTGAAGTCGGAAATCGAGCGTTACATCGTCAATCCCGGCCAGGCCTGCGCTTACAAGGTTGGAATGTTGAAGATCCAGGAACTGCGTTCGCGCGCACAGCAGGAACTCGGAGACAAATTCGACCAGCGCGAATTTCACGAAACCGTGTTGAAGAACGGCGCCTTACCGCTCGAAATTCTCGAGGAACAGGTCAACGATTACATTCAGAAGAAGAAGGCGTAATTGTTTTAGCCACGGCCCTGTGGGCCGTCCGTGTTATGGAACTCCCACGACTAAATGCGATCTATGGGAACAATCTCGCCTTGATACGGCCAATCATCAGGAACGTTGACTACTTCAAGCTAGCCAAAAGTTCGGCTACCTTACAATGCACAAGCAAAACGGCGCATAGCGCCGTGGCTACACCGCGATGCGTAAGATTCTAATCGTCCTGCTCGTCATCGTAACGATGTCGATCTTGTGGCTTTGGCGAGGACGCGATTTGTCGATGTTGATCGATCGCTTTTACGTAATCACAGCATCGCAACGCTCGGTCAAGACGATCACCTACGAAGGAAACGGGACGGCTGGAATTCTCCGGGTTGACGATCTCACCCTGAGTTTAAACGAAGTTGAATTAGGTGGAGCACAACCGAGCGGCGGTACGACCAAGGACAATCAGCTTGCGCTCTCCTTTAACGGCAAAGTCTTTCCATTCGGACCCGCGTCGGGAGGCGACAATCTCGCGGCTGCAGTACCGAACGACGATGTGGCATTAGTCTCAACTCAACACAGCGCAATTCCCTGGCCCAACTTTTTCGAAATTAATTTCATGACCGGCAAGTCGCCGTCATGGAAACGGCACACCTATCAGAGGCTCGTCTGGAAAAGGTCGACCGGCGCCAAACTCGAAATGCTCTGGCGTTATGAACAATACTTTTATCCCGAGGATCGATGGGTTGAGGCTTTCATGACGCGCCCGGGTTCGACCGGTCTGATTCGAATTGATATCTCGAACGCCGCTCGATAACTCGGGCCGATGAAAACGCTGCAGCCACGGCGCGGCGCCTGCACTGAGCGCAGTCGAATGTGTCGCCGTGTCTGCTCAATCGCAGATGACGCCCCGACAGAGCGGGGCGGCTACAGCCTCTTTAAGGTTGTTATCTGAGGCGTAACGATCCAAAGATCGGAGCATGAAAAGAATCGGAATGATTTTGCTCGCGCTTTATCTGATCGTCGACAGTCTGCTCGGATTCGGGCTAAACATCGGCCCATTTATTTTCTTGCTCTATATTGTCGGATTAGCTGCCGGTGTTCTCATTCTCATCGGCGCGATGGCAAAATCCGGCTGAGTTCGCCGATCCGGCGGAAATCGAGAGAACGCTAAAGAGCGTTTGGACTGTGACACGATCAATTTCGAAATCGCGTTCTTGGTTACCGCGGCGTTTACAAAAGATTCAGCGGCGAGGAAACGGTGATCAGCGTTTGGTCGCGCGGGTCAGGAGATAATCCTGCCGCAACATATTGTTCTCGAAATAGGGAGCCAGAAGCGCGTCGTACTCCCGTCGGAATTGGGTTAGCCGTGCAGGATCGCTCGCGCTCAACATTTCAACGAGTTTCAACATCGGGCCCGCCGTCCGCTCGATCACTGCGCGATAGCTCGGAAGACTCAGGGCCGGAAAGTTCATGCGGGCACGATCGAAAACGATCTCGGTAACAGCGCTGCCCAGCCGCTCACGCACGATATTCGGATCACCCCATTGAGGCGGCGGCGAGACGCCGGGCGGCGGCGGTGGCATGTAACTACCAACCAAAGTAAAGCTGCGGCCGACGAGCAATTCCGGAGGCCAGGTGGAAAACGCGATTGTGCCGCCCAGCTTAAGCACGCGCAGCATCTCACGAATGGCAACCTCGGGTCGCGGCGCGAACATGTGTCCGAACTGGCTCAGAACAATATCAAATGCGCCGTCCTGAAACGGCAGGGCTTCGACATCGCCTTCGCGGCAATCAACATCTACTTCGGCAACGCCGGAATTTTCCCGGGCCCGCTCCAGCAGCTCGGGCGTCAGGTCAAGGCCAGTCACGTTTGCACCGATGCGTGCCGCAGTAATGGCAACGACTCCGGTTCCGCAAGCCACGTCAAGCACACGTTGACCAGATTGGACGCCGGCAAATTTCACCAGCCGCGCCGCGGTAGGCGTGGTGACCGACTCCAGCGGCGCGAAATGCGCCCAGCCTTCCTTTTGCGCCGCCTTAAATTTTGCAATCGGATCATCGCTCATGAAGAAGGATGAAATCAGATCACCAGTTGCGCAATTTGCTTTTGCAGCGCATTACTCTGCGGCAATGAAACCGGACCGAAGGTTGTCAAATTTTTGCGCTGCTTGCCGCGCCGTAGTCCCGCGACTGCGGGACCTAGGCTGTGGAATTATCATGTTGTCGATCTTTGCCTTGACCGCATTGCCGATGATGAACGCGCAGCAACGGCGGTTTGAACAGGAACCAGTGCGCGCGGTCCCGGTGGGAACGCCTCGGCCAGTTGCGGCGCCAACACCAAAGCCGACTCCGAAAGTCTTTGTCGCCCTGCCGAATTACGACGAAGAAACAGCAACGCGGCTCCAAATTTTTTTGGACAACAACAATTTTGCTCCGGGAAAGATCGACGGCAAAATGGGCGAGTTTTTTCGCAAGGCGCTCATCTCTTTCAAACACGCGCACGCTCAGCGCGAGACTGGCGTAGTCGATCAATCGATGCTCGATCAGGTACCGGTGACTTTCACGACTTACACGATCAAAGGCGACGATCTCGCTTATGTCGGCAACTTGCCGACCGCGCACGAGGAGCAGGCGAAACTAAAATTTTTGCCGTACACCTCGTTGCTCGAATTCGTGGCTGAACGCTATCACTCGGCAGAGAGCTACATTCAAAAACTCAATCCCGGAATGGATTGGGAAGGCCTCGAACCGGGAGACACCCTCAAAGTTCCAAACGTGCTCCCGTTCGAAATTGAAAAGGTCTCCGAGCAGAAAATTTCGGCAAACCCGAAATTCGCCGCGCGTAAAATTTATGTCGATACCACCGAGCGTTTGCTCGAGGTGTTCGACAACAATCAACTCGTTTGCGTTTTCCCGATCACGCCCGGCTCAACCGCATTGCCGGCGCCGGTTGGAACTTGGAAAATTCAGGGCGCTGCCACCTGGCCGTGGTTCCGATACGACGAAGGCATGCTCAACTACGGAGTCCGGACAGAAAATTATTACAATCTGCCTCCCGGCCCGAACAATCTTGTCGGTGTGCTCTGGATGAGCTTGAACAAAACCGGCATCGGCATTCACGGAACCAACAATCCGGAAACGATCGGTCGCGCTGCGAGTCACGGTTGCATTCGCCTGGCAAACTGGGATGCGATTCGGATCAAAGATCTGGTCAGTATCGGCAATACCGTCATTATTTTTTAATGTAGCCACCGCCCTGTGGGCGGTCACATAGCCGCATTCCGACGGCGCACAGCGCCGTGGCTACAATTTTCTAACATTTTTCGCGCGGATTCGCGGTCTCAGACGTCTAGGCTGTAGATCGACATGATGGAAGCCAGTGAGCGCGAAGTTTATCGAGCAGCCATTCACGGCGATCGCGAGGCATTTGAAATGATCATCCGCACCCAGAGCCGCGCACTTTTTGCCATCGCTTACGGTATTCTCCAAAACCGCGAAGAAGCCGAGGACGCCGTCCAGGACGCGCTCGTGAAAGCGTGGAAATCACGATGGCGCGTGCGCGATCCGGAGAAGTTTCCGGCCTGGCTTTGCATGATCGCGCGCCATCGCGCTCGTGATGTGTTTCGAAAACGCCGAACCATTTCCTTTACCCACGAAGCACACGAAACAAACGAACCTGGGATAACCGATACGACAGAATTAGACCGACAGCTTCATTCCGCTCTTGCGACGCTTCCAGAGCTCCATCGCGCGGCCATCTCGCTTCGTTATTTCGAAGAAATGGATTACGCGACGATTGAAAGCCGACTCGGTCTAACGAATGGCTCGCTCCGCGGAATCCTCGGTCGCGCGCTCGCGACCATGCGCAAACAACTCAAACCGGCTCTCGCCCCTCAACAGCCATGACCATTCACGACGACATCGACAATTTTCTCGCCGCGGATTTGCACAGCGAGCTGTCCGACGAGGAACGGAACGCATTGCACACGCACCTCGTTGAGTGCGCGAGCTGCCGACAGGCTCATCAGGAAACCAAAGTTATGAACAGAGTTTTGGAAGAAAAATTCGATACCGAAAAATCTGATATCACGTTCGAGCAACGAATGCTCGGCGAATTTCGAAATCGCATTCCGCAGAAAAACGGAAGCGTCGCGAAGTTCGTTGTCGATCTTATGCGCCTGCGCGCGACGCAGATCGCGGCGGCGGCGGCGATGTTGCTCGCTCTGGTGCAGGTCGGACGAATAGTCACCGGCGAACGCGGCGTCACGCCGCGGAATCCAGAGGATGTCGTCCTCGAACAACCTGGCGCACAACCAGCGCAGACGCCGCTGCCGTTCCCGAATCAGGTCGGCGCACTGAGCAAATCTGAAGCTCAACGCGCGAAGAAAACTGACCGACTCGCCGCACGGCAACCTGTTGCGGGGCTAACTGCCGCTGGTCCCGCACCGCCTCCAGCTCCCGAGGTTCAGCCAGAATTTCATGAAGAGGCTCGCGCACCGAGCGCGATGACGCTCTCGCCAAATGAAAATCCAACGGCTGAAGAAGTCGCCCAAAATCCGGTCGATACGTATCGACGGGATGACGTCGAATCGACAACGGCTGCGACAGCAAACCCAGCTCTGGCAAACCGAAAACTAATTCGAAACGCCACTGTCGATCTTGAGATCGTTAGTTTCGATCAGGCTGTTCAAAAGATCACTGCGTTCGCCAACGAAGAAAAGGGTTACGTCGCGACGACGAGCTCGGAGAAACAAGAGAACGGGAAATTAAAGGGCGAGATTGTGGTCAAAGTCCTGCCGGAAAATCTGGATCGGTTTCTGCAAAAGATCCGCGGACTTGGCGAGCTGAAGAACCAGACGCTCGGGACGGAAGACGTCACGAAAAATTATTTCGACACTGAAGCGCGACTCAAGAACGCACGCGTGATGGAGTCGCGTTTGATCGACATGCTGAAGAAGAAGAGCGACGACATCAACGATTTGCTCCAGGTCGAGAAAGAGCTCGGGCGCGTGCGCGAACAAATCGAGCAGATGCAGGGCGAACTGAAGTTCTGGGATTCGCAGGTGCAGTTCGCCACCGTGACGATTTCGCTCGCGGAAAAGGATTTGGAAGAGGCCGCCAAGTATCTCTTGAAGGAGCGCGCCCAACTCGCGCTCTACACGCCGGAGGTTGAGAAAGTATACAACGATCTCAAAGGTCTCGCGTCGCCGAAGGTTCAAATCACGAACGCGCAGCTTGATCGTGATAACACGGGCCGCGTTTCCGCGCGTGTGAGCATGTTGATCGCCCCGGAAGAGAGCGAAGCCGTTATGGCAAAGGCGAAGGCGATGGGGCGGGTCGAGAATTTCCAGATGCAGACCGAGCGCGTCGCGCAAGGAGGAGAGGAAATGTCGGAAAACGCGAAGACCAAGCGCGACAAAGTGGAGTTGAATATCACCATTTCGCGCGACGAGCAGGAGCAAGCGTTGCAGCAAACAACTCTGCGCATTCGCACTTCAGCGGTGGATGAGAAGACAAAGGCGCTGCGCGATTTAGCTGACAGACGAGGCGGGCGTGTCCGCAGCTCGACCTTTAGCCGCGATCCGGACGGGCGCGAGTTCGCCAATGTGACGTTGCGAGTGCCGATGAAAAATTATTCCGCGCTCATGCAATCGCTCAATTCCCTGGGCAAAGTTGAAAACGTGAGCGTGCAACGGCAGGACCGATCCGATGCCGATCTTGCAAACGCGCCGGCCGATTTGTCGATCCAGGTTTATAGCCAGGGCAATATTGTTTCGTCGGACACCGGCATCATCGCCACTTTGCGACGAACGATCGCGCAAAGCGCCGGCGCAGTCACGTGGAGCTTGCGCATGATCGGCGTGGCAATCGCGTTCCTCGCTCCCTGGGCGATTGCGCTGGTCGGCTTGATTTGGATTACGCGATGGATCGCGCGCGCGCGGAATAAAATCTAAATTGTAGCAGTCATCATCTTTGGGAGAAGGTTTGCGACGGTCATAGATCGCCGCTACAGGCGACGCGAATGACTTGCCCGCCTCGCAAACGAGTCATATTTTATAGACTAGGAGAATGTCGATGAAAGCCCACAGCGGTATCAGCCTGAATAACGCGGCGGTCGCGGCGACGCCAAAACATCTTTTGCAGTTCGCAGTCGATCAGCGTTACGACGATTACACGTCGGTCGATCACGCCGTCTGGCGATTCATCATGCGGCAGAACGTTTTCTTTCTCCGCGAGTACGCTCATAAAGTTTATTTCCAAGGATTGCTCGACACCGGAATCTCGTTCGAACGAATTCCGCGGATCGAGGAGATGAACGACATCCTCGGCAAGATCGGCTGGGGCGCGGTCGCGGTAGACGGATTTATTCCGCCGGCGGCGTTCATGGAATTCCAAGCTTACAAGGTGCTGGTGATCGCGTGCGACATGCGCCAGATCCATCACATCGAATACACGCCCGCGCCGGACATCGTGCACGAAGCCGCTGGTCATGCCCCGATCATTGTCGACCGCGAATACTCTAAATATCTCCAGCGATTTGGCGAAGTCGGCGCCAAGGCAATGTCGTCGAAGAAGGATTTCGAGCTCTATGAAGCGATCCGGCACTTGTCGATCTTAAAGGAACAACCGAACAGCGACCCGAAAGAAGTTGAGGAAGCGACCAAGCTCGTTGAACACCGCCAGAAAAATCTAGGCGAGCCGTCGGAGATGGCGCTGCTCTCGCGGTTGCATTGGTGGACCGTCGAATACGGACTCATTGGCACTCTCGAGAACCCGAAGATCTACGGCGCAGGTTTGCTCTCATCGATCGGCGAATCGGTTTCATGTCTTGAGCCCGGCGTGAAGAAGATCCCCTATTCCATCGACGCGATGAATCAGCCGTTCGATATCACCACGAAACAGCCGCAACTGTTTGTCTGCCGCGATTTCGAGCATCTGAAGAACGTGCTGGAAGAATTTGCCGGCAAGATGGCCTATCAGGTTGGCGGACTCGAAGGCATCAACAAGGCGATCGAGTGCAAAAACACCGCGACCTGCCAATATTCATCCGGCCTGCAAGTGAGCGGCGTGTTCACGGAGGTTCTCACCGACAAAAAGAAACAACCGATTTATCTGCGAACAACCGGCAAGACAGCGTTGGCCTTCAAAGACAAAGAACTGCCGGGTCACGGAGTCGATTATCACAAGGACGGTTTCGGGTCGCCGATCGGCAATTGGAAGCAAATCCCGCTGAAGCGGGACAAGAAAGCGAGGCTGGAATTCGAAAGCGGCGTCACGGTGGAAGGCAAGATTGAGAAGTTGCTGGAGCGCGACGGCAGACTGCTTCTGATAACGTTTTCAAATTGCACCACGAAATGTGGCGATAGCGTTTTGTTCGACCCGGCCTGGGGAACTTACGACATGGCCGTGGGTGATCGAATCACGTCGGTGTTCAACGGCGCCGCGGACAAGGACGCTTACAATCAAGTCGCGCTCGTTCCGAAAGAACGCACGATCAAGGTTCCATCGGACGCGAAACGCAAAAAGCTCGAGAGTCTTTATGCGCAGGTTCGCCAGATTCGCGAAACCAAAAAAGGCTACGAGCGTCTCGGTGAGATCTGGGAGACGCAGCAGGCCGAGCATCCCGGAGACTGGCTATTGTCGATGGAAATCTTCGAAATTCTCGACACGACCAACCAGCAACCGGAACTGAAATCGAGAATCGAGAAGTTCCTGAACAACAAAAAAGCACAGACGAAAGACCTCACGACGTTGATCGGTTGGGGATTTCGTCTGGTCGAATATCACAAGAAGCCGGAATACCAGGCCGCCCTCGCGGCGTCGCGGAAGTGACACAAATGGCAACTCTGTCATTAGCGCAATGCACACTTACGATGCACATTGGAGCACTTCACTGATTGTAATCTCGTCACTGACGACGCTTCTAATCGCTGGCGTCATCGCGGGAATGATTTGGCGAGGGTATCATCATCCATGGACGATCGTGTTCTTAGGAGCGATAATCGGGATTGCGCTGCTTTTCACGATTCGGGGGTATTCGATAACTCCTGACGCAATTATCGTGCATCGGCTCTTTTGGAACACGCGCTTGCCAAGAGCAGAGCTGGCGTCGGCAAAATTTGATCCGAACGCGACCGACAAAAGCATTCGAACCTTCGGCAATGGAGGGCTGTTCTCGTTCAGCGGTTTTTATCACAACCACGCCTTGGGCAATTACCGCGCGTTTCTTACCGACCCGAAACAAACGGTCGTTCTAACCTATCCGAAACGAACCGTGGTCATTTCTCCGACGCCATCAGAAGACTTCGTTCGGGAGTTGATGGCGACCACATCGCGTAAGTAAGGTGTCACCTCGCATACGCGCAAGTTGACATCTCGCGCAACCGTCTCTAAAAGCGGCGAGACAAATTCAATCCATGTTCCCCCGATTCGTTATCGCATTCGTGGTCGTTTCTTTTCCCGGCTTTGCTCAAGCGCAGGCACAATCCCAGCAACCACAAAAATACGAGCCGGCAGGGTTAAACGTTCCGCCGCCGCAGCCGGATCTCTTCGAAGTTTCGCTCGGCTTCAACTACATTTACCTGAAAGACCAGTTTCCCGAGACGAGGGACTTATACGGAGTCGAGGTCTCAGCGTTCATCAATGCGACATCCTGGCTCCAGGCGGGCGGCGAGTTGATGGCTGATTTCGGCAGCCACTCAGTTCCTGTGTTCTTCCGCCGCACTATTGATGTCGACAGCCAGCGCTACGTTTATGTCTTTGGTCCACGCGTC
>Ga0210410_10003416_pt1 | contig 14065 bp, 16 predicted proteins | sample IncBWC4MmetaG_FD_161058 | JGI IMG/M metagenome (GOLD analysis project Ga0210410, IMG submission 161058) | Forest soil microbial communities from Barre Woods Harvard Forest LTER site, Petersham, Massachusetts, United States - Inc-BW-C-4-M | ecosystem: Environmental > Terrestrial > Soil >... | reverse complement strand
AAGCGTCCAAGGCATTCAAGCCGGATAGCAACGGGAACTGGTGGATAGACGAGACGCATTTCGCGGCCGACTTCGCGGCGGATATTCCCTCCGCCGAGTCCCACTACATGGCTATATCGCAGGTGCCGATCTCCACCGACTCGTTTACCCACAAGGTCACGAGTCCCGCCTGGAAGACCAAGCCGACCTGGTATATGGTGGCTACCGCAGACCGTTCGATCAATCCAGACCAGGAGCGGATGATGGCGAAGCGGGCCAAAGCAAAGACGGTCGAAGTGAATGCCAGCCATGTGGCCTACATGTCTCACCCGAAGGAAACGGCGAAGCTCATCGAAGAAGCTGCCACCTCCGCACACGGCAAGTAGTCGCCATAGGCTCTTAGACAGAGTGAAGTCCGCCGATCCGCTTAGGATCGGCGGAGGGTCCGCATCGATATAGCCGCCTCAGGAGAACGACAAATGAAAGATCGTATCACCATCGAAGGTCGGGACGGCGCGTTTAGCGCTTATATCGCGCGACCGAAGACCTTGCCCGCTCCCGCCGTCGTCGTTCTCCACGAGGTGTTCGGGGTGAACGCCGACATTCGCAAGACCTGTAACGAACTGGCCGAACAAGACTTCGTTGCCGTTGCACCGGACCTGTTCTGGCGTCAGGAGCCGGGCGTCGACCTCAGCGTCACTTCCGAGCCCGACTGGCAACACGGCCTTCGCCTCTATCAGGCTTATGACCGGGATGCCGGCGCCAAAGACGTTAAGGACACCGCCAAGGTCGTGAGCAAGCTGCCGGAATGCAGTGGTAAGGTTGGCGTCATGGGCTTTTGCCTCGGCGGGCTGATGACGTTCCTCACGGCCGTCCGCTATGGCGTCGACGCCGCGGTCGTTTATCACGGCGGTGACACGGAGAAATATCTGGGCGAGGTCAATGGCCTTAACGCGCCGCTGCTGATGCACCTGGCCGAGGAGGATGAGTTCATTTCCAAGTCTGCGCAAGTCGAGATCAAGAAGGCGCTTGCCACCAAAACAAATGCGACAGTCTACAGCTACCCGGGACAGCATCACGCTTTCGCCCGGCACAGTGGGGCGCACTACGATGCCGCGGCAGCAGCGCTCGCCAAAAGGCGAACAATCGATTTCTTAAATCAACAACTGCGGTGACCTTCGGTCGCTTCAGCCATCAAGGAGAAAAAGCAATGACAGCGAAATCAACGCAAACCAAACCTAGTATCGTTTTCTGCCATGGGCTCTGGGCGGACGGCTCGTGCTTTAGCAAGGTGATCGGTCCTCTTCAGGCGGAGGGGTATGAGTGTATTGCAGCGCAGTACGGCCTTAACGCGACGGCAGAGGACGTCGCCTTGGTGAAGGCAACGATCGGCCGGGTCAGCGGCCCTGTCATCCTCGTCGGCCACTCGTACGGCGGAAGCGTCATCACAGGCGCCGGAGTCGACGATCGCGTTGCCGGCCTAGTTTACATCTGCGCGCTCGCTCCGGACGCCGATGAGACATCTCAGACACAGCAATCCAACTTCCCGAGGACGGACGTCTTCTCCCACATCGAAGTCATCGATGGGCGTATCTGGCTGCGTCCCGAGGGCACGCAGTATTTCTGCGGAGATCTTTCGGAGGCGGAGCAGAAGCTGGTTTGGGCGACTCAGGGCGTGCCGGTTCCAGACCTGTTCAACGCGAAAGTCGGGGGAACCGCTTGGAAATCGAAGCCAAGCTGGTACATCGTCGGCAAGAACGACCACACCGTGCATCCCGATCTGGAGCGCTTCTTCGCGAAGCGGATGGGCGCGACCACCACAGAGGTCGCCAGCAGCCACGTCCCCATGCTCTCGCACCCCGACGTGGTGATCGATGTAATCCGTGCTGCCGCAAAAGCGCTTCAAGGAGCCACGGCAGCAGCGTAAAGCGCATCGGGGATCGTATCGTTGGCTACGGTGCCTGGGGCCTGATTAGATAACCGTGTCGGCTCCAGACGACCGAGTCAGACTTGGTGCGCTCAAGCAAACCAAGGCTCGGAGGAAAAGAACCGACACGGTTATCTCATCAACGGACCGCCTCTGGGTCGCAAAGAATTACGCCGTTCAACCTACATCTGTTCGCAACTTCCGGGTAGAATTGTGTTTGATTACTAACAGTTGAGCTCTGCGACCAAGAGCGCGAAGGTAAAGCAAGCTTTATTACCCTCGGCTTGCGCACAATTCTGGAGGGAAGTTGGTGCTTTCATACTAATGGCCATAGAACCTGTCGGTGTTCCCTGCAAGAGAGCGGGAGTTTTCCTCTTCTTTGTTTTTTCGGTCGTCCTGGCGGCCTCTTCTATTTCGGTGGGACAGGTAGCTCCCCGGTGGGAAGTGTTCGGCGGCTACTCTTATATGCGATTCGATTCGCCGACTATCGGTTACGCGAATTGGTCCAACCTGAATGGATTTAACGGCGAGGTCACGTTTAACATCACCACCCGCTTTAGCGTGACCGCCGATGGCAGCGGTCACTATGGCTCCCTGCTCACGGTGTACAACTACATGGCTGGCCCGCAGTACGCGTGGCGGCGGGACAAATCCAAGTTCTTCGCTCATGTTCTTTTCGGCAAAGCACAGAACACGGTCAACATCACGACCGCGACCAGGGGTGGATTCGAAAGTGTGGGACGCGCTTTCGCGGCAGGGGGAGGCTACGACTGGGACGTGACTCCGCGGTTCACCATTCGCGCGGTCCAGGCAGACTATCTGTACACCAACACGTTTGGGATGAGGCAAAACGATGTACGCATCTCAACCGGATTGGTTTTCCACTTCAAACAGATTGGACATCGTCCCAGGCTTTGAATCGCTCTCGTAGCGACGGCATCTAGCCAGAGCTACTCGAAACGGGGAATCTGCGAAGTTATGTTTCTTAGACCTGACAAACTTTTTCCGAGGAGCTCGATGCCTGGCAAGTGTGCGTCCCTGGTTCTCATCGCCATGGGGCTGGCAGCTCTGGTAGGATGCGGTTCGAATTCCACTCACACCGCTTACGTGACTCTACCCACCTCGAACGCTGTGGCAGCCTACCGGATCGATAACAACTCCGCGCAATTCACTGCGATCGTGGGTTCGCCGTATCCCGCCGGTACCTCGCCGTCATCCGTGCTTGTGCATCCTTCGAAACATTTTGCATACGCTGCTAATCAGGTGGGCAACGACATCTCGCTGCTGCCGATCAACAGCACTATCGGCTCGCTCACCGAGACGCTGCCCCGAACTGCTGCCGGACTTGCGCCGGCTTCGCTTCTGATGGACACACCCGGCAACTTTCTTTTTGCGCTGAACCAGGTGTCCAGCAGCATCTCGGTCTATTCGATCAACTCGGGGAGCGGAGCGCTTGCCCCGGTCGCCGGATCTCCCTTCAGCACTTTCCAGAATCCAGTGGCCTTCACCCTCGCTCCTTCCGGAAAATTCCTTTACGTTGTGAACGCGAATCTGGCGGCCGTTTTCGCTTACACGGTCAATTCCGGAGTTTTGCAGCCGGTGACCAACCTTCCGGTTCAGGTTGGCAATGGGCCTTCCGGCATCACGGTCGATCCCACGGAGAAGTGGGTGTACGTTGCGAACTCGACCGACAACAGCGTGTCGGTGCTATCCATCAACTCCAGCACCGGGGCTTTGACGCTGGTGAGTTCGTTTGCCGTCGGGACTGATCCGCGATCCATTGCAGTCCAGGGCCAGTACGTTTACGTTGCGAATTTGGGATCGAGCAACATCTCCGTGTTCTCGGTGAATGCGACCACTGGTGTTCTTACCCAGATTACGAATTCACCCTTCAGTGCCGGTGGTGCTCCTTTGTTCGTAGCGATTGACCCCGATGGCAAGTTTCTCTACACCGGCAGTCAAAGCGGGAGTTCGATTTCCGTGATGTCGATTACTTCCTCTACCGGAGCTTTGACCGCGACTTCGCAGTCGGCATCGACCGGGGTTGCGCCGTCCTCGATGTCAGTCACGAAATAGGTGTTGGGTCGGGCTACTCACGCGGCTCTGGACGTCCCGTCCGGGGGCAAATGAAGCGGGGACTGTGGTCGCGCCGGCAAGGAGAACTCTGTCTCAGTAATGACATTTGAGCTCGGCCTGCACGGGCGAGGACGCGCCTACATTTTTTGTGATCAACTTTGGGATTGTCGGTTTCGGGCTGCACGCCGTAAAGCGGCTGATGCCTGGTTTTGCTCTGGCCAAGAATTGCCGGGTCACGGCGCTCTCGCGGCGCGACCTGGGCAAGGCGCAAGCGTCGGCGCGACAGTACGACATCCCTCTGGCCTTCGATTCGGCGGAAAAGTTATGCCGGTCTCCTCAGGTTGACGCCGTATTCGTCGCGACACCCAATTCCTTCCATCTGCAGTATGTGCTGCTCGCGACCGCATGCGGCAAGCCGGTGTTGTGCGAAAAGCCGATGGCCATCAACGCTGACCAATGCCGGCAAATGGTCGAGGCGGCCCGCAAAGCCGGAGTCCTGTTGGGGGTGGCGCAAGTCTTCCGCTTTGAAGAGAGCACCGCATGGTTCCGCGAGCAGGTGGCCGCCGGGAGTATCGGCAAGCCGGTTTTCGCGCGCTCCGAGTTTTCCTTTCCGGCGGCCCACGGGCACGCGCGTACCTGGATCAACGACCCCGCAATCGCAGGCGGTGGTCCGGTCGCCGATGTGGGCGTGCACTGCATCGACGCTCTGCGCTTCATTCTTCAGGATGAAGTATTGCGAGTAAGCGCTCGCGAAATTCCCGGTAATGCGCGCGGCGGCGTGGAAACCGGAGCTGCGTTGTTGCTGGAGTTTTCCCGCGGAACTCTGGCTACGGTCATGGTTTCATTCCAATCGGAATATCGCACACCCCTCGAAGTGGTTGGTGAAATCGGTGCGCTGCGCGCCGACGATGCCTTGAATGTGGAGCGCGAGATTCGCCTTGAATTGCGTCGAGACGGAACCGTGGTCGAGGGGGGCTCGGTCTCCAACCAACTGGCCTACGCGCGTCAGGTGGACGCCTTTGCTGCCGCCGTCGAAGGCACGGCGGAGTTTCCGGTTCCCGGCGAAGAAGGCTGGCGCAACCAGGAGATCCTCGACGCAGCCTACCGAAGCATCAAGAGCGGACGAACCGAAGACATACGAAGCAGCCTGTAGAAATCGCGATCATGTGCCGACGACGGTGCAATGGTTTGCACGTTGACTCAGGTTTTGAACCGGCAGATAATGTGTCGTCTTCCAAGGGTCCTTATGAACAGGTCTTCCGGGTCCCGCAATCCACCGTCCAAGCTTTCTGATTCAATCCATCACCGGCTCAACATGTATGCGCTCGCCACCAGCGCAGCCGGTGTGGGCGTGCTGGCACTGGGACCGTCCGCGGACGCTCGGGTTGTTTACACGCCCGCGCATAAGAAAATTGCGCCCAACCACACCGTTTCCATTGACCTCAACCATGACGGCAAAATGGATTTCAGGATCCATGACAGTTTTGCCTGCACGAGTTTTTGCGAGTACATCGTGGGCGCCATAACCGTGATACCGGCGCGACAGGGAAACGAGATTCTGGGGTATCCGGGACGCTCCCGCAATTACGCCTCCGCGCTCAATGCCGGAGTTCATGTCGGACCCAAGCGACGGTTTTCACCGGGCAATCAGGTAATGGTGTCCGGAGGCTACGATGCCGGTACTAACACCATGGGAGCCTGCTTTGGTCCCTGGAAAAACTTACAGCATCGTTATCTCGGGCTGAAGTTTACGGTTAACGGAAAGATACATTACGGTTGGGCGCGGTTGAACGAGACCTGCGCAAAAAATGGAAGCAACACTGCAGTTCTGACCGGCTTCGCCTACGAGACGATTGCGAACAAACCGATCATCACCGGCAGGATCAGGCGGCCAGACGTTATCCCCACCCAAGCGCGGGATTCGGCTCTTACCCTGCCTCCTCCGGAACCGGCAACCCTCGGTCTGCTTGCGATGGGAGCGCCAGGATTGTCCATCTGGCGGCGGAAAGAGGAACTAGCCGCAGCATAACAAATGTCTTTGCGTTTGAAGGAGCACTCCATGAAACGCCCTTCCCGGATATCTTCCAACTTACGCACGTCAGTTCATCACCAGCTCAACATGTACGCACTCGCGGCCACCGCAGGTGGAATCGGAATCCTGCCTGTGACCCAACCTGCGGCGGCGAAGATCGTATACACGCCGACTAAGGTTTCGATTGTTGGACCGCGTGGCTTTTACAGTCTCGATCTCAACCACGATGGAATCACCGACTTTACCGTGTTCAACACCACGAACTACAACACTGACCAAGCTTTTTGGGAGCTGGGTGCGAAGCCTGCCCCGGGCAACGCGGCGATAGGCACTATCGCCTATCGGGGTTTCCCCGTGAGTTTGCGTGCGTTGCCTCGCGGGGTGAGAATCGGTGCAGGCGCCCGTTTTTATCACACCACGGGCAAACTAGCCAGTTTCTACGTGGGCGGCGGAGGTTACAGCGCCCATGGAAAGTGGGTGAATGTCAGCAACCGCTATCTCGGCCTGAAGTTTCAGATTGACGGAAGGACTCACTATGGCTGGGCGCGGCTGACCGTGCAGGTGTTAACCAATCCGGTGAGAATCAACGCCCTGCTCACCGGTTACGCCTACGAAACTACTCCCAATAAAGCCATCGCCGCGGGCAGAACCCACGGATCGGTTGAAAGCCGAGCCGAGCCCAGTCCGATACCCTTGGCCAAGCCGACTCAAAGACGCGCCTCACTTGGACTGCTCGCGATGGGGTCGTCCGGACTGTCCATCTGGCGGCGGGAGGAGCAAGCGGCGGTAGGCGAGTAGAACGACGTCATCCTCGCACCCCAGGCTGCTATCCGCGCGGACGCAAGACAGAGTCGCTCATGCGGTGTGGAGAAGTTTTTCCACAGCTCTTAAGGACTCGGCGTTGCCGTTGGAATTGACTGCTCTTTGGAACCGCCCGGATCTGGAGCCGCGGGAATTCCTTTCGCCTGGACAATCGCCCAATGCCACTCCTGATCGACGCTCAGGTTGGTGTACAGCTTTTCCCGAAAGACAGCGGTCCCGAAAGGAGCGGCCGAGCCTTTCAGATGGAGCAGCACCGTCATGTCAGAATGTTTCTCGGCGGGAACTTCATTCTCGGCAACCGCGGGGACGAGTTTGGCGATGCCGTAGTATGTGGCCGTTGGGTCGGGGCGCACGATGGTCAGCCCCACCGTGATCTCTCTCAAGCTCCAAGTGGTTGCGTTGTGTATTGAGACTTCCAGGGTGTCGCCGCGAATGGTCGCGGGACCATCCAGCTTGGCCAGTTCGCTGGGCGGAAGATCCTGCGACACGAATGGAGTCGCGAGCAGCGCGGTGTTGTTGGCATTGAATGAGAGGCTGCAGGTTCCGTCGGGCGACGTCACCTGAAAGTTCCTGCCCGCAGAGTCGAACGAGAGCATTGGTTTTCCACCCAGCCGGAAGTGCTCCACCTGTTCGATTACCTGGGAAAGATTGTCATTGTCGATGATGGCCGACGCGGCGGGTTCCTTGGGCTGTTGTTTGCTCTGACGCAGGGAGCGTGCCAGATCGCCCAGCGATACCCCGTTGTCGGATTGCGCGCCCGCGTCAACTGCACACATCGTCCCCAGAAAAACCAGAAAAACGACGAGATGACACCTATGACTCATGAAGATTTGCCGGCGAAACCGAGTGTTCTCCTAAGAGAAATTGTAGTCAGAAAGAGGCCGGGTAATCAGCACGGAGAGAGGCACGTTGGTCGTAGAACCTTCGAGCAGAGGAAAAATCACGGGCGTGCGGGACGAAGTAGCCGCGCAACAGGGCGCCACACACCCGTGAAGTCTACAGCAAGCCAGAGGAGCGGAATCGCGTGACCGGATCAGCCAGCGGCATCGGCTCCCGCTTGAAGATCCAGCGAGCCACCGCAAACCCCAACGCCGCGTAACACAGATGAACGATTCTCATAAACTCACCCCCAAGAAGATGCGTCACAGCACCTGAAGGGGAGGCTTCAATGACCTCAAGGTAGCAAGCCCACACCATTGGTGCAACGCCCAAACGGGCCATAGACGTAGCACTAAGGTTTAGGAGAGTAACCTGCGAAGTAACCGGGAAGGTAATGCTGGCGCGGGTTGCAAGGACTTGCACCCGGGTACGCCGGGCGAGTACCAGGGAAAGATCGCCTTCTGAGGACGGATGAAATGTTTGGGCTATCATGTGCGGCATCCCATGAAGACGATATAGAGCAGATGTCGCGACATGAATGCTGCAGTTTCCCCTTGTGTGCGAAAGGATGGGCTCTTAACCTAAGACCCGGAAGGGGTGTCGACGATGGCAAAGTGCCCTAGTTGTGGCCACGAGGTTGCGACCCCGTTCTTCTGTGACTTGCAGGGCTGGTCGCGACTTGCTTGTCCTCAGTGCAATGCGAGGCTTGGACTGAAGCCGCGGCCGGTTGCCGGTTTTCTCTTTCCGCTTTGGCTGATCGTGTTCTGGCTCAGTCGATTGGGCCGCGGCTACGCGGTCCTTGCCATGGTTCTGCTGGTATCTGCGTCGCTCATACTGGTGCTGTTGCTATTCGTCCATCCTCAGTTGCGCCTTCGGAAACCGTTGCCCAAGCCTGCCATTCGACTCGACATTGATGGCCCACCGAAATAGCACATTACCGGGGAGACTACGATTGGGTGTGAATCTGACACCGTACCGCACGGGCGAGGACCGCAGCACTCACACTTACGCGTGATGTAGACTGCATCTTTCCGCGGCTGCGGAGATGGAGGTTGCGATGAGCTGGGCGAGCAAACTAGTGAAGCCTTATCGGGTCGACGATGGCGCGAACTTCCGGCTGAGGGATTTTGCTTCCGGGGATACGGGGAAAATTGGCTCCAAGGAGCAGGCCGAGCAACTTCTGACTCAGGGCATCGCGTCGCTCGCCGAATTGCAGGACAAACTTTACGCTCAGGACCGCTGGGGTCTGCTGCTCATCTTCCAGGCCATGGACGCGGCCGGTAAGGATGGGGCCATCAAGCATGTGATGTCGGGAGTGAATCCGCAGGGCTGCCAGGTGTATTCGTTCAAAGCTCCCTCGACAGAGGAGATGAATCACGACTATCTCTGGCGGACGACGCTGCGGATCCCGGAGCGGGGCCGCATCGGGATCTTCAACCGGTCCTACTACGAAGAAGTGCTGGTAGTAAGGGTTCATCCCGAGCTGTTGAAGAAATCGAGAATTCCTCCGTCCTTGTTGACCAAGGATATCTGGAAGGACCGGTTTCAGGATATCAACGGCTTCGAGCGCTATCTCTGGCGCAATGGAATTGTCACCCGCAAGTTTTTTCTCAATGTGTCGAAGAAGGAGCAGAAGCGGCGTTTTCTCGACCGCTTGCAGCATCCGGAAAAGAACTGGAAGTTCTCTTCGGCCGACGTGCGCGAACGCGAGTGCTGGGACGATTACATGAAAACCTACGAGGACATGATCGCCCATACAGCGAGCGCGCATGCGCCCTGGTATGTCGTGCCGGCTGACAATAAGTGGTTCACTCGCGTAGCTGTGGCGGCGGCGATCGTGGACGCGCTGGAGGATTTGAAGCTGGCTTACCCTGAGGTCGATCCCGGCAAGCGGAAAGAGTTACGGGCGGCGCAGGCGCTGCTTGAGGGAAAGAAGAAAACGTAAAGAGGCTGGAGGAGAGAACGGACTAAGCTCAACCTCCCGTGGCTCCACGATAGTGATCGATCTGAGTGATCGGTTGCGTACACTCCACCGCGATGGCGAACAATTCCCCTGCTGTCTTCGCGTCAACTCTAACCACCTTGCCCTCGCCTACGAAGTGAATGGGGTGGCCAATCGCTGTGCCGTCCGCGGTCAGTATGAAACTCACTGGAGTGTGCTGCGGAATCATGGCAGAAGTTTCCAGGAGCAAACCGCAGATGCTGATGTTCCTACTCGTGGCTTCGAACTCAACCGTCAAATCCGCGGAGTGTACCTTGAGCCGCACTGGGTATTGCAGGCTGAAGCGGCGATACTTGCGCTCTTGCGGAGGAGTCGGCCGCGCAACCTGGTTGAATTCACCCATGGTGTGAGTTTTGTTTCTGTGACCCGGCACCGATGCTAATCAGGGTTGAGCCCGAACCCAAGAGCACGAAAGGACGCCGCCCGAGAGGCCAAGTTCCGACGCAGTATGGTTCAGTCTTGCGGCGGGAATTAACGGTAACCAGATTACTTTGTTGGCCGTGAACCTAGCTGTACTGATTGCGATGCAGGGCCGCGAATTCAGGCGTCAACTGTAGGGCCATCGGCCGCTTCCCAGCACGTCCCTAAGCGACCTACCCAATGCTCCATCCCACGTTCAGACTAGTTCTTTCACCCCCGAATGAATGAGTGGATTGGGGAACAAGTTACTGGTCTTCTTTATGAAACAGACTCCTCCTCGCTGGAATGTGTTGGTTGTGGTTCTCGCTGTGGCATCGATGCTGGGATGCCAAGGCCTAACCAGCTCAAGTAAGTCTTCGACAACACCACCGGCGCCGAACAGCAAGAAGCCGGGCCAGCTCGCGGTCACTCCGGCGAGCATTGCTTTCAGCGCCGTAAAGGTTGGGAACAATCAAAGCCAGCCGGCGACCATGACCAACTCTGGCGCATCCAGTCTTACCGTGACGGCGGCAGCTGCCAGCGGAACCGGCTTCAGCGTAAGCGGGATCAGCTTGCCAGTCACGCTGGCGACGGGTCAGAGCCAGGCTTTCAGCGTCGTCTTTACGCCGCGGTCCGCGGGCGCCGTCAAAGGCAACCTGGTGTTCACCAACACCGGCGTAACGGCCACAGTCAACGTTCCACTCTCCGGAGGCGCGCAGACGGATGGCACGCTTGCCGCAAGTCCTGCGAGCCTTGACTTTGGAAGTGTGCAGGTCGGCAGCAAACAGACCCTCCCCGAAACTCTGACTAACTCCGGCGGATCCACTGTTACGGTCACGCAAGTAAATGCTGCTGGGACAGGCTTCAGCGTGAGCGGGTTTAGTTTGCCGCTGATTCTGCAGGCGGGTCAGAGCCAGCCCATCAACGTGACCTTTATGCCGGCCTCTGCGGGCAGCAGCAACGGCAATCTGGCGATCGTGAATTCCGGTTCCGCGCCCACGGTGAATGTGGCCCTGTCCGGCAACGGTTTGGCACCAGGCGCTCTTACTCCGAGCCCATCCAGCCTCAGCTTTGGAAATGTTCAGGTCGGCAACTACCGCCAACTTACCGAAACTCTAACCAACTCGGGAGGAGTGAACGTTAATATCTCGCAGGCTACGGTTGCGGGAACAGGTTTCAGCATCAGCGGTTTGAACCCGCCAGTGGTACTCACGCCCGGACAGCATTACAGCTTCACTGTGACCTTCACTCCGCCCTCCCCCGGGAATGACGCTGGAAGTATTTCCATCGTCTCGGATGCCTCGAACCCCAACCTGGACATACCCCTGACCGGCACCGGGACATCTATCCCGGCAGGGCAGTTGAGCGTATCTCCTACCACCCTGAACTTTGGCAATGTGACTGTTGGAACGAATTCCAACCTACAGGTAACGCTTAGCGCCACCGGAGCAAGTGTAACCGTAACTTCGGGGAATGTGAATGGCGCGGCGTTTGCTTTGAGCGGAATATCGTTCCCAGTCACGATTCCAGCCGGGCAGCATGTGCAATTTACTGTGACCTTCACGCCTCCGGGGACAGGTGTATCCTCGGGCAGCGTCTCCTTCCCCAGCAATGCAACCAACTCCCCGACGGTCGAAAGTCTTACCGGTACAGGCACACCTGCGCCACAACACTCGGTCAATCTTTCATGGACCGCGAGCACCTCGCAGAACATTACCGGCTACAACATCTATCGTGGCATCAAGTCCGGGGGACCGTATTCGAGAATCAATTCGGTTCTGAACGCGAGCACGGTTTATACGGACACGACCGTTGTCGACGGGCTCACTTACTACTACGTTTGCACAGCGGTGGATTCGAATAACCAGGAGAGCACTTACTCCAACGAGACGCAGGCTGTGATTCCTCCCCCATAGTCGGACGGAAAACCCTCCCCCTCTTTTCCGGCCGACGCAAGCCCCGTGCTTTTCGCTTGCACAACCTAATACACCCTGCGTGGATTTGGCCACGAGGGAAACGCCTTGCGAATGCGCCTAACTGTCTGGTTAAGCGCCCCCGCATGTACTACCGGCACCTTCTCAGCTGATCCAGAAACTCCCACAATCCTGCGATGCGACTCCCCGGCGCAGTGTCTCGATCAGTGCTCAGTCCGGCGCTGATCGCGATCATTCTGGTCTCCATCTCTCTCGCCCGAGGCGGAGATGCAACAACTCCCCAGCCGGCTTCGCCAGCGGCGAGACCACAGCGCGTCATTCTGAGGCCGGGGAATTCAGGCATCGCCGGCGTCGCCATCGGCCGAAGGTTGCGGACCTTCCCAATGATCGCCGGCGGAGTCTTTCCGCCACGATCCGCTGGCGCCGGCGCAGATACTGCCCTGGTCTCGGACGCTTCAACCGGCGCGCAACCGATTCCGCCGCCAGGGCCGGCGGGGAACGCGAACGATCAACTTGGCGTTGATCCGGCAGCAATCGACTTTGGCACGGTGCCGGTGGGATCGAATGCGAATCAAAATGGCACCTTGATCGCTTCCGACTCGGACGTGACAATCGCTTCCGCCAACTTCAGCGATCCGGAATTTACCCTTAGCGGGCTGTCATTCCCCGTCACCATTCCGGCCGGTGGACATCAGGACTATACCGTCATCTTCACACCTGTTGTGTTTGGCAAGATCGTCGCCTCCCTGTCCTTCCTGACTGACACAGGAGGCTCGCTCGCAATCCAGGGTCTAACTGGCATTGGCGGAGATCTGGCGGCCCACTGGGTCAACCTTTCATGGGACGCCGGCACCTCGACCGATGTCGTCGGCTATAACGTCTACCGCAGCCAAGCATCTGGCGGGCCCTATGCGAAGATTAATTCCGTGCTGGACGGAAACACTTTTTATACGGACGTGTTCGTGTCCATGGGAGCTACCTACTATTACATGACCAGAGCGGTCGATTCCGAAGGCCAGGAAAGCGGCAACTCAAACGAGGTGCAGGCGACAATCCCCTGATTTGCAGATTCGCGGTAGTTCTCAAGTTTTCAGCTGCGGACGAAATCGCCGCCATCGACTTGCCGAGGCACGAGTTTCGAATTGAAAACAAGACTAGGCGTCGCCCGGGGGAAGAACACCGGGCGGCAGACTAACCTGTCAGGTGTCGCATGGACGCAACGACGCCCCGGAGGAGCGGGCTCGCGTCTCCTAGGCAGCCATCTCCCGCTTTCCCACGCTGGACACCCGACCACCCGCTGACGCCAGCGCGCGGAGTTCAGAAGCCATGCAAATCACAAAAAGCACGACGCTGACCTCAAAAAGGTTTCGCTTGGTTAGGCTTATCGCCAGGAATATGGTCCTTCCAACGTTAAGATGTACCAATCCCCCCAGTATCAACGCGACCCAACCCAGATAGTAACTAACTCTTCCGACCAACTGCAGACGAGCAAACTGGTCCATGGTAAGTCCCTCCTAGGTTTACAGAGTCAGACACCTCCAGACTGTGAAGCAGGCGCGACTGCGCGGGCCACCTCAAGTCTCCCGCATTCTACACCTCATGCCGAGTAAAAAGGGTCTGGTGGGGTGGTTGGTAGTGGGCTACTTTGGTTTTGGTCGGTATTTCAATAATCCGAGTATCAGACCAGCGCCCACTATTGTTGCCAGCTTGAATATGTCCAAGATTGTAATTTGACCGTGTGTAGCTTGGAACCATGACCAGACGAGGGGGACGCAAAGGATCACGATAGAAATGGTCAAGACCCAATTGGTTAGCTTGGCCGAGTTTGGGATTCTATTCACGCCGCTCTTTCCGCTCTCCGCTGTTCGTAGGCTTCCCAGAGAGCAACCAAATCCTCTACACTCCACAGCCGATCTGTGATACCAGCCGCCATCGCCGGACTTGTCCGCAGCGTTCGGTGAATCTTGATGAAATTGTACGCGAAGTAGTTTAGCGCAGTCGCAGCCGCATGGTTA
>Ga0210410_10003414_pt1 | contig 14069 bp, 9 predicted proteins | sample IncBWC4MmetaG_FD_161058 | JGI IMG/M metagenome (GOLD analysis project Ga0210410, IMG submission 161058) | Forest soil microbial communities from Barre Woods Harvard Forest LTER site, Petersham, Massachusetts, United States - Inc-BW-C-4-M | ecosystem: Environmental > Terrestrial > Soil >... | reverse complement strand
CGGGCTGACCACCACCCTTGGACTTGCCAAACAAACTATCCAGAGCTTTGTCTACTGCATCTCCGGGTACGCTTTGCTGAGGTACAGCAGGCCGATCAGTAGCTCCACTCGATACTGGAGCCGGAATAGCAGGCAATCCTCCACCGCCTTGTGGTATCCCGGGAGCACTGCCTGCTGGCAATCTCTGCGACTGACGAGTAGTTGGTACTTGGATATAATTTATTCCGGGTGCAACTCCCAGCTGGGATGCTTGTTCTGGGCTAAGATAGATGGGAAACTTGTCAGTTCCGGTCGTAACTGTCACGGGCCCAGGAAGCATACCCTTAGCCACCGATTGCATAATAGGCTTAATAGCGTCAGCAGCTCCCTTGATATCGCCCTCAGCAATCTTCTCATTGGTCATCGAAGTCAGTAGAGGCTGAATCTCAGGAGGGGCTTGCGCAATCTCTTGTTGCAGAGCCCGCAACTCCATACCTACTTCCCGGTCTACCTGCATGGACTTTACAAAAGGAGTTCCATCAGGCTTCTGTCCAGCAGCAATCACAGTGTTTCCCACTAATTGCCACTTCTCTACATGATCCTTGCCAGCTTCTGCCGCCAGCCGTTTCTCACGGTCTTGTTCCAGCTTCAAGCGCTGGGCATTGGTATCTGCATAGCTCTGTTCAATCCCTAAACGGCCCTGTTCAGTAGCCAGCTTCGATTGCTCCAAGGCAATCTTGATCTTCTGGAGCATCTCCTGGCGCTGCAGCTCTTTCGCCTGAGCGAGAGACCCACCTACCGATGCTATGCCTGCGGCTACGCTACCCAACTTGGTTACCTCCTCCGCTTACATCTGGAGCAGTGATGCCGATATCCGATGGCGGTACTCCCCAGCCCCCTCCTGAGGGATCAGTGTTAGGAAGCTGGAATCCCCCTCCTCCTCCGGTACCTCCACCCCCACCTGGCAATATTCCCTTCAGCATCATGGCCAACTGATCCGGCCTCATGGTCGACTGGATAGCGCTCAGTGCCTCGATGGGTAGCCCGATAGCCTTGAAGGCTTCCTGTAATGCAAATTGTTGCTCCTGTTGCTGGTAGGGAGCCAAGGCCTGGGACAGCACTTGGGTCTGAATTCCGGGAGCCTGACTGAGTCCTTGTTCCGCCAGCGAGGCATTCACAATATTCTCCGTACCTTTGACCAACCCGGTAGAGAGTGGCTTGGTAAGCCCAGTCACCATATTAGCAATGGCCTCAGGATGCTTCGAATAGTAGGTAGCCCGGTCCATGGCAGCCTTCTCTTTTTGGGCCAGCGAGAACTGGTTGATAGATCCTAGAACGCTAGTCAGGCTGCCCAAGGGATTCTTTTCGAGGCCCCCCAGCACACTGCCACCCATTTTCCCAAGTGCCCCTAAAATGCCGCTGAATGCCTCCATAAAACCTCCCTATCCTTGGCTCCCGCTCAGCCCAAACGTGGCTCCTACCATGGTTTCCGGAGTAGTGCTGCCGGTTGTCCCAGTGGTTCCCCCAGTACCCGGCCCGGTTCCCAAGAAAGATGACAGGGCACCTCGGCCTACCCCGGTATTGGCCTCTCCCGGCAAGCCTGCAATCACTGCCGCCAGATCAGTCAGCGACGGTGCATTGAGCGCTCCCCCACCTTGCTCTTGAGCATTCGGCAACGATGCCAACAACATCTTCTGCTTGGCAGCCGCATCGGCCTGGGCCTGTTTCAACTGAGCTGCCTGTTCCTGCTTGGCGGCATCACCCGGAGAGGGCTGACCTACGCCTGCCAGATTCATGCCCAGCTCCGTGCCCCCAATCGCTGCGGAGATGCCTCCAATAATTAATGGAAGTGCTGCTGGCATTATTGTTCTCCTACATGCTTGGCATTAACACTGCCCGCTATCAGAGTAGTGGTAGAGCTGAATACCAGTCCTGCCCGAAACGCGATTCTATGCAGTGCCTGCTCCGCTGGTCTGGAGCATATATCCAAACAAGCGATGTAGCCTAGGCATTTCCGGGACCTGAGATCTCGGATAAACTGGCGTAGAAGTTTCCCTAGGGCCCAATGCGGAGCCGTTTCTAACATCTTAAGCCGCCAGATAAACACCAGCCCATGGCAGGGTGCAGCAATCAGTATTCCCACCACACCTCCTTCACTATCACGCGCCAGCCATACCCAGTGATCATCCAAGGTCAGCAGAGGCCAATTCTCGCCTTCTTTCAAGCCCTCCGGGATGGCATCCAGATCAATCACTACACGGTCACCCTGCCCCGCACCGCTTTGGCAATCGCCAACCAATCAAACGAGTCAACTTCAATAATCCCTGCTCCCGCCACATCCGCATGCGCATCAAATCCGGTAATCCCAATCTCGGCATAAGCTACAAATTCTCCTCCACCCATGGGCAGCACCGCCATATTCTGGGTTGCCAGATTCGAGCCTACTACTCCATTCACCGTGATCTGAGACTTGATGGAATCAGGCGTTCCCCTACCCCGAATCTCCAGTTGCCGGAAATAAACTCGATCACTGGCATCTTTGCCAAACACCTCTGGCGATCTCACCGACCAGCGCACAATCTGGTCAGCCGAGCCTGCCGTAATTGCTCCGGAATCCCAAGTGATATCCCCACCCTGCCAGCGCCTGATAGCCATATCCGAGAAGCCGCCCATGATGGTCAAGGGAATCGTGCCCGGAGTGCGAATCTGCTTCATCACCGAAATGGCAAATGGCAGATCAATGACTATCCAGCCTTTCAGTACCAAGTCATAGCACAGCAACCGGGTCAGCATTCCAAAAGAAGTGAACGGCACTGCTGAGGCAAAGCCCGGGTTATAAACCTGAAAGGGAACATTCTGAGATGTCTGGATATTCACTGGCACCAGCATGTTCTCTCCTCCCGGAGTGGTGCCATAGGTAAAGTAATACTGAATAGCATTATGAGGGCCAGCACTAGAAGCAGGTGGTCCTGGAACAATTGGTAGAGTCACCTGAAAATCCTGGTTCGCCCCAATCACAATCGGGCCGAACTCCTGGCTCTTATAAAATTTTCCCTGAGCATCCTGCATGTAGAGAATTACATAGTAAGTGCCTGCAGGAAATGGTATTGCTAGTCCTCCTATATTGTTAGCTACAATAGAGGTAACATTGAGAGTTCCTAGAGTAGTAGAAGGCTGTACCGGCACTGCACATACATACATGGGAGGACTGGCAGTCAACGCCCCACGACAGTTCCAAATGAAGTTCCAGTCCACCGGCTGAATGTCGCTCTGCCCACCAAAGATGTATGGTCTGATCTCTTCTGACAGCAGCCGGTCTCTGACTCCATCAAACATGGCAATTCCCAAGTGGGTCATTCTAACAATGCCGAATCCCGGCACAAACTGAATCGTCCGGGGAGCCACGCAGCCCAAATCAGTCTGGGCCCGCTGAATAGAAAAGTTCGAGGCTCCAAACACGCCATTGATCTGGAAGGTAGAAAACTCCTTGAAGGCTACCAGCGACCCAGTCGGCGGAATCCCACTCTCAGCAATGGTATAGGTAGCCAGTCCCATTCCCTGCGATCCATCATCTTTATCCAGAAAGGCCACATTCAGGGGATTCCAGGAATTGGGATTATTAAGATCTGACATCTTGAGGCATGAGGGCCCATCAAAGTTATCGCTGGTATTGTTGGGGGAAGTATTGAATACCCATAGTGACCCGGCATAGACAATGGCATGAGCAGCCCCCCGAGGCGCTGGCACCGCATTCACCGGGCCCTGGCTGACCCAGATCACCGTGCCATCAGCGGTTGACTGGCCCAAGGCAGTATTGAAAGCAGGGGCCCCAGCAGCCGTGGTGCCACTCTGGGTAGCCTTGTAGAGCACGCCTCCCAGCGTCATCAGATCCCCGGCTACTTGGGCGGTGGAATTCGTTCGGGCTGGGTAACTGGCAGTGAAGCTATTAGTCAACGGCACCGTTCCCACTGTGGTTCCATCAGACTGATATGGGGCAAACCCATTGCCCAACGCCAGAATCATCTTGTTGGTAAATTGCACAATCTGTGGCAGAGGACTAATATTCCCAGAAATCCCACCCGTTGGCGTAGGCGGCTGGCTGCCAGAAGTTTGCCCACCGATACCACTACCACCTCTTCCACCAATGGGATCTCCACCTTGGTTTACTGGTAGATCGGCAGGGAAGTTGAGGATCAGATTTGCTGTTCCATAGACTGGAACCACCATGTTATAGAACTGAGTTAACTGAGTGGTATCAGCTACCGGTGGTCCTATGGCAAGGCGGGCACCATCAGCAATATTATCCAAATAGGTAGGAGTGGTAACCGGAGAAGAATTCAGCCTCTGATAGGTTGGTCCCGGCCCTACTGCAGTCCGGTAAATATTGAAGCCTACTGCATATTGAACAGTGGGCAAGGTCAGAAGTGCCTTATGGCCTGCCGGGACTACTGCACCTACTCCCAAGAAACCAGGGAATAGACTACTCTCCACCGGCTCCATCGAGTGCAGTCACTGCCCAAAGATAGCTCCCTCCTAGAACTCCACCTGCTCCTCCATCAGCAATAGTAAGGTTTCCAGAAGCCCCTATAAGAATATTGACATTGGGGTTTTTGATCAGACTAAAGTAGCTGGCAGGCAAACCAGTGGGCTGGAACAGAATAAGCTCTGTAATGGGACCAAATCCTAGAGATGATTGCTGGGGCCCGGTACCCAAGCCAAGGTTGTTATATACACTGATCAGAAAAGTACCATCAGCAGTGATCAGCCCACCGCGCTTGGTCAACACCAGATTCGAACTTCTGGGATGCGAGCCCGGAGGCTGGGCAAAAGTGGTCGAGGCTGCATTGACACCCTTGAGCCACTTCTTCTGCGATACTTTTTGAGACTTTGCCATTACGGTATGATAATCGGCCCGGTCAGTCCGCCGGGAACCGTTCCCCTCAATCCATAGTCCCCATACATTCTCATTTGCCGGGGTCCTGCCACCGGCTTATTCGACTTCACCCAAGACTCCAAGGCTTTCGCTGCTTCTGCCTTCAGGGCCTGGGCTTCCTGACGCTCCTGCTCGGCCTCCCGGAAGGTGCCCAGCATGTAATCCTTGAGAAATGGCTCCCAGCCCGGAGGCACGCCCAAGGTCACTGCTGCCTGTCCCACTGAATACACATAAGGCATGCGATAACCATTGAGCTCCACGTTGAGCTCTGTGACAGTGGCACCCGTACCAAACGCAAAGGGCTGTGTCCCTGCCCAGCCCCGAATACAGTTCTGTAACTGACTCGGAGTCTGTGCGGAGTAGCTGACCACCTCGGAATTGGTGCCATCCGAGATCAGTGCATAGCCATCGGCCAGCAACCAGCCTGAGACTCCCGTAATGGGAACATTAATGTCAGTAGCCAGAATTGGGGCCGTGGTGGTAGCCGTGCCTGCGGTCCGGGAAGGCGTCCAGTAGAGCTCCAACCGAGTTGTATCCGATTGCGCATCTGTCATCAGGGAGATGGAAATATTGGCAGTCAGATTTCTATTTCTAAAGGTCTCTGCCTTATTGCCCAGATCCAGCTCCCAACCATCATAGAAGCACTGATCGAGCCGCAACCACTGGCCCTGCAGGGTAGTCACATAGCGACGCTGGCCCGAGACGGAAGCAATTCCCACAGCATCCTGGATACCACCAGTAATACGAGCTGCTGCTTTCAAGGCGTCATTTAACCAGCGATACATGGTGGCAGCAGAAACAAATCCACCATCGGTATCTGGTAGATAAGCCGAAGACCTGACTGGAGGAATGCCCGGTACGATGCCATTAAAGTTGAGAATATTCACCGTACCAAAAGTGGTGATTGGCAAATAGAATGATTCTCCACCAGGAGCGAATCCAAAATAAACTCGCGATGAAACTGTTCCAGCTATTGCACCGTAATTAATCTGAATAGCATTATTAAGACCAGACAAGACTACAGATAATTCAGCACTTGGAACTGATTCTCCCCACTGATTTATCTCAGTAACAACAATATAGTATGTTGTTGCAGAAAGAGTGCCCCCAGTAGTTGGAATGGCACTATTAAGCATAGGTGGTAGTAACACTTGGGGGTTGTCTGGCCCCAGTGCCCTGACATTCATGATCAGATCGCCAACCAGTCCCTTAGGCATCAGTTCACCACCGCGCTGAGTGTCACCACAAACGGTCCAACTACTGGATTCACGGAATTCGATGGAGCACTCTCAATGGCGCTAAACACTGCCGTAACAATATAGCAATAATTTCCTACCGCCACCGTAGAGTCCGTAAAGGTCTTCACTGCTACCGCACTGGCAATAGTTGAGAATGCGGGCGTGCCGCTACACGTCCCAGTGGCTCGCTTCACATTGTAGGTAGTCCCAGCTGGATTCTGGGTATCCACCCAAGTGAGCGTCACACTGTGGCTGGTCTGGGCTAACAAAGAAATCGAGAGTAGTAATAGAATTACTAGATATCGCATAAATACCTCTAATCAGGCGTGGGCCCACTTCCACAATAGCTCTGGCAAACGTACTGGGTAGCGGTTTGGGCTGAATCAATGGCAGTGAAATTGGCTCCCATGTCTTGCCCATCCGAGCCCGCATTGTGAGCTACCGAGCTTGCATCCAGCTTGTAGCCATGCCAGTCATTAAGATCAATGGCCGAATTTACTGATGGGCTTACTTGAGTACCGCCACCGCAAAAGTTGGTACCCGTAGTAGGCGCATTCAGTGCTCCCGAGAAGCCCACTGATTTCCCGTCTGCAGCACTAGCCCCAAAAGTATAAGCCGTGGCCGGGAACTTGAAAGTAGTGGGTGGGCTTGTTCCCACGCCAATGGTGGCATACTCGGTATAGGCAGGTAGCCCACCGACTTGCGAAATCTTGGTACCATTCTCCTGCCAAGTCACCGTGCCATCCACGGCACAGCTGAATAGACCACCGCTCAGCGATGGGCTGGACCCCGAGGTTCCATTGGTCACCGCCAGATAATTGTGAGTAGGCGAATTCACTGCCATCACATCACCCAGCCGGTAGACGGTGGTATTCACCCGCAATGCAGCATTACGATCTGCCCACATGTTGTGATGAGCGGTCAGTGTAGTGGTATCGAGATTGGCACTCTCAAAGGCTGTGCCATCCGAGCCACCTAAAGTAGACCACCCAGTCGTTCCGGTCATCACGTTATTGATGAGCGTAAGATTGCGCTCCCTTGAACCGCCACCCGGACTAGAGATCCAGGCATCGCCCACCAATGTGTTGTGCTGGATGAGCGCAAAATTGGGCCAGCCGGTGCCATTCGAGAAGGACGTGCAGGTAGTAGTGGCATTGGCAGTACCAGCATTGGCATAGGTAATAGTCGTGCCTGAGACAGTGGCTGCCGTAGTAAAAGGATAGGTTGCTACATTGAATGTAGTATCTGTGCAGCCTGACAAGGTAATGGGATCGCCCGCTACCAGGCCAGTCTGATTCTCGCCTACTCCTCCTGCCAGTTGAATAGTTGCAATGGTGCCTGTATTGTTACGAGTGACCGAGGTAACCGTGAAACTGTGAGATCCTGACAGCACATTCAGAGTGAAGGCATTGGTCGGACAACTCCACGAACTGCGCAAGCCTATGTCATACACCAGATTGTTCTGGAAGGTCACATTGCGGCCTGGAGTAGAAGCCGAAGCACCGTTACCGGTACCATCGCTATTTGCATCGTAGCCAATCCCGGCACAGCCATGCCGCACCACGTTGGTCTCAAACGTGATGTTGGCCATGGTCTGCACGTAGTTGTCGCAGGGATTCGGCGTACAAGCCCGGTTATTGAGGCCTACTACCCGGCCTGCTTGCCCACCTGAGTTATCGCTGTTCTCAAAGATATTGCCTGCCATCAAACACTGATTGCAGCCCTTCAGCTCAAACGAGTTCTTGCGCACGCAACTGATATTGACACCACAGACCGATCCCGCTCCCTGCCCATTCCCAAGCCATGCCCACGGATAAGTAAAGCGATTGCGGCGTACTTCAATGTTGACTGCCGAGACCCCTACTGGCGTGGTTCCAGTCACGCCCCCATCGAAGACTGGGATCGAAGTTCCATCAATCCAGTTATGAACAATCTTAGCTTGCTGAGCCCCAATCCAGTAGATGCCATGGCCCTCAGCTCCAGGGCGAATGGACTTGGAAATCTGGGAATTCACTACCCAGCAGTTCTTGCCACAGTCAAACTGGATATCATTCGATAAAGAGTTCGTGCCAGCTCCCGCATCTGTGGCATCTCCATGCACCCAGACTCGATCAAAGCCATAGTCATGTGGCATGCCCGCAACGGTAGAGGAATTGTTGCCCATGGAAATCGGCACGCAACAGGCAATTGTGTTGGAGAGTCTCACCTCAGCATCCCGAATAACAATATGATTGGGGCCATTGCCATTCACGTCAGCATTGCCACCCTTGATAGCGCTACCATTCACAGTTGCGGTCTCAAGCGTGTACATGGATGAGACATCGTTGTAGGCCGAGGTGTTGGTCATTGTGCCGTTGGCTAGAGTAAAAGCTCCAGGTCCAACGGTGGTAATCGTGGTCCCTAGCTGATAGCTCATCCCGGTTGCATTACAGTCCGGGTTTCGAATCCCGGGATCAGTGGACTGCGACAAGTTGTCCTGGATGCCGTGAGTACAAACCGTTTGGCCTACTGTCAGAGGAGTGTCCGACTCAAACACAATACATTTGGTAGGCATGCCTGCTCCCACAGGCTTGGCCAACATTGTCAGACTGCTATTGCCGGTAATCAGCGTACCATGGGTAATCACCACATGCCACCACTGGTCCGCTGCTGCCACCCAGTCAGTCATGGCATTGTTAATTCCTGCCCAAGTTGCTGGATAGCTACCCGGGATAGTCTTGGTCACGTCGTAAGTACCACCGGGAGGATTGCAGGTCTGATCATTGGCCCATGCCTGAGGAAGCTGAGCTATCGTTTGGACTGGTGGTGTTCCCGGAGTATTGATAGATACCCCAGTAATCTTCACACCTTTTACTGTAACCTGAGACCAGCAGGCCGTAGTGAGAAGAATGATAAGAATGACTCGCACTCAATTTCTCCCATGACAAATGTAGCTGACTGCTCCGGTCTGAGCAGCATCAGAGGAAAACTGTAAGGTAGTCGTGTTCAGGGTTGAGATCCAGATACGATGCGCCCCGGGATCAAACTGGATTCCAATAGTGCATTCTGGATGGCTAACATAGGTACCAGCAAAAGTATAGGTAGCACTGGTAGTAGATGCTGAGAAAGCTAGCTCTCCTGTTAGATCAGTGTTTGATGCAGTTCCAGTATTTATCCCGGGAGTGCCAGAAAAGGTTCCTTGGGCAGCATTCACCGTTCCTGAGATATAAATATTCCTAGGCCGATTAGCACCTACCGCTCCAATATCGTAGGAGGCATCCAAGCCTGCAAAGAAGTGGCCTGCAGAGTTAATCAGCCAACGCTTGAGAGCAGAGTTAGGAGTAGCACTGGAACCGCTGGGATTTGATATCCAGAAGTTAATCGCTCCACCGTTGCCTGCTCCAGTCGACGGTCCACCTGTGATATCGGTATCCGTTCCATTCTGATCAGTAGCATTAAAGCTATTCGCCGCATTTGGCACAGGCACGGCCCGTCCAAGCATCCCACCAAACTCCAAGATGGCGCGGCTGGCAGTATTCCCGGAAGTTGGATCGTTGCGCCCGCCAATCCATACATCGTTGGCTGAGTTATTGCCACCTAGCCCGATGCTGCCCGTACTCCAGACTAAAGGCTTGGTTCCCATTTGCTGCTGCAAGGCTCCGGAGTAGGTAACACCCGTAATTGAAGGGAGTGACCAGTTCTGGAAATACGTCCCAATGTACGGCGCAGCAGAAGCAGAAATTGTGGTTGCTATGTTGACATCCCACTCACGTGGCAGTACACAGCATCCTTGCGGATCACCTGCAGCGGCGTTGTACCAATCAGTTCTGCTCACGCTCACATTCTTGAGGGTGGCCCGCCGTTGGTCTGGGCGTAATGTACCTCCCGGAACTGACACATCTTGTAATCTTCCAGTAAAGGCAATTCCTCCCTGCCCACTGGCTCCAATCACATCCTCGTTCATATAAACCAGAGTCATGCCGCCATCCGTGACAGTCCCATGATTCCAGGGCGGCTCGACCACGTAGTTAGAAGTTGAGTCCGGATTCGGGCAAGGCAGGAGACTGTACTTGGTCACCCAGCCCGCACTGGCAGTGATGGTCTGCGCAGTGTTTGAGGTAATCACTCCGTAACAGCCGATGTTCATCCCGCTAAGTACCGACACCAGCATTCCCGTGAACCCGTTCACCGTGTAGTTCGCAACATTGACTGGAGCACCAGTTGGTACAAATGTCGATCCACCAGCATTCGTCCAGTTGTGAGAACTATCTGGCGAACCGGTTGCAGCTGTCACCAACATCGAAGAGGCTGAGAATGTAGGTGCGGCGTTCGGCGTAAATACACAGCCGCTAGTCGCGCCAGTCCAAGCGTGAGACGAGTCTGCCGTGCCACTGAGGTTATTCATGGAAAGTGGCACAGGCCCCGAATTATTCGGGGTAGGAAATACTTCCGTCCCAGTGATCCCGGTTACGGCCTGAGTCATGGTCTCAGTTCCATTGCAGGTTCCGCTGGTTAATGTACCCGTAACAGTCGCGGTGGAAGTGGCTGCGGTGACTACTGTAGCCGTAGACCCGGTTACAGCCTGAGTAAGCGCATCACCTGCCGTAAATAGCTTGATCGTTACTGAGCCAGCAATGGTCTGGTTGGTGTTCGTGATGCTTGTGCTGGTGCCGCTGCTAGCCCGAATGGGAGCAACTAAAGTTCCGGTACCGTTGGCCGGTCCACCATTGTTTGTGACTTGATAGTATGCCCCGTCTCCACCTACTGGACTGCCACTGCAAACACTGCCGACTGGAAAGGTTCCTCCGGGAGTAAGGTAGCAAGATTGGTTAATGGTGTTGCTGTCGTAGATTTCAAGCGTGTTGCCAGCCACCAGCTTACGACTCTCCGAGCGCACGTCGTACATGACGCATGGACCTTGCGAGAGTTCGCAGTACATATCATAGCCAGTCTGCGTTGTGAATCCATTCTCAAAACTGACTCCATACATGTAGACGTAGCCGCCACCGTAGTTCGCAAACCCATAGAGAGGGCTGGCTTGAATGTCTCCACCGTACCAGGCTACAGCCAGCGCGTTTTGAGCGTAAGAACGTCCCGCATTACGCCCGATATTATTGCCACCTAGCTGCCATGCTGCCCCAGTAAATCCGGCCCCGGCACAGTCGTAACAGTAGATGTTTGAGCCTTGTGCCCCACCCCCGGATTTGGCAATCAGCACGCCCACATCAGTGATGTTGTTGCCTTGAAACGTGTTGTTGTAGAAGTCGATAAACTGCGGGCGTAAGTCGTTCCCCTGTGCGCCACTGTAATCCAGATCAACGAGAGCATTGGTATTCGAAGCGCTCGATGCCCAGGAGCAATCATAGAAAGCTCCATAGGCGTCGGATTGTCCGTCAAGGATGCGCAGGTTGGTGGTGGTCTGGGTGATTCCGCTGAACAGGCGGCTGTCACAAACCACTTTGAAGTTGATAGCGTGGTAGAACTTTAGCTCCGCGTTGATGTTGTAATTTTGCGGCAGGCGAAGAGTGCGGTTGTAGATATTGAGACCACTACCATTGGTGCGGGCAGTGGTCAGTCCACCACCAAAAGCAGCATAGATAGCCGCTTGCAGGGCAAGGGTATTGTTGGCAGCAGTAGCGCCGATTCCTGCACCCCACCATTCCGGAAACACGTCCTGATGGATTGGTGAGCCAGTGAAATCAATCACGCCATGCCCGGTCGCGCTATCTGCATTCAGAAATATCTGGTGAAAGTCCGGATCTACAATTCCGCCCCAGATGGTGGCCGTGGCGTTACCCGGCTTCAGCGAGAGCAGACTGTATACCCAGGTTCCCGGAGCCGGATCAACCGTAATGGATTGAGTAGCAGAAGTAGATCCGCCTGCGGAGGCATTCTTGTATTCCACGCACATGAATCCCGATGCCGACTGACCAGCCAAGCCTGCTGGTTGGGTGTAGCCCGCCCCGGCAGTGCAGCCTTCTCCTGTGAATGGCTGCCCACCAAACGCCAGCAGAAATGCACCGGTAAGAGTAGTAGCTGAACCGCTGCTCATGGTGGTTCCGTTGGAGTTGTTGGAAGCGCTTGTATCCAGCGAGGTCACTGGACCCATCCCGGCAATTTGTGCCACCATCATCATATGCGTAGTCAAAGAGCCGTTGGCAGTGGCTGTAATAGTGCATGATCCAGCAGTTGCATTGGAAGCAATCCAGGCACCCTGGTTGCGAGGCTGATTGGGAACAGACTGAAAAACGTGGATATAGAAGTTTCCACAGTCATCCACAACCTTGGTGGTCTTGAAAGTGAATCCCGGATAAGGAGCTTCCATCACCACCAGCGTATTGCCGCCAGTCACTGTAAAGGCTGGCAGGGAACAGGTTGTCCCGGCACCACATTCCGCACTTGTTCCACTGACATACGTTCCACTACCGATGGGAGTAGTCGAGGAAATGAGCTGAAGCGCCCCGCCACCGCTAAAGTCCAAGGTCACATTGGCCGGGAATAAAGTGTTCGCTATGCGACAGGCTGCTGATGAGGTAGTTGAACCAATAAACCGGATGCTGGCTTCCGTAGAGCCAATGGTTGATAGCAGTGTGTTCATGCCGTTTGAGGCATCCGTAGACCCATCACAGGTCATCCAGTCACGGGTATCGTAGATAGCTTTAGTCTGAGTGACTGGCAATGATCCGGTACCGGTTATGTAGAACGCACGGGCAGGAGTATTAGCAATCGCAGCAGTAGTGTTAAGTCCGGTCCGGAACACCAGGCCATTCGATCCCGGATCAGGCAGTCCCCCTCCCCCGCCACCACCTCCACCACCACCTCCACCAGTAGATGAAATGGTTACATTGCCATGACCATCATCCAAGATGGTGATGTTTGATCCTGCTATCAGATTGAGTAGAGCTTGCGATCCGTTGGGAACTCCGTTGGTCTCAAGAATTACCGTGTAGGGAGGCAGTGTGGCAGCAGCTGCCTGCAGTTGAGCAGTGACATCCTGAGTAACACCAGTAATAGTGATCAAAGTAGTGAAACAAATGGGTGGTCCCGGGAATACCCCAATCGCGGTACATAGTGAGAACATCCACTGAGACGGAGTAGGAGTGATTTGTAGATTATCAGCTAGTGAGACTTTGAATTGACCCTTGGAATCGCAAGAGATGGGAACTACGGTCTGAAATACTGACCCTCCTAGCAAATACGGCCCAGCTCCCGGAGTCGAGTTCTGCCCGGTAAAATTAGCTGATCCACTACAGGTACGATAGATAGCGTTGAGAGGATCTTTTACTGTGGCAGTAACAGTAGTATGCTGAGCAAGAACACTGATACTCGCGAATAGAATAAAAATTACGATACTTAATTTACGCTGCAAAATATCACCCAAAATAAAGATTAGTAGCCTATGCATGAGAACTGGATCTTGTCTCCTGAGACAACTGTGCCCGTAACAATGGTAGCAGTAGTAGCATTAGAAGTGGTCTGATGGGGATTAGTCACATCTGCCAAAGTGGTGATATCTACTACTGTACAGCTCCAACCATTCGGAGCGGTGGCCGAATCACCCATGGTGATGACTTCAGTGCAACTGGTCGAACCTACCGTAAAGGTTCCCGCTGTGGCCCCACCTGCAGTAGCTGAATCCGTACATCCATTGTTGGTAGTAAACTTAGTACCAACCGACATGTAACCAGAAGCTTTGACTTTCCCGGTCGTGCTGCCAGCTGTATTGCTGACACCAACTGCGATTACACCCGCTGCTGATCGACTGATAGCAGTGTCGATAGTGACAGCGTTAAATACACTGTTTGCATTTGCCCACATGAGAGGTACATCAGAGCGGATTACCGGACCATTATTTGAGTCCACGGAAAAGCCATCAAAGCCACTCGCAGAAAATACCATCTTGCCAGAGTTATTTGCATTGAATCCTATCCCGGTATTCG
>Ga0210410_10003413_pt1 | contig 14071 bp, 11 predicted proteins | sample IncBWC4MmetaG_FD_161058 | JGI IMG/M metagenome (GOLD analysis project Ga0210410, IMG submission 161058) | Forest soil microbial communities from Barre Woods Harvard Forest LTER site, Petersham, Massachusetts, United States - Inc-BW-C-4-M | ecosystem: Environmental > Terrestrial > Soil >... | reverse complement strand
CAAACTCAAGTACCTATACCCTTCGATCTAGCTGAATCAGCCGACTAGTCTCGTTTGTGGGAGCCTGCAGATCAGGCGCGTCGGTATCATCCTCGCCGGCAATCCCGACTAGAGAAAAAAGCGCGTATCTTCGGGCGTAGGTGAGTGCGGCACCCATGCGCCGCGGAGAAGCAATTTCACTGATGGGGCAGACGGGCCACTCGGAGGCAAACCATTCCCCCGATGCATGCGCGAGCACCGTTGTGAGATTAACGAAACCAGCGGCTTGATCAATACACGTAGATTGCACCGTCGCAATTTCGTGCTGGCCCAATACTTTGCGCACGATCTCGAGCCCACTGGAAAGGGGAGCGTAACGAAACGTCTGCTCCCGTCCGTGCCTGCCTTCTTCGCGGATCGTCGCGACGAGTGACTTTTCGGGATTAACCAGTTGGATTTGGGCCTTGGCCAAGGCAGCAGCCAGGGCGCCAATCGATTCACTCGCCCGCTGCATCTTCGCCCTCTGACTTGAGGAGATCGAAGCTGATTGCACCGGACTTCGAACGTTTTGCCCGGACGCCGTGGCCGAAAGCTTGTTGCGCGTCCGCCGGTACAAGGTTCTTCAATTCGGCTTTGGCAGCCTCATGCTCAAGATGAGCTGAGCGAGTCCGCAGGAAGACGGTTGCAAACTCCGACCAGGCATTGGAGCTGCTCATATCGACGAGCTGAACCGCTTCGACACGTGGCTTCGGTGGCTCGACGCCGAAGAGGGTAGGGGGCTCGCCGGTCTCGACGCAACGCCAGAACTTCCGCTCAGCGGTGACGATGAGATGCTGGTAAAGTGGATCCGCCGGGACCTCTATTCCAACCCACTTGCCGCCGCCAGTAATCACAGAAAGTACCGCAGTCCTTCCCGCGACAACCCAAAGGTTATGCTGCAGTTGTGGCGTATACTTTTCGACCGCCGCTTCTTCCGCGAACGACCACGGCAACATGAATTTCGATTCGAAGACGGCGCCGGTGGCTTCCACCCGGCCATCGAGCGTCGCCCCCATCCAGTGCAGAGCCAGGTGGCGGACATGCTTTTGGACATCCACAACTTGATGACCGCTGTTGGTTTCAAACCAACCCCGATTCAGGTCCTCGGTGGCCTTTCCGAGCTGGACGATGAGATTCTTTGAGAGGTCTCTTGGCTCAGATAGGTCTCTTGGCTCAGCTTCGCCGCGCTTCTCACGCCATAGCTGAAGCAGGGCAGCGTGGTCAGTCCCCAAGATGATCTGGGCATCCGAGCCGCCAATGAACGAGCGGCGATCGTGCTGAAATGAGGTCTGCATAACTCTTTCTGTCTTTAATATAGCAAACTATCTTTAAACGACATAAGCCGCGGTGTCAAATCTTTTCGACGGAGTTGACGGAATCATTCAGTCCGGTCACAGCGGGCCGGATGATCACACGCGAACAATGCAGAGCTGCTCGAGGCCTATTAGGCTGGGGCCAAGCAGACCTCGCGGAAGCCGCACTGATAGGAATCGTTACAGTGCGTCAGTTTGAGACGGGTGCTCATGAACCGCGGCGGCTAACTTTACATGCCATTAGGCGGGCTTTCGAAGCGGCCGGCGTCGACTTCATCGACAAGAATGGTGGCGGCCCCGGAGTGAGGTTGCGAAAGCGGCAAGATAACAAGGAAACGTAGCAAGATCCCCTACCAAAACTGATCAGCGAGGACACGGTGTTCCCTCGCGCGAGGCCGGCTAGTTGTGGTATGTAATTGCAGTGGATGTGGAGTGCCTAGATGAGTAACCCATTTTCCCGCGGAAGCGCGCCCGGTCGTGCACGCGATGCCTCCCAACGGCCAGGCAGTTTCAAGCCTGGCCACGAAAAAGTCGGCGGCAGGAAAAAAGGCGCGCCCAATCGCATATCGGCCGATTTCAAGACGGCTGTTTTGGCCGTGGCGGATCGCATCGGAATGGATGGGAAGGGCAAGGATGGCGTGGTCGGATATTTTGGCTACATCGCCGAACGATATCCAGCTGCCTATTGTAAACTTGTGTCCAGATTCATTGACTTCGAAGAAGTCTACCCGGAGCGGTCATCCCCTATCGCAGATCAACTCAACTCCGACCTGCGCGAAGATATGCAGACCAAATGTAACCAAGCTAAAGAGGCTCCGCCGGATGAAATGATGATAATGGCCATCAGGGACCCGGAGGCGTTCGGTACGGCAATTGCTGCTCTGTTACCGCGTCCGACTAAGCGTCGGCGTCAATAAGACACTTACACGCGTCGGTAGGTGCTTTTTGGCGGCTTGCGCACTACTTTAGCGTAAGGGGGATTAACCTCGCGCATTACGCGAGTCGCGAAATCTGCGGTTTGCTAGGCTCGGGCAGTTGCAGATTGGCCCAGCGCGTGAACAGCGAAAGCCAAGCCGCCACATTGCCCTCGCCACTCACCGTTCCAAACTTCCCAATAGGGCACCGGGGGGCCAAGATGCTTCCGATCGTGACGCTTGATCCATCCGATACGCTGCCGGCCGACGGCTATTCCGGCACGCTTGCGGGCCGGGTTTGGCGTCCGGACGTGGAAGGGCCTTCGGTCGTAGCGATCCGCGCCGACGGTGTCTTCGATGTCACGAAAAGCTTCCCGACCATGCGCGATCTGTGCGAGACGCGTGATCCTGCGGCGAGCCTGAAAGGCACGCCCGGTGAGCGCATCGGCACACTGGCGGACATTCTCACCAATACGCCACCCGAAAGGCGCGATGCAGTAAAGCCGTGGCTGCTCGCGCCTGTCGATCTTCAGGCGATCAAGGCGGCGGGTGTCACCTTCGCGATCTCGATGATCGAGCGGGTGATCGAAGAGCGCGCCCGCGGCAATCCGCAGGCGGCGGACGGCATTCGCCGGGACATTCTGCGTATTGCCGGGATCGGTGATCTCAAGCATCTACGCCCCGGCTCGAAGGAGGCCGCAACGCTCAAGGAAGCGCTGATCGCACAAGACATGTGGAGCCAGTATCTCGAGGTCGGCATCGGTCCGGATGCGGAAATCTTTTCCAAGGCGCAGCCGATGGCCGCGGTCGGCACCGGGATGGATGCCGGACTCCACCCGGTGTCGACCTGGAACAATCCGGAGCCGGAAGTGGTGCTCGCGGTGGCCTCCGACGGCCGCATCGTCGGCGCTGCCTTGGGTAACGACGTCAACCTGCGCGACGTCGAAGGCCGTTCGGCGCTGTTATTGTCCAAGGCCAAAGACAACAATGCGAGCTGCGCTATCGGGCCATTTCTACGCTTCTTCGATGCGACCTTCTCGCTCGATGCGGTGTGCGAGACGACTGTCAGCCTCAGCGTCGTCGGGCCGGACGGCTTTCGCCTCGACGACGCGTCCTACATGAATAGGATCAGCCGGGACCCGCGTGATCTCGTCGCCCAGATGGTCGGCCCGTATCATCAATACCCCGATGGGGCCGTGCTCTTTCTCGGCACCCTGTTTGCGCCGACCAAGGACCGCGATGGGTCGGGTCAAGGCTTCACCCACAAGGTCGGCGATATCGTCACCGTCGCCGCCGCCGAGCTCGGCAGCCTCGTCAACCGCATGCGATATTGCCAGGATTGTGCGCCTTGGCGCTTTGGAACGGGCCATCTCGCGCGCAATCTGGCGCGCCGGGGCCTGCTCGCCTGAAAGGTGCCGCCGCCGGCTACGCCGGCCGCCTGTGCCCTGAAGCTCAGCCAAGACTGGGGGGCCCCCGATTGTTGGGAAGGTCTCGCATTTGATGCGAGCGCGCAGGAGTTGCTCTATACTCACCACATACCCGATGGGGTGAAGTGCCAGCCGTCCGACGCATGAAGGATGACGGCAATGCCGGTGACCTACGAGGCTTGGCTCGTGCTGCTCTCGATCGTGATGGCGATCCAGGGCGCCTACGTGGCCTTGAGCCTCTCCTTGCAAATTGGGGGCGCGACGGGGACGCGGCGACGTCTTCTGCTCGCCGGTGCCACCGTTTCGTTCGCTGTGGCGATCTGGACCATGCATTTTGTCGGCATGCTCGCCGTGCGGCTGCCGTTTCAGGTGGATTACCTGGTGCTGCCCACATTGCTGTCGTTTCTGGTGTGCGCGATCGTGGTCGGCGGGGCTGTGTATGCAACCAGTTCCGGGCCGCTCACGCTGCTGCGCCTGACATTGTCGTCCTGCCTGATGGGCGGCGGCATCTTCGCCATGCACTATCTCGGCATGAGCGCGCTCGATGCGAGCACGCATATGATCCACAATCCCATTTACGTCGCTGCCAGCATGGCGATCGCCATCGCCGCGTCCGGACTGGCGCTTTGGCTGGCGACCGGCCGGGCATGGCGAGCGCCGCTCATCCTGTCGGCGGCGGCCTTCGGTATGGCCATTTCAGGCATGCACTACACGGCCATGACCGGCGTGACGCTTTACCCCTTTGTCACTGCGGCGTCGGCTGCGCCCGCGCTTTCGACGGATCTCCTCGCCATTGTTGTTGCGGTCGTGGCGTTCTGTGTTTCCGGCATATTCTTCCTGCTGCTGCTGCCCGATTCCGCTCGCGTTGAGCAGCAAATGCTCGCGGTGGCTGCCGCAGGGCCGGCGGCGCAAGCAGGAGATGCCGCAGTCGCGGTAGTGCCGGCGCCAGGATCGGAGACTGCGGCTAGCGTCGAACTCGGCCGCGGCGGTTACGGACCGCTCGGCGGCGCCGGCTCACCGCGGCGCTTCGCCCGGCATCTGCCGATCGAGCGCGACGGCAAAACGCACTTTCTCGCCGTCGAGCAGGTGGTCGCTGTCCATGCCAACGCGCACTACACCTATATCTTCGACGGCAACGACAAACTGTTTTGCCCGCTTGCCATCGGCGATGTCGAATCGCGGCTCGACGATCGGCATTTTGTCCGGGTTCATCGGAGCCACATCGTCAATATCACTCGGGTTGTCGGCTATCGGCGCTCGGGCGACAACGAGTTGGTCGAAATGGCCGGCGCTACGCCGAGCCTCGTGCCGGTCAGCCGCAGCCGTATTGGTTCGCTGAAATCGCGCGTCGCGAGTTTGAACGGCCACGATCCGGCTTTGGTGCGGAAGCGGCAGCGTTTCGCGGTGCAATAGACTCGCGTCGCAGTCTGGCGATTGCGTCAGTCATGTTGACGCAATTCGTGCGAATGCTCTGCAATTCGTGCACGCGAACCCGCCTTTGGTGCATTCGTCGGCACCTAGTGCAGCGATGATTGCTGCTGCGCCGCACAACTCGCCAGAATTGGAATCCTTAAAAGGTATTGCGCGACGGCCCGCGACCTCGGTGACGACCTTGGCCCGCACGGTCCGCCGTCAGGGAGGATGCCCAATGATACCAGGCGCTTTCGCCTATCATCGTCCTACATCCGTCAAAGATGCTGTCGGTCTGTTGGCGCAATTCGGCGATGACGGCCGTGCGCTCGCCGGCGGCCACAGCCTCATCCCGATGATGAAGCTGCGCCTCGCTACCCCGGCCAACCTCGTCGATCTTGCGGGAATAGCCGAGCTCAAGGGGGTGCGCGCCGAAGGCGACGAAGTCGTCGTCGGCGCCATGACGACCCAGCACGACTTGATCGCGTCTGATCTCCTCAGCGAGAAAATCCCGATCCTGCGGGAGACATCCGAGCAGATTGCCGACCCGCAGGTGCGCTATCTCGGCACGCTCGGCGGCAATGTCGCCAACGGCGATCCCGGCAACGATATGCCGGCGGTGATGGTGTGCTTGAACGCGACCTACCAAGTCACGGGCGATAAGGGTGAACGGCGGATTCCCGCCCGTCAGTTCTACCAGGGAGCCTATTTCACCGCGCTCGAGCCCGGCGAGGTGCTCACGGCGGTACGCATCCCGGTCCCGGCCGCCGGACACGGCTACGCTTACGAAAAGCTCAAGCGCAAGGTCGGCGACTATGCGACCGCGGCCGCGGCCGTCGTGCTCGCGCTCAACGGCGGCAAAGTCGCAAGCTGTTCGATCGGGCTGACCAATGTCGGCGAAACCCCGTTGTGGGCGCAGGAAGCGGCCACGATCCTGCTCGGCTCCACGCTCGATGCGGCGACCGTGAAGCGGGCGGTCGCAGCCGCCGAGGCGATCACGGCGCCGGCGAGCGATGCGCGTGGTCCCGCGCTTTACCGCACCAAGATGGCCGGCGTGATGCTCACGCGCGCGCTCGCGCGCGCCAAGAGTCGCACCCGCGGCTGACGGACAAGGAGATAACGCGATGGCCAAATCCCACATCACGATGACGGTGAACGGCAAGACCATCGAAGCCTTGGTCGAGCCGCGCACGCTTCTCATCCACTTCCTGCGCGACCAGCAGAACATCACCGGGCCGCATATCGGCTGTGAGACCAGCCATTGCGGCGCCTGCACGGTCGACCTCGACGGCAAATCGGTGAAGTCCTGCACCGTGTTCGCCGTGCAGGCCAACGGCACCGACGTCCGCACCATCGAAGGCATGGCGAATCCGGACGGCACGCTGCATGCGCTGCAAGAAGGTTTCCGCGAGATGCACGGGCTGCAGTGCGGCTTTTGCACGCCGGGCATGATCATGCGTGCCTATCGTCTGTTGCAGGAGAACAAGAACCCGACCGAGCAGGAAATCCGCTACGGCATTTCCGGCAATCTCTGCCGCTGCACGGGTTATCAGAACATCGTCAAAGCCATTCAATTCGCCGCCGCGAAACTCAACGGCGTGGCTTTCCAGGAGGCTGCAGAATGAACGCTCAGACCCCCACCTCCGCTGAACGCGCCGAGAAACTTGAAGGCATGGGTTGCCGGAGAAAGCGCGTCGAGGATATCCGCTTCGTCCAGGGCAAAGGCAACTACGTCGACGATCTGAAGCTGCCGGGCATGCTGTACGGCGATTTCAACCGTTCGCCGCACGCGCACGCCCGCATCAAGAAAATCGATACGACCAAAGCCGCGGCCGTCCCCGGCGTGGTCGCTGTGATCACCGCCGAGACGCTGAAAACCGTCAATCTCGCCTGGATGCCGACACTCGCGGGCGACACGCAGATGGTGCTCGCCGACGGCAAAGTGCTGTTCCAGAACCAGGAAGTGGCGTTCGTGATCGCCGAGGATCGCTATGTCGCGGCCGATGCCGCCGATCTCGTGGAAGTCGAATACGAGCCGCTGCCGGTCAATGTCGATCCGCTCAAGGCGATGACGGCGGATGCGCCGATGATCCGCGAGGATCTCAAGGACAAGACCGACGGCGCCCACGGCAAGCGCAAGCACTACAACCACATCTTCTCCTGGCAATCAGGCGACAAGGCCGCGACTGATGCCGCGTTCGACAAGGCCGAGGTCAAGATCAAGGAGATGATCGTCTATCCGCGCGTGCATCCTTGCCCGCTCGAGACTTGCCAGTGCGTCGCCTCCTTTGACAAGATCAAAGGCGAACTGACGCTGTGGGGCACGTTCCAGGCTCCGCACGTCATTCGTACGGTTGGCTCGCTGATCTCGAAAATCCCCGAGCACAAGATTCATGTCATCGCGCCGGATATCGGCGGCGGTTTTGGCAACAAGGTCGGCGCCTATCCGGGCTATATCTGTTCGATCGTTGCTTCGATTGTCACCGGCCGGCCGGTGAAATGGACCGAGGATCGCATCGAGAATCTCTCCACCACGGCGTTCGCGCGCGACTTCTATATGGAGACCGAGATAGCCGCCACGCGCGACGGCAAGGTCACAGGGCTCCGCTGCTACACCATCGCCGACCATGGCGCCTTCGACGCCTGCGCCAACGCCACCAAATGGCCGGCGGGCTTGTTCTCAATCATCAGCGGCTCGTACGATTTCCCGGCGGCGCATGTGCTGGTCGACGGCGTCTATACCAACAAGGCGCCGGGAGGTGTCGCCTACCGCTGCTCGTTCCGCGTCACCGAAGCGGCTTACGCCATCGAGCGCGCCATGGACATCATGGCGCAGAAGCTCGGCATGGATCCGGCCGAATTCCGCATGAAGAACCTGATCCGGCGCGAGCAATTTCCCTACACGTCCGCCTTCGGCTGGCAGTACGATTCCGGCGACTATCACACCGCAATGAACAAGGCGCTGGAATCGGTCGATTACAAAAAGCTGCGCGAGGAGCAGAAAGCAAAGCGCGAAGCCTTCAGGCGCGGCGAGACGCGCGACCTGATGGGCATCGGGGTCGCCTTCTTCACCGAGATTGTCGGCGCCGGCCCCTCGCGCGCCTGCGACATTCTCGGCATTGCAATGTTCGACTCCGCCGAAATCCGCATCCATCCGACCGGCAGCGGTATTTGCCGGCTCGGCACCAAGTCGCAAGGCCAGGGTCACGAGACGACTTACGCGCAGATCATCGCCACCGAGCTTGGCCTGCCTGCCGACAACATCATGGTGGAGGAGGGCAACACCGACACCGCCCCTTATGGTCTCGGCACTTACGGGTCGCGCTCGACGCCGGTGTCCGGCGCAGCGACCGCGATGGCCTGCCGCAAGATCAAAGCCAAGGCGCAGATGATCGCCGCCTATATGCTCGAAGTGCACGATGACGATCTGGAATGGGATGTCGATCGCTTCCGGGTGAAAGGAAATCCGGAACGCTTCAAGACCATGACCGAACTCGCCTGGGCGGCTTATCACGAAGTGCCGCCCGGCATGGAGCCGGGCCTCGAGGCGATCAACTATTACGATCCGCCGAACTTCACCTATCCGTTCGGGGCTTATATCTGCGTGGTCGATGTCGACGTCGATACCGGGCAGACGAAAGTGCGCCGCTTCTACGCGCTCGACGATTGCGGCACCCGCATCAATCCGATGATCATCGAGGGCCAGATCCACGGCGGCCTGACCGAGGCCTTCGGCATCGCGATGGGCCAGGAGATCCACTACGACGAGCAAGGCAACGTCACCACCGCCTCGTTCATGGATTACTTCCTGCCGACGGCGGTCGAAACGCCGCACTGGGAAACCGACTGGACCACGACGCCGTCGCCGCACCATCCGATCGGGGCCAAAGGCGTCGGCGAAAGCCCAAATGTCGGCGGCGTGCCGTGTTTCTCCAATGCGGTTAACGACGCCTTCGCGTTCCTCGGCTCGACCCATATCCAGATGCCGCACGACCACTGGCGGACCTGGACAGCCGCGGAAAAGCTCGGGCTGCATGGGTGAGCGCTGTCATTCCGGGGCGCGGGCCAACGGGTCCGACCCGAAGTGGCCGGCCCGATGACAAGCTCGCCCGCGAGCCCGGAATCCATAACCACCGCCGCGTCTTGGTGGCAGGAGCGGCGCAAAATCCTTATGTCCGTGACTGTGGATTCCGGGCTCGCTGCTTCGCAGCGCCCCGGAATGACGTGATGGTATGACCCTCGCGCGCGAAGAGATCGCGACTAAGCTCGCTGCCGTCGGCTATATCGCCGACCGCGATATCGCCACCGCTTTGTGGCTGATGGAGTTCCTCAAGCGTCCGTTGCTGCTGGAAGGCGAGGCCGGCGTCGGCAAGACCGAAGTCGCCAAGGCGCTCGCCGCCGTGCACGAGGCCGAACTGATCCGCCTGCAATGCTACGAGGGTCTCGATCAGAACGCCGCGCTCTACGAATGGAACTATCAGCGCCAGCTTCTCGCCATCAAGACCCGCGAGGGGATCGGCGAGAATGCCGACGATATCGAAGAGCATATCTTCTCGGAGAAATATCTGCTGGAGCGGCCGCTGCTTGCCGCCATCCGCCGCGAGACGCCGCCGGTGCTCTTGATCGACGAGGTCGATCGCGCTGACGAGGAGTTCGAGGCCTTTCTGCTCGAGCTTCTCTCCGATTTTCAGGTGAGCATTCCGGAACTCGGCACCATAAAGGCAACTGCGATCCCGCGGGTCGTGCTGACCTCCAACGGTACGCGCGAATTGTCCGACGCGCTGCGGCGGCGCTGTCTTTATCATTATATCGACTTTCCCGACGTGGACCGCGAGGCACGGATTATCCTCACGCGCATTCCGGGCATCGAGACGTCGCTCGCTTTGCAGATCGCCCGCATGGTGGCGGCCGTGCGCAAGGAGGATTTGCGCAAGGTGCCGGGCGTGGCAGAATCGCTCGATTGGGCGGCGACGCTCGCCGGACTCGAAGTCCATGACCTGCGGCAGGAGCCGGAAGCCATCTACGAGACGATGATGTGTTTGCTCAAGACCCAGGAAGATCGCGCGCGGCTCACCCGCGAAGTGAGCGAGCGATTGCTGGGCAAGGTGGCGTGATGAGTGCTGATGCTCATCGTTCCACTCATTCCCGCGAAAGCGGAGATCCAGCACTGGGTCCCCGCCTTCGCGGGGGCGAGCGGGAAGATTCCCTGGCCGCCCCCTGCGGCCGGCTCGCCGGTTTTGCGCGCACGCTTCGTTCCAATGGCTTCCGCGTCGGCCTTGCGGAAACGAGCGACGCGCTCGCCATGCTCGCGTCACCCCTGGCGCTCCGGCCTGCGTCGCTAAAACCGGCCCTGCGCGCGCTGTTCTGCGCGACCCATTCCGACTGGGAGCGGTTTGACGAAATCTTCGATGCGTATTGGCGTGGCGAAGGCATGCGCCAGCGGCAGATTTTGTCGGGCGCCCCCGGCGCAAGCCGAGCCCCGGCGCGCCGGCTCGCGCAGGCACACGTCCCGCAAGAAGCGCTCGGCCTTCCTGATCGCATCGAACGGCGGAACGACGAGGGCGCTGAACACGCTGCCGATGGACGCGGCCGCCGCGAAGGCGCTTCGCGCGCCGAAGTCTTGTCAGTCACCGACCTGCGCCATATCGCCGACCCCGACGATGTGGCGGCGACGCACGCGCTCGCGGCGCGGCTCGCCCGCACCATGCGTGCGCGGCTTGTTCGCCGCGAGCAGGTCAGGCGCCGGGGCCGCCGCCTGGATTTAAGGCGCACCATTCATCGCAATGTGTCGCACGGCGGCACCCTGATTGATCTCGCCTGGCGCCGCCGCAAGATCAAGCCGCTGCGGCTTGTGGTGCTGCTCGATGCCTCCGGCTCGATGAGCCTCTACACCGCCTTCTTCGTCCGCTTCCTGCACGGCGTCGTCGATAGCTTCCACGAAGCCGAAGCGTTTGTATTTCATACGCGTCTGGCGCATGTCTCGCCGTCGCTGCGCGACCGCGACGTGACGCGCGCGGTCGATAAGCTCGCCTTGATGGCGCAAGGCATAGGTGGCGGCACGCGCATTGGCGAAAGCCTCGCCACGTTCAATCGCTGGCATGCGCGGCGGGTCATCAACTCGCGCACCGCGGTGATGATCGTCTCCGATGGCTATGACACCGGCGAGCCGGCGCAGCTTGCCGGAGAGATGCGGCGGCTGCGCCGCCGTTGCCGCAAGATCATTTGGCTCAATCCGCTGATCGGCTGGCGCGATTATTCTCCGCAAGCGCGCGGCATGCAGGCGGCGCTGCCTTATGTCGATCTGTTCGCGCCGGCGCACAATCTTGAAAGCTTGGCGGCGCTCGAACCTTATCTGGCGAGGATCTGATCCGTGGAGCCCGGCTCCGACATTCTCGACATCATCTCGACGCGCAAAGCGGCCGGTGAACCATTTGCACTCGCAACCGTGGTGCGGACAGTGGCCGCGACCGCCGCGAAAGCCGGCGCCAAGGCCGTGATCCTGCCGGACGGCACCATCTCCGAAGGCTGGATCGGCGGCGGCTGCGCGCGTGCTGCCGTCCTCAAAGCCGCCAAGGATGCGCTCGCCGATGGCCGCTCGCGGCTGGTATCGGTGCAGCCGCCCGATCTTCTCGCCGAGCAAGGCGTCGAGGCCGGCGACGAGCAGCAGGGCATCCGCTTCGCCAAGAATATGTGTCCCAGCCAAGGCACGATGGACATCTTCATCGAGCCCGTACTGCCGCGCCCGCAGGTGATTGTTTGCGGATCAAGCCCGGTGGCCGTTGCCGTCGCCGATCTGGCAGGGCGGAGCGGGTTTGCAGTGACGATTTGCGCGCCGCCGGCAGATCAAGCGGCCTTCGCGCACGCGGATCGCCGTGTCGAAGGCTACGCATTGCCGGTGGCGGAGGCGGGTGCGCGCTATGTAGTCGTGTCAACCCAAGGGCGCGGTGATGAAGCAGCCTTGCTGGCCGCGCTCGCCATCGATTCGGCCTATGTGGCGTTCGTCGGCAGCCGCAAGAAAGCCGAAGCGCTGAAGGCGGCGCTGTCGCAGCGCGGCGTTTCCGCCGAGCGCCTGGCGAAGCTCAAAGCGCCCGCCGGCCTCGACCTCGGCGCCATCACGCCCGACGAAATCGCGATCTCCATCCTCGCCGAAATTGTCGCGGTGCGTCGCCAGTCCATGCGCGGCTGAACGAAGGCGCTGGTGGCGCGTTTTCATCGCTATCCGTGCCCGGCGCCCGCGGCTTGCGCGCCTGCGCGCACCTCGGTGCCGCCCGCAGCAGGGGATTGAAGCTCCCGTCTCGCCTCTCGATTGAAGAAGGCTTGCACCGTCACGAAGAAGATCGGAACCATCAATAGCGCCAGGATGACCACCGCGATCATCCCGCCCATGACGACCGTTCCCAGCGCCTGTTGGCTTTTGGCGCTGGCGCCGGCCGCGATGATCATCGGCGCGACGCCGAAGACGAACGCAAGGCCGGTCATCACAATGGGCCGAAAGCGCATGCGGCAGGCTTCGATAGTCGCGTCCTTGATCGAGCGACCCTGCTCGCGCAAAGCTTTGGCGAATTCGATGATCAGGATGCCGTCCTTGGCGGCGAGCCCGATGATGGTCACGATGCCGACGGTGAAATAGACGTCGTTCGGCAGCCCGCGCAGCATCGCCGCCGTTACCGCGCCCAATATGCCGAGCGGTACGGTCAGCAGGACCGACAAGGGAATGGTCCAGCTTTCATAAAGCGCGGCGAGGACGAGGAACACCAGCAGCACCGACAGCATCAGCAGGAACGGCGCCTGCGAGCCGGACAGCTTCTCCTGCAGCGACTGCCCCGCCCATTCGTAGCCGAAGCCCTTCGGCAGACGCGCGGCAAGGCGTTCCATCTCGCGGATCGCGTCGCCGCTGGTGTAGCCGGGCTTGGCCGAGCCCGACAGCCGTACCGACGGATAATAGTTGAAGCCTACGATCTGCGACGGGCCGACCGACCAACGCACCGTCGCGAAGGATGACATCGGCACGAGCTGAGCGCTCGTGTTGCGCACATTGTAAGTCAGGATTTGATCGGCCTGCACGCGGGCATTGCCGTCGGCCTGCACGATGACGCGCTGCATGCGTCCGCGATTGGGAAAGTCGTTGATGTAAGCGGAGCCGAGATTGGTCGAGATGGCGTTGTTGATCTCCTCGAAGGTCACGCCAAGCGCGGCCGCCTTCTCGCGGTCCACGACCAGCTCCATTTGCGGTGCGGGCGACAGGCCTTCGACGTAAACGTCCTGAAGCACCGGGCTTTGCGCGGCGGCGGCGAGCAGGTGGTCTTTCGCACGCATCAGTTCGGCATAACCACGCTGGCCGCGATCCTGCAGGCGGAAGCTGAAGCCGCTGGAATTGCCGAGATTGTCGATCGGCGGCGGCTGCAATGCGGAGACTCTGCCGTCGCGCAGCGGCGCGAAAGTACGGTTGATATCGGCGACGATGGCTTCGGCAGAGTCGGACCTGGGCCGCTCCGACCAGTCCTTCAGCGTGACGAAGGCTTGGGCGGTATTCTGGCCCTGGCCGAGAAAGCTGTAGCCGGTCAGGAATGTCACGGTGTCGATGCCTTCGCGCTTTGTCAGATAGTCCTCGACGCGCTTGACCACGTCGAGCGTGCGCGGAAACGACGCTTCCGGCGGCGTGAGCACGTCGGCTGTGATGAAGCCCTGGTCGTCGACCGGCAGAAAGCCGCCCGGAAGCCTGATGAAGGCGAAAGCGACGGCTACGAGCATCGCCGCATAGATCAGCATCAAGCGCCCGGCGCGCAGGATCGACCAGCGGACCCACGCCGCATAGCCGCCCTTGGCCTCCTCCATGCGGCGGTTGAACCAGCCGAACGGGCCGCGCGCCGCGTGATGGTGACCTGCCGCAACCGGCTTGAGGATGGTCGCGCACAAGGCCGGCGTGAGCGACAGCGCCAGCAGCGACGACAAGCCGATCGCGGCGATCATGGAGGCGGAGAATTGCCGA
>Ga0210410_10003411_pt1 | contig 14074 bp, 8 predicted proteins | sample IncBWC4MmetaG_FD_161058 | JGI IMG/M metagenome (GOLD analysis project Ga0210410, IMG submission 161058) | Forest soil microbial communities from Barre Woods Harvard Forest LTER site, Petersham, Massachusetts, United States - Inc-BW-C-4-M | ecosystem: Environmental > Terrestrial > Soil >... | reverse complement strand
ATTGATGACAGAGAGTTCGAGGGCACCGCCTTCTTGCGCAATAAAATCCCAGGCCGCGCGCTCGGCCAACGTCTTCGATTTGGCATACGGGTGCACATCGCCGCGACCGACATCCGTCCAATGGGTCTCGTCGTAACGCGCCGGCGGCGGCCCGCGCCCATAACTGATGGCTGCGGACGAGGAGGTCAGCACCACGCGCTTGACGCCGGCATCGCGCGCGGCGCGCAGGACGCGCAGCGTGCCGTCGCGCGCCGGCACGATCATCTCGTCCTCGTTCTTGGGAACATGCTGTGAAAGCGGCGACGCCACGTGCAGCACGTAATCGCAGCCCGTAACGGCTTCGCGCCAGCCGGCGTCCTGTTCAAGCTCGGCGGCAAAGAACTTCAGGCGATCGCCCGGCTCTGCCCCGCCTTGCTTCAGCATGGCGCGCACATCGCTCTCGCGCTTGAGGCTGCGCACCGTCGTGCCCACCTGATGGCCGGCCGCGAGCAACTGCAGAATGCAATAGCTGGCAATAAAGCCCGACCCGCCGGTCACCAATACGACGCTCATCACCGCCTCCGATCCCGTTCGACGATCTTCGGCATATGGGCGCGTGGCAAATCAAAGTGAATGCCGGCGATCGGAATGCCGGCAAAACGAAAAGGCCGCCCCGAGGCGGCCTTCCGTAACACCTAAAAAAGCGGACGTTCGTGTACGTCAGCTTGCGAAGAACCGCAGCGCCTGCTTGGTGAATTCCCGATGATATTGGAAGATGCCGCCGTGCCCCGCATCCGGGAAAATGCTGAGCTCTGCATTCGGCAGCGCCTGGAAAAGCGCGACCGAATTGATGGTCGGCACCATGATGTCATTGTCGCCGTTGGCGACGAGAACGGGATGGCTGATCGCGCTCAGCTTTTTTGCTCCGTCGCTTTTGCCCCATTGAACGATGGCGGCGCTCTGCGCCTGCGTCGTCTCGTTGCTGGCAGCCGGATCGCGATCGTTCTTGCGCGCTTGCAAGCGCGCAAGAAATGCGTCGGCGGCCGCCTGGCTCGTCTTGGTCTGAGAGAAGAACAGGAGGTGCTTGGGATGTTTCTTTTGGGCGGCCGCATTCTGGAAGGCGCCCTGCAAGACGGCAGCGAGATCGCTCGTGCCTTTGCCGCCGGCAGGACCGGTGCCGGCAAGAATCATGCGGCGAATAAGGTCCGGCCGGTCGTGCGCAATCACCTGGGCGATGAAGCCGCCGAGCGAAAAGCCGATCAGATCGACCTGTGTGAGCCCGAGCGCGCCGAAGAACGCGATCGCGTCCTTGGCCATCGCCTCGACGCTGTCAGGCGTCTTGCCCTGTGATCGGCCGACACCGCGATTGTCGAAGATGATCACGCGGCGCTCCCGGGCCAGCCCGTCAATGACGGCCGGATCCCAATCATCGAGCACCCCGGTGAAGTGATGCAGAAGGACGATGGGAGGACCGCCGGCCTCGCCAATCACCCGATAGGCGAAGTCCGTACCATCGACTTGAACTGTCTTGGTCGGCGCATCGTTGAACGTCGTCGCCATTTGATTTCCTTTCCACTTCAGAAGGTTAGTGAGCCAAGCACTCGCCGTTTGGGACATTGCCGTTTCGATAACGCTCGTTATATAACGAACGTTATTCTATAATCCAGAGCTAAATCAGGCGGCTCAACAGGACGTGATCTGAGACGGAACCAATGCGCTATCAGGCGGACCAGAAGGCGAAAGCGCGAGAAGCGTTGATCAAGGCGGCCACAAAGGCGCTGCGCAAGAGCGGCTTCAACGGCATCGGCGTCGATGGCTTGGCAGGCTCGGCGGGCGTCACCTCGGGTGCGTTCTATTCGAACTTCGCGAACAAGGAAGCGCTGCTGGGAGAGGTGATCGACGCGAACCTGGGCCAGCCGTTTGTCGATCCGGACTCAGGGACATTTGCCGAACGGCATGAACGCCTCAAAGGCTATCTGAAAATGTACGTCAGCGCGCAACACTGCGCCGATCCGGAAAACGGCTGCGTGATGCCGACCTTGAGCGCGGACGTCGCACGATCAGGCGATGCGGTGCGCGAGGCGTATCGCCGGCGGATGCGGGAGCTGGTCGGCAAGATTGCGCGTGCGCTCGGCGGCAAGGCTCGAGACGCAGACAGCCGCGCTTGGACGATTGTGACGTTGATGGTCGGCGCAGTTTCAGTAGCGCGCGCGCTGCCGGAAGGCGCCGAGGCGCGGGCCATTCTGGACGCCGCCTTGCAGCGGGCCATCGCGCTGATCGACGAGCGCTGAGGCGGCAGAACGGGCAAAAACGAAAAGGCCGCCCCGTAGGCGGCCTTCCCGAAGGACTTAGAAAAGCCGACGCTTATTCGGCTGCCGGCAGAGCCGCCGGCTCGGTCGGAGCGGCAGCCGCCTTGGCCGCAGCCTCTTTCTCGCGCTCGGCAAGAATGAGCTGGTCGCGCTTGAGCGCGACTTCGCGCAGCTTGTTCATCATCGCGCCGGTACCGGCCGGGATCAGGCGGCCGACGATGACGTTCTCCTTGAGGCCGTCGAGCGTGTCGGCCTTGCCGCTGACTGCAGCCTCGGTGAGCACGCGCGTCGTCTCCTGGAACGAAGCAGCCGAGATGAACGAACGCGTTTGCAGCGAAGCCTTGGTGATGCCCAGCAGCACCGGATGCCCGACCGCCGGCTTCTTGCCTTCGGCTACCGCACGCGCGTTGACCTCGTCCATTTCGACCTTGTCGACCTGTTCGCCCTGGATCAGGTCGGTCTCGCCGGATTCTTCGATCTCCACCTTCTGCAGCATCTGGCGAACGATCACCTCGATGTGCTTGTCGTTGATGGCGACGCCCTGCAGCCGGTAGACGTCCTGGATCTCGTTGACGAGGTAGCCGGCAAGCTCCTCGACGCCTTTGATCGCCAGAATGTCATGCGGAGCCGGGTTGCCTTCGACGATGAAGTCGCCCTTCTCGATGACGTCGCCGTCCTGCAAGTGGATATGCTTGCCCTTGGGAACGAGATATTCCCTCGGCTCCTCGCTCTTGTCGGTCGGCTCGATGGTGATCCGCCGCTTGTTCTTGTAGTCGCGGCCGAAGCGGATCGTTCCGGAAGTTTCGGCGATGACCGCCGATTCCTTCGGCCGCCGGGCCTCGAACAATTCGGCGACGCGTGGCAGACCGCCGGTGATATCGCGGGTCTTCGCGCTTTCGGTCGGGATACGCGCGATGACGTCGCCCGCCTTCATCTTCGCGTCGGGATCGACCGAGATGATGGCGTCCACCGCCAGCATGTAGCGCGCATCGCCGCCGCGGGCGAGCTTGAGGATCTTGCCGTCCTTGCCCTTGATCACGAGCGCGGGACGCAGGTCCTGCTGGCCGCGGGCGGAGCCCGAACGCCAATCGATCACCACGCGCTTGGCGATGCCGGTCGACTCGTCGAGCGTCTCGGTCATCGACTGACCTTCGACCAGATCCTCGAAGCCGACCGCGCCTTCCACTTCGGTCATGATCGGCCGCGTATACGGATCCCACTCGGCGATGCGCTGGCCGCGCTTGATGTGGTCGCCGTCATTGACCTTGAGCCGCGCGCCGTACGGGATGCGGTGCACGGCACGCTCGGTGCCGTCCGGATCGAGCACGGCCACGATCAGGTTGCGGCTCATCGCGATCAGGTCGCCGTCGGAATTGCGCGCCACGTTCAGGTTCTTGATCTTGACCGTACCTTCGAAATTCGACTCGACGAACGACTGCTCGGAGATCTGCGCCGCGCCGCCGATATGGAACGTGCGCATCGTGAGCTGCGTGCCCGGCTCGCCGATCGACTGGGCAGCGATGACGCCCACCGCCTCGCCCATGTTGACCGGCGTGCCGCGGGCGAGATCGCGCCCGTAGCACTTGCCGCAAACGCCGGGTTGGGTGTCGCACGTCAGCACCGAACGGATGCGAATCTCCTGCACGCCGGCGGTCACGAGCTTATCGACGTCCGGCTCGTCCAACAGCGTCCCGTTCGGCACCAGCACTTCGTTGCTGGTCGGATCGCGTACGTCCTCGGCCGTGGTGCGGCCGAGAATGCGGCTCGCCAGCGACGCCACCACGGTGCCGGCGTCGATGATCGCCCGCACCTTGATGCCGCGCGTCGTGCCACAATCCTCATCGGTGATGATGCAGTCCTGCGCCACGTCGACGAGTCGCCGGGTCAGATAGCCCGAATTCGCCGTCTTCAAGGCCGTATCGGCAAGACCCTTCCGCGCGCCGTGCGTCGAGTTGAAGTATTCGAGCACCGAGAGCCCTTCCTTGAAATTCGAAATGATCGGGCTCTCGATGATCTCACCGGAGGGCTTGGCCATCAGTCCGCGCATGCCCGCGAGCTGACGCATCTGCGCCGGCGAACCGCGGGCGCCGGAATGCGCCATCATGTAGATCGAGTTGACCTGCGCTTCCTGACCCTTATCGGCCGCCGGCCTGGAGGTCGAGATCTCCTTCATCATCGCGTCAGCGATGGTTTCGGTGCACTTCGACCACGCATCGACGACTTTGTTGTACTTCTCGCCCTGCGTGATCAGGCCGTCATTGTATTGCTGCTCGAACTCCTTGACGAGTTCGCGCGTCTTGTCGACGGTCCCCCGCTTGGAGTGCGGCACCACCATGTCGTCCTTGCCGAAGGAGATGCCGGCCTTGAACGCATGATGGAAGCCGAGCGCCATCACGCGGTCGCAGAAGATGACGGTCTCCTTCTGCCCGCAATGGCGATAGACGGTGTCGATCATGTTGGAGATTTCGCGCTTCGTCATCAGCTTGTTGACGAGGTCGAACGAAATCTTCGGCTGCTTCGGCAGCACTTCGCCGAGAATGGAGCGGCCCGGCGTGGTCTCAAACCACTTGCGGTAACGCTTGCCGTCGTCGTCGACGCCTTCCCAGCGATACTTGATCTTGCTATGCAGGGCGACGGCCTTTTCGTGCAGCGCGTGCTCCACTTCGCTCAGGTTGCGATAGAAGCCTTGCACGATGTTCTTCTTCTTGGGATCGGCCTCGATGTCCTTCTCAGGATGAAGCTCGAGCTTCCACTGCCCAGGCGCGTTTTCGGCCTGGAGCGAGAGGTAATAAAGACCGAGCACGATGTCCTGCGACGGCACGATGATCGGCGAGCCGTTGGCCGGGTGCAGAATGTTGTTGGTCGACATCATCAGCACACGCGCTTCCAGCTGCGCCTCGAGCGACAGCGGGACGTGCACGGCCATCTGGTCGCCGTCGAAGTCGGCGTTGAAGGCGGCGCAGACCAGCGGGTGAAGCTGGATCGCCTTGCCTTCGATCAGCACCGGCTCGAACGCCTGAATGCCAAGGCGGTGCAGCGTCGGAGCGCGGTTGAGGAGCACCGGATGCTCGCGGATCACCTCGTCGAGGATGTCCCAAACCTCCGGCTTCTCCTTCTCGACCAGCTTCTTCGCCTGCTTCACCGTGGTCGACAGCCCCTTGGCGTCAAGCCGCGAATAGATGAACGGCTTGAACAATTCGAGCGCCATCTTCTTCGGCAGGCCGCATTGATGCAGCTTGAGCTCCGGACCGACCACGATCACAGAGCGGCCGGAATAGTCGACGCGCTTGCCAAGCAGGTTCTGCCGGAAGCGGCCTTGCTTGCCCTTGAGCATGTCGGCGAGCGACTTCAGCGGCCGCTTGTTGGCGCCGGTGATGACGCGGCCGCGGCGGCCGTTGTCGAACAACGCATCGACGGCTTCCTGCAGCATCCGCTTTTCGTTGCGGATGATGATGTCGGGAGCGCGCAGCTCGATCAGCCGCTTGAGGCGGTTGTTGCGGTTGATGACGCGCCGATAGAGATCGTTGAGGTCGGACGTGGCGAAGCGGCCGCCATCGAGCGGCACCAGCGGGCGCAGATCGGGCGGGATCACCGGAACATGCGTGAGAATCATCCATTCCGGCTTGTTGCCGGACTGGACGAACGCCTCGATCAGTTTGAGCCTTTTGGCGAGCTTCTTCGGCTTCAGCTCCGAGGTCGACTCCGCGATCTCCTGGCGGAGGTCGGCGGCCATCTTCTCCAGATCGAGCGCCTTGAGCATCTCGCGGATCGCTTCAGCACCGATCATAGCGGTGAAGCTGTCGGGGCCGAACTCCTCCTGCGCCTTGACGTACTCTTCTTCGCCCAGGAGCTGGCGGTCCTTGAGCGGCGTCAGGCCCGGCTCGAGCACGACGTAGTACTCGAAATAGAGGATGCGCTCGAGATCCTTGAGCGTCATGTCGAGCAGCAGGCCGATGCGCGAGGGCAGCGACTTGAGGAACCAGATGTGCGCGACGGGCGCGGCGAGCTCGATATGGCCCATGCGCTCGCGGCGCACGCGCGACAGCGTCACCTCGACCGAGCACTTCTCGCAGATGATGCCCTTGTACTTCATGCGCTTGTACTTGCCGCACAAGCACTCATAGTCCTTGATCGGGCCGAAGATGCGCGCGCAGAACAGTCCGTCGCGCTCCGGCTTGAAGGTCCGGTAGTTGATGGTCTCCGGCTTTTTGATCTCGCCGTACGACCAGGATAGAATCTTCTCCGGGCTCGCGATCGAAATCCGAATTTGATCGAAGACCTGAGCCGGCGCCTGCGGGCTGAAAAGATTCATAATCTCTTGGTTCATCGTCTTCTCCGCTTGCCGACCGTGTCGGCCGCTCTCGCTATCTCTGTTCCGTCATGGCCGGGCCTGTCCCGGCCATCTCGCTGATGAAGGCAGTGCCTTGATCGGGATGCGCGCGCCCTCGGGCGCGCGCATGACGCTGGTCTTACTCGGCCGCCTCGGGCAGTCCGCCCTCGCCGCGCTGTTGCTTGGAGTTGTGCAGGTCGACATTGAGGCCGAGCGAGCGCATCTCCTTGACCAACACGTTGAACGATTCCGGAATACCGGCCTCGAACGTGTCGTCGCCGCGGACGATCGCCTCGTACACCTTGGTGCGGCCGGCGACGTCGTCCGACTTCACCGTCAGCATTTCCTGCAGCGTGTAAGCGGCGCCATAGGCTTCGAGCGCCCACACCTCCATTTCGCCGAAGCGCTGGCCGCCGAACTGCGCCTTGCCGCCCAGCGGCTGCTGGGTGACGAGGCTGTAGGGGCCGATCGACCGGGCGTGGATCTTGTCGTCCACCAGGTGATGCAGCTTCAGCATGTAGATGTGGCCGACCGTGACCTTGCGGTCGAAGGTATCGCCGGTGCGCCCATCAAAGAGCGTCACCTGACCCGAGTGATCGACGCCGGCCATATCGAGCATGTGCTCGATATCAGCCTCCTTCGCGCCGTCGAACACCGGGGTCGCGATCGGCACGCCATGGCGAAGGTTGGTGCCGAGTTCGATCAGACCCTTCTCGTCGAGAGACTTGATCGTCTCTTCCTCGCCATAGACCTTGCGCAGCAGCTCCTTGAGCGGCTTGGGGTCCTTCTTGCTGTTGTAGAGATCGACCGCCTGGCCGATCTTCAAGCCGAGACCGGCGCAGGCCCAGCCGAGATGGGTCTCGAGAATCTGGCCGACATTCATGCGGCTCGGCACGCCGAGCGGATTGAGCACGATGTCGACCGCCGTGCCGTCGGCGAGGAACGGCATGTCCTCGAGCGGCACGATCTTGGACACCACGCCCTTGTTGCCGTGGCGGCCGGCCATCTTGTCGCCGGGCTGGATCTTGCGCTTCACCGCGACAAAGACCTTGACCATTTTCATCACGCCGGGCGGCAACTCGTCGCCGCGCTGCAGCTTTTCGACCTTGTCGAGGAAGCGCTGTTCGAGCCGCTTCTTCGATTCGTCGTACTGCTTCCGGATGGCCTCGATCTCGGCCATGATCTTGTCGTTGGGCGAAGCGAACATCCACCATTGCGAACGCGGATACTCGTCGAGGATCGCGCGCGTGATCTTGGTGTCCTTCTTGAAGCCCTTCGGTCCGGCGATGCCTTGCCGGCCCTCCAGGAGCTCTGCCAGGCGCCCATAGACGTTGCGGTCGAGGATCGCCTGCTCGTCGTCACGGTCCTTGGCGAGGCGTTCGATCTCCTCGCGCTCGATCGCGAGCGCGCGCTCGTCCTTCTCGACGCCGTGGCGGTTGAACACCCGCACTTCGACGACGGTGCCCTGTACGCCGGGCGGCACCCGCAGCGAAGTGTCGCGCACGTCGGAAGCCTTTTCGCCGAAGATGGCTCGCAGCAGCTTCTCCTCCGGCGTCATCGGGCTTTCACCCTTCGGCGTGATCTTGCCGACCAGGATGTCGCCGGCGCGCACTTCGGCGCCGATATAGACGATGCCGGCCTCGTCGAGATTCTTCAGCGTCTCTTCCGAGACGTTGGGAATGTCGCGAGTGATTTCCTCCGGCCCGAGCTTGGTGTCGCGCGCCATCACTTCGAATTCTTCGATGTGAATCGAGGTGAAGACGTCGTCCTTGACGATGCGCTCGGACAGAAGGATCGAGTCCTCGAAGTTGTAGCCGTTCCACGGCATGAACGCGACGAGGACGTTGCGGCCGAGCGCGAGCTCGCCGAGCTCGGTCGACGGACCGTCGGCGATGATGTCGCCGCGCTTCACCTGATCGCCCACCTTCACCAGCGGCCGCTGGTTGATGCAGGTGTTCTGGTTCGAGCGCTGGAACTTCATCAGCCGGTAGATGTCGACGCCCGGCTTGGTCGGATCCGGCTCGTCGGTCGCGCGGATGACGATACGGGTGGCGTCCACCTGGTCGACCACCCCGGTGCGGCGGGCGGCGATGGCGGCGCCGGAATCGCGCGCGACTACGCCTTCCATGCCGGTGCCGACGAACGGCGCCTCGGCATGCACGAGCGGCACGGCCTGCCGCTGCATGTTGGAGCCCATCAGCGCGCGGTTGGCGTCATCGTTCTCGAGGAACGGAATGAGCGCCGCGGCCACCGAAACGAGCTGCTTCGGCGACACGTCCATATAGTCGACCTTGTCGGGCGCCAAGAGCACCACGTCGCGATTGCCGCCGTCGCGGCAGACGATCAGGTCTTCGGTGAAGCGGCCCTTGGCATCGATCGGCGCGTTGGCCTGGGCGACCGAATAACGCCCCTCCTCCATCGCCGACAGATAGTGCACTTCTTCCGTGACCCGGCCGTCCTTCACCTTGCGGTAAGGCGTTTCGACGAAGCCGTATTTGTTCACCCGCGCATAGGTCGCAAGCGAATTGATCAGGCCGATATTCGGGCCTTCCGGCGTCTCGATCGGGCAGATGCGGCCGTAGTGGGTCGGATGCACGTCGCGCACCTCGAAACCCGCGCGCTCGCGGGTCAGACCGCCCGGCCCAAGCGCGGAGAGGCGCCGCTTGTGCGTGATCTCCGACAGCGGGTTGGTCTGATCCATGAACTGCGAGAGCTGCGACGAGCCGAAGAATTCGCGCACCGCCGCAGCCGCCGGCTTGGCGTTGATCAGATCTTGCGGCATCACCGTGTCGATATCGACCGACGACATGCGCTCCTTGATCGCGCGCTCCATGCGCAGCAGGCCGATGCGATACTGATTTTCCATCAGCTCGCCGACCGAGCGCACCCGGCGATTGCCGAGATGGTCGATATCGTCGATGTCGCCCTTGCCGTCGCGCAGATCGACCAGCGTCTTGATCACCGACAGGATGTCTTCCTTGCGCAAGGTGCGCATGGTGTCCTCGGCGGTGAGATCGAGCCGCATATTCATCTTCACGCGGCCGACCGCAGAAAGATCGTAGCGCTCCGAATCGAAGAACAGCGAGTTGAACATCGCCTGCGCGGTATCGAGCGTCGGCGGCTCGCCCGGACGCATCACGCGATAGATGTCGAACAGCGCTTCTTCGCGCGTCATGTTCTTGTCGATCGTGAGCGTATTGCGAATGTAGGCGCCGACATTGACGTGATCGATGTTGAGGAGCGGCAGCTCCTTGTAGCCGGCATCGTTCAGCGTCTTGAGCGTCTTCTCGGTGATCTCTTCGCCCGCTTCGGCGTAGATCTCGCCGTTCTTCGGATTGACGAGGTCCTCGGCGAGATAGTGGCCGATCAGTTCCTCGTCGGTCAGCCGCAGGGCCTTGAGGCCTTTTTCGGCGAGTTGCCGGGCCTGACGCACGGTGAGCTTCTTGCCAGCCTCGAGCACCACCTTGCCGGTGTCCGCGTCGACCAGATCGTTGATCGCCTTATAGCCGCGCAGCCGGTTGGCATCGAAGGGCACGCGCCAGCCTTCCTTCGTGCGCTTGTAAAGCACCTGCTTGTAGAAGGTGTTGAGGATCTCCTCGCCGCTCATGCCCAGCGCATAAAGGAGCGACGTCACCGGGATTTTGCGGCGACGATCGATACGCGCATAGACAATGTCCTTGGCGTCGAACTCGATGTCGAGCCAGGAGCCGCGATACGGGATGATGCGGGCCGCGAACAGGAGCTTGCCCGACGAATGGGTCTTGCCCTTGTCGTGATCGAAGAACACGCCAGGCGAGCGATGCATCTGCGAGACGATGACGCGTTCGGTGCCATTGACGATGAAGGTGCCGTTATTGGTCATGAGCGGGATGTCGCCCATGTAGACATCCTGCTCCTTGATGTCCTTGACCGATTTGGCGCCGGTTTCCTCGTCGATATCGAACACGATGAGGCGCAAAGTGACCTTGAGCGGCGCCGCATAGGTCATGCCGCGCTGCCGGCACTCGTCGACATCGTATTTCGGCCCCTCGAACTCGTACTTGACGAATTCGAGCATGGAGATGTTAGAGAAGTCGGAAATCGGGAAGACCGACTTGAACACCGCCTGCAGTCCCTCGTTGGGACGGCCGCCGTGCGGCTCCTGCACCAGCAGGAATTGGTCGTAGGACGCCTTCTGAACCTCAATGAGGTTCGGCATCTCCGCGACTTCCTCGATTTTTCCGAAAAACTTGCGAACGCGCTTCCGACCGATAAACGTCTGCGCCATATGTCCTCTCGCTCAACCGATCCGTCGGGCTCGAACCACCGGATTCAAGCCGTTGGCCCCGGCCCATGCGGTCCGAGGCGCTGAGGCGATCAAGACGACTCTCCAGAAGGCCGCAATCCATCGCGACCATCGGGACAGGCGTCGAACCGCTTTGTCTTCGCGATCCGGCAAGAACGCCGAATCAGTCCTTACGCTCGCCACCCCGCTGTGATCACGATGATTCCGGCAACATAAGGCCGAAATCACCGTTTTCCACCGTCGCGCGGGGTGCCTCGACCCGGGCTTAAGCCGGAACCATACACGTCGAATGCCTTTTGGAATCCCTGGGCTTCGCTCTCTCGCCCAGGCATCCCCGTTAAGTAAGTACTGCTTACTTAAGCTCAACCTTCGCGCCGACCTTTTCCAGCTGCGCCTTGATCTTGGCGGCGTCATCCTTGTTGACGCCTTCCTTGACCGTCTTGGGAGCGCCCTCGACCAAGTCCTTGGCTTCCTTGAGGCCGAGGCCGGTGATAGCGCGGACTTCCTTAATGACCTCGATCTTCTTGTCGCCGGTAGCGGCCAGAACGACCGTAAACTCGGTCTTTTCCTCGGCCGGAGCGGCAGCCGCGCCACCGGCGGCGGGGCCGGCGGCAACCGCAACCGCGGCCGCGGCGGAAACGCCCCACTTCTCTTCCAGCAGTTTGGCAAGCTCGGCCGCTTCCAGCACGGTGAGGCTGGAGAGGTCGTCCACGATTTTCTGCAGATCAGCCATGTGATTTGTCCTTCGGTTCTAATCTTTGAGTTGAGGCAGCCTCAGGCAGCCGCGCCCTCTTCGCTCTTTGAGGCATAAGCCTGAACGACCCTGGCGACCTTGGCCGCAGGGGCGTTCACCACCTGCGCGATCTTGGTTGCCGGTGCCATCAGCAGGCCGATGATCTTTGCCCGCAGCTCGTCGAGCGACGGCAAGGCGGCGAGCGCCTTGACCCCGTTCGGGTCGAGCGTGGTCGTGCCCATCGCTCCGCCAAGGATCACGAATCGCTCGTGCGTCTTGGCGAAATCGACTGCGACCTTGGGCGCCGCGATCGGATCGCCCGAATAGGCGATCAGCGCCGGCCCCTTGAGCAAGGAACCGATCGAGGCGACGTCGCTGCCCTCAAGAGCGATTTTGGCGAGGCGGTTTTTCGCGACCTTCACGCTCGCGCCAGCCTGCTTCATCTGCCTGCGCAGAGTCTGCATCTGGGCGACCGTCAGGCCGGAATAATGAGCAACAACGACGACCTTGGTGGCCTTGAAGACCTCGCCAAGTGACGCCACGAGCTCGCTTTTTGCCGCGCGTTCCACCAGCTCTCTCCGATTGGCGGTCCGTCTCGCGGAAGCCGCCGGGTTGATGCCGGCCGTCCCGCGTCAATTCATCGACGAACGCTCATCGACGGACCACGGCAGGACGACGTTTAACACCCTGCCCCCCGGCTCCGCTTTCGCCGAACCGGGACGTCGAGATCAGAACCGAAAGGCAAACAGGTTTGGAAAACCTGGCCCTTGTCCTTCACCCGTCTATGCTGGCTCAAGCCTCTTTCGAGGCCCGGATTAAGCCGTTGCCGGCGCCTGCAGTCTCGGACAGGATACGTTCACAAACCTCGCTAAACTCTTCCGCCGCTTAGAAAAAATCCGTGCAGGATCGATGCTAAGAGCGGCCTCGTTTCTCGATTTTTGCGGAACGTAAAAGAGCGCGCCGACAAAACGGGCCGGCACGCCCTTGGCATTTATCTAGCGGCTTTCGGCGGGTTTGCCAAGCCTGATTTCTTGACCCGACCCGCGATGCTTTTCCCCGGACGCGGTGAGGCGGGAAGCGCGCCGCAGATCCGGGACCATCCCAAAGTCAGAGTCATTGCGATCCCGAGTCAGCAGCGCAGCCTTTCATGCTGCGCTGCGCTCGGGAAACACGGATGGGTTAGTGCGCCTGCTCGGATCCGGCGAACAGGCTCGCCGGCTCGATCTTTACGCCGGGCCCCATGGTCGAAGAGATCGCAACCCGGTTGATGAAGTGGCCCTTGGCACCGCCGGGCCGCGACTTCTGCACAGCGTCAGCGAACGCCTTGATATTCTCGATCAGCTTCTCCTCGCTGAACGAGGCCTTACCGACGCCGGCCTGCACGATGCCGGCCTTCTCGGCGCGGAATTCGACTGAACCGCCCTTGGCGCCTTTCACGGCGGTGGCGACATCCATGGTCACCGTGCCCACTTTCGGATTCGGCATCAGGCCGCGCGGACCCAAAACCTTGCCGAGACGGCCGACCAGCGGCATCAGGTCGGGGGTGGCGACCACGCGGTCGAAATCGATGGCACCGCCCTGCACCTTCTCCACGAGGTCTTCGGCACCGACGACGTCGGCGCCGGCGGCCTTGGCTTCGTCGGCCTTGACGCCGCGCGCGAACACGGCAACGCGGACCGAGCGGCCGGAGCCGTTCGGCAGATTGACGACACCGCGCACCATCTGATCGGCATGACGTGGATCGATGCCGAGATTCATCGCCACTTCGATGGTCTCGTCGAACTTCGCCTTGGCGCGTTCCTTGACCATCTTCACCGCTTCGGCGAGCGAATAAAGCTTCTCGCGATCAATCCCTTCGCGGATTTTGGTCGTGCGTTTTCCGAGCGCGGTCATGACTTCACCTCCAGCCCCATAGATCGGGCGGAGCCTTCGACCATGCGCATGGCCGCCTCGATGGTATCGCAGTTCAGATCCTTCATCTTCTGCTCGGCGATCTCGCGGACCTGCGCCTTGGTGACTGAACCAGCCACATCACGGCCGGGCGCCTTCGAGCCGCTTTGCAGGCCGGCCGCCTTCTTGAGGAAATGCGACATCGGCGGCGTTCGCGTCTCGAAGGAAAACGAGCGGTCGGCATAGACCGTGATCGTGACGGGAATCGGCGTGCCCTTCTCAAGCTTCTGGGTCTGGGCGTTGAACGCCTTGCAGAACTCCATGATGTTGAGGCCGCGCTGGCCGAGCGCAGGACCGATCGGCGGCGACGGATTGGCCGCGCCGGCCGGCACCTGCAATTTGACATAGCCGGTGATTTTCTTTGCCATTCGCTACTCCTGTTAGTGGTGCGGATCTCGACGGTTGGCGGCCGCCTCACCTTCCACGTGGTTCACACTCTACTCCTTCTCCCCGGGTGCGGGGAGAAGGCCGGGATGAGGGGGCTAACC
>Ga0210410_10003409_pt1 | contig 14076 bp, 9 predicted proteins | sample IncBWC4MmetaG_FD_161058 | JGI IMG/M metagenome (GOLD analysis project Ga0210410, IMG submission 161058) | Forest soil microbial communities from Barre Woods Harvard Forest LTER site, Petersham, Massachusetts, United States - Inc-BW-C-4-M | ecosystem: Environmental > Terrestrial > Soil >... | reverse complement strand
TTTGTGAAGGAATTAGAGAAAAAACCAGCCAAATTTTACAATTAAATACGGCAAAACACGCCAAATTAGTTTAAAACCGGTTACTTAATTTGTATTGTGTAATTATAGAAAAGCATTAGTTTTGTTATGCAAACTAAACAACAATAAATAGTTTAAAAATGAAAAAAATACTTTTAACATTCGTAGTAATTATTGGCTTAGCAGTAAACTCGGCTACAGCTCAAAAAGAAACTAGATATAAAGATGCAAAAGTAGAATCTGATTATGTGACGATTGATTTAACAGATGCTGTTTCTAACGATGCGGGAACAAAATTTAAACTAAAAATTCAAAACAAAACAAGCGACTATATTATTTATAAGGCAGAGGAAAGTAAGTTTGTAATAAACGGTACCGAGGTTCAGCCTAAAGAAAAAATGTTGATTATTGAGCCTAACGAAACAGGTTCTAGAATCATCAATATAAAAGGCGCTTATAATACTGTAAAAAATTATTCGTTTGTAGTAAACGGTTTATACAAAGTATCACCTGGCGGAAATACTATTTCTGCGCCTGATTTTAAATTACCTGCCTCTCAAAATGCTTTTACTGCCGGCAACTTTAATTGCTCTATGGCCGATTTAGAGAAAAAAACAGATAAAACCACGGTGAAATTTAAGTGTGTTTATAACGGCGATAAAATGGGCTTTATATATCTTTCAAAAGTTGCCGTAAAAATGCCCGATGGTAATGAGTATGCTAGCACACACACTAAAACAAAACCAATTTTATTTTTGAGAGGTGATGATGATAGATTTGCACTTAATTGGGAAAAAATGAAAGGTGGCAAAGAAATGGACATGCAATTGGTAGATATGATGGTAGTTTGGCACGATGTATTTGTAGAAGCTCCATTACAAAAAATAAAGGGTGCAACAGTTGAAATGCAAGATGGTACAGGTACAGCAAGCACGGTTAGCGTTAGTGGAGAAAAATCATCGGCACCCGCTGTTACTAATGCGCCTACTCCTTCACAAACTCAAAACTCAAGTAATAATACTACACAATATCGTGGTAGCGGCGACCCACTTAAAGGATTAAACGTTGATAAATCAACTACCCTGCAAGTTGGTAATTATTATGCCTTAATTATTGGCATTGATAAATACACCGGCAGCTGGCAATCTTTAAAAAACGGAGTAAAAGATGCTAAAGCGGTAGAAGAGCTTCTTAAACAAAAGTATAAAATTGACGTTTTTAAAACTTTATACGATGTGCAGGCAACACGCAAAAACATTATTACTACTATGGAGTGGCTTGCTGCCAATGTAAAAGAAAAAGATAATGTATTGATTTATTTTTCGGGACATGGAGAGTATAAGCAACAATTGGGCAAAGGCTATTGGGTTCCGGTAGATGCTCAATCTAATTCCACTTCTGATTATATTTCTAACAACGATATCCAAACATTTTTATCGGGTATAAAATCAAAACATACTTTACTTATTTCCGACGCTTGTTTTAGCGGCGATATTTTTAGAGGAAATACGATTGGCGTTCCTTTCGAAAACTCTGAGAGATATTATAAAGAGGTTAACAACTTAGCATCTCGTCAGGCACTTACATCGGGTGGCATTGAGCCTGTAATGGATGGTGGTAAAGAAGGACACTCGGTTTTTGCCTACTATTTCTTAAAAGCCTTAACCGGCAACACCAGTAAGTTTTATGATGCAAGTCAGCTTTTCTCAACCATAAAAATTCCTGTAACCAATAATTCAGAACAATCGCCACAATTTCAGTCTATAAAAAATACGGGTGACGAAGGTGGACAGTTTATTTTTATAAAGAAGTAGTCTTATCTCTTTTTTACTGGCTGTATCTTTTTTGTTTTATTACATTTGTTCTTTATAACAAATGGTAAAGCAGGCACTTATATATTATCTTTTATTTTTTACACTTTCCTTTTCTTTATTTGCACAACGCAATAATTTTCAGGCTTATTCTATCGAACAAGGTTTACCACAGGCAACTATTTATTGCATTACGCAGGATAACAATGGTTATTTATGGCTGGGCACCGAGGGTGGGGGGCTATGCCGTTTTGATGGCATAAACTTTAAAACGTTTTCAAAAAAAGAAGGTTTTTCGGGCGACATTGTTCGTAGTCTGTTGTTAGATAAAAAAGGTAGACTATGGGCAGGTACAAAAGATGAAGGACTAATTGTATACGATGGTTTAAAGTTTAAAAACATAAACAGAAAGAATGGCTTATCGGGTACAACCGTTTTATCAATTATTGAGGATAAAAATGGAAATGTTTGGGCCGGTACTGATGATGGTGGTGTAAACAAAATAACAGAAGTAAGTAAAGATTCGTTTCGTGTACAGGTTATTGATGAGCGTAAGGGATTGAGTAATAATTCTGTTTTTAATATACACCAGGATAAAGCAGGGCATATATGGCTGGCTACTTTTGGCGGTTTAAATATTATTACACTTGAAAAAGATACTTTTAAAATTGACCATTTAAGAGGCGGAAAAGAAATTCCAAGTGATTTTATTCTTTCTATTGGCGAAGACACCGATGGTACTTTATGGTTTGGAATGCTTGAAGAAGGGGTGTTTAGTATAGCTCCATTAAGTAAGCCAACTAAAAATGATTATTGGGTAGAACTACTTTCAAGAAAAGTTACATTGTTTAACCATGATAATGGTTTTACTACCAAAAAAGTGTGGGATATTTTTAAATCGAGTAAAAATGAAATGTGGTTTGCTTCGGCAGAGAATGGAATTATTCGAAATCGCACATCTTCTTTAAAACACCCTTCAAAATTTAACTTAGAACATTACACGGATAAAGAAGGTTTGCCCGGAAACCAGGTGCTATGTGTGTTTGAAGATAAAGAAGAAAATATATGGATTGGAACCAATAGCGAAGGTTTGTGCAAATATATGGGAGATAGATTTTCTCATTATAAAGAAAAAGACGGACTTCAAAATAATATTGTTCAGGGCATTGATCAGGATTCGCTTGGAAATTTTTGGTTAGCCACCGCAGGAGGAATTGTGCAGATGAATTTTAATAAAACAACTCCTCAATTTAAAACATACACTACTCGCGATGGTTTGCTGGGGAACAATGTTCTTTCTATCTCTGCCGGAAAGACATCTAAAAACCCAAATATTTGGGCAGCTATATCAGATGCCGGAATAGCAAAGTACAATGGTAAATCATTTAGTAATTATTCTATCGAACATGATTTATTAGATAATAGTGTTTACAGCATTTTAGTAGATAAAAGCGGAAAAGTGTGGTGTGGTACTAAAGAAGGCATTAGTCTATATGACGGAATAAAATTTTTAAATATGGATATGGCAACGCTTATGATTAGTGATAAGGATGTCAACGCCATTATTCAGGATAAAAAAGGTGATATTTGGTTTGGTACAGGTGGTGGCTTGGCCAAATACGGTGGTGGTGGTGCTATAACCACGTATGATGAAGCGGAAGGGCTTCTACATAAAAACACGAAATCATTAACTGAGAGTGTAGATGGAAACATTTGGATAGGGACAAACAATGGTGGTCTTTATATGTTTGATGTGAAAGCCGAAGGTAAAATAAAAATAAGGTTTGTTGCTAACGATAGTTTACTAGGGTCTAATTCGATAAAATCACTAGTATTTCAGGATGATAAAAATCTACTTGTTGGAACTGATAAAGGTTTCAGCAAAATTACTTTTGGTGATAGATGGAAAATTAGCTCGGTAAAAAGTTACAATGCAACAGATGGATTTATAGGAGTAGAGTGTAATGATAATGCCATATATAAAGACAAGCAAAATAATATTTGGATAGGAACGGTTAAAGGCCTAACCTGTTATAATCCAAGTGCTGATAAAGCGAATCAAAATTCACCACAAACGCATATCACAGCTGTAAAATTATTTTACAACGATGTTGATTGGAAAACAAAAACAGATTCGGTAGCTCCTTGGTTCAACCTTCCTTTTAATCTTAGCCTTCCTTATTCCGACAACCATTTATCATTCCAGTTCTCTGCCATATCACTTGATAATCCGCAAAAAATAAAATACAGATATCAATTAGAAGGTTTAGAAAAAGATTGGTCACCTATAACAACTCAGACTGAACGAGATTATCCCGGGCTTGCACCCGGTACCTATACATTTAAAGTAAAAGCAATGGGTGCTAATGGAATTTGGAATGCCGAGCCAACCACCTTTACCTTTACTATTTCTCCGCCTTGGTATCGTACCATTTGGTTTTATATCATTTGTATTATTTCATTTGTAGTTATGGTTTATGCCTATATAAAGTTTAGAGAGCATAAATTACTTAGTGAGAAAAAAATATTAGAGGATAAAGTTTTTGAACGAACTGCTGAAGTTGTAAAACAAAAAGAAGAACTTGAACAACAAAAAGGAATTATTGAAGAAAAAAATAAAGACATTACGGATAGTATAAATTACGCTAAGCGTATACAGGATGCTATTCTTCCGCCAATTGAATTAATTCAGCAAAAATTACCAAGTACATTCTTGCTATATAAGCCTAAAGACATTATTGCCGGTGATTTTTATTGGATGGAAGAAATTGACCATATAGTTTTTATTGCCGCAGCCGATTGTACCGGACATGGTGTACCGGGGGCTATGGTAAGTGTGGTTTGTAGTAATGCGCTTAACAGTGCTGTAAAAGAATTTGGTTTACGCGATACCGGAAAAATTCTTGATAAAACACGCGAATTAGTTTTAGAAACTTTTAAAAAAAGTGGTGAAGAAATAAAGGATGGGATGGATATTTCATTACTGGCTATTGATGAAGCAAAAAAACAAATTTCGTGGAGCGGAGCTAATAATCAGTTATGGTATATTTCAAATAAGCAGTTACACGAAATTAGGGCAGATAAGCAATCAATTGGTAAAACAGACAATCCTAAACCATTTACAAAACATACATTAGAGTTTAAGAAGGGAGATATTTATTATTTAATGACTGATGGCTATCCCGATCAGTTTGGCGGGCCAAAAGGAAAGAAATTTAAATACAAACAACTCGAAGAAAAACTACTTGCCATTAGTGATAAGTCATTAGAAGAACAAAGTATTATTTTACGAAATACTTTTACTGATTGGAAAGGCAGTTTAGGTCAGGTAGATGATGTTACCCTTATAGGCATTAAACTTTAAAAACCAACAAACATTAGCAACCAAATATTTATGCGAAAAATTAGTCAATTTTTATTCTTAATTTTTATTTGTAATACACTTACTGCACAAACAGTAGATGAAAAAACAAAAGAGCTTAAACAAGATTCTGCATGGATAGTAAACAACTATTTTAAAATTGAGCGCAGCATTTCTATGCGAGATGGGGTAAAGCTTTTTACTTCTATTTATATCCCGAAAGATTCTTCTCAAAAGCATCCCATCATGATGATGAGAACACCATACTCTTGTGCTCCGTATGGCGAAGGTAAATTCAGGAATTTTTGGAGCAGAAACACTAAATATTATTTTAAAGAAAAATATATTGTAGTAATGCAGGATGTGCGTGGTAGGTTTATGAGCGAAGGTGAGTTTGAAGATATACGTCCGTATATAGAAAATAAAAAAGCACCTAAAGAGATAGATGAAGCCAGCGACACATATGATGCTATTGATTGGATGATAAAAAATATCCCAACAAATAATGGAAAAGTTGGTGTAAGCGGCATTTCATATCCCGGGTTTTATTCTACTATGGCAGCGTTAAGTGGACATCCGGCATTAAAAGCGGTAAGCCCGCAAGCACCGGTTACCAATTGGTTTATTGGCGATGATGTGCATCATAACGGTGCTTTTTTTCTGCTAGATACATATGGCTTTGATTATTTTTTTGGCAAACCTCGCCCAAAACTTACTACTGAAGAAGGTGCTTTTTTTGATTTTAAGAATGATGATAATTATGACTTTTTTCTGAAAGCAGGAACGTTAAAAAATCTTACCAAATTATATATGGGCGATACCGTTAAGTTTTGGACTGAAGAAATGAATCACCCTAATTATGATGAATTTTGGAAATCGCATACAATAACCTATCACCTAAAAAACATAAAACCTGCCATGCTAATTACAGGTGGTTTGTTTGATGCTGAAGATTGCTGGGGCGCATGGAACACCTATAAAACAATTGAAAAACAAAGCGCTACTACAAATAATAAATTAGTTATGGGGCCATGGTTTCATGGGGGCTGGGCTAAATCTGACGGAAGTCATTTGGGGAATGTTCAATTTGGAAAAGGAGTTAATGATTACTACTATTCAAAAATTGAGATACCATTTTTTAATTATTATTTAAAAGGAGAGGGTGATGCCAAACAAATTTCGGAAGCAACAATTTTTGTAACCGGAGAAAATAAATGGACTACATTTAATGAGTGGCCTCCTAAAAATATAGAAGTAAAACCTATATACTTAAACGAAAGAGAATCTTTAAGTTTTACTAAACCAAATACTACTGCAATTAGTTTTTCTGAATATATAAGTAATCCGGCTAAACCTGTTCCTTATACCGAAGATGTTCACTTAGCACGTACACGTGAGTATATGACAGATGACCAGCGCTTTTCATCTCGAAGGGCGGATGTACTTACTTTTAAAACAAATGTGCTTGATAATGATGTTACTTTAGCAGGGCCGGTTGTGGCTGATTTATTAGCGAGTATTTCTACTACCGATGCGGATTTTGTGGTGAAACTGATAGATGTTTTTCCTGATACATTTAGTTATACTAAAGATGATAAGTATCCGATGGGTGGATATCAGATGTTGGTGCGTGGCGAGGTTATGCGAGGAAAATTTAGAAACAGTTTTGAAAATCCCGAAGCCTTTACGCCTGAAAAAATTACACAAGTAAAATTTGAATTGCCCGATGTAGCACATACATTTCAAAAAGGACATCGCATTATGGTCCAGATACAGAGCAGTTGGTTTCCGCTGGTTGATAGAAACCCACAGCAGTTTGTAGACATTTACCATTGCGATGAAAAAGATTTTGTAAAATCAACCATTCGCGTTTACCATGATGGCAAAAATGCTTCATCTATTTTATTGCCAATATTGAAAAAGTAAATTATTTATCTTTTACAATTTTGTGGGTGTAAACCTTATCATCAGAAATAATTTTCAGGTAATAAGTTCCGCTGGCAAGATTGAGAAGTGGAACAGAAAATTCGTGTTGAATTGGAACAAACTCTAACAATTTTTGTCCTAAAACGTTATATAATTCTACGCTTCTAGGAAAATTGGCAAAGTTGTTTATTTCAATATTTACCACATCGTTAGCCGGATTTGGGTAAATCACCAACGATTGCATGCTTCTTAAATAAGCGTATTCGTTTATCACTTTATTATTTGTTGACAGGATATGATAATCGGGGTCGAAAAAAATGCTATCTGCTCTAAAATTTAAGTTAACATTAAAAACTTGTCCTGATGAGGTGTTGTTGAAAACAATGATTGTATCCTTTCCTTGCCCTTTAAACTCAATTGGCACAGGCATTTCAAAAAAAGGAACCGAGTTGTCAGATGTGTTTTGATTGATGGTTAACTTTAGTTGGTTGTTTACGTCTTGGTTATATAAAACCAAATAGGATGGGAAGCCCTGACCATAGAACCATTGTTGAAAAAACTTAGTAAGCGATTTACCGTATACATTTTCTAAATGTTGTTGCAACATGCTCGTTTTAGCAAATGAAAATGCAAGTGTTGGGTCGTTTAAATAATTCCTTATACCCGTAAAAAATAAACTATCACCAAGCATACAATGCAACATGTGTAATAAATAAGCTCCTTTGTTATAAGTTAGTCTATTATCAAACACACGGGCTACACTTGTTGTGTCATCTACATAAACTGAGCCATTTGGTATAGATGTTATGTTATTACTTGTTGTACTTCTCCAATAAGTATAATATGTTTGACCGTATAACTGACTTAAACTAAGAGCTGTACAATAAACTGCAAAACCCTCGTTAAGCCATATATCGCGCCATGTACCACACGTAATTCTATCACCAAACCATTGATGAGCCAATTCATGCGCCAGCAATTCAATAGAAAAACCGCCTACAAAACTCATCGTTTGATGTTCCATGCCACCACCCCAACTAAACTCGGCATGACCATATTTTTCATCAGCAAAGGAGTAAGGGATAAACAAACTATCATAATAATGAATTACCTTAAGTAATTGCTTATCCGAAGTTCTTGAATCAGCGGTATCTTCAGGATACACATAATATAGTACGGGCATTTTTCCACTTCGTAATTGAGCCGTATCTGTATATGATGTGTAATTGGTTACGGCTTGTGCAATTAAATAAGTAGCAATAGGGTGTTTATGTTTCCAGTGGTAGGTAAAGTTACTGCCCTGCGGAATAATCTCTTTTAATAACCCATTACTAGCAGCTTTATTACCCGGTGGAATAGTTATGTAGGTGTCAATTGAATCTGCTTTATCTGTTAACGTCATTTTGCACGGCCACCAATCTCTCGCTCCGTAAGGTTCTGATAAAGTCCATATAACCGGGTCATGATTTGGACCATGTGTTCTTTGCATAAAGGAACCAAAACCAGATGATGATGGAATGCCATGATAAAAAACTGTTATAGAATCTAGAATATTAATGGTATTAGGAAAATGTATTTGAAGTACATCGCCTGTTAGTTGGGAAAAAACAATTTTTGAGTTATGATACAAAACACTATCAATGCTTAAAGAGATAGAGGCATCCATTTGTAAACTATCTATAGGCGATTGGGGCTTAAAATAGGTGGTAATGTTACCCGAAACAAAATTTATAGCCGGGTTTATGTTCCAATAACAACGATAATATTTTACATCGTAATTATCACTTATAGCACAACTGGAAGCATTTTGAGAAAATGAAAAAGCCTTTTTTTCATTTTCAATAAGAGATGAAAAAGATGATTGAGCCCAACAATAATGAGTAATGAAAACAAGCAAAATGAAAAAGAAATTTTTCACATTCATCTCAATAAAGGTAGTAAATATTGAGAAAACTTATCGAGGAAAGGATAGATTTAACTTTTAAAATTTATTTGCGATATTAATGTGAGGTGATGATTGTCGTGCTCGCCCACAAAATAAACCAAATCAGTCAACGTAATTTCTTTTTGCAGTCTTGGGTGAAGTGCTTTATGTGTTAATTTGTTTTCTTCAAAATTTTCTACTGCAGAAATGAAATTACCTCTTGCTTTTTTAAAACCCGTTATCAATTCAGAAATGCTTTTTAAATTATGATTAGCGTCGTATGTTTTTCCATTGCTCATATCGGCCGCCTGCAATTTTCTTAACCCCTTTGCAAACTGTTCTATTCTTGCTTCGTGTAATTCCTCTAAATCAATTAAATGACCTATATGTTCCTTTACCGACCATTGATTATTTAATTGTTTAGATAAATTTTCTTCAGAAATGCCTTGAATCAATTCTTCTATGCGTGACGCAGTCGCTTTTATTCTTTCAATTAAAAACGGCAAATATTCTTTTCTAAACCCAAAATCAAATTTTCTATCAACCCATTTTAATTGTTGCATCTAGTAAATGATTATGATTTTCTAAACGTAAACTCAAAAACAAAAGCTTGGGCATTAGTTGTATGCGGATTTGGGAATTGCCAGCCCAAAGACATAGAAATATTTTTTGTAAAATAAACAACCATACCCGGCACCCAAATTCCCATAGAATTGTTTCCATATAACCAATCGGCCTGAATATGAAAATGATGTTCAATAATTGCCCACTCAAACCCAGCCATACATCCTAGTTGGTTCCCACTGCCTAAAAAATAAGGATTACCATAATAAGCTCCGGTTACCAGTTTTAATGTGTGGATTGGTTGATATACAAATGTTGCATAATCAAATGTGACGGGCCTGATTTGTTTAGAATACGATGTAAGGTTTAACCCACTTTGTGTGCCTATACCAATTTTAAAATGCTCGTTTAAGTGAAATGCTTTTTGTGCGTTAATTAAAACTATGGGGCCAAGTGGAGCAGTATAGTCCTTATCATTCACCAAAAATTTTCCCGTGCGGTTGTCAAGATTTACACCAAAAACATTAAAGCCAATTTCAAAACCATGTCCTAATCCCCAAGTAAAAGTGGTGTTTGAACTTGTTTGAGCATTAAAATTAAGTTGTTGCTGAAAAAATAATTTTGCGCTATCAGTTATATCTGAAGTGTTTACATTAAAAAAATTTTGCTGGGCAGGCAGTAAAAAATGCAAAAACAAAAAGGAAAGAATAAGAAGACTTTTCTTTATTTTTTTATGGGAAACACCTAATAACATAATGGGAAATTAAATAAATTATTTTAATTAGAAAGAATTAGGTTAAATATTTAATCTTCCAATAGAAATAAGGCTTCCCTTAATTCATTAAGTGTTTTTGTTTTATTTTGTTTTTGAGCAAGCTCTATGCCTTTGGTATAAATGCTTTTGGCATTATCATATTGCTTTAATTCCTCATAGCATTTACCCATTTGATAATAAGCGGCCAGGTACTCGGGGTTAGAGTGTAAAATGTTTTTTAAACAATCTAGGGCTTTTTCAAAATTGTTTGCCGAAAAATATTCTATAGCAATGGCATATTGCAAAAACTCATCATGAGGTTCTTGCACTAACATTTGCTGTAATTGCTGTAAACGAGTTGACATTTTATGCCGACTGAAACTGTTTTAAGAAACGTATATCGTTTTCAAAAAACAAACGTATATCAGTAATTTTATATTTAAGCATAGCAATGCGCTCTATGCCCATGCCAAAGGCAAAGCCTTTATATTTAGTTGCATCTATGCCGCAATTAGTGAGCACTTGTGGGTCTACCATGCCGCAACCTAAAATTTCTAACCAGCCACTATACTTACAAATGTTGCAACCTTTGCCTTTACAAATGGTACAAGAAATATCAACCTCGGCACTTGGTTCGGTAAACGGAAAAAAACTAGGGCGTAAACGTATTTTAGTTTCAGCACCAAAAAAGCGTTGTGCAAAATATAAAATGGTTTGTTTTAAATCGGCAAAAGAAACATTGGTGTCTATATACAAACCTTCTATTTGATGAAATTGACAATGGCTACGGGCAGATACAGTTTCATTACGATATACACGCCCCGGAGAAATAGTACGAATAGGAGGTTTATTATTTTCCATTAAATGCACTTGTACCGATGATGTTTGTGTACGTAATACAATTTCAGGATTTGTTTGTATGTAAAAAGTATCCTGCATATCGCGTGCCGGATGATCTTCGGGGGTATTTAGTGCAGTAAAGTTGTGCCAATCATCTTCAATTTCTCTGCCTTCGCTTAATGTAAAACCAATATCCTCAAATATTTTGGTGATTTCTTTTTTTACAATATTTATAGGGTGGAGAGAACCAACTTCAGCAATTGGTTCTGCAGGCAAGCTTAAATCAATGTTTTGAAAAGAAGTTTGATTTTGCGACTCAAATTTTTCTTTCAGCAGATTTATTTTTTCTTGTGCTTTGTTTTTAAGCTCGTTTAACTTAGCGCCAAATTCACGTTTTAATTCTGGAGCCACATTTTTAAAATCGTCAAACAAAACAGTTACTTCCCCTTTTTTGCTAAGCCATTTAATGCGATATTCTTCAACCTGTTCTTTACTTTGTGCCGAAAAATTTTCTATTTCCTGTAGTATAGTTTCAATTTTCTCTTTCATAAAACATCTGCTACTCTTTAATAATTTTTGTTTGATAAATAAGTTCGTTTCCACTTAAAATACGTACTTGATAAACCCCGGCGTTTACATCTAAATTTAAAGCAGTAAACTCATTGTTTATCTGTTTAGTTAACACTGTTTGCCCAAGTTGATTATAAATAATTAGCTGTGTGTTTTCTTTTAAATTGTTTGTTCTAATCGTAATATTTCCATTACTTGGGTTTGGGTAAATGGTAAATGCCGTTTGTTTATTTGCACGTTGCTTTATACTCATTGGTATAGGGCAAGGGTCAATCACAGTAACCCCATAACTTATATTTGTATTTGTTTTATTTGCTGTAATGGTAGCCGGGGTGGCCACTATTGTTACCGGGTTATTTATTTTAGCAACACCATTTATAATAGTTGGAGTTGGTATAGTTTGGTTGCAACTATCATCTTTGCCTAACGAATCAGTTTTTATTGCGTAAAAGCTACTATTACCTACAAGCGCATTACTGGTGTATCCGCTAAGAAAATAACCTTTATCTGACGTTTGCGATATAGTATATGCAAAATCATTTCCGTATACACCAAAAGTTGAATTAAAAACAAAACCTCCATTTGCATTGGTTTTAAGTAAATAAATATCGCTCGCTCCATTTCCAAAACTATATGTAGAACCTCCTATAGCAAGCCCGCCATCATTAGTCTCTACAATAGAAAATCCTTTTTCATAATTAGGGCCTCCAAACGATTTTGTAAATAAAGTATCTCCACTAGCATCAGTTTTAATTAAATATAAGTCGCTGTATGATCCTGTACTATCTATATTTGTGTGACCCGTAATAGCATATCCTCCATCTTGCGTTTGGATAACGCTATAGGCCCAATCATCTCCATCCTGCCCATAGGTTTTACTCCATGTAAGTACACCTGTTGCATTGGTTTTTAGCACATATAAGTCATTTACATTTCCGTAAGGACTAATGCCAAAACTACTTGTAATGCCGGCTAAAATGTAACCACCATCGGCAGTTTGTTTAACAGCAAAAGCATAGTCACCATAAGTGCCTCCATAAGTTTTACTCCAACTAAGGTTTCCGCTTGCATCGGTTTTCAAAAGATAAACATCATCATCTCCCCCGGCACTAAAACTGCTGGTGTAGCCGGCAATAATATAACCACCATCAGCAGTTTGTTGAACAGCTTGCCCAAAATCGTGATGAACTCCTCCGTAAGATTTTGTCCAAAGGGTATCTCCGTTTGCCTTAGTTTTTACTAAATATACATTATAGTCTCCTAAACCTGAAGAACTATCAATGCCTGCAAAAATATACCCCCCATCTGTAGTTTGTTGCATGGCGTAACTTTCTTCATCGCCAATGCCACCATAAGTTTTAGTCCATAACGTATCTCCATTAACATCAGTTTTAACTATTAAATAGTCAAAATCGGTACTTGAAACTTGATGTAAACCAGCCATAATGTAACCGCCATCAGTAGTTTGTTGGGCACCGTAAGCAGTGGTAAAACCTTTTTCAAAAATCCTTTGAAATTTAGATTGACTGTAAATGGTAAAATTTACAAGTAAAAAAGCCAAGCTGATAAATAGTTTTTTATTCATTAGGGGTGAGTTTACCCCACAAATTTAAACTAAAAATGGCGTTAAAAAAATAGAGATTTGTTAGGCTGCAAACTTGTCTACAAAAAAGCGTTTGGCCACCGGTAAAAGCGTTTCGGTAAATGGTGTTGAAATAGCACTTTTTATGGCATAAACAGCCGGATTTGGCAAGTCTTTTCGGGTAGAAATCAAATCTTGTTTTATTTTCTCAAAAGTGTTGTTAATTGTATATGTATAGGTGCTGATATATTCGGTATATAGTTGTTTTACACGTTCTTGTACATTTTGTAAGGTAGAAAAACCATATTGATACACATAAATTTCTTTCTGATTATCTGTATTAATAATAATATAACCTTCTTCTTTTCGCAACGGAGCAATGCCAACTATCCGCAGTGATAAATTTTGCTCTACATAATCGTACATTTTTTTCCCGATGTTAATTTTATCAGCGAATAAAGGCATCGAAAAATCAATTATCGTTTCAAGTTCTTGAAATAAACTATCGGATATGTTTTCTTGTTTACGAATAAGTTCCATTTTTTGCCAATCTATACCCGTAACGTCTTTTGCAAACCCTTTTTTTATACTATTAGCATTATCTTTTATTTGTTTTAGATTTTTATAATGGGTAATAACATCTGCCAATGCCGGATACAACTCTTGACGTTCATATTGGTTTTTTACATCTTGTAAGTAGCCCAACACCATGTATTTTTTGTACTC
>Ga0210410_10003408_pt1 | contig 14076 bp, 11 predicted proteins | sample IncBWC4MmetaG_FD_161058 | JGI IMG/M metagenome (GOLD analysis project Ga0210410, IMG submission 161058) | Forest soil microbial communities from Barre Woods Harvard Forest LTER site, Petersham, Massachusetts, United States - Inc-BW-C-4-M | ecosystem: Environmental > Terrestrial > Soil >... | reverse complement strand
CAACAGCGTAGCCAACGGAAAACTTTTTGCCCGCACGCCCTTTCGCCAGACGTACATTCAGCCTGCTGCCGGAGATGAGGGACTCGCCATTGGCGCCGCGCTGCACACCTATCATTCCGTCCTGAAGCAGTCGCGCCGTCACCGGTTGACGCATTCCTACCTCGGACCGGAATTCTCGGATACCCGCGTGCAGTCGGCGTTGCAAGGCGGAGGATTTCGTTATCGCAAGCTTGAGCGCCCCGCACTTCTCGACGCCGTCGCCGAAGAAATAGCCGCCGGCAAGGTAGTCGGATGGTTCCAAGGCCGCATGGAATGGGGACCGCGAGCGCTCGGCAATCGATCGATTCTGGCTCATCCCGGCCTGCCAAACATGAAAGATATTCTCAACGCCCGCATCAAACGCAGAGAATGGTTTCGCCCCTTCGCCCCGTCGATACTCGCGGAGTATCAAAACGAATATTTCGAGCACGACCATCCTTCGCCCTTCATGCTGCACGTTTACAAGATCCGCCAGGGAAAGCGGGAGTCCCTCTGTGCCGTGAATCACGTTGATGACACCGGTCGCCTGCAAACCGTAGCGCGCGACGAAAATCCGCTGTACTACGATTTGATCTCGGCTTTCCATCGCAAGACCGGCATCCCGGTTCTGTTGAATACGAGCTTCAACGAGAACGAGCCCATCGTCTGCACTCCTGAAGAAGCCGTTGATTGTTTTCGGCGCACTCGCATGGACATACTCGCGATCGGCTCATTTCTGGTGGCGAAGCCGGACGCCGGGCTCGACGAATCGCAAGACGCCGTTCCCCTTTCCGCGCTAAACTCGCAAGACCAATGAGTGCGTCTCCCCTCTCGTCGCCGGCGGAGAATACAGACTTGCAACTCACTCGCGTCGCCCGCTTCGAGGGCATGCGTGCTCTAGCCTGGTCGGGCGATCTTCTCTACGCTTCGCGCGGGTACGATCTTTTTTGTGCGCGAGTGTCGTCGCCTAATTTCGGCGATGCCTTTAAATGGGAAAGGATCGGCTCGTTTCGTCCTGCGCTTCGACGGCGCATGTCGGTGATGAATCGCTTTTCCTCGCGTCTGTTTCGCGACGGCTTCCACGCGCTCGCCGTAACTTCTTCTGGCGCTGTGGTCGCCGCGGTTCCCGGCGCAATCATCGCCCTCCGTCCAGGCGAATCTCAATTTCGCGTCACCTTTCCCATCGCGCGCGGGACGCGTCCGTTGCACATCGCCGCGATTCCAAACGGCAACATGTATTGGGGAGAATATTTTGATAACGCCGCCCGCGATCAAGTGCACATCTACTCCTCGACCGACGCAGGCCTAACCTGGACCGTCGCGCACACATTCGCGAAAGGTTCAATCCGTCACGTGCACAATGTTGTCTACGATAGGTGGGCAGACTGCCTGTGGATCTTGACCGGCGACTATGAGGATGAATGCCGCATCCTGCGTGCCTCTTGCGACTTCAAGTCGGTCGAGTCCGTGCTGCAAGGCAATCAGCAGGCGCGTGCCGTCGCTCTCGCTCTCGCCGAAGACGCTCTGTATTTCTCCACCGACACGCCGCTCGAGTTGAACTACGTCTACCGCCTCGACCGCCGCGCGAGTCTGGTGCGCTTGGCGCCCCTTACCAGTTCTTCCATTTACGGGTGCGGGGTTGGAAAAAATGTATTCTTTTCAACTATGGTTGAGCCGAGCAAAGTGAACCGCGATATCAACGTGCGGATCTTCGCAGGTCGCACTGGCGAAGTCTTGCGGCCGCTTCTCTCCTGGCAAAAAGATGCATGGCCGATGCGCTTTTTCCAATACGGCAACGCATTCCTGCCCGACGGCGACAACCAGACGAACTACCTCGCAGTAACCACCGTCGCGGTTAAGACCGACGATTGCGCGCTCTCACTCTACTCGGTCGAGGGATGAAGCCGGCGCTGTCGTAAGATGGTCAAGCCGACTCCGACGCCCTTGCCCCGCCTCAGTTACTACCGCCGAATTTTCAGCGCCTACCTGCTGGGCGGCAAGAGCCATCTCACTTTTTGGCACGAAACACCGGAAGAAAACCCCGATGCATCCGTCAGCGAGCTTGGCGAATACTACATGCTCTTCGCCGAAAAGGCAGACTACGGAGGCGAGTACGATTCCGACGGAATTCCGCTGCTCGACTATCGCGGGAAAATTGGCCCCCAACATAATCCGATCGCCATCGCGCAATACGGTTTGGGAAATTACAATTTATTTCGCCGTGGCGGCGATCCCCCGCGTCGGGAGAAATTCTTTTGCGCCGCGAACTGGCTCTCTGCTCATCTCGAACAAAATGCTTCCGGCCTTCACGTTTGGAATCACTACTTCGACTGGGAGTATCGCGACACACTCAAAGCTCCGTGGTACTCGGCGCTCGCCCAAGGCCAGGGAATTTCGCTCCTGGTTCGCGCTCACAAAGAGTCGAATGACTCGCGCTATCTCAACGCCGCGCAGCAGGCTCTCACCAGCTTCCGCAGTACCGTGGACGAGGGCGGAGTTGCTTTCACCGACGAGCACGGCGACCTGTGGTTTGAGGAATACCTGGTCACTCCGCCCACCCACATTCTGAACGGTTTCATCTGGGCGGCATGGGGAGTATACGACTACTATCTCGCCACTCATGATCCATCCGCACACGATCTTTTCACTCGCGCCGTCAACACTCTGATTCGCAATCTTGATCGCTACGATCTCGGATTCTGGTCGTTGTACGAGCAATCGGGCACGCGCTTTCCCATGCTGGCCAGTTCCTTCTATCACCGATTGCACATTGTCCAGCTGCGGGTGTTGCATCGCCTCACCGGCGAGGTGACTTTCGCGCGCGTCGCCGATCGCTGGGAAGCCTACAGTCATAGCCGTCGCAACCGCACCCGTGCGTTGCTATACAAGGCGGCATTCAAACTCTGTTATTACTAGACGTGATCAATCGACTCGCGTGAAGATTCTCTACGTCTCACAATATTATCCACCGGAGATGGGCGCGCCCGCGGCCCGCGCCTGCGAACTCGCACAGCATTGGGTTCGGGATGGACACGAAGTCTTCGTGCTGACCGGGTTTCCCAATCACCCAACTGGCGTAGTTCCCGAAGAGTGGCGAAGCCGTCTGCGTCACCTGGCATTTTTCGAAAAAGTGAACGGTGTAAACGTATTTCGCACCTGGCTCTGGCCGCTGCCCAATCGCAAAGCTCACGAGCGCATTCGAAACTACGCATCCTTCTGGCTGTCGTCCTCGCTTCGAGGTCTTACAATTCCGCGCCCGGATGTCATCATCGCGACTTCGCCGCAATTGCTCGTCGGGCTATCCGGCTGGTGGCTCGCCTTCATGAAACGAGCTCCCTTTGTTTTTGAGGTGCGCGATCTTTGGCCCGAATCGTTGACTGCGGTTGGCGCCGGCGACGGAGATTCGTTGCTGCACCATGCGCTGGCCAAGATCGCCGGCTTCCTCTATGACCAGTCCGATCACATCGTGGTTGTGACCGAGGCATTCAAAGAACATCTCATTCGACTATGGCGGGTGCCTCCCGAAAAAATGTCGGTGGTTGAGAATGGCGTTGAAGCCGACCTGTTTGCACCCTCGGCACCCGCCGACCGAGCCGCGTTGCGAAAACAACTCGGCGCCGAGAACCGATTTCTTGTGACCTACGTCGGAACCATGGGAATGGCTCACGGCCTTGAGACGGTGCTGAATGCCGCGTCTGAATTCCAGCGCCAGAATTCCAACGTAATGTTCCTGCTGCTGGGCGAGGGTGCTGAGAAACAGCGGATCAAGTCGACGGCACAGTCTCTGGGGTTGAGCAATGTCCTATTCCTGGATCAGCAGGTGCGCGACAAAATTCCCGCATTCATCGGTGCGTCCGACGTTTGCCTGGTATTGCTCAAAAAGACCGATGTTTTCAAGACCGTGATTCCGACCAAGATGCTGGAGTTCATGTCCTGTGCTCGCCCCGTGATCCTGGGGGTTGAAGGCCAGGCGCAGCAGATTCTCGAAGCGGCGAATGCCGGTCTCGCGATCGAGCCGGAAAATTCTCAAGCTCTGGTCGAGGCGATTCTGAAGCTGAAAACAAATCCGGAGCTTGCGTCAGCATTAGGAAATCAGGGAAGGGAATACATCTTGCGGAATTTCTCGCGCCGCCAGACAGCGAACAAGTACGTGAAAGTCCTCCACGAACTGGCAGATCGCAACTAGCTAAAACGCGCGCCGCTAGCTGCCACTGAATCCCCCTGGCTATGGATGCACGGCGTAAATCGACACCGTCGTTGCCAAGGTGAGCGCGGCTTCAAGAGTCCGTGACGCAGCCAGGCGCGCACCACTGACCGGAACGAAAAGAATATCGTCGGCCTGTAGCGAAACGTCGGGCGACTTCGCTTCCAGCATTTTCTTGAGCTCCAGACGCGTCTCGGTCATCCCCGCCGGGCTCTTGCGGATAATCCGCGCGCCACCCATTTTTGCAGTACGGTTCGTTCCTCCCGCCAGGGCGAGGGCCTGCAATACCGTCAACGATCCGTTATCGACCAGCAAGCCGCTCGGACGGCCTACATCTCCGACCACGTAAATGATCGGCGCCTTGGGCACCGTTACCGTATCGCCGGGCAACACATCTACATTTCCAGTGAGGTCTTCTGAAAGATTCCGCGGCAGAACAACTTGAATGGCCTCCGGCTGGTTGCGCCGGATGATGGCAACCTTCCGCGCCGCCGAAGCCGTAAATCCACCTGCCTCCGAGATAATTTCGTAGAGCTTGCGATCACCCACGTCCGGATAAATCCCCGGCTTGCTCACTTCCCCAAGCACCGTCACCCCTTGCGAGTTCGCTTCGTCTACAAAAATCGTGACGTGCGGACTGCGAACAAATCCACCGTCTTCCAGCCGCTTCTGAATCAGGGTCTGCGCTTCTTCAGTCGTCAAATCTGCGACGTGAACATAGTCGACGAGCGGCAAGTAAAGGTCGCCCGAATTGCCGATTCTTGCCTTGGTGGTCAGCTCGGGTACGTTATAGACGTTGACTTCCACCAGATCGCCAACACCGAGTTTGGTCAATCCCCCCTGGTCGGAATCGGCCTTAGGCGTATTGGGCGAACCTTGCGTGCCAGCAGGAGCCGTTTCCACCGCAGCCTGCCCCAAAATCCCCGGCACCATGCCGACCAGGCACACCAACACTAAAACCACCGATTGGCAGTCCTGGTGAGTGAAACGCGGACGACTGAATCCCATGTACCGGGCCCCCGACGGAGTGAATTGAATTTGCTGAGAAGTCTAGCACGCGCTGAAAGAGATGCGGCCCACCATCTGAGGAACTCCCGATTTCTTCGCACCCTGTTTTCCACAACTTTTTCCCATATCCGGATTGAACTTACCATTCTGAGACTGCTAGAGTCCAAATACTCCAACAGTCTTTTCAAAATGGGAACCTGGTCTAAGACTATTAACCGCTGGCCGTTGCTGCAATAATTTGCAAACGTTGAAGAATTGCGGGAGCGCAAAACCGCTGCCGAGGTGGATAGTTGACAGTAATTTTCCTGGGGATTTTCGTTCTTTCGTTGCTGTCAGCCTTCTTGCTAACCCGTTACGTGCGGGATTTCGCGACGGTGCACGGATGGGTCGCAGCTCCAAATCAGGAACGGCACCTGCACTCCAGTCCCTTGCCCCGGCTCGGGGGCGTCGCTATTTTCCTGTCGTTTTCCTTCAGCATGGGCGTCGCGGTTGCCATTGCGGCCTACAGCCCCCGCTTGCACTCTGCGTTTTCGATCCGGACCCTTACTACCATCCTGATTCCGGCCGCGCTGGTCTTTCTGCTCGGGGTTTACGACGACCTCCATGGTGTCGGCCCGTATGTCAAATTTTCCGTTCAGGCTGTCGCCGCCGTCATGCTTTTCGCCGGCGGCCTCCGCATTGTCAACATTCCAGTGGTCTTCGGCAGCCACAATCTGCCGTGGTCGATGGGCTTGGGCTTAACTGTGCTCTGGGTTTTGGCGATTACGAATGCCTTTAACCTGATTGACGGCCTCGACGGACTGGCTGCTGGCTCGGCTCTTTTCTCGACTCTGGTTGCTTTCGTAGTGGCCCTGCTCAACGGTCCATCTCTGGTCACCGTGATGACCATCGCTCTGGCCGGGGCGATTCTCGGATTTCTGCGCTTTAACTTCAACCCGGCAACAATTTTTCTCGGCGACTCCGGCAGCTTGTTTATCGGCTTTGTCCTTAGCGCCCTGGCTCTGCAAGGCGCGCAAAAGGCTCCGACCATCGTCGCTGTCGCCATCCCAGTCGTCTCCTTCGGATTGCCCATCCTGGAGACCGCGCTTTCCATCTTGCGGCGGCTCATCAGCGGTCGTCCGGTCTTCACTGCCGATCGCGAGCACATTCACCATAAGCTCCTCCAGCACGGCATGACCCATCGCCAGGTCGTGATTCTGCTCTACGGTGTCTCCGCCGTTTTCGCCATGCTCAGCCTGTTCCTGCTGTGGCCGACGGGAAGTTCCCTTGGTCTGGTGTTGTCGGTGGTGGGCATCGGGATATGGATCGGCGTCCAGCACCTCGGCTACCTCGAGTTCGGAGAAATTGCTCGGGTAGCGAACCGCACCCTGAATCAGCCACAAATTTTCGTCAACAATCTTGCCATTCGCCGCGCGACCGAAGAACTCAAGGTTGCCCGCGATTACGATCAGGTGCGCCGCATTCTTGTCGCCGCCTTCGGCAGTAATGACTTCGACGGTTTCGAAATGCGCGCCCGGCTGATGCCGGGCGAGCAGGCCGGATTCGAAGTGGCGGATATGTCTATCGCCCGACGGGGTGAAGTGTGCCTGCGCTGGAGCAAGCCTGGCTTTCCCAAATCCTTCGACGGCCTTTCCGTGTGGACTGTCGCTCTCGATCTGTTGAGCACCGCTAACCGTCGTCGCGGCACCCTGACGGTCCACCGGCTCTATGCCCAGCGCGATCTGCAACTCGACATCAACTTGCTTACGTCGCACTTTCCCGCCGCTCTGGCCGATGCGCTCGATCGCACTCTCGCCGGCGCCCCGCAAGTCATTCCATTGTCCGAGCCGGACTCATTGATCGAAGCCCAGGCGGGCTAAGCGATCCTGATTCATCCTTGTGCTTGCTTCAACGATTTTTCTTAATGCCCGATCAGGGAGACTCGAAACTAAGTCGAGTCTTAGGCAGATATTGCGAAGGCGACAAACGGAGTCGGAACAAGCGACAAAGCAGCAAAGGCAGGCGACACAGGCGAACGCGTGCGGACACACAACCGAACACATCGCTCAAATCATTGCGAGGTGCTCGGCTCGGTAAGAAAGTAAAGGGGAGGGCGCTATCTCTTACAGTTTGGCGCTGGCGTAAGAGTTGATTTCGCAGTTGAGGCAAACTTCTTCAAAAGCAGGTGCGGTCCATTCCATGATAATTACCCCCAAATCAATCGCCCACAAAACTAACGTGAACGTGCTCCAAGAATAAATCACTCCCGCCCCGAAATCAAGCCTGTTCGGGGAAAATTATCCGAGATCCGCTCCCCGCAAGGCTTTCGAGACAAAACAGTTAGCGACATGCAAGATCTTGCGCACTCCATCTTGTGTCATCACATTACTTCTTTTCCACAGCCCGAACCTTCCCCGACACTTTCTGATCCCTACTCTTCAAATTAACTTCAACTGCACTCCGGAACTATTCGAGGAACCAAGCGAACATGTTCAGCAAGACCGCCTATGGAACGACCTTCAAAGACGTCAGTTTTGTCCCCTTGCAGTCGGCCACATTTTGCGTTCAGTGCGAACTGATCAGCGCCAACAGCAAGCCCTATTGCCTGGCCTGTGGCAGCCACGCGATGCTCAGCCTGTCGCGCGTGCTTGGCGGATCGCTCAGCCACCAGCAAACTGCGCACCTCATTCTCGACGCCGAACTGAACAGTCTGGTGCGCGATCTTCTGCGGACGGTACCTCATCCCGAGTTTCTGAGTGAGTCCGAACAGTTGCGCATCTCCTCTCCGACCAATCGCAGCCAACTGCGTATGGCCAATGCCGCGCATCCCGCCTGCGGATTCAAAGCTATGCCGCAGCACGACGACATCGAAATTCATCCCGCCGAACTCGATCTCGAGCCCGCGATTAGCGCCATCACCGAACGTGCCCAGCATCTCACCGGAGCCACCGGAGCCGCCATCGCCCTCAGAACGGGCGACGAAATCGTATGCCGCGCCCGCGCGGGACGCACCGCCCCCGACCTTGGCATCCGCCTCCAAACCGACGCCGGCATCTCCGCCGAAGCCGTGCGCTCCGGCGAAATCATGCTCTGCCACGACGCCGAGCGTAATCCCCGCGTTGATCTCGCCAGTTGCCGCCGCCTGGGAGTCCGCTCCATTCTCGTCTCTCCGCTGCGCCACTATCGCCGCACTCTCGGAGTTTTTGAAGTCCTTTCCTCCGCTCCCGGAGCCTTCGACGAAGGTGACGTGGCCACCATGCAACTTCTTTCCAGCATGATGGTCGCCGCCATCTCGCGCATCTCGTCGCTCCAGCGCGCTCAGAGTCTACGGCCTGCCGTATAGCTTCCCGGTGATTTGAGATTTCCGAACTCTACGCCCTTTTGTGTTCATTTCTGGCGTACAATCTTTCCCATCTCGCGTTAAGATGAGACCAGAACTGCGGCCCTCCCCATGGTTGCCATTAGCTCGCCGTTACGGCCCGTCGTCCCGAACCGCCGCCGCCGTGTCCGCCACAAAATTCAAACTCCTGCTTACGCTAGCTTCTCTACGGAATCCAGGAACGCGCTCGTAGATCTGCACGAGATCGTCGACATCAGTGAGGACGGCGCTTCCATTCAGTGCGCTTCACCGCTGGAAGTGAATCGCCGCGTCGAACTCTGCCTCGATCTCGCCGAATCCGCCGGACAGATTTTCACCACCGCCCAAGTCACCTGGTCTACTTCGGCGGGGCGCTGCGGTTTTCATTTCGCCGAACTCGCTCCCGTCTCTCTGTTTCATTTGCGCGAATGGCTTTTTCTGAATGCCATGGCCGGAGTCGCCAATGCCGAGACTGCGATCGCAACTCCCTTCATCGTCGAAGAGAATTTTCCCCCGCGCCCCAGCTATAGCGACACCCTCGCCGCCCTGAGCGCTGTGCAGCGCGAGGCGGAAGCTTTTGGCACCGATTTGCAGAGCGCACTGAATCTGATCGTGGAGCGCACAGAAGTTCTTTTGCGAGCCTCGTCCGCCGCGATTGCCCTGGGTGCGAGCGACGAAGAGTTCATGGACTGCCGCGCCAGCGCGGGCGCCGAAGCTCCGCCGGTCGGCGCCAAGCTGCGAGTCGGCTCGGGCTTCTCCGGCGAATGCGTCCGCACCGGAAACTTACTGCGCTGCGACGATTCCGAAACCGATTTCCGGGTCAATCGCGAAAGCTGCCGCGCCCTCGGCATCCGGTCCGCGCTGGCCGCCCCCATTCGCGACGGCCAGACGGTCGTCGGACTGATTGAAGTCTTCTCGCCCCGCCCCAACGCTTTCACTGACGACGACGGTACTGTGCTCCAGCGCCTGGCAGAAATGGTTTTAGCGGCGGTGAATCGCGCGAACCCGCGCAAAGCCCCGCCTGCGGTGGAGTCCCTCAACTCACACACCTTTGCACCGGCTCTGGGCAGCGTGCTCTTCGCCTCGCCAATTGAGCAAGAGGGGGAAGAGCGAAATACGGAAACGATTAGCAACGTTTCTCCAGAAGACAATGCCAGCGGGATCAGCCTCCCTCTTTCGCATCTCATTATTCTGATCTGCGCCGCCGCGACCATCGCACTCGCCCTCGGCTATCGCTTGGCTCCGTCGATACAGCAAAAACTCCGCGCCCGAGGCCAGAGCCACATTCAAACCGTACTGGCGTCCTCGCCCCCGGTCGCCGTCGTGGTTTCTGCCCCTCCCGCAATCGAGACCGCAACTCTCGATCAACTCAAGCAGATGGCGGACAACGGCGATCCCGCCGCGGAAAATGTCTTAGGCCGCCGCTACGCGACTGGTGACGGTGTGGCTCTCGACGAAAGCACAGCTGCGACCTGGTTCACCAAAGCCGCCGAACTTGGCAGCGTGTCGGCTCAGTCCAAGCTAGGCTCTCTCTACTTCGCCGGCCGCGGTGTTCCTAAGGATTTGCATCAAGCCTATTTCTGGACGGTGCTCGCCCGCGCCGGTGGCGACCGCGGCAGCAAAGAACTCGCGAAGATTCTGTTCGACCGCATGACCCGATCCGAATCCGCGACCGTCGAGCAGCAAGCCGACATCTGGCTTCAGCAACATCAATCGCTCAAGCCCCCGGCCGCCCATTAGCAGGAGTCTTCGTGCCCACTCTCCGCGAGGTCCTCGATCGCAAAGTCCGCGAAGCCGACGCCGCACTCTACGAGCACCTCGACAACAATCGCGTACGCTGCTTCGCTTGCGGCCACTGCTGTCCCATTCCGCAGGGTCAACCCGGCGTCTGCAGGGTCCGCTACAACCGCGGCGGTACTCTCTACGCGCCTTGGGGATACACCGCCGGGATGCAATGCGATCCTATTGAGAAGAAGCCATTCTTTCACGCCTATCCCGGCGCGCTCGCCTACAGTTTCGGCATGCTCGGCTGCGACCTGCATTGCGGATACTGCCAGAACTGGGTGACCTCGCAAGCGCTGCGCGATCCCAACGCCATATCGGCGCCGGTTGAAGCCTCCCCCGAACGCCTGGTACGCGAAGCCGTCGATCAAGGCGCGAAGGTCTTGGTTAGCACATATAACGAACCGCTCATCACCAGCGAATGGGCCGTCGCGGTTTTCAAAGAAGCGAAAGCCGCCGGACTTGTCACCGGATTTGTCTCCAACGGGAACGCCACGCCGCAGGTGCTCGAATACCTGCGTCCTCATCTCGATCTCTACAAAGTCGATCTAAAGAGTTTCGACGACCGCCACTATCACGAGCTCGGCGGACGCATCGGCCCCATCCTCGACAGCATCCGCCGCATTCACCAGATGGGCTTGTGGCTCGAGATCGTCACCCTGCTCATCCCCGGCTTCAACGACTCTCTCTCAGAGTTGCGCCTGCTCACAGAATTCGTTGCCAGCATCTCGCCGGACATCCCCTGGCACGTCACTGCCTTCCACGGCGACTACAAAATGCAGGGCGACGGCCAGCGCGACACCAATGTCGAAGATCTGCTGCGCGCCGTCGAAATTGGCCGCGATGCCGGCCTGCGTTACATCTATGCCGGAAATTTACCTGGCCGAGTCGGCGCATGGGAAGACACCCGCTGCCCACATTGCAGCGAGACCCTGATTCGACGCTACGGCTACCTCATCGAAGAGTACCGTCTGATTCCCGATGGCCGATGCCCTGCCTGTGCCGCGCACCTTCCCGGCCGCTGGGCGCCCCAATTCGACGGCCAGATCGCCTCTCATCCTTTCCTGCCCCACAAGAATTCAAGAACTCCCCACTCGCGTTTGTTTACAATCCCGAGCTAGCGGAAGCGCTTAAGTGGTACAAATAGTCTGACTCTGGCATGAAAAAAAATACTCTAAAGAGCCTACACATCCAGAATTTGCTCTCATTCGGTCCCGACTCCCCAGGAGTCGAGCTCGGTGACTTAAACGTGCTGATCGGCCCGAACGGTTCCGGCAAGTCAAATCTCATCGAGATCATCGGGCTCCTGCGGAGCACACCTAAGGACTTTGCCGCGGAGGTAGGCGACAGCGGTGGCGTTTCCGAATTGCTTTGGAAAGGGAAGCCTAAGACCAAATCTACCACCGCGATGATTGAAGTGGTTGCCAATCCTGCAGGCGTTAATCGGACACTGCGGTATCAACTCGGGTTCACAAGAGCCGGAGCACAGTTCAGGATAACGGACGAGCGGATCGAGAACGATAAGCCGGACGAAGGCTATGATCGGCCCTACTTGTACTTCGATCACAATGGCGGCCGCCCAATGCTTAACGTCGCCCAGCAGCAACGTCATCTCCAGCGTGAAGAAATTGATCCTCAGCAGTCGATCTTGTCGCAACGTCAGGATCCGGATCAATATCCGGAAGTAACTTATCTGGGACGACTATTCGGGGCCTTCCGGCTTTACAGGAATTGGAGCTTCGGTCCTGACTCCGAGGTCCGCAACCTATACAGCTCTGGGCTCAAGAACGATTTCTTAGAGGAGGATATCAGCAACCTCGGCCTGATGTTGAATCGTCTTCGCGCAGAGCCCCGAGCCAAATCGGAGCTGCTGCAACATCTAAAAATGTTTTATCAGGGCGCGGAAGATATTCTCACACCTATCCAAGGCGGCCTGGTTGATGTGCGCGTCGAAGAGGAAAACGGGGTCACTATTCCAGCGTCCCGGCTGTCGGATGGAACGCTGCGATGGCTCTTCCTACTCACGGTCCTCTTGCATCCGGACCCGCCACCGTTGGTCTGCATTGAGGAACCTGAACTGGGCCTGCATCCGGACATGATTCGTCCCCTCGCGAAACTACTTTTGAGCGCATCTAAGCGAATGCAGTTGGTGGTAACCACCCACTCTGACGGGCTGGTTGATGAACTTTCCGCTACTCCTGGCGCAGTTATTGTCTGTGAGAAACACGATGGTTCAACCTCTCTCACGCGCTTGGACGGTGAGCAACTTGAGGAGTGGCTCAAACGATACACTCTGGGGCAACTCTGGCGAACCGGTGAGATCGGGGGAAATCGCTGGTGAGTGTGAGGATCTATGTCGAGGGTGGTTTTCAGGGCAGTACGAAAAGCGACTGCCGTACAGCTTTTCGCTTGTTCTTGGAGAAAGCGATAGCTCCAAAATCCTTTCGTGTGATCGCGTCAGGGAGCCGGAACGATGCGTTCGCAGACTTTTGCCAGGCACTGAAGCACCACCCAGGCGACTACATCATTCTCCTTGTTGACTCTGAAGAGCCCGTTACAACGGATCCTTGGCAACATCTCTGGAATAGGACAGGAGATAATTGGCAGCGTCCTACCACGGCTGGCGAAGATCAGGCTCATTTGATGGTTCAGGTCATGGAGTCATGGTTCCTCGCCGACAAACAAACGCTGGCCGACTATTACGGGCAGGGATTTCTAGTTGGTTCGCTTCCGGGTCAACTCAAGATCGAATTTCTTTCCAAGCAGGACGTTTTCAATGGTCTTCATCACGCATCAAGGAAAACGCAGAAGGGCGAATATCACAAGACGAGACACGGTTTCGATCTTCTTGCGCTGATTAATCCAAAACGGGTGCGTGCAGCGTCGCCCCACGCTGAACGCCTTTTTGCGGTGCTGGAGAGAGAGACTGCCGCATGAAGCGCGTCTTCGGATCTCGGCATTGCTGAAAACCATCTCATGCGCAGATTAACAATCCTCGTTGGTTTCGCTCTGCTTTTACTCTCCTCCTGCTCTCCTCGCGACTTCCTCAACCGCCGCCTTGCCGCCGATCTCATCGCCTCCTCCGATCCCTTCAAGGCTCCGCAGAAATTTCTGCTGGGGACTGGTGTGGTCTCCAATACGCATTACCTCTCGCCCGAGCGCTCCGTGTTACAGCGCCACGGCTGGATCTCCTCCAGCACCGCGTCTTGTCCATCCGGAGTAACTCCCTCACCGTGTTGGAACATCGTTCTTACTCCCTCCGGTGTCGACGCCGTCCGGTCTATCATTTCGGCTGACGACGCTCAGAAGTCCCCGATTCCCATTCCAGCCGCGAGGCGTGAACTGGTCGAAGTCACCGGCATCAGCAAGCAAGGCAACGCCGCCGACGTGGAGTTCACCTGGAAATGGGTTCCGCTGAACGAAATCGGCGAAGCGATTTGTCCTACCGGCGTGAACTTCAAGTCCAGCGTCTCATTCCGTCAATACGATGACGGTTGGCGCGTAATGCAGGATTCTCCGCAGCCCGGACAAACTTTGGATGGCGCCTTCAAGAACGCGGTGCCTGCTCCGTGAGTCGCTTCGCAACTCCGCTGCCCCCGAATGGATCGATGGGAGGTCTCTTGACCCTTCGCGGTACGACCGCCAGTGGCCCCCAAACTCGCCGCCGTTTCGTCCGCGGTGTAGTCATGCTGATCCTTGCCGCAGTGGGTTCTGGATCCATGCTTTA
>Ga0210410_10003406_pt1 | contig 14083 bp, 14 predicted proteins | sample IncBWC4MmetaG_FD_161058 | JGI IMG/M metagenome (GOLD analysis project Ga0210410, IMG submission 161058) | Forest soil microbial communities from Barre Woods Harvard Forest LTER site, Petersham, Massachusetts, United States - Inc-BW-C-4-M | ecosystem: Environmental > Terrestrial > Soil >... | reverse complement strand
CCTTCCGCCTTGGTGTCTGCTTTTGCCGCCCGCTGCCACACTTGCCCTGGCCGCAATGCACGGAATCGCTCTGCCAGAATTCCCCTAGACTGCAAGGCTTGGTCAAGCTCAATAGGCGGCGCATCGATTGCCTCGTCGGTCAGCTGGAACGTGCCGTAATGGTGGCCGAATGCCAATTCGGCGCCGCAATCGATGAATGCCTGGGCTGCCTCGGCGGGATTCATATGCTGATCGCGCATGAACCAGCGCGGCTCGTAGGCCCCGATCGGCAAGATCGCGAGTTGCAACGGTCCGTAGCGCTGGCGTGCTTCCCGGAAATAGCGACCATCCCCATAGGCCGAGTCACCGACGACATAGATGCATCCGCCTGGCGTTTCGATGATAAACGATGCCCATAGCGACATGTTGCGGTCGGACAGGTTGCGCGCAGACCAATGTCGCGCGGGAACAAGCGTTACCGTCACACCCGATCCGACATCCACCCGATCGTCCCAATCGTATCCCTGTGCCGCGATTATAGGATCGTGATTTCTCATGATGGTGTCGTTGCCAAGGGGCGTGATGACGCGCGGGCAATGTGCAGCCGCGAGCCGCGACAGGGTGGTGACATCGAGATGGTCGTAGTGACCGTGCGATACCAGCACGACATCGATCGGCGGCAAGTCAGAAAATGCAATACCCGGATTGTTGACCCGCTTTGGGCCGACGAAGCGGAAAGGCGACGCGCGCTGCGACCATACCGGGTCGATCAGCATATTGAGACCCGCAGTTTGAATCAGTAGGCTGGCATGGCCGACATAGCAAATGCGCCAAACCGAACCTTCAACGCGTTCCGGCGGATGGTCAACGTAAGGTGATGGAGCCCAGGCCGGCCATTTCGACTTGGTGGCACGCCAATGGCGATCGATGACCCAACGCAACAGGTCACGTCGGTTTCTTGGCGGCACGCCGTGCGGGTCAAAAAACCGCTCGCCGTCAAAGTGATCGGAGATTGGGCCTTCGTAGTACCGCGACATTCGGGTCACATCTTACCGACGAATTTTGCTTGAAGGAAAACCCATGGACCTCAAACTCAAAGGCAGACTTGCTCTGATCACAGGCAGCACCGCAGGGATAGGACTCGCGATCGCGACAAGCTTAGCCCGGGAGGGCGCTCGCGTCATTATAAACGGCCGAACAGCAGCCGGAGTCAGCAAGGCGGTCACCACAACGCAGGCCGAAACCGACGGCGATGTCACGGGATTTGTCGGTGACCTCAGCGCAGCTGCGACGGCGGAAGAACTAATCCGCAGCCATTCCGACATCGAGATCCTCGTCAACAACCTCGGTATCTTCGAGCCGAAGCCCTTTGAGGAGATTCCGGATGGTGACTGGGTAAGGTTCTTCGAAGTTAACGTGCTGAGTGGGGTGCGTCTTGCGCGCCTGTGCTTGCCGGCTATGAAACGGGCCAATTGGGGACGGATCATCTTCATTTCGAGCGAAAGCGCCTTGCAGATTCCTGTCGAGATGATTCATTACGGCGTGACCAAAACTGCGCAGATCGCCGTCGCGCGCGGCCTAGCAGAGGCGGTCGCAGGCACCGGCATCACCGTCAACAGCGTGTTGGCAGGTCCAACCAAGTCGCGCGGTGTTGTAGATTTCGTCGGTGCCCTCACGCGGGACAGCAACAAAACCTTTGACGAATTCGAGAACGAGTTCTTTGAGAAAGTTCGGCCGACCTCGCTCATCAAACGGTTTGCCGCGCCCGAGGAAGTCGCCTCTCTTGTCACCTACATCGCAAGCCCGCTCGCCTCGGCAACAACAGGCGCTGCGCTCCGCGTAGACGGCGGTGTCGTCAAGAGCGCGTTTTAGGCGCTCTCCGTCAGGGGGTATAACAATTTGCGACCTTAAATCAGCCAGAGAATCGACCAATCTTTGCTGGAACGCGCCGCTACGGCCGTTAGTGCCGCGTCCGCAAGGCAACCAATGTCGATTGTCTGACACTAAGCGAACGATTATTTTAGGTGTGGCGCATTAGGGAGTACGTGCATTGGTAAAGCTTGTGTTGTTGGGCGATATCGGCGCAACGAATGCACGGTTCGCCCTCGCTAGCAAAGATAAGCTGGGTGAAGTCAGGAGTTTTGAAGTAGGCCAGTATCCTCAATTTATGGACCTGAAGGAGGTCAGCTCCCCCATTACGCATGCCGTGATCGCGGTTGCGGGTCCTGTTGTTGAGCAATGCGCAAAGCTCACAAACCAAGCCTGGACTATAGATGCAGACGAGCTGGAAAGCACTTTTGGATTGCGGGCGCGGATTATCAACGATTTTCAGGCCGTCGCACTTTCCTTGCCGCTTCTTAGGTCCGAGGATTTAGTCGGGATCGGGGGCAGCAAAATTGAAGAGGGAACGCCCAAGGCCGTTTTAGGTCCGGGTACCGGCCTCGGCGTTGCGTGTCTTGCCAATAGCTCGAGAGATCCTGTGATCATCACGAGTGAGGGAGGGCACGCTACGTTGGCGGGCACTTGCGAACGGGAAGACAGAATAATTCAATATTTGCGTGGCAAGTTCGGGCACGCCTCAGCGGAGCGGGCAATTTCGGGCGGCGGATTGGAGAATCTTTATCAAGCCATTGCCGCCGTCGATGGACTAACTGTCGGCTCTCCAAGTGCCGCAGAAATTACGAGCCATGCGCTCACGCGCGATTGTGAGATCGCCTACGAAGCACTCCATACGTTTTGCGCTTTTTTGGGATCCTTCGCCGGCAACGTGGCGCTGACGTTTGGAGCGAAAGGCGGGGTATATATCGCCGGCGGGATCTCACCGCGGATCCTGAAATTCCTTGCGAGATCGGAATTTCGCGGTCGCTTTGAATCTAAGGGGAGATTTCGGAGCTATCTCGAATCCGTACCCTCGTATGTGATCGTGCATCCGGCTGCCGCTTTCCTTGGATTGCAATCTCTGCTGGATTGAGAGCTCGTCGTCGACGAAAGACCGTTGTTCGCCACTTGCCTGCTTCTGCGTGCGCAAATAAAGGCCCAGTCATCGTTTCACTAGTACCTGCCGGCTTCCTTCAGATTCAAAGGTCCCCGAGCTACCTCGTTGCGACCGGCTCTCCCGCTTTTCGTTCGTGGACCTTTTGAATGGCAAGTTTCTTAGGGATCAAGACAGCCGTCGGCTTCTTTTCGCAGGATAGCTCCGCGGTCTGTATTGCGTCCTCGTTTGTAAACGTCTTATCGTCCAATCGATTTGCGACATTGCGCCATGTAATTTGTACTTCGGAAGCTTGGCGGCTCACGACCGGAGGTGCGGAATCCGATGGCGCATCCAACCACTTTGCTAAGTCTTGCTTGGCGTTGGTCTCAAAACACACAACGTCCAGCTTGCGATCTGTCGCATCAGCGCGCTGCCCCAACGGCAGGCCCGGGCCGGTAAAAGAAATGTTTAGTACTTCTACTCCAAGAAAGTCGCCCTTCAGAGCTTTCCCATCTACCCTGATTTCTAGAACGGCGGGTTTTGCTTTTTTCAGAGCCTTTTGCAAAAGTTTGCGGCCTTGGAGAAGATTTTCCGCGCCCTCTAGTTTGTCCTCCTCTCCAGCGGAGATCAGATATTGCGGGAAAAGCCCGACTCCGAACGATTCGATGAAAGAAGTAGTACCCCACGAGCCCTGCGCCACGCCTAGGTCAAACGGTATGGCGTGCTCGAGGTCCCATGTCTCGACGAGCTCCTGCGGAGTGCCAGAAATGCCAAGGGACCGTGCGACATTATTAGCTGTGCCAAGTGGGAAGATCGCAATAGGGACCTTTTTCTCGCGAGCCCCGATAATGATCTTCCGGATCGTGCCGTCTCCGCCGGCGGCGACGAACAGGTCTGCTTTTTGATCTAAAGCTTTCTCGAAATCATCGGATTTTGTCGAAACGTATTCTCCGTCGATATTCGCGAGCTTAATGGCAGCCAAAAGGCTCTGCTTATCGACGCCCTTTGTTCCCGACGTCGGATTGTGAAATATTATTGCAAACACTATTAGCCCCGATGTCCCTCGAAGAAAGTCACTAAGTATTGGCACGCCCTCGTCAAGAGGCGAGCGAGCAGGCCCATCTCGACGACGTGATGATTTAAGCCCGCGTAGCTGGATGATCGATTGAGGACGCCATCAATATCCAGAAAAATAATTGTCCTTTGAGTACGCAAGGGCAGGTCCAATCAGTAGCCGTATGCGTGGGCGCCGCCGCAGGGCTGTATTTGATGCGGTTCGTGTCGCCCATCCATATCAAACTGAGGAGGGGCGTATATTGTTCCTTCTCGGCGGTTTGGCGACGCATCAATCGCACATCCGCGCCACCGCCTGCGGAGTTCCGACGATCATAGCGCGCCGCCAGAAGCGCAGATCCGGCTTCTCCTGCGCGCGGGCAAACGGCGTGAAACTTTCCATCGGCAGCCAGCGCGCGCCATCATATTCGCGCGCCACGCCGCCGCCCGCCTGTACCAACGCGACGCCTCCGGCCACATCCCAGATATTAGGCGCGGCGAAGCGCGAGACTTCTAAGAGGCCCGCCGCCACAAGCGCGCATTCGAGTGCCGCCGATCCGGTCTTGCGCGTTTCCCAACCCGCCTCGTCGGTATTGGCTACGACGGGAACGCCGGCAAGCCTCCGCAGCACTGCCGCGTTGAGCTTCGGCGTCACATCTTCGCCGTTGAAGCGCAAGCTTCCGCCGGTGCGAGCGTGATAAACCCCAGCGTGCAGCGCGTGGCTGACCGAGCACCATACCGCGCCCGCGACCGGCCGACCAAGCTGCAGCACGCCGATCGACGCCGCAAACAGCGGAAAACCGTTGACGAAATTCGTCGTGCCATCGATAGGATCGACCGCCCAGACGAATTTCGAATTGCGGGCCGGCCGTTCGGCCAATTCCTCGCCAATGATACCGTGATCGGGAAAGCGCGCCGCGAGCCGCTCGCGGATCAGAATTTCAACATTGCGGTCGATCTCTGAGACCGGATCGCGCAGGCTCAGCACATCTTGCGGACCGGTCTTGTAGCGCACGGTGAAGATCGTACCAAAGGCGGCCGTAACCTCGCGACCGGCAAGCGCGGCAAGCTCGACCGCCAGCGCCTCGATGCCGGCAAGGTCGACCGCCTCGGCGTCCGCGGGCACCTGGCTACTCATCATCATCCTTATTTTTGGCCACGGGCCTTTGACCGCATTCGCGATCGAAATGAACGCCTATGATCGGATACACACGATAGTTTCGTCTGACATTGTAAGAAAACTTCAAGATCAGCGCACGCGCTAGACTATGGTGACGCGACAGTTCTTTTAAGGCTCGCAACTACAGCTTTAAGTGCTGCGCGGTCACTCTGGCTCTCGGATGGCGAATGGTGGTGAATCTTATTGTATACATAGCTCAATTTAAGGATCGAAGGCGCGCCGAGAACGAACGGGTATAGGTCACTGACGCCCATGCTGCGGTTGATGGAATTGAATGCGAAGGTTAAAGGCAACCACGCATCGATGAGACGATCGACGCTAGCTGTATGCGGATCAAACTCGACCGAAGCATCCAACGCTGTGCTCTCAACGCGCGGCCGAGTATGGATTCCGAATGCTCTGGCCGTCTCCAACGTATCCACGATGTGGAAATAATGGGCCCATGTTTCGGCGAAATCCTCCCACGGGTGCGAGCTCGCATAAGCCGTAACGAAATGGCTTGGCCAATCGGTCGGCGGCCCTTCAGAATGGTGGCGGCTCAGTGATTGCCTGTAGTCGATTCGCTCATCACCAAAGACTTCGCGAAACTCATCTATCGATCCACCATCACGCACGAGACGGTCCCAATAATAATGAGCAATTTCGTGACGAAAATGTCCCAAAAGAGTGCGATAGGGTTCGTCGAAGATACCTCGCTGCTTCTCCCGCTCGGAGTCGTCGGCTTCTGCAAGATTGATGGTGATGACGCCTTCTAAGTGCCCGGTCATCACTGGGTTCTTGGTGGGAGCAAGAAAATCGAACGCAAGGCCTGTGGGGTCGTCCGTTTTGTTGCGAAGAGGAAGCCGCAGGCGCAACAAGCTGTAAAACAACCTCCGCTTGGCGATCTCGATCCGGCGCCACAGCACGAGATTGCGCTGATCGGATAAGTCGGGAATTGTGCGGTTGTGCCGGCACGCCGCGCAATATGTCTGGCCGTCGTCAGCGGGAATAAGCCAGTTGCATCCGTCGAATGTTAAGTTGGCGCAGTAGATATAATCATGAATTGGATCGACCGAGGACTTCCAACGCTCACCCGTTGGCTCTAGCGCCGTCATAGTCATCTTTGAAGCAAGAAAACCAAGTCGGCTACCGCAACCTTCACAAAATGAATTCTCAAAAAAGAGCGGTTGACCGCAAACTTGGCATTCGAAGAATCTCATAGATCGCTAGTCTGAGTTAGGTCTGCGTTTGCATGCTTTCCCGTTCGCAATATCGCAAAAGGTGCGGATGCCTGCTCGGCGCTCGGCTAAATTCTACCGAGCAAAACCAAGATCAAAAGAATCACGATGACAAGTCCAAGCCCACCGCCGCCGTAATATCCCGTTCCGTAGAATGGGCCGCCACCAAATCCGCTGAACCCACCAAGCAAAACGATGACCAAGATTATTATAAGTATGGTTCCAATCGACACGAAGTTGTCCTCTAATGTCTATGAGGCATGTGATTTTCTTACGAAAAGCCCCGCCGAGACGGGGCTGAATTTCAAATCACGTGCGTAAGCATTAACCCGATAATCACGATGACGGGTACGCCCAGCAACCAAAGAAGAACTGGCATGTCGCCCTCCGATTTTTATCGATCTCGCGTCGGATCGTAATTTAACAAGCCGACGACAAAGTAATAGTTCCATATTAAATCTGCCGCGTGTCGCAGGGTGTTTATTGCGATTAGCGTGCGTCGAAAACGACGGTTGGGGTGCTTAAGCCGCCTGCGTGAGGCGTCACCGGCTCACTCGGGCCCCTTCAGTCCAGCGGCCTTCAGCGCCGCTTCAATTATTGGACCGGGACTAAAGCGCGGTGTTGGCGATCCGGTTGGACGGTCGGAAAATTGCAATCCGGCAGCTTTGAAAGCAGCAGCGATTACGTCGCTTACCACTTGAGAGGCTTCTTGCTGAGTATCCACGCGAATTGAAGTGTCCGCATTGCTACTGCTAGCCTTCTTTCTTTCACTCCGAGCAATGGCGCCTGATGTCGCCATCATAGGGAACGATTCTGAATGGATCTTTGGCCCGCAGGAAGTCACGAAGCCATCGCCCAGACCCCAGAAGTTCGCGATATGCTTCGTAGATGAGATCCCTACATCTGAAAAGAACGGGCCGGCGGCGCCAAAACTTTCGTCGTCGCTATTTAAATCCAGCGGAACGCCATGCGCCATGCCGCCGATTGAGAACGCCTCAATCAGTCTATCGCCGTCCCGGTCATTCCAAACTTTGTGCGTGTGTGCCCCCATCAATTCCTCATACGAAGGAGTAGGCGAAAGCGAATGCACGTTCGTCCATTGTTGAACGATTTGCTCGGCGTTCGAGGGCTTTACAATCGGATCCGCGCTGCCGTGCCAGATCGAGATCTTTGGCCACGGGCCATGATGCTTAGATGCCGCTCGCACCCGGTCACCGAGGGTGCGAGGCGAGAAATGACGATCGGTGAACATTGCTTCGAAAGCTTCATTGACATTTTTGGCGCACCCGTAGGGAAGCCCAGCAATGATAGCTCCCCCCGCAAAAGTCTCTGGATAGGTTGCTAACATTACGACCGCCATGGCGCCGCCAGCCGACAAGCCGGTCACGAATACCTTCTCTGGGTCGGCGCCGAATTTGCCGACGGCGTGTTCGACCATTTGATGAATCGAAAGCGCTTCGCCGTTACCCCGTGCTGTGTCCTCCGGCAAAAACCAGGAGAAGCAGTTCTTCGGGTTGTTAGTGAGTTGCTGCTCCGGATAAACAACCAAAAAACCCAATCGATCGGCAAGAGAGGACCACCCGGCGCCGTGATCGTACGCATTGGCGTCTTGGCTGCAACCATGCAGGGCGACAACCACGGGGGCCCCGATCGGCAGGTTTTCGGGTGCGTATGCCAGCATGCGCAAGTTGCCCGGGTTAGATCCAAAATCCGTGATGGGCTTTAGAACGTTTCGCGCGGTCCCGGCGTATTCCAAGGCACTGGGCGTTCTTCCGCGGGCCGATTTCAGAAGGGTTTCGAAACGCTCTCGGAAGGCGTGAATTTTGGCCATTGCCGTGCTGATATCCGCCATGCGCCCTCATATTGCGATGCAATAATATATGCTGCAACGCAACATGGTGGTTGGCGGCAACGGAAGCAAGGGCACGGCGCCTTTCAATGAAAATCTGTAACCTAACGGTATGCCACTGGGTTGGTCGCCCTAGATGCTAAATCAGCGCCAGTTCCCCGGGCGCATTCCCATGCGATGTGTGGTCTAAGCCGTTTTCCCGATAGTATCGGCCATAACGGCACCACGCTGGCCAAGTGGTCTATCACGCTCGACGGTCGAATCAGTCGCCGTCTGGTGCTCGATTTCAGAGTTCAACTGAGCGCCGAGTAGTACGACGATCGCAGACACCCACATCCACATCATCAAGCCGATACCGGTCCCTAGCGACCCATAGGTCACGTCGTAATGAGCGTACGTAGCAAGATACCAGGAGAGAAATGCCGAACTTATGATCCACGCCGCGGCTGCCACGAGGGTGCCAATTGATAGCCACTGCCAGCGCGCACGTCGGCGGCTCGGCCCAAACCGATATATCGTCGCTAATCCGATTATCACGACTGCAAGCAAGATCGGCCAGCGCGAGTACTGGAACAATCCATTAGTGACTTGCGCAAGCCCGAGATGCGTGAGGATAAATGGTAGGACGACGACCGCTCCCGACGCGAGCAAAGCGAGCACTATCATTCCTAGCGTAAATGCTAGCGATATCAAATTGAGTTTAATGAACCCGCGCTTCTCCTTTTCTTCGTACACGATGTTGAGCGCATCCATCATAGCTTTCATTCCCGCATTCGCGCTCCAAAGCGCGATCGCAAGCCCGGAAACGAAGGCAAACCCTAATTTGGTGCCGCTGTTCGCAGTAAGTCGGACGGTCTGTTCATGAACGATGTCCACGGCCGACGCGGGCAAAATTCCCGCCGCGAACGAAAGATGGTCATTGATTGTCGCGGCGTCCGCGAACAGGCCATAGAGTGAGACAACCGCTGTAATAGCGGGGAATAACGCAAGAAGGGCATAAAAGACCACGCCTGCCGCCACCGCGAGCAGCCTGTCTTCGCTGGTCTGTCGATAGGTACGCCACAGAATATCCTTCCAGCCGCGCGCTGGAATGTACCAGGGAGCTGTCGCATTTCGACCACGCCCGTGTTCGTCTGCTCGCAGGTGCTGGACCGTTTGTGGTTCGTCCACGCTGCGAAAGGTGCCGAATGCACCCAGGCCTCTTTTGGCCCGCGACGTTTTTTCCCCGCGGAGCGGTAGGGAAAGATAAAGCACCGCAAGGAGCGCCGCAGCAGACAAGTAGGTCCAGTATTCCGCAGGAGAAATCGGCTGCGGGAGGACGTCGTTTTTTTTGAATCGGCTAAGGCGTCGGTCCCGCTCGCTAAACCGCAGGGATGGCATGCCCGTCCGCCGCTGAGAATTTCCAATTTTCCATCGCCAATCGAACAATGCTCCGACCCTAACGCTGACGGGTGCATCCAGCGGAACCAACCGCCTGTAGTCGAAATTCGTTCCGAAGCCCTAGCGGGCCAAGTCGAAGGAACGATCGCCGCGCAAGCGAATTCCCTTTTTGAAATGTGCCCGGCAACTCCATTTAAACCTTCAGAAATCGAAATCGCGACCCCGGCCAAACTAGAGCAAGATGCGGCTATAGCCGGCCTGCGGTACGTGACCGATGCAAAGCCGGGGATGCGGCGGCGCCAACGAGCCGGGCGTTTTCGTTATCTTCGTCCCGACGGGACGCGCCTAGCTGATAATGCGGCAATACGGCCCATACGCTCGCTCGCCATTCCTCCAGCATGGACCGATGTTTGGATCTGTCCATTTCCCGATGGGCACATCCAAGCCACAGGCCGGGATGCCCGAGGCCGGAAGCAGTACCGTTACCATTCTCGCTTTCGTGAAATTCGAGACAGCGCCAAATACGAGCATGTCATCATGTTTGCGCGCGTGCTTCCGGCACTGCGCAAAAAGGTAAAAGCGCATATGTCGCTTCCTGGACTGCCGCGCAAAAAGGTAATTGCTACGGTCGTTTATCTTCTCGACAAAACGTTGATTCGTGTCGGCAACGAAGATTATGCCAAGCAAAATAAAAGCTACGGCTTGACGACACTCAAGAACCGCCATGCGGAAGTTGACGGGACCGAGGTCCGGTTTCATTTTATTGGCAAAAGCGGAAAGCAATGGACAACCAAGATACGCGATCGACGCGTCGCGAAGATAATTCGTGAATGCCAAGAACTTCCGGGACAGGATCTTCTGCAATACCGAGCCACGACAGGTGAAATACAAAGCATTTCCTCGAACGACGTGAATACCTATTTGAAGGACGTCACCGGCAAAGAAATTACCGCCAAGGACTTCTGCACCTGGGCAGGCACTGTCTTGGCAGCAATCGCGTTAAAGGAAATTGAGGCGTTTGACAGCGATGCACGAGCCAAAAAGAACATGCGCGCCGCCGGCGAGCATGTGGCCAAGCAGCTCGGCAATACGCCGGCCATCTGTCGCAAATGTTATGTTCACCCAGAAATTATCGACGCTTATATGGACGGGACGCTGATAAAAAATCTCACCTCGCGTTCCGAGAAAATGTCGCGGGAGAATCTTTCCGGACTGGAGCCAGAGGAGGCGGCGGTCCTTGCTCTTCTCCGGTCGCGGCTCCGCTCAGCTACCCGACGAAGGGGAGGCCCCGCCGACCTTGGCCAGCAATTACTGGCAAGCGTAAAGGCGACGGGTAAGTTAGCTCGCGACCGCGCAGCGGTGTGACGGCAACGCTCTGATGTGATTCGGGGCGCGTCGCGAAATGGAAAAACCTTCGCACCCGTTGCGCGCCTAGCTTAATTGGCCAGGGCTATTCACTCGCTTGCCGTAAATGCTCCGGCGCGGAACAAAAACCTATTAGCCGAGGTTACCGGACAAGTCCGACTAAGGAGGAACGATATTATGGCCAGTGAGAAGAATTTGCGTGAGCTGTTTCATGACACGCTAAAAGACATCTATTTCGCGGAGAAGAAAATCTTGAGCGCGCTGCCCAAGATGGCGAAGGCCGCTCAAGCCAAGGAACTCAAGGCGGCCTTCGAGAAACACGAGACTGAAACCGAAGGGCATGTTGAGCGCCTAGAGAAGGTGTTCGAAGAAATCGACGCTGCGCCGCGGGGTAAGACGTGCGAGGCCATTGTGGGTATCATCGAGGAAGGTCAGGAAGTTATGAAGGAATACAAAGGCACGCCCGCCCTTGATGCCGGGCTCCTCGCGGCAGCGCAAGCGGTTGAGCACTATGAGATGTCACGCTACGGCACGCTCAGGACTTGGGCTGAGGAACTTGGCTTAAGCCGATCCGTAAAACTTCTCGACGCCACATTGGCGGAAGAGAAGAAAACCGATGAGACGCTCACGCAACTCGCCAAAAACAATGTCAACCACCACGCCGAAGCGGCCTGAGCGCGTGTCTCTTCAACAGTCGAAGAACAAGAAAAGGCCCGTTATTCCTGAGCCATCGCCGCGTTTTGTCCTATGGAGCGCGGTGGTGGCCGCATTTTTACTCGCGGGCGTGCTGGTTTTCGACTTCGAGACCGGTCAATGGCCAGGGGCTGTCGCGCCGAATAGTGTCGAAAATCAAAAATGAAGATTGGGTCGACCCTTCGGGGTAGGGCGCATAGTGGTAGCTTTTGCGATTATAATGAGGCGGCGGATAATCAAGTCATCCCGCACCTTGGGATAGACATGCGTAAAATCGAACCAAACATTTAGGAAACGGCGTCGCGGGATCGCTCGGCGACGACCGATTGCGGGGTCCTCCAGAACAATGCTGTCCCTGTTTAGACCACACACCACCGAGTAGTGTCCGCCGGCGATGTGCCGCTTGGTGCGCAAGTCCTCGCTGACACTCATCCAGTCGACAATGACAGGAGTGCCATTCCGTAGCCATTTTCCGATTACCTTGAAATCGGCGCCGTCGATGATTTCCGCGTGAAAGCCGAGCTCGCGCGCTCCTTTGACCAGGTTAGTTCCAGTCGTGCCAGTGATCTTGCTCGACTTGCAGACTCGGATTAATCGCCGCTCGCCAATTTCGATACCGAAATAAGATGCCACTATTTTCAGGCACGCTGGGCCGCACATGGCCGGGCTTTGTTTGAAATTCGTGGTGTTGAGCAAAATCGTGGAAGTGGCGGACGGCATCAAACTAGTCTAAAGGTCAGCTCGAAAAGCAATACAGTCGCCGAGACGCACGAGCGTTTCCACGCCTTGTTTCGTCTGCTGAAGAATGTCGTTCGATGGAAACCAGGCGCCGGCCTCTCCAAACACCACGACGGCAGAGCCGCCAAATTTAAACACCGATTTTTCCGCGCCGCGTTCGAAATGATGGTCGAGCGGATGAACCTGAACGATTCGTCCAACCGACATGGCACCGACCTCTACAAAGGCGAGACGGCCGAAGTTGCGCGTTTCGAGGACGTTGATCTGCCGCTCGTTGCGAAACAGGATATCCGGCTGATTTTGCAGCGCGTGCCAATTTACGGTCCAGAGCCGCCAGCCAAGATGGGCCTTTTCCAAGGTCGTTCCATCGTCGGGATAGTGCACACGATGATAGTCCATGGGTGACAGTCGCGCTAGAATGACCGGTCCGCCAATAAAGGGCCGTGCCCGCTCACGTGCGCCGAGGATGTCCTCCGCGCTCAGCGAGCGCCCCTTGACCGGGAATCTCTGATCGCCTGCTAATTTCTCCCATGCGAAATAGCGCGCTTCTGCGAAAGCTCCCATTTCGCGCGCAGCCGCCGGATATGTTCGCAGTCCGGCCCGGAATTCGCGGTCAAAGAATTCCGCGAAGGAGCGATAGGCGACCGGTTTGAACTCGCTCATATCGATATGATGTTGTCGAATGAACGGCTCGATATTGCGGGCGCTATGATGTGTATTTTGATAGGCAGCCAGCAGCCAGTCATAAAGCGGTTGCGATTCAAGCCATTGAGTAGGCGAGCGTCGAGGCCGGCTGTCGTAGGTCGCCGGGTGATCGTCCATGAACTCTTCGACCAGCTTGCCGTTCTGACGATCCCAAACCGGCAATGGCAACGGTTTGCCTAACATCGCTCATCTACAACTGACCGCGCCGTAATTAAACCGCTGGGGTTCCTGAGTGGTTCCACGCCGCGAGGGCTCCGGCGGCGTTCTGAGCCGCATAAGCTTCCGTGCTGCTCTGTTTTAGACCTCTGTTAGGCGGGCGTGGAACACGAATACGCCCCCAACGTTGACAGAAACCCAGCCTTACACGACGGCAATCGTCGCCTTGGGAATCGGTTGGCTGATCGGTCGAATGCATCGGCCTCTTTGAAACTCGGCCCTTGCAATGCCATGGACACCTAACGACGCCGAAGGGCACACGCACAAAGCAGACACCCCAAATTTGAAAGAGCTTTGGGCGAAGGTGGCGAACGAAAGTCTAGAAAGGACCGGCGACGAGAGTCGAGCTATCCGTGAAGCGAACGCTGTGGTCGCTCGGCAGGCTGACCGACACTAACCTAGCTCCCGTTTAGCTTTAACCCACAACCCAGAATATGGGTTCGGAGGACTATGGTCCCGCGTAACGAGATTGAAGACGAAGCGGACCAGGTCTTGTTGGCCCAGCAATTGACCCGGGAAATAATTGGCCGCGAACTGCGCGAACTCTATGAAATCTCCGAAGAGCTGCCGGATTATATGAAGGAGCTTATCGCCAGACTCAACAATCGACCATCGTCGCATGAGTGAACAGGACGCGCGTGGAAGAGTTGCTTAATGCAAATTCGCGCCGGCTACGAAATTTCCTACGATTGTGCGCAGCCGACGCCGATGATCTTGACCTTGAGTGTCCATCC
>Ga0210410_10003405_pt1 | contig 14083 bp, 10 predicted proteins | sample IncBWC4MmetaG_FD_161058 | JGI IMG/M metagenome (GOLD analysis project Ga0210410, IMG submission 161058) | Forest soil microbial communities from Barre Woods Harvard Forest LTER site, Petersham, Massachusetts, United States - Inc-BW-C-4-M | ecosystem: Environmental > Terrestrial > Soil >... | reverse complement strand
TATTTCATTCTGACGAGCAAAGTCGAGCCAGTCGCCGAGACGGCGCACTGAGGAGGTCCACATTTCATGGATTTCGGCATCACGATAAAACCCGACATCACCATCGAGCGCATCGTCAGCCTGACGCAGCGGGCCGAGGCGGGCGGATTTTCGTACGGATGGATTTTCGACTCGCATGTGATTTGGAAAGAGCCTTTTCCTCTGCTGACGCTTATGGCGGCGAGCACGCAGACCATGCGGCTGGGAACGTGCGTTACGAATCCGGCAGTGCGTGATGTGACGGTTTCGGCGAGCCTCTTTGCGACGCTGAACCTCGCTTCGCGCGGGCGCATGCAGCTCGGCATTGGCCGCGGCGACAGCTCGCGGCGCGTGCTAGGGAAAAAACCGACGACGCTGGAAAACCTAGAAGGATTTGTCCGTGTATTCCGCGATTTAAATGCCGGAAAGACCGTGGAACTGGATGGAGTTGCTACCAATTTACCGTGGGCCAGCGGCGAAGTCCCGCGAGTCTGGGTTGCCGGATACGGCCCGAAAGCCTTGCGCATAGCCGGACGAATCGGCGACGGAGTGATCCTGCAATTCGCCGATCCGGATCTGATCGACTGGTGCCTGGGCTTCGTGCGCGAGGGCGCGCAAGAAGCCGGGCGCGACTTCAGCAAGTTTGAAGTGATGTCCGCAGCGCCGGTTTGGCCGTCGGATGACTTGAAGACTGCGAGAGAACATGTCCGTTGGTTTCCCGCGCTCGTTTCGAATCACGTGATGGACCTGATTTCGAAATACAAACCGGAGGAATTGCCTCCCTCACTGACATCCTTCGTCAAAAACCGCGGCGCATACGACTATCGCCACCACTGCGAGGTCGGCAGCGACAACGCCGATTTCGTCAGCGATGAAGTCATTGACCGTTTTTGCATCATTGGGCCGGTGGAGGCTCACCGCAAAAAGCTCGAAGCCTTGCGCAAGGTCGGCGTAACACAATTCAATATCTATCTGATGTGCGGCGAGGAAGAACAAACGTTGGATGTGTACTCGCGAGAAGTCCTGCCGGTTTACGCGAAATGATCGCAGCGCGCTATTTTTCTAGGACAAGCTGGAGGGCCAGAGATGCGTTTTGACACAATCATCCGAAACGGCACGATCGTAACCGCTTCGGACACTTACACTGCGGACATCGGCGTCACTGGCGACAAGATCTCCGCAATCGCCACGCAGCTCCCTGTCGAGAACGCCGGTCGCGTCATTGATGCTGCGGGACTTCTCGTCATCCCCGGCGGGATCGACGTGCACACGCACCTGGACATGCCCTTCGGCGGTACGACCAGCGCAGACGATTTCCAAACCGGCACGATTGCAGCAGCTTTCGGCGGCACTACCACGCTGATCGATTTCGCGATCCAATATAAAGGACAAACTCTGCGCCAGGCTTTTGATACCTGGATGCAGAAGGCGCACAACAAGGCCGTGACCGACTACGCCTTCCACTGCATCATCACCGACCTCGGCGCGGCACAGCTCGAAGAGATGGGCGATCTGGTGCGTGAGGGTGTCACGAGTTTCAAGCTGTTCATGGCTTATCCCGGCGTTTTCATGCTGGATGACGCCACTATCTTCCGCGCCATGCGCCAAGCGGCCAAGCACAACGGCTTGATCTGCATGCACGCGGAAAATGGTGGGGCGATTGACGTGATCGTGCAGCAGGCGCTGGCAGAAGGCAAGCGCGCGCCGAAGTACCACGCGCTAACGCGGCCGACGACCGCCGAGGCGGAAGCCACCTCACGCGCGATTGCTCTGGCGGAAATGGCTGGGGCGCCCGTATACATTGTTCACCTGTCGTGCAACGAAGCTCTCGAAAAAGTTCGGGAGGCGCGGGACCGCGGCCTGCCTGCTTATGCGGAGACTTGTCCGCAATATTTGTATCTTTCTCTGGAAAATATGGACGCTCCCGGCTTCGAGGGGGCCAAATATGTCTTCACGCCGCCGCTACGCGAAAAGTGGCATCAGGAAAAACTCTGGCAAGGACTAGCCAAGGACACACTGCAAGTAGTTTCAACTGACCACTGCCCGTTTTGCTTCAAGGAGCAAAAAGAATTGGGCAAGGACGACTTCACGAAAATTCCGAACGGCGGCCCGGGTATCGAGCACCGGCTCAGCCTAATCTACACAGGCGGAGTCCACGGAAAGCGATTCTCCGCCAACCGCTTTGTTGAACTTGTGTCCACCGCCCCCGCAAAACTATTTGGTCTCTATCCGCGTAAAGGAACCATTGCGGTCGGATCGGACGCGGACGTCGTGATTTTTGACTCGAACGAAGAACAAGTTATCAGTGCAAAAACCCACCACATGCGCGTGGATTATTCGATGTTCGAGGGCATCCAAATCAAGGGTGCGCCGAAGACGGTCTTCTCACGCGGACTTGCCGTGATTGATGGAGGAAAATTTGTCGGCCGACCGGGCGCAGGCCAGTTTCTTCGCCGCCAAACTCACAATTCCATCACGTGAAGTACTTCAGAACTTGAGTCTACCAAATAGTGTCAGTCACAAAACGGGGTGGGACGATCTTTGTGGCTGCGGCTTTTGTTTTTTGAGTTCGCCGGGCGCACTGTCCGCGGGAGCCTCATCGACCTTTGGCACCGTGATCTTCTGCTTGTCTTCCACGCCGAACAGCAGGTAGTTGCTGAAACTATGGCGGCGATGAATGCGCCGCCCTTTCCAGTCGTAATACACTTCCGCGCTCTGCGGCAGCCACATCTTCACGTCGCCTTTGCTGAATTTGACGGGACCATACTCGATCGCAGTGTGATCGGCCACCAATCGGATCTGCGGCATCGGCGCGACCAAGTCCGTTTCGAGCCTCGCGATCTGATAATTGTCCGCTGAAATCCAGGCGCGGCCCTTCAGCGCAACTGGATAAGATGGGCCGTCGGCTCCGATCCTGTACCGCTTAATGGTGTTCGGCTTATCGGCTCTTTGCTTAAAATGGACTTGCCAGGCGAGGCCGCCGTTCCATCGAGCCAACCCTTCGCACGTCATCTCAAAGTTCATGGCGTTGTAGGGATGGAAAATCAGAACGAGAGCCGGAAGCCCGTTTGTAGCTACTCCGTCCGGAAAATCCGCGGGAGAACCGCCGGCGTTCCGGTATTCTTCTACATTCAGATAGCCTTGTTGCACTTCCAGAATGGAAACCACGTAATCGAACTTGCGCTTTTCAGGGTAGGAGGCGAGTCCGGACCTATTGATTGATTCATGAGTAAGTGACTCTGTCGCTGCAAACCGGTCCACGTCGCTGATCAGCTCGATGAGTTGATTCCCGGCCTTGCTCACGACGTCATCCACTGCGCAGGAGGCGCCGGCCTCCACCGGCGGCACTTTTTCGTCCACGTCAGGCGGCATCCATTTGAAAGGCATCGGCAAAGCGGTGGCGTCCTTGTTCATCGCCGCCATCTCGCTGGCTGCCGCCGCAGTGTCGCTGGATGCGTCCCCTGCCTTAGGATTCTTTAGTGTCTCAAGGTCTTTATTTGCCGCGGTGTCTCGAGGATGCGTCTCGACATAGGCTTGCAATACCTTGGTCGCCTCATCCCGATCCCCGCGCCCGGCTAAGGCCCGGGCCAGTAGCGGCTGAACCATTGCGGCTCGCTCATGCCCCAACTGGATGGCCCGCTCGGCTTCTTTGGTAGCCTCGTCGTTCCGGTGTTGCAACACCAAACCTTCCGCGAGGAGCGCATGGGCGCGCCAGGAAGACGGTTCGGCTTCGGCCGCCCGGGTCAGATAGGGCATCGCTTCGATCGGTTTGTTCTCCTGCAGCAAGTCTTGACCTACCTCGAGCAGCGCACTCAAGTGTTTGGGATTAAGTTCAAGAGTTTTCATCCAGTAGGCCCTGGCCTGGACCTGGTCGTTCACCTGCGACGAATAAACGCCGAAGAGGTATTCAATCTCCGCGCTTGTTGGAGCTCCTTTTTGCGCGGCCTCAAGATGCTTGCGCGCATCATTGGGCTTGTTCGCCCGCAACACCTCCAGCGCCTTTCCCACCTCTCTTTGCGTTTTGGGCGCAAGTGAGTAGAGGCCCACCGAGGACGCGGCCTCTTCCGCAGACAGCGGAGTCATGTCGATGGTGATCTTTGCGAGCGAACGTTCTTGAACCTCGAGTCGCCGTGCCGTTGCTTGGTACTTGGGAGCCAACACCTGAATTCTGTACTCTGTCGCATGCACGCCATTAAACCTGACATAGCCGTTTTTCGCGGTTTTCTGGTCAACGAATGCACCGTCTAGTTTCGTCAACGTCACCACCGCCGAACCGTCAAGCGGCGCGCCGTTCGGTCCTTTCACATAAACGTCAATGTCCGCCTGCTTCTCGGCATCTTCCAGTTGGGCTTGACCCGCAGTGACGTTAGGGTTACTAGAGAAAGGGACTTGCCCGCCTGGCTCCGCTGCTGGTTTTCCTGCCCACCCTTCGACCGGCAGCAAAAACCCACAGGATACAATCAGAATGACCCGGAGATACTTCAGGATACGCACACACATATGAACCCACCCGTATATTGCGTAGGGGAACCTAAATCTGGACTCATAGTACTCCTAAAGTTCGCGCATCGGGTAGCAACCGCCGAGCGACTCGAGCGACTCGCAAGTTCCAGACTGCAAGGGCTTTCCTAAGTCTCGGAGCGGGAGAGTACGCCGCAACCCTTGTGCCGCGCGAGACGACCAACGTTCATTGCGCAAAATGCGCTAACCTTTTCCTAGAATCCTAGAAACGCCGAGCGCAGTGCAATTTTGTGAACGGTAGCGGTGGTGTTAGAGTACGCGCCAATCGCGACCGGCATCGAGCGAAGCACGGCTGCGAGGACCACCAGCCAGATTCATGACCATGCCCGAAAATCCGGAAAAGCGAACGGTCCAGCGCGGCGGGCTCGCGCGCCAGCTTGGATTATTCGGCACGACGATGGCCGTGATAGGCGGGATCATCGGCGCAGGAATTTTCATCAATCCTTATTTAGTCGCCGACCGAGTGCACACTTCCACGCTCATTCTAAGCGCATGGATCGCAGGTGGCCTCATCGCGCTGGTTGGCGGCTTCATTTACGCGGAGTTGGCTGCGCGTTTGCCGGTGGTCGGAGGTCAATACGCCTATCTCCGCGAAGCGCTTCATCCCGCCGTGGCTTTTCTTTACGGCTGGGTCCTTCTTTTGGTGATCCAGACCGGCGGCATGGCCGCAGTCGCCGTCACCTTCGCGCGATATTTTCTCGAACTAACGCGTTGGCAAATCGGCCCGTCGCTCGTCGCCGCTTTCGCCCTCGCTCTGCTCACGGTGATTAACTGCCTGGGCGTTCGCGCGGGCAGCCGAGTGCAATCAGCAATGACATTGGCCGCGATCGGTGCGATCGGGATGCTTGAGCTCTTCAGCTGGCTACGGGGCGGACCTTCGCAAATTTCGTGGCGTCCGGCGCTGGACCAGCCGATGTCTATGGGATTGGTTTTTTCTTTCGGCGCTGCCATGACGCCGGTCTTGTTTGCCTACGGAGGTTGGCAGACATCCAGCTTTTTGGGCGGCGAGGTGCGCGACCCGCAGAAAACTCTGCCGCGTGGTCTTGTTTTGGGAGTGCTCGGCGTGATTGTTGTGTACACGTCCGTGAATTTCGTTTATGTGCGTGCACTGGGACCCGCAGGACTGGCCGCGACCATGACGCCCGCATCGCATGTGATGCGCACGCTGCTTGGCCCGCGCGGCGGTTCTTTGATCGCCGCCGGAATTGCCTTCTCCGCATTTGGATTCCTCGGTCAATCGATGTTGACAGCCCCGCGCGTCTACTTCGCGATGGCGGACGACCGCATCTTTTTCCGCAACGTTGCGTGGATTGATCCGCGAACGCACGTGCCCGTTGTCGCCATCCTGCTGCAAGGCGTATGGGCCATCGTCATCGCGCTCACGGGCACCTACGCGCAGGTTGTCAACTACGTGGTGGCGATGGACTCCTTGTTCTTTGGGCTGACGGCGGTGTGCTTACTTGTATTGCGGCGCCGCGCGACGGCTGAGGGCTCGCCCGCCATTCCGTATCGCGTGCCGGGACACCCGTGGACGACTTTGCTGTTTATCGCCGCGGAATGGATCGTTGTGGTGAGCACGTTCGCGCACGATCCCAAACGCTCGCTTATCGGACTTGGCATCGCGACCGCCGGATTGCCCGCATACTACCTGTGGCGCGCGAAAAACAAGGGAGTAACAGAAACATGAGCGGTTCGCGAGGAACAAGACGTTCGGTATACATGGAATGGGCGAAAACGCGCTCGCATGCACGATTTAATCTGGCAACCAGTGGCCTGATCAGCGTTCCTCGGTCTGAGTTTCCGCTGCGCCTGGAAGACTTGGAGATTACCGCACGCGGCGCTTATGGCTACCGACCGCTGCAGCAGCGGCTGGCACACCACAGCGGCGTGTCCGAGGAATGCGTGGTTGCGGCAACTGGCACGTCGATGGCAAACCATCTGGCGATGGCGGCCGTGCTCGATCCAGGCGATGAGGTGCTGATCGAGCAGCCCGTCTACGGGCCTCTTCTTGATGTCGCGGAGTATCTCGGAGCGCGCGTTAAACGAATTCCCCGGCGGTTCGAAGCAGGATTCGTGTTGGACCCTGCAGAGATCGAGAAGGCGATCACGAGTGAAACCCGGCTGATTGTACTGAGTAACCTGCACAATCCCAGTGGCGCCTTGATCCCGGCAACAACGCTGCGCGAAATTGGCGAAATGGCACATCGCGTTGGCGGTCACGTGTTGGTCGACGAGGTCTACCTCGAAATGCTCTTCGACCGCGGCGCGCCATTCTGCTTTCCGATCGGCCAAACCATTGCAGCGGCGATTGACAACCCTTTTATCGTTACCAGCAGCCTGACGAAAGTCTATGGATTGAGCGGGCTGCGCTGCGGCTGGGTGCTCGCGTCGCCGGCGTTAGCCAAACGCATGTGGCTTCTGAATGATTTGTACGGAGCCGTCGCAGCGCACGCCGCCGAGCGCATGTCCGTGATCGCGTTCGATCATCTGGCGCAATTTCGCGCGCGGGCGCGATCACTCCTGGCCACCAATCGCGCCGTAGTCGATGGCTTCCTCGATTCGCGGCGCGACCTCGAATGCTTCCGCCCGCCCGCGGGAACGGTGTTTTTCCCCCGCCTCGCCCATGGCGATCCAGAGGCATTTATCAAATTGTTGCGCGAAAAGTACGAAACGACGGTTGTGCCTGGCACATTCTTTGAAATGCCGCAGCATTTCCGGCTTGGCATTGGCGGCGATACTCGAGAATTGCGCGCCGGTCTCGAACGTCTGAGCGCAGCGCTCGATGACTTCCTAAAGCGCCAGCCGGCTGAGTTATCGCGCCTGGGAACGTAATTAGGAGTCCAAGAGTGACGGGCTAGGCACCAATCCGGCAGGATGCGGGGCTTAGCGGGCATCTTTATGTTGGAATAGAATCATCCATATGAGACGAGAATGAAAAAACTTAAATTCCTGGTTTCTCTTACAACCGACGATAACGATTACCAAATCGAGCAGTCGGAATCCGCAGCGCAGGCCGCGCGCAAAACCAGCGTAGACGTGCAGATCGTCTACGCGCAAAACGACGCTATCAACCAAAGCACGCAACTCTTGAAGGCCGTTCAAGCGCCGCAGGAGTTGCGGCCGGACGCCATTATTTTTGAACCGGTCGGGGGCACAGCACTGCCGCAAGTGGCGAAGGCCGCCGTGAGCGCAGGAATCGGCTGGGCAATCCTGAATCGCGATGCGAGCTACATTGAGGAACTGCGCAAGACGTCGGCGGCGCCGCTGTTCGCCATTAGTTCGGACCATGTCGAAATCGGCCGCATCCAGGGGCGCCAGATAGCCGCACTGCTGCGGGGGGGCGGCGCCGTTCTCTATATCCAGGGACCTTCGGAGAATTCCGCCGCTAAAGATCGCACCGCCGGAATGCAGGAGACCAAACCACCCGGCGTCCAGGTGACGATGCTCAAGGCCCAGTGGACCCAGGAAAGTGCCCAACGAGCTGTACGCTCCTGGCTGAAGCTGACAACCTCTCAGCGAGCGGCCATCGACCTCATTTCCGCGCAAGATGACTCCATGGCCATGGGCGCTCGCGATGCCTTCAAGGAATTGACGAACGAGGACGAGCGCGAAAGATGGCTCAAGCTGCCGTTCACGGGCTGCGATGGCTTGCCAAAAACAGGTCAATCCTGGGTGCGCAGCGGACTGCTCGCTGCCACCGTCTTTGTTCCTCCCAACGCCGGCCAGGCCATTGAAATGCTCGTTGACGCGCTTCAAAATCGAAAGATGCCTGCCGAACGAGTAGTGACGGCCGCTGTTTCTATCCCGGCTCTGGATGCACTGACTCGCAAGAAGCCCTAACCCCCCCTTTGCGCATGGTTTGCGACTTGCTCGAGCCACGCGTGTCTGTGCTCACCTTTTCAGAGCCCATTTTCCCCTCATTCGTCCCCACCAAAACGATTTTGTGACTTCCTCTCCCCCTCAGGAGGCGTATAATGCCGCGGGCCGTAATTTGGCCGGGGCGAGAAGGCCACTTCTGGGGGGTTCGGCATGCGCAGCTCGCGAGTTAGTAAATCGGTTGACCGCAGGCAATTTCTCGCCGCGACCGGCGGAGGCCTGTTGGCTGCGGCGGTTCCTGGAGGGGTCAATATGAAGGACTCCATTGCGGATGCGGCTCCCGCGTCGAGGAAGCAATCGACGCCTTCCTCCGCAACGAAGCGCAGCATCCCCATCGGCGTGTTCGATCCGGTCTACGACAAGTTTTCCCTGGACGAGATGCTGGAGAAGGTGAGCGCCCTCGGTCTTGAAGCGATGGAGATCGGCACTGGCGGTTATCCAGGCACGCATCACTGCCCGGTAGACGAACTTCTTGCCGACCCTACCAAGGCCAAGGCCTGGCAGAAAAAATTTGAGGATCGTGGCATTCACGTGGCCACGCTGAGCTGCCATGGCAATCCCGTTCACCCCGACGAAAAACATGCCGCCCGCGACGCCGAGAGTTTTCGCAAAACAGTCCTTCTCGCTGAACGCCTGGGCGTAAAGGTCATAGTTGGCTTTTCCGGCTGCCCCGGGGGTACGGCGTCGGATGCGCAACCAAACTGGATCACCTATCGCTGGCCGCCTGAATACGCGCAAATGCAGGATTGGCAGTGGAAAGAAAAAGTCATTCCCTATTGGAAAGAAGCCACGAAATTCGCTCGCGAACACGGTGTGCATCGCATCGCACTAGAAATGCACCCCAACTTCGTTGTCTACAATCCGCGAACCCTTCTGAAACTCCGTGAAGCCGTCGGCGAAGAGATCGGCGCAAACTGCGACCTGAGCCACCTCTTCTGGCAAGGCTGCGATCCCGTCGAAGTGATTCATTTCCTGGGCAAGCAAGGTCTGATTTATCATGCCCACATGAAGGACACGGTTTTTTATCCGGACAATGTGGCGAAATATGGCGTCTTGAATTTTGCCTTTGCAACCAGCGACCTCGGCCTGGCTTCGGAGACTTTCCGCGCCGTCGGCTACGGGCACAGCGCGAGCCTGTGGAAATCCGTAGTGCAAGCGTACATGGACATCGGCTACGAAGGCATCCTCAGCATCGAGAATGAAGATCCCATCCTTTCCGGCGAGGTGGGAGTCGAGCGCGCCGCCTACGTTCTGAAAAACGTTCGGAAAGAGATTCTCGAAGGATGATGAGCCGGAAGAAAAGCAATTAGGGGGGGCTATGCAACGGCGTGATGCCTTGAAATTTCTTGCGACAGGTGCGGTTGCCACGGCTGCCGCTCCCGAGCTCTTCGCCTTTTTTCAGCAAGCACATCCCGCGTCCGGATACGCAATGCGCACGCTCAATCCGCACCAAAACGCCATGGTTGTTCTTATGAGCGAAATGATCATTCCCGAGACCGACACACCGGGCGCCAAGGGTGCCCGTGTCAACGAATTCATCGACGTCATCCTCACGGAATGGGCCAGCGAAGAGGACCGCAACAATTTTCTTACCGGCCTCGTCGGCGTCGACAAGCAAAGCAACGAGCTGTATGGAAAGGACTTCGTCGACGCTTCTCCCGCACAGCAACTCACTTTGCTGCGAGCCTTGGATGAAGCCGTCGGCATGGGCTCTCGCCGCACCGCGCGTCACGGCAATACCGTCCCCGAGTGGGACACGCAACTGAGAGGCAATTTCTTTACGGTGTTCAAAGGCATCACGCTCCACGGCTACTACACGTCCGAAGTTGGTTTTAGCCGCGAACTCGGTCTGCAAATAATCCCCGGCGCGCAGCACGGTTGCGTGCCGGTGGCGGCTGAGAAAAAGGCCTAGGGAGACTCAGATGGCGGCCAATACCTACGACGCAATCATTATCGGCTCGGGAATTACCGGTGGGTGGGCGGCGAAAGAACTCACCGAAAAAGGCCTCAATACTCTCGTCCTGGAAGCAGGACGCAGCATCGTTCCAGAGCGCGACTACGTCGAGCACACTCCGGTTTGGGAGCTCAAGTACCGCGGCTGGGATGATCACGTTAAGCGCATGGGCACCCAGCCGATTCAGCGCGAGTGTTATTACGCTTGCGATGAGTACTCCAACAAGTTTTTCGTCAGCGACGTGGACAATCCTTATTCCTGTGAGGAAGGCAAACATTTTGCCTGGATTCGTGGCCGCCAAGTCGGGGGAAAATCCCTCACCTGGGGACGTCAGAGCTATCGCTGGAGCGATCTCGATTTTGAAGCCAACTTAAAAGAAGGCATCGCCGCAGACTGGCCCATCCGCTACAAGGACATTGCGCCTTGGTACGACTATGTCGAAGAATTCGCCGGCATCAGCGGCCAGACCGAAGGGCTACCGCAATTGCCCGACGGAAAATTCCTCCCACCGATGGAAATGACGTGCGTCGAGCAGGACGTCCGCGAAGCGCTCGCCAAACATTTCGACGACCGCATGATGACCATAGGAAGGGCCGCCGTTCTCACACGAGTTCACAAAGGACGCGCTGCCTGCCACTACTGCGGCGTTTGCCACCGTGGCTGCATTACCGGGTCCTATTTCAGCAGCCTGAGTTCGACTCTGCCCGCGGCGATAAAAACCGGGCGCTTTACCATCCGTCCCTATAGCGTCGTTCACAGCCTGAATTTTGATTCGGCTACGCGCCGCGTCACCGGTGTTAAGGTCATTGACGCGCAAACCAAAAACTCCCTTGAATTTAAAGCTCGCGTCTTTTTTGTTTGCGCTTCCACTCTCGAGTCCACTCGCATTCTTCTCAATTCCGCGACTCCTGAGTTTCCCAACGGGCTCGCCAACAGCAGTGGCGAGCTTGGCCACAACTTGATGGACCATCACATGGGTGCTGGCGCGAGCGGAAGGATGCCCGGCCATGAAGACAAGATGCCCTTCGGCAACCGCCCCAATGGCATTTACGTTCCACGCTTCAGAAACGTAAAAACCAAGCAGCCGGATTTTCTGCGTGGATATGGCTACCAGGGCGGCGGAAGCCGCGAGGGCTGGTCGCGCGGCGCGTCGATGGTCGGTCTGGGCCGGGAATTCAAGAACGCCCTGAAGATGCCAGGTCCGTGGCACATGAGTCTCAACGGCTTCGGCGAATGCCTCCCGAATCACGACAACTACGTCGAAATTGAAAAGGAAAAAGTCGACGCCTGGGGCGTCCCTACGCTGAAGATTCACTGCGCTTGGGGTGATAACGAACTGGTTATGTCCAAGGACATCGCCATCCAGGCGGCGGAAATTCTCGCCGCGTCGGGTGCCACGGAAATCTCCGTGTTTCAGAAGCCTTCCCCGCCGGGACTCGGGATCCACGAGATGGGCACAGCGCGAATGGGCCGCGACCCGCAGACTTCCGTTTTGAACGAACACAATCAAGCTCACGACGTGAAGAACCTTTTCTTGCCCGACGGGGCTTGCATGGTTTCCAGCGCTTGCGTCAATCCTTCGTTAACGTATATGGCCTTGACGGCCCGCGCTTGCGATTTCGCCGTTTCTCAAATGAAACAAAACGCGTTGTAATCAGGGGTCGACGAAATGTCTCAAGTGATTCGCTCGCCGAAAATGTACGATGTGTGCGTCATCGGGTCAGGCGCGGGCGGCGGTACCGCCGCGAAAGTCCTGACGGAAGGCGGCCTCAACGTCGTTTTGCTGGAAGCCGGCCCGCCAGTCACCCCCGAAAAAGATTTCAAGATGCTTATGTGGCCCTATGAACTGCCGCACCGCGGCGCCGGCGTAGGGGGCCACGCGGGAGAAAATTTTGGCGAATTCCTGGCGCCGAATGGCGCCTGGAACATCGAAGGCGAGCCGTATACGTCCGCGCCGGGCTCAAACTTTCAATGGTTCCGCTCGAGAATCGTTGGCGGCCGCACCAATCACTGGGGCCGCATCGCACTGCGTTTCGCGCCGATCGATTTCAAATCCGCCACGCGCGACGGCTTGGGCGACGATTGGCCCATCACCTACGACGACCTCGCGCCCTATTACGACAAAGTGGAATCCTACATCGGCGTCTTCGGTACTCGTGAAAACGTTTCGAGTGCTCCCGACGGAATGTTTCTCCCGCCGCCGAAACCGCGTTGCACCGATCTCATCGTCAAGAAGGCTTGCGACAAGATCGGAGTCATTTGCATTCCTTCGCGCCTCGCTATATTGACGCGCTCCGTGAATGGCCGGTTGCCCTGTCACTATTGCGGCCAATGCGGCCGCGGCTGCGTCACCGCTTCAAACTTCAGCTCCAGCCAGGTGATGATTCCCCCTGCAATGAAAACGGGCAAGCTCACCATGATCACTGGCGCAATGGCGCGCGAAGTCCTTCTCGGAAAAGATGGCAAAGCCGAGGGCGTCTCGTACATTGACAAAGCCACCCGGACCGAGAAGCGCGTAAATGCGCGCGCCGTGGTTCTTGCCGCAAGTGCATGCGAGTCCGCGCGCCTGCTTCTGAACTCCAAATCCTCGCAATTCCCCAACGGCCTCGCCAACTCTTCCGGCGCGGTCGGCAAATATCTCACGGATTCCGTCGGCAGCGACGGCTGGGGGATCATTCCGCAACTCGAAAAAATGCCTCCGCACAATCACGATGGCGTCGGCGGCATGCACATGTATATCCCCTGGTGGAAGTTCGACCGCAAGAATGATTTTCCGCGCGGCTATCACATTGAATTTGGCGGCGGCCGCAACTTGCCGGGTCTTGGCGAGTTCGACGACCTGCTGGAGGAAGAGGAAGGCTACGGCGCCACTCTGAAGAAGCGCGCACGCCAAGTCTACGGCACAGGTATTGGCATGGCCGGACGCGGCGAAATGATTCCCAATCCGGACACCTACTGCGAGATCGACCCCAACGTTGTGGACAAATGGGGCATTCCCGTGCTGCGCTTCCATTTCAAGTGGAGCGAATACGAATTGCGCCAGGCTAAGGACATGCAGGAAACTTTCCGCGCCATCATCGAAGCGGCCGGCGGCGAGTATAAAACGAAGACCCCCATCAGCGGTCATCGTCCCTTTGGGATTGCGGAAGGCGGAAAAATCATCCATGAGGTTGGCACCGCGCGCATGGGCGCCGACCCCAAGTCCGCCGTCCTGAATGGCTACTGCCAGGCCCACGATGTAAGAAATGTTTTCGTCATGGATGGCGCGCCGCTGGTCACCAACCCCGATAAAAATCCGACTCTGACGATCATGGCGCTGGCCTGGCGCGCTTCAGAATATTTGCTCGACGAAGCAAGGAAAGGCAACCTGTAGGCGCAAGCCCGAAGCGGCAACCACCTGGAGACGAACTATGAGCGAAAACTCCGTATCGCGGCGCGACATACTTAGAACGCTGGCCGTCGGCACCGTTAGCGGCTCCGTGCTGCAAGTGATCCCTGCTAAAGCCGCGGAATACGCTCACCAGGTGGTCCACAACGAAAAATCCGCCTCGCCTGCGGGAAAGTACATCCCGAAATATTTTTCTTCACACCAGTACGAGATGCTCATCACTCTCTGCGACACCATTATTCCCAAAGACGAAAAATCCGGTGGGGCCGTGGAAGCCGGCGCACCGGAATTCATCGACCTCCTCACCAGTGAAAATGAAGAGTATC
>Ga0210410_10003404_pt1 | contig 14087 bp, 12 predicted proteins | sample IncBWC4MmetaG_FD_161058 | JGI IMG/M metagenome (GOLD analysis project Ga0210410, IMG submission 161058) | Forest soil microbial communities from Barre Woods Harvard Forest LTER site, Petersham, Massachusetts, United States - Inc-BW-C-4-M | ecosystem: Environmental > Terrestrial > Soil >... | reverse complement strand
TCCGGGGTGGCCACACGGCCCGTACCAATGGCCCACACTGGCTCGTAGGCTAATAGAATACGGGAGAACTCTTCGGGGGTCAACGCGCCGGGACCGCCCTGGATCTGGCGTTTAAGAACTTCTTCGGTGAGGCCGGCGTCGCGGTCTTCACCCGATTCGCCGACGCAGACGATAGGCGTTAGGCCGCCCTGGAGAGCGGCGAGACTTTTCTTGGCGACGTTGTCGTCGGTCTCGTGAAAAATTTGGCGGCGCTCGGAATGGCCGACTAGCACGTAGCGGCAGCCTGCTTCGAGCAACATGTGCGCGGAGGTTTCGCCGGTGAAGGCGCCTTCCTTGCTCCAGGAAACGTTTTGGCCGGCGATGGCGATGTGCGTGCCTTTTGCGGCCTCGGCGGCGGTGGAGATGGCGGTGAACGGCGGAGCGATGATGATATCGCAGTGTGTTGAACTGGCGACCAGCGAATTGAATACGGAGAAAAACGCGCGCGTTTCGGCAAGGGTCTTGTACATCTTCCAGTTGCCTGCGATGACGCGGCGGCGCGTTGGGTGGCTCATTTATTTGTTCGTGAGGGCTTCCACGCCGGGGAGTTTGCGGCCGCCGAGAAATTCGAGGGACGCGCCGCCACCGGTGGAGATGTGCGAGATTCTACTCGCAACGCCGGATTGATGCACGGCGGCGACGGAGTCGCCGCCACCGACGATGGATATGGCTCCGGAGGCAGTGGCTGCGGCGACGGCTTTGGCGATTTCGAGCGTGCCTTTGGAAAAGGCGGGCATCTCGAAGACCCCCATGGGGCCGTTCCAGACGATGGTTTTCGCCGCAGAAATTTTTTGGCGATAGGTGTCGATAGTTTTGGGGCCGATGTCGAGGCCCATCCAGCCGTCAGGAGTGGCGGAAACGGAAAGCGTTTGCGTGGCGGTGTCGGGTTTGAATTCGGCGCCGACGATGTGATCAACGGGCAGGAGAAGCGCGAATTTCTTTTCTTGGGCTTGCGCGCGGAGGCGGCGGGCCAGGTCGAGTTTGTCGTCTTCGACTAACGATTTGCCGATGGGCTGGCCTTCGGCTTTTAGAAACGTGTAGGCCATGCCGCCGCCGATGAGCATGGCGTCGGCGATTTTCATCAAATTTTCGACGACTTCGATTTTGTCGCTGACTTTGGCGCCCCCGAGAATGGCCACGAAGGGGCGCCCGGGATTTGTGAGCGCTTTGCCGAGGTACGCTAGCTCTTTTTCCATCAGCAGGCCGGCGGCGGATTGCTTGACGAAACGCGTAATGCCGACGACGGAGGCGTGGGCGCGGTGCGCGGAGCCGAAGGCATCGCAGATGAAGAGGCCGTCGCAGAGTGCGGCGAGCTGTTTTGAAAAGTTCTCGTCGTTTTTTTCTTCTTCGGGGTGGAAGCGAACGTTTTCGAGGAGCAGAACTTCGCCGTCTTTCAGAGCTTTGCTCTTGGCTTCGGTGGCGACGCCGATGCAATCCTCGGCGAAAGCTACAGGTTGTCCTAGAAGTTCTTCGAGTTTTTTTGCGGCGGGCTTCAGCGAATATTTTGGATCGGGGCCGCCTTTGGGTCGGCCTAGATGCGAGGCCAGCACGAGGCGGCCACCTTTTTGAATGGCCAGGCGCAGCGTGGGAATTGTTTCGCGGATGCGCGTGTCATCGGTGACTACGCTGTCCTTGAGGGGGACGTTGAAATCGACGCGGAGGAAAACGCGTTTGCCGCGGAGATCTAGGCCGTTGATGGTGAGTTTATTCATCGCGTGTTCTGTGAGTCGTAACCCGGGACCCGTGATCCGCGCACAAACGGGCGGGGCGAGCCCCGCCCCTACGCTAGAATTTTGAGGCTAGCAACTTGATCAGATCGCGGCAACGGCAGGAGTAGGCCCACTCGTTGTCGTACCAAGCCAGAACTTTTACGCAGCGGTCGCCAACGACTTTGGTGTAACCGGCATCGACGATCGAGGAATTGGAGTTGCCTTTGAAATCGGCGGAGACGAGTTCCTCTTCGGTGTAGGCGAGAATGCCTTTCATGGGGCCGTGGGCCGCGGCCTTGAGCGCGGCGTTGACCGACGCCACTGTGGCGGGCTTGTCGAGAAACACGGTGAGATCTACGACGCTGACGTTCGGGGTGGGCACCCGCATGGCGTAGCCGTCCAGCTTGCCTGCAAGTTCGGGGATTACCAGGTGGAGCGCTTTCGCCGCGCCGGTGGAGCTGGGAATCATGTTGATGGCCGCCGCGCGCGCGCGGCGGAGATCCTTGTGCGGCAGATCGAGCAGCTTTTGATCGTTGGTGTAGGAGTGAATGGTGGTCATCGTGCCGCTGTGAATGCCGAAGGTGTCTTGCAAAACCTTGGCGACGGGGGCGAGGCAGTTGGTGGTGCAGGAGGCGTTGGAGATGACGTGATGCTTCGCGGGGTCGTAGGTCTTGTCGTTGACGCCGAGAACGAAGGTGGCGTCGGGTCCGTCGGCAGGCGCGGAGATGATGACTTTTTTCACCGGCGCGCGAAGATGTCTCTTCGCGTCGGCTCCTTTGGTGAAGAGGCCGGTGGATTCCACGACGATGTCCGCGCCGACGGAGGCCCAGTCAATTTCACCCGGATCTTTGGTCTTGAAAACTTTGAAGCTCTTCCCTTCCACGCTGATGGTGTCGTCCGTGTGCGTGACGTGCTGCGAAAGGTTGCCGAGGACGGAATCGTACTTCAGCAGGTGCGCGAGGGTGGCGGCATCCGTGATGTCGTTCACGGCCACGAATTGAATATCCTTGTCCTCGAGCGCGGTACGCATGATGTTGCGTCCGATGCGGCCGAAGCCGTTGATACCGACCTTGATGGGCATGCTTCCTCCGTTGGGGGTGTAATGGTTTGCCGCCGTCAGGAGCGTTACGGCCGCAGAGCAGAACCAGAAATGCTATGGGGTGTGTGGAGAAAAGTCAACGCGAGTCAAGATTTGGAGTTGGACTGCTTTGAAATGAATTCTGTTTGTGGCCGGTTCTTCCTGTAATAGTAGCCAAAAATGAGCAACACGAAAGCAACAAATGCAGCCAAAGCCGTCCGTTCATCACGGGGATGTCGCACCTGATAAGAGATGTATGGATGGTTTGTTTCAAGATCGCACCTCATGTTTGAATAGTCGAAACTCCCGTGGCTAGCAGATAGGCATCGGTCGACCATCAGCCATTCATGTGAATATCGATAGACGACAGAACCTAGAACAGCCGCAGCGACAATCGCTAAAAGCAAGAACCAAGATCTTCGCTTATCTTCCACGTTGCTAATCGCCTTCTACTCTAACCGTTTCACCAGTTCGTCGACACCTCAAATGGCCATCGCCGCGTCCCAGTTAGTGGGTAGTTGGCGAGTGCCCACTACTCAAGACTTGGAAGACGGACAGGTGCGGGGACTTGCGGCGCGGGAACTGATAGCCAGACGCTTTTCAGCGGCGAGAATTCGTCGCTCCTGCTCCTTTTCAGAGAACTGCGAAAGGTGGCGAACCGCAATTTTGGCGATTTCTTCGGCTACTTCCTCAATCGTCCGTTTTCTTTTCCGAGCCATATTTTTTCCAACTCCCGCCGCTAAGTTCTACGCCGCGTATATCACCCGCGGCGTTGGGGCAGGGGGAACAGCTATTGCGGGAATTGCTTGATGCTGGTGACGTGGTCGCCGACGAAGCGGATGAAGACGGTTTTCGAGGGGGGCTGGCCGTAGATCCAGTCTTCGATGTCGTTGCCGTCAGAGTCGCGCTCGCGCACTTTGTGTTCGGGCTTGCCGACGGCGGCGACAACTTCTTCGCGGTCCATTCCGACTACCGCTTTGCGCTCCTGAATGGCTTTTTTCATTTCTGGCGGAAGTGTGTCGAACCACTGCACTGCGGCGGAGCGTTCCTTGGCAAAACTGAAGAAGGGGGAAAGCAATTGTTTCAGGTCGTCGGCGGAGAGATCGGGCACGGCTTTGTTGAACTCGAGAAAAATGGTGCTGCCCATTCCGGGCTGCATGCCTGGAGGGCCTTGCTGTTGCTGTTCCGTGGTGCTCTGCACGGTGGGCATCGGGCCGCCCATATCGATATGGATGTGGTCGCGCCAGCTCTTTTTGCCGCGGCCGCCGCCGTTGACGTCCACTACGATCTGATGATCGCGGAAATCGAGCTTGGTGATTTGCACTTTGTCGCCAGTATTGACGGCAGCGCCGTGGGTCGCGACCGCGCGGTCCAGAGTCGTCTGGTCAATCGGTTTGCCGGCGAGCGCGAGGAAACCCTCCTTGCCCGCGGGTAGCGGCTTGATGGCCTTGGCAAATTCGCCGGAGACGTAGCGAATCAGGGCGAGCTTTGAAGTTTCCTTGAGCGGCGTATTCTTGGCAGCGGGATTCGAGGACTTGCCATCCGCCTGCGTCTGCGATTGCGCCTGCGCGTCGTTTGACTTGGATTGATAGTCCGGGAGGACCGGAATCGCTTCACCCGGCGAAAAATCCGGCGAGGGGTTCGCGGGCTGCCGAAGACTATTGACGCGGGGAACGTCCGCGTCAGCGAACAGCATGAGCACAAGCGCGAATGCCAGCCAATTCGACATGAATGCCCTGGGCTCCCTGGAGGCCCCACCACGCTATTGTATGATGCGCGGAGGCGGTTGAACAGATAGCCCGTGTTTCTGAGTGTCTCCGTTTGAGTTGCGGCTCTTGGCCCTCAGGCGCCGCGAATCGCTTGGCCAAACGCGATTAAGTTGCCGTCCGGAGCCAGCACCAGCAATTCTCGTTGACCGTACGGTTGGTTCACCGGCCCGTAGACGTCGCCCTTGGGCAGGGTGTCGAGCTTGGGCTTGAGCTCCGCGTACAGCTGATCGACGTCGCGAACATCGATGTAGTACGCGAAGCGCCGATTGCCAGGGGGAGCGCCATCTTCCCCGTGCTGTTGCAAAATGCGAAAGCCCGCGGTCTCGCGATGCAGATAAACATAATTGTCCATGCGCAATTGTGCTTCGAACCCCAAAATGTTGGTGAAGAAACCTATCGCTCCTTCAAGATCTTCGACATGCATGAAGGGCGTGATCTGGATGAAGTTCGACATGGCCGCTTCCCTCTCCGAGACGAAAGCCACAATCTACTCCCGGCCAGATGGAGGAGTCTAGTGTTTGCGAAAAGGAGTGGTGTCCTTGACTGACGGGCGGCTTACTTCAAGTCCAAGGCGGTGGGATGCTTGGGTTGATAGAGGCCGATCTCGCCTCCGCCGGGTAGCGGCACCTTCGTGACGGAACCCCATCGTTCCTGATGAACTTTGGTGCACTTGAGGCCCTTTCGCGCGAGAGAAGCGATTTCGGCTTTCAAGTCGTCGCACAGGAAATAGAGTTCGTGGGCACCGTTTTTCTCGGCTGGGTGGAATGCTGCTTCGGCGCGTGGCAACGCGAAGATTAGCCAGCCGTGACCGGCATCCACGGATTTGAATCCGAGGACGTCGCGGAAAAACGCGCGGTCCTCGTCGGCGTCCTGACTGTAGATAATGACGTGAGCGCCAGAAATCATTTTTGCCTCCCAAGAAACGGCAAGCGCTAGCGGGATACCACTTGAACGCCCTGGCGGTCAATCCTCATGGGCAGTAATTCACCGCCGGATTCGACGATGGCGTTTTCGACGCGCTCCCGCGCGTGGGGCTCGATCAAAAGAACGACGCATCCGCCGCCTCCTGCGCCGCAAACTTTTCCGGCGAGAGCGCCGCTGCGGCGGGCATTCTCGATGATGCGGTCGATGGTCCTGGTGGAGATCGTAGGCAAGTTTTTCTTGCGGAAGATCCACTCCTCGCGCATCAAGCGGCCGGCTTCCTGCCACTTCGCGGTTTCAAGAGCGACGCGCATATTCTGAGCGATGTCTGAAATGCGCTCGAGATTCTTAGGGATACCGCCCCGTCCGTCGATGTGCGCCTTGAAAACTTCCCAATTGTTGATGCCGGATTGACGCGGCTTGCCGGTGTAACAGACCACGATGCGGCGTTCGAGTTCGTCGAGGTTGACGCGCAATTCCACGCGATGTTCACCGCCGGGAGGGAGTTCGATGGCGGCAGCGCCTCCGAATGCGGGTGGGTAGTGGTCCTGCGTGCCAGTGGGGACGCGGATGACGATGGCTTCGGCGTCCCGGCTGATGTGGATCCAATCGACCTTGCTCTTCCCTGCTCCCGTGAAGCGGTCGAGCGCAGCGCAGATGGCCACAGCCATGGCGCTGGACCCGCCAATGCCCGCGCCTGCGGGCGCTTCGGAGTCGGTCGTCAACGTGAAGCCGCCTTGCGGCTTGAAGAATTTGACGATCTCCGCGAGCAGCGGCAGGCGGTAACGTTTGGCCTTCACCAAGGCCGCGAACGAAACAAAACTTTCTTGTCGCTCGGTGTCGCGCGAAACGAGTTTAATGCGCCGGTCGCCTGCCGAATGGGTTTGCAGCAGGCACGAAGCGTACCGCGAGATCGCCGCATTCACGGTGACCGCGCCGGGATGAAACAAATACAGCGGCCAGATATCGAGGGTGCCTCCCGCCAGGTCCACACGCGTCGGCGCTTTCGATTCAATGATCATAAAGATTCAGCAAATCAGCGGGCGTTGTTAGTTTCCGCTCGCACCAGCGGCGCGGTTGCGGGCAATCAGATGCGGGCCTGTGTCGGACTTGGCTTTGGCCAGTGCGGGATTGGGTTCGAAGCAGCGGCGGCAGCGGGCTTCGTACATATCCGTGGCACCGACGACGATGAGTTCTTCGCTCTCGACGAGGCGCTGGGTGTGAACGGCGGGATTCCCGCAGCGCACGCAGATGGCGAGGAGCTTGACGATCTCCTCGGCCACGGCCAGCAATCGCGGCATGGGCTCGAACGGGCGTCCGCGATAGTCGGTGTCCAGCCCGGCGACGATGACGCGCTTGCCGAGGTTGGCCAGCTTGGTGCAAACGTCCACGAGATCTTCGCCGAGGAATTGCGCTTCATCGATGCCGATCACTTCGGTGCGCGGCTGCACCTTGTCCATAATCTCCGCGGCTTTGCAGATATTGTCGGAGGCAATGCCCAAGCCGGAGTGCGAGATGATTTCGTTGACCGCGTAGCGCTCGTCGATCGCCGGTTTGAAAATCTGCACGCGCTGGCGCGCAAATTCCGCGCGCCGTAGCCGGCGGATCAGCTCTTCGCTCTTGCCGGAAAACATCGGCCCGACCACCACTTCGATCCAGCCCATGTTGCCTTTGACGATGTCCACGCTGGCTCCTTCCGTACCTTGTAGTTCATACGCCCGTAGGGGCACGATATATCGTGCCCCTACATCGGTGAACTTGCCGCGGCGGCGTTGCGATACATCCTCTCATTATAGAACGGTGCGAAGGCCGCAACGACAGCAATGCGAAAAGCTTCCTGACGCGTGATGAGGTTTGAAGAAAGAACGCCCCAGGCGCCTTGCGCGTCGCGAATACCGACCGCGCCCGCAAATTCGTCGATGGCGACGGAAAGCTCCACGCCGTTTTCGAGTACTTCATGCGCCAGCGCATCTGGCAATTCGACACCGCCCGAACGTCCGTAGTGGCCGCGCGTTCCGTCGGTTACATATGCCCAGCTTTCCAGGAACACGCGGCGAGGGCCGTTCTGCTTCAAGTCCCCGTGCCTTGGGAGTTCGTCCGGCGACACGCCTTCGTACACTACGTCGAGTCCGCCTTCAAGCCCGACAAAATACCGCCAGCTTTCGTTCTTCGCATGCGCCAGTTTTACCAGCGCTTCCGCGCGCTGCCGCGCGCCGCGCATAAGTTCTTCGCACGACGCGGGCGTGTGGCTCACACCGCTGTTGACTTCCGCACCGACGACTTCAAACGCCGAGCCGGGCGCGAGGACCGACGCAAACGCCGCGAGCGCTTCGGAAACAGCATGTAGTTTTGGCTTGCGCGTGCTTCCGACTGCGATGATCACTTTTTCCATGGAGGTACAAAATTGCTGCGCTGATTCTAACGGCAGAAGGCCCGAAAATTCACGGAGAATTCGCGGGGCTGAGGAAAACGTAAATCGGGAAACGGAGGAATGGAGCGGCCTATCGGAATCGAACCGACACCTGAACCTTGGCAAGTCTACGGGGAACGGCGTGTCAACGACTTACGAGGCACATTCGGGAGCATTCAGTAGTGTTTAGAGCGGTCAGGAACGCTTAGTGGTCCTACAGTTGGTCCCACGCGGAAGGTGGGTTGGCACCCTTTACTGTTGAACCGCGAACGGGTTCAGGATTTCCATTCAGGTCTTGTATCGTTGGTCCGCATGTGCGTGATTGTTTCCGAGGAGGGGACTGCGGAGCTTGGGTTGCCCGCCTTTCTTGGGCACAGACGGCCTTTGACACACTTCGAGACGGTCATTTGACCACCATCACTTCCCAGAACGGGACTTGAACGAAGCCGCCCGGCGGCTTCGTTCAAATGGGGTTCTTGGGAAACCAAGGCCGGGCTGCTCCTGCGTCTGTGGACTCTTTTCAACCCACAACCCAACCCACAACATGAGAGGTCTTGTACGACTTCCGCGTAGTTTGGCAGTCCTCGCGGTCTTGTAAGTTGTTGTAAAACCTAACCACGCTACTCTGTCACGGCAGAGGTCGCGAGTTCGAGTCTCGTCGTCCCCGCCATTCTTTTCAATCACTTGCGGAAAGTCTGGCTTCCCGGCGTAGCAACAAATAAGGAACAATAAGAATATTCACTTCCCTCCTCCCGCCACAGCAGTTTGAGTCTGCTCTGGCAAGATCATCCTTACAACTTTGCTTTGTGCTTCTCTTTTCGCCGGCGTCAACGCCTGGGTATACGTATCAAGCGTGATGCGACTGTTGGCATGACGTAAGGATTCTTGAACGACTTTAATGTCTTCACCGTTCGCCTTGAGATGCGTTGCGTAGCTGTGCCGGAACGTGTGCCAGCCTATCCGCTTGTTAATTCCGGCATTGCCTCGCTGCGGGCCGGATGTGCCGACGCAATAAGTTCTCTGGCCTGTAGGGCTGTTTGCCTTCCATGTCTGGACTTGCAAAAACCCAATCGGCTTCTCGATTGTTTATTTTTTGGCAAAGCGTACGAGCTGAAAGAGCCACTTCCCTGCACCAAAAAGTAGCACGATAGTTACGAGCGTTCCGGCGATCACCAAAATCCGGTAAGAGACGTTCTCCGTTAACTTCCGCTCCATCTTCTTCCCTGTCTCTCGAATCCACGCGGCTGCTCGTTGGAGCTTGTGAGTCCTACGGTAGTGTTCTTCGGCGATGGTGTGTAACGTGGATTGAAGGGCGTCCGTAAGCACGTAGACCTGCTGCTCCAATTCCGACACATTCCGAATCAATTGCTGCTCCATGTCAGTCGTCTCGCCTACAAAGCCGGAGCGGGAAGTTCGTCCCGCTTCCGTTTTTTGGTGTAGGTGCGCGGCTATTTCTTGCAACCCTTCCATGTTTCTCCTCGATTTATCTAACCAAAGCCGAAATTCAGGCCACAGGAAGAATGCCTGTCGCCAGAGTATAGAGGGTGCCGATTTTCGGGATGTTCGATGGCCGCCATGATATTGACATCGGCTGATAGTCACGATAAAGTGCCTCTTGCGTTAACCCTGACGTGATCTGTTTGCCCGACTTATCATGAATCGACCCACGGAAACCCCTTGCCGGTCATCTCTCCATATAAAAGAAACAATCCATTGGGTTGACTGCCAGCGCCAAAGAGTCGTCCTGGACATGGATCAGGGCAGGTACTTTGCCTTTGCAGGAACGGCAGGAGAAATGTGGGATCTACTCGCTGGCGGCTACAAGCCAACAGAAATTGCCGAGATTCTCGCCAAGAAATACGGAATAACAATTCACATGGCTACGTCCGATACCCTGGCATTCATGAAATCGCTGGCGACATCGAAGTTATTGGAGTCAACTCTACCTTCTAATCCCGCCGCTCTCGCCAAGGAAAATCTTGATGCGAAGGTGCGTCAAAACAGGGAGACCGTCGATGCCAGACTCTCCAATTCGACGATATCAAGTACTCTTTTGCGAATCGCGTGGTTTGTTCAGTCATATGGGATGCTTGCGGGAATTGACCTGGCACTGATGTTGTTTGGTTTCCACCGCGTGGTTAAGGTTTTGGCTAGATTTTATACGAGCACTGAAGCACTGAAAGCCGACCCTCAAGTAGTCGAACGCCTGGCGAGAGTTCCGCTCGCTGCCTTCACATGGTACCGCCCGAATGTCGCATGCTTGCATAGAGCTTTACTAACGTTTTGGTTTTTAAGGGCAAAAGCCGTCCAAGCTGAATTATGCCTCGGTGTCACAACTTTTCCTTTTTCTTCGCACAGTTGGGTCGAATATGAAGGGATAGTCCTGAATGATTTTTTGGCGACCAGAAATAAATTTGTCACAATCGCCCGGATTTCTTAGATGAGTACGATCGCGGGCATGTACCACTTCAATGATGATCCGGTCCATTTGGATCAAGTGCGACGGCTAAACCATGCCAGCCTCGAACGAGAACCTGAAACTCTGAACGCTTGGAGCAGGCAACGAATTGGTCTCGGGTATCGGGGCTTCCGTACGAACGACGAGCCGCCGGACGAGAGGCAGCCACTATCGAGCGCCGACCAGACGTGTTGGATTGTATTCGAAGGGAGAATTGATAACCGCGACGATCTCACTAGAAAGTTCGAGTTCGGCCCAAGAAGTGAGTCGCACTCGGATGCGAAACTTGTTCTGCGCGCTTACGAAACGTGGGGTACGCAGTGCGTTTCTCATCTACTCGGAGACTTCACGTTTGCAATTTGGGATGAGCCGGAACAAACACTCTGTATTGTTCGAGACGCGCTTGGAATCCACCCTTTGTTCTATTTTGTGGACCACAAGCGATTGGTTTTTGCGACCTCCATCACGCAATTATTGCGGGGCGCCCAACTTTCAAAGAGCATAGATGATGAGTATATTGCTAATTTTATGGTCAGAGGCGATTGCCCGACGGAGTTGACGCCTTTCCGTACTGTCAAAAGGCTTCCAGCTGGTCACTCAATTGTTGTACGCAATAACCGTTTTTCTAAACAAAAGTATTGGGATGCCGACCCAAGTAAGACTATCCGCTATCAGTCAGATCAAGAATATGAGGAACACTTCAAGCACGCTTTCAGAAAATCCGTGGCCGCTCGACTTCGAACGGACGGTCCAGTGGCGGCAGAACTTTCTGGGGGACTGGATTCTTCTTCGATTGTCTGCATGGTCCAGGAAATTTATCAAGCAGGGGAAGTGCCTCACAGGGGGTTCCTGACCGCCACGATCACATACGATGAGGCTGTGCAGTGCGATGAGCGCCGGTGGAGTCAGAGTGTAATCCAAAAATACGGCTTACATGGCGAACAAGTTAGAAGCGACGAGCATTGGCCCTTCAAGGATTGCACCGAGAACCTTCCAGAGTGGGATGAACCAACTCCAAAAATCGTTCTATTTGACTCGTTGCATGAAATAGGGAGGCGTTTACGGGGAAACGGCGTAGGGGTTCTTCTGAGTGGTATAGGCGGGGACCAGGTCTTTCGTGGCAGCTGTTTCCCGCGCTATTTGGCCGATTTGTTAGCGGGGTTTAAATGGCGGCGCTTGCTAAGCGAGCTTGCGATTTGGCAACGAGGCCTGGGGTGGCCCGTTTCTAAGGTCTTTCTCGAAGCCTGTGTAAAACCACTCATTCGACCAAATTCTCTAGCCGGGGCCTCTCTAGAGCCTGCAGCAGAAATTCCGGAATGGGTAAGTCACAACTTCTCCGACAGAATGGAATTAGCGGATCGTACGTGGTCGCGAGGGTTTGCTCCTAGGCGCTACAAGAGCCCTGCCTTTCAAGAGCAGTATTTGGACATCGTTAGGAGCTCTGCGATCTTACATCAGGGCTATATGTTGAACGCGAATGTCGAAATTCGGTTTCCATTCTTGGACCGTGAACTAGTTGAATTCGCACTAAGCATTCCTGTAGACCAAATGATTCGCCCGGATGGGCAGTCGAGATCAATTATGCGTCGGGCCATGCGCGGAATACTGCCAGAGGTCGTACGAAAGCGTACGGATTACGAAGCAACTTTCTTCGACCACTCCTTATACCTTGGGATCGAGAAGGAGTGGATTGGGCTGTCTTCTTTGCTCCAGTCGTCAAGGCTGGCCGCCGCCGGTTATGTAGACCTGCCAGAACTAAAGCGCGAGTTGGAGTTGGCCAGGGTTGGTTCCTCAAGGAACATGTATATGCTGTGGGCAACGCTGGCCTTAGAATTGTGGCTTCGGAGCAACGAGTTTCGGGGACCGGAGAAAGAAGTTCGCAATTTAACAAAAAATGCAACCTCAATGCACTCTAAGAGTTGGGAACGGGAGCGGATTGAGGGTTGAGAAAGGAGGTAAATGGACATGAAGGAATCGACGGAACAGAAGCACGGCAGCAAATATGTGCCACCTTTAGTGGTGTCCTTAGGAGAAGTGTCAAAGCTGACGTTCGGCGGCGGATCAAAGCCTCCGAATGACAACTTCAATCCGAAGGTGATCACTACTATTGTACCGCCTTCACAACCACCGCCGCAGAATTGACGGCGACGGGATACACCTATAGCTCTACAACTACAGATAATCTTTGTAAGACCTCTTTCTCTGTTCCCGAAACAGATATCGTTTGAGGGTGAGCCCCCATTCACTGTGTGCACTCAGCCTGGCGCCAGTACTGTGACCGAGACGGTCTCCACTTCAAACACTTTGCACATCGATAGGCGAGCACCTGAACGCAGATTGTTAGTGAGATAGATTCATGCAGAGATCCGCCCGGCAGTCGACTTGGAGCTAGTCGGAATGGGAATCCTTTGGCAGGACCTCAAATACGGTATCCGGGGGTTATTGAGGAACCGTGGCTTGGCTCTTGTGGCTGTATTGAGCCTAACTTTCGGAATTGGTGCCAACACCGCCATCTTTAGCCTGATCGACTGTCTGTTTCTTCGAAAACTTCCCGTTCGGCAGCCGGAACGCCTTGTCGAGTTGTCGACGGTCGGTCGCGACGGCCAAAAGAGTGAATTGTCATTTCCCATCTTCCAGGAAACGGAGAGCCATCAGCGGGTGTTCTCGGGACTATTTGCTTGGTTTGGGAATGTTGTTCTGAACGTAGAAGCGAACGGAACGCGTTCATTGGGCAACGTCCTAATGGTCACCGGGAATTTCTATTCCGAGCTGGGAGTTTCTCCCATTCTCGGACGGTACCTGGCACCTGAGGATGTAGACCTTAGGGGCACATTTGCCCCGGTTGCCGTGATCTCTTATGGTTTTTGGCAACGTCGCTTCGGTTCAGACCAGACGGTCATTGGCAAGCAAGTTCTCGTGGAGTCTCAACCGTTCACGATAGTCGGTGTTGCTCGGAAGTGGTTTACCGGAATGGGCACCGGATCGGAACCAGACGTTACGATTCCTTTGACTGCCGTGCCGACCGTCACTCACGGAAACATAAATCTCGGCGTTCGAAATTCGTTTTGGCTCAGTGCGACCGGACGGCTGAAAGATGATGTCACGATCGAACAAGCGCGCGCCCAGATGGGCTCCGTTTGGCCAGATGTTCTTTCCGCAGCGGCACCGCCGAATATTACGGGCGAGCAGAAGAGGCAATTCTTGTCCTATCGTATCGACTTAGATTTCGCCGCATCGGGCGTTGAGATGTATCTTCGACCTCACTTTTCAAGGGCTTTGCTCGTGCTGGCGTGCAGTGCTGGGATAATTTTGCTCGTCGCCTGCGTAAACCTGGCCAACCTGCTGCTGGCGCGAGCCTCTGCTCGTGGCCGCGAGTTGAGTGTGCGAATTGCGCTTGGAGCAAGTCGGTGGCGGCTCGTACGACAATTTCTGACGGAGAGCCTCCTGTTGGCTGCCGCTGGGGCGTTATTCGGCCTGGTGTTTGCCTTCTGGGGCAGCCGTGCGCTCGCGAGCTTTATAACCCAGCTCTCGATTACACCCTTGACGCTAGATTTGAATCTTGATCTGCGCGTACTCATGCTCACTGTTGCGATGGCGACCGGGGTAGGAATTCTGTTTGGGCTTGCGCCTGCCCGCTTGGCCATGCGCTACGACGTGGCCGGCGGACTCCAACATGGTGCGCGAACTCTCGGGGGCAGGAATG
>Ga0210410_10003403_pt1 | contig 14087 bp, 10 predicted proteins | sample IncBWC4MmetaG_FD_161058 | JGI IMG/M metagenome (GOLD analysis project Ga0210410, IMG submission 161058) | Forest soil microbial communities from Barre Woods Harvard Forest LTER site, Petersham, Massachusetts, United States - Inc-BW-C-4-M | ecosystem: Environmental > Terrestrial > Soil >... | reverse complement strand
GCGACTAACGTGGTCGAACCCGCGTTGACCGTGATCACTCCTATCGATTTCGATCACGAGATTTACCTGGGTCACACCATCGAGGCGATTGCGGCGGAAAAGGCCGGCATCCTCAAGCCTGACGTTCCCGCAGTCTCCGCGCGCCAGCGTCCCGAAGCTGCCGCGGTCCTCGATCGCCGCGCCGCGGAGTTAGGAATTCACGTCCGGCGCGCCGAAGACTTCCCCGTGCGCGATCTTGAAATCGACGCTCGCGGGTCGCGCTTTTCCGGCATCTATTGCCCGCTTCCCGGCGAGCATCAAGTCGACAACGCGGTCACCGCGGCCCTGGCGCTTGCGGAACTGGGTGTGTCAGCGCAAGGAATCGCCGACGCGCGCTGGCCCGGGCGATTGGAGCACATCGCGCCGAATCCGGATATCATCCTTGACGGCGCGCACAATCCGGCGGGTGCGCGAGCCCTGGCGCATTACCTTGAGCGATTCTATCCAGACCGTAAACTGTGGCTGATTTATGGCGCGATGCGTGACAAGGCGGTCGAGGAAATTGGCGGTATTCTATTTCCGCTGGCCGACGAGTTAATTTTCACCGCGCCCAGCTACTCCCGCGCGCTGCGGCCCGAAGCGCTGGTGGAAATCGCCGGCCGCGGCGAAACGGCCGACTCCGTCGAGCGCGCGTTGGAGATGGCGAAAGCCGGCGCGGGGTTCGATGACGTCATCGTCGTCACAGGCTCGCTGTTCCTGGTTGGCGAAGCACGCAAATAGCGAGCGCTACGTCGAGCAGCACCACGTCTGCGATCGAGAGCATCATCATGGTCGGATTCGCCAGGCATAGCGTGTCCAAAATATCACGCCGTTGCGCGCCGCCATGCACGTACCAGGACCACAGAGCGCCGATCTTGACGCGGGGCTGCTCAAATCCGGCATACATCGGCAACAGTTTGAGGAGATACGTCGCGGCAAGAAGATATCCCCAGGCCATAACGAGCGCGCCGGTCAGCCAGCTTCCCGCCCGCCCCGCCATGGTTGCCCCGCGGAACGCGAGTAGCATTACAGGGACAAGCAACACCGGCATGTACCAGGGCACTGCGGCCCAGACGTCGCCATTCGATGCCGCATAGAACGCGACGGTCACGTACGCCAGCGCCGCACAGAAGAAGAGAATGGATGCGGCCGTCAGGCTTGCCGCCGCTCCGAATCTCTTGCGTGCAAAATTCGCGGCGATGCACACGGCGAGCAGAGTCAGCATCAAATTCAGAGTCGTGGACGAAAATGTCGTGAAGGAGTTGTTGCCGGTCCAAAGGCTGGAGTGCGCCATATAGGCGATGCTCTGCGCCCACGGCACCGCGATCGCGGCGTCGAGCAGTTGCTTGGCACCCATGCCCGCCGATTCCGCTTTCGCGCTGAAACTTCCATACAGAATCAGATTGCGGATGTACCACGGCCCGGCGAAGATTACGACCGGCGCTAAAAACCAAGCGATGCCTACGACGTTAACCCGCTGCCTCCAACATGCGTAAGCGACTACCATGGCCGCGAACGCCGGCAAGACCAGAAAGTAGGCTTTCGCCAGCAGCGCGGCTGCGAGCATCAATCCGAAGACGGCCCAGGCTCGCGGAGTCATTCGCTCCCAAGCGCGAATCGCGGCCCAGATGAAATAAGCGAACAACGGCACGGCCAGCCAGTCGTTACACACGTGGCAGATCGTCCCATACAGCATCTGAGAGGAAAACACGCAGAACAGTACGAAATTTGCGACCGCGTCGGAAAGCGCGTGCTGGCGCGCGAGCAGCAGGGTCGCATGGGCCAACAGCGCGATCGCAGGGATGGAGCAAAGCAGACGCAGCCAGAGCACGCGCACGATGATCGGCTGTGACGCAAGCACCCGGTCCCAAGCGGCCATCCACAGATAGGAGAGCGGCGATTGATTCACCTCATAATTTCCCTTATCCTGCTGCGGCTCGAATTTCTCCGAGGCAGGAAGCGAATCGAGCCGCGCTCGCCGCGCCTCGCGCTCGACGCGAGGTAACTTGAAGTACTGATCGAAACTCGTCGGAGCCTTGGTGAAAGGCTGAAGATAGTGGCTTACCGGCGCTAGTTCGAAGGCATGCCAGATCTCCCGCGAAAGTTTGGCCTCGCCCATCACGGGGAAACGCGCGTGCGTCGAAACGAACTGTACGTAGCCGTAGTGGTAGGCTTCGTCGAACCCCTCCCAAAGCGGCAGCAACATACTGTACGCCGCAGCGTTGAGGATTCCGTAGAATATGACCGCCCGCCTCACCAAGATCACAGCGTAGCAGTCATCGTTGCGTCAAGAGCCAGTCGAACCAATGTTGGAATGCGACTGCGTGTCTGCGTCCGCCTTCTCCCCAGCATCCGGGGGTCGCGTTGGGAGCACCAACGCCCGTCGCTTCGGTGAAAAGGTAGTTCCATTCATCACACGTATGAACCGCGTTCCCGCGTTGAGTGGCGCTGTCCAGGACTTTGCGCTGGACCTCCTGGGCGGATCGCAGAACTCCGATTCCCGGCGCACCGATTGCAACGAACGTCATCGGCCGCGTCGGCGCGTCGCGATAGGTTTGCAACCGCGGGTTGGGTTGATCCGGCTCGACCAGCCAAACGGTTCGATCGCCGAAATGACGCATAAGTTTCGCGTTGCTTTCCGGATCTAATTCGCGGGCCCACACTACCGGCGAAGCATCGATATCCGCGTCGTTGTAGACCCACTCGTTTCCAACATCGTGTGAAGGGCTGTATCGAACGAACAGCAGGTGCCGCCCGCCGGCGCTGTTCACTGTTCGCAGAATGCCAGCGCGAGCGACGCCACCGGGCGCGGGCCATCGCCAGCTCCCCTGCGCCATCTCGTCAGTTGTCTTGGACAGGACCTGGATCAGCAGCATCGCCGCGCACGCGACCGGAAGGCACCACACCAAGTATCGACCCCATGGCCGCAGATACAATGCTCGCATTCCCTGAATCACCAGCAGGATTACCAGGCCCGTCGCTGGCGCCGCATAATGCGCCATATGCCACACTTGGCCGGCCAGCGCGAGCGGGAATATCGCGGCAATCACGAGCAACTGCCGCGTTTTGCGGTTCCCTATGAGGAAAGCTACGGCAAGCAGCGGTATGAGAAACAGAGGTCCCAAATAGAATTGCCAGTATGTAGCCGCTCTTCGCCGGAGTCCGTCCAACGGCGCGGTGCGGGCCCCGGTGTAACTCGCCATTTCCCAATAGACGTAGAAGTTTTGAAGTTCGCGGTTGTTATACGCGGGTTGCGGCCCGGGCTTCTGCCAGACGAAATGCGGCGCCATGGTCATCGACTCGCGATACAGAACATAGGGCGCGACCCATGGTTTTCCGGTCACGCGCGCGAAACAGTAGCCGACGCCGACACCGGTCACTCCAAGGATCATGGCGAGGGGTGCGACGATGTGCCGCAAGACCACCGCGCGTGGCGGACCGGATTTGCCCAGCGTCCTGGCAAACAGCACTCCTCCCACGGCAGCCCCGAATACCGCGCCCTCCACCGGACGCGTATTCGCCAAAATCGCGAGACCCAACCCCAGCGGCAGGGAGCGCCGCCAGTGAGGTGAACGCATGATACGCGGCAGCGCTCCTAAGACTAGCGCGCCGCCTGCCGCTGCCAGGCAGCCACCCCAATACGAGTTCATCCAATAGCTGGAAACTCCAAAGCGCAAGACTGCCAGGGCCGCGCCCAGCAACGCCCAGCGCGGCGGCAGCCAGCCCTGCAGCATCCAACAGATCGCGCCGCACATGAATCCCGCGCTCAACCAGACGCCGAACCATGGATGCCCGAAAAGTACCTTCCCCACCGCCAGAACCGCGCCCTGCGCCATGGGAAACGCGCTCGCGTAGGCGGGCCGTATCAGAAGGTGCGGACTTTCAAAATGCACCCAGAACGGATGCTGTGGATTCGCGACCCGCCCGTGCGCGAACGTGTCCGCTGACAGAAGAAAGGTGAACTCATCGTGTACGCGCGGCTCTGGAATCGGAAAAAATGGAATCAGGAAAGAGCGCAGCACCAACGGCGTCGCAGCCGAAACCAGAATCGCGACGGTGCGCCGCCGTGCCAGCCTCGCCAGCGGCGCTTCCCACCACCCCAGCCATCGCCATCCGAAATGCGCTGCTGCGGGACTCAATACCAGAATCGCGATCGCCAGCCAGATCTCCGGGCTCGTATCGCCCGCGCTTGGCACTGTCGGTGACATATGATGGTTATCTCACAGGATTGCCCAAATGAAGATTCTGACGCTGGGAGCCGCCGGATTCATTGGCTCCCATCTTACCCACCGGCTGCTCAAAGAGGGCCATGTCGTGACCGCCGTCGACTTGGAGAGCGACAAAGTCGACGATTGTCTGGATCATCCCAATCTTACGTTTCTCCAGCAAGACATCCGCAGTCCCGAGTGGGATCTGGACAGTCTGGTGCGAGCGAGCGACCTTGTGATTGACCTGATTGCATACGCGAATCCCGGTCTTTATATTCGCATCCCGCTGGAGGTTTTTCGCCTCAATTTCACCGAGAATCTGAAAATCGCCGAGACGTGCGTACGGTATAAGAAACGGCTGATTCAGTTTTCGACCTGCGAAGTCTACGGACGCACGGCCGCGAGTCTAAAACATGCCAATCTTGCCGACCCGGACGATCCGATCCACGCGACGTTCAGCGAGGATGAAAGCGAATACATCCTGGGACCGGTGGTGAAGCATCGCTGGATCTATTCCTGTGCAAAGCAACTGCTGGAGCGCGTCCTGCATGCCTACGGAATCGAGCAGGGGTTCAACTACACTATCATCCGTCCGTTCAACTTCATCGGGCCGAAAATCGATTTTTTGCCCCAGGAGAAGGAAGGCATCCCGCGCGTGTTTTCGTTCTTCATGGATGCATTGCTGACGGGCGGCACCATGAAACTGGTTAACGGCGGCACTGCCCGCCGGTGTTATACCTACATCGACGATGCGATTGAGTGTTCCTACCGCATCGTTGAGAATCCAGGTGGCGTTTGCGATCGCCAGATCCTTAACATCGGTTCGCCGCACAACGAGATCTCCATCCGCCAGATGGCCGAAACGATGCGCGAAATCTATGCCGAGAAGTTCCGCGAAGGCTCGACGCCGTTGGCTGAAATCGAGAGCGTCTCCGGCGAGGAGTTCTACGGAGAAGGCTACGACGATTCCGATCGCCGCATCCCGGACATCACCAAAGTCCGCACGCTGCTCGGATGGGAGCCGAAGTGGAGTGTTCGCGACACGCTCGAGACCACCATGCAGTACTACGCGGCTGGCTACCGCAAGGCCGCCGCGCTTTGCAATGGTTGAGAGCGTTTTCGTCCTGATGCCGGCCTACAATGCCGGCCGCACAATCGAAAGAGTCTTCGCAAGGATTTCGCCCGGGGCAAGAGCGCGGATCCGTCGCTACGCCGTGGTCAACGATGGCAGCAAGGACGATACCTCCGAAGCCGTTGCGCGATTGCAACAGGAATTCCCGGCGCTCGTTCCTCTGACCCACGAGGTCAATCTCGGCTATGGCGAGGCGATCAAGACCCTGCTGCGCTTCGCATTAAACGAAGGCGCGGACGCTGGCATCGTCTTGCATGCTGACGGCCAGTATTCTCCCGAAAAAATCCTTGAGCTTCTTGATCCCATCGACCACGGGACGGCTGACGTCGTCTTAGGGTCGCGCATGTTGAGTGGTGGCGCGCTACGCGGGGGAATGCCGTTGTACAAGTTCGTCGCAAACAAAACGCTGACGGCGATCGAAAACTGGGCATTCGGAATGAAGCTTGCCGAATACCACAGCGGCTACATGCTGTACTCGCGCAAGGCCATAAACACCATTCCGTTCGAGAAATTGTCGAATTCTTTCGACTTCGACTTGGAGATGATCGTGCTCGCGCACGTGAAGGGATTGCGGATCGCCGAAATCGCGATCCCGACCATCTACGCGGGCGAGAAATCGCATCTCAATCCGATTCGCTACGGATTCGACGTGCTTTCCGTCGTGCGAGATTACCGGCGCGGCAAGTATCAATCGATGTAGTTGTAGGCTGGCAGCGTCAGGAATTCCTCGAAATCCTCGCTGGTCATCATTTGCTTGTATAGTTCGGCAGCTTTGCCGGGGTGCTCATCTACAATTTTGCGAACCAGGTCCGCCGAGAATTTGCCGTGCTTCACCCATTGCCACACCTGCGCCCGGCAGATTTCCGCGGTAGCGGCGTCTTCCATCAAGTTGTAGATCGGCACACAGCCGACGCCTTTCAGCCACGCCTCCAAATACTGCAAGCCGACGTCAATATTCCAGCGCAGTCCGGCCTCGGTGATCTCGCCGGTGGGGACCTCCAGCAATTCTTTTTGCGTGATGCGAACCTCTTCACGTTTGCGCGAAATCTGGTTCGGACCCATCATGTGCGAATCGAAGACCTCTTTCGCCACCGGCACCAATCCAGGATGAGCGACCCAGGTACCGTCGTGTCCGGCGCGTACTTCACGCAACTTATCCTGCCGCACTTTTTCGAGCGCCTGTTCGTTCGCGACTGGATCGTTCTTGATGGGAACCTGCGCCGCCATGCCGCCCATGGCGTGAATCCCGCGGCGATGGCAGGTCTTGATCAATAGATCGACATACGCTTTTAGAAACGCACGATCCATAGTCACTTGCGAGCGATCCGGCAAGACGAATTGCGGATAACTCCGGAATTTCTTAATGAAGCTAAAAATATAATCCCAGCGCCCACAATTTAAGCCAGCCGAATGCTCGCGTAGTTCGTACAGGATTTCGTCCATTTCGAACGCGGCCAGAATGGTTTCGATCAGCACCGTCGCGCGTATCGTCCCACGTGGGACGCCCAGGGAATCCTGGGCGAAGTTGAACACATCGTTCCACAGCCGCGCCTCTAAATGACTCTCTAACTTAGGCAGATAGAAGTATGGACGGCGATGATTATGGAAGAAATATAATCCGAAATCGAACAGCGACCCAGAAATTGGCTTGCCGTTATGTAATACGTGCTTTTCCACCAGATGCCATCCCCGTGGACGAACCAGCAGCACCGCGATCTTATTATTCAGCTGGTAACGCTTGCCTTCCGGGCTGGTGTATTCGATGGTTCCATGGACGGCGTCGCGGACGTTGATCTGGCCGTCGATGTTGTTGTGCCATGTCGGAGAATTGGCGTCCTCGAAATCGGCCATGAAGACGTTCGCGCCGGAATTGAGAGCGTTGATTACCATTTTGCGATCTACGGGACCAGTGATCTCAACGCGACGGTCTTTCAGGTCTTCAGGAATCGGCGCGACGGTCCATTCTTTTTCGCGAATGGAGGCCGTCTCCGGCAGGAAGTCAGGGAATTTGCCGGCGTCAATTTCGCGTTGCCGCACGCGGCGGCGTTCCAGCAGTTCCTGGCGTCGCGGCTCGAATTCGGCGCTCAGCTTCGAAAGGAAATCCAGCGCGTCTTTGGAGAGAATTTCAGATTGCGCGCCCGTGACAGGCGCAGTGATCTCAAGTGTGGACATATTGATTCGCTGATTTGCGCGGGAGCGGCATTCTGCGCAACCCGAGCGCCATGAAAGAAGAACACAACGCGAGCACCGCGCAGGCATAGAATCCGTAATCCCACGAGTGGGTGCGTTCGAACAGCTTCGCCGCCAGGCCGCCACCCATGATCGACGCCACGCCTTTAGCGGCGTAAATGAAACTGTAGTTGGAGCTCGCGTTCTTCGCACCGAAGAAATCCGCGCATGCCGATGGGAACAGCGAGTACACTTCGCCCCAGGTGAAGAAGACCAGCGCGATGGTCACGATGAACAGCGTCGGCGAAGTCTTACCGATAGTGACGACGCTCAGCAGGATCAGTGACTGGAGCAGAAACGCCACCACCATGGTCTGTTCGCGTCCAATCAGGTCGGAGACCCAGCCCCAGAAAATGCGTCCGCCTCCGTTGGCCAGCGGATTGATGGTCAATGAAAGCGTCAGAACTGCGGTGCCGAATTTTAGGGTGTCGGACATCGGTCCAACCTGCGCCGTTACCATCAACCCGCCGATTCCCATCATCAGGGCCATCGCAAACATCATGTAGAAATGCGGTGTGCGCAACATCTCGATCGAGTTGAAGTCTTCGCCATGGGTTCGGACTTTCACCCGGCTTGTTGTGCCGATTTGTACCTTCAGCGGATTCTGCAAGAACTGCGCCGCAATGACGATGATCAATCCCTGAGCGATTCCCGTGTAGAGGAACGCGGCTCGATAATCCTGCGTGTGCAGGAGGTACGCGATCGGCCTGACGAAAAGCGCGGCGCCGGAGCCGAAGCCCGCGGCGATCAGTCCAGCAGCAAGACCGCGCTTGTCGGGAAACCATTTCAGGCCGATTCCCGTCGAGCCGCAATACACCAAGGCCGCGCCGAAACCAGCAGTCGAGTAGAGGATATAGAGTTCCGTCAGAGTGGTCGCGTGTCCTAAGCCCGCCCAGCCCGCGCCGCATAGAATCCCGGCGATCGACAGGAAAGCGCGCGGGCCAAGACGGTCGATGAGCCATCCGGAGCACGGCATTACCCAGGTTTCGAAGGCAATGAACAAAGTGAAGCCCCACTGGACGTCGCTCAACTTCCAATGAGTGGCCGCGATGATCGGTTTGACGAACAGCGTCCAGGCATATTGGAGATTCGCGATCATCATCATCGCGACGACGGCGGCCGCGAGCCGGGTCCATCGATTCAGATGCACTTAGGAAAGACTCCTCTGCTGATTTGATCCAGAAGGCGCGCGGATGCGTACACGGTTCTGGTGAGCGGCATGGGTTCGGTAGGAATAATGGCGGTCTGATTCGCAGGCGCGACGTTCAACACGTCGGCCAGAGTCGTTGGATTGGGCATGAAATAGGTCTTTTTCGCGATGGTATCAGAGTCCGGCAGGAGGTGTCGCGGAGAGTTGGAATCATCACCGGACAATCCGGAGGGTGCCTGAAACTCAACCTTCGGGTTATGAGCGGTTTGAAAAAAATCGCGTCTCACGAAACAAACAACCGCAGCACGCTAGACCCCGCCACGCCGGTCAACGCGGGAACAAATGCAGGCCCAGCGCCGTTACGACGCAATTCCCCATGAATCGCATGAGCGCCCAGGAAAAGAAAGCTTCCGCCAGCCATCGCCAGGACGGCGTGCAATCCCTGCACGCCCAAGCGCGGCGCAAGAACCGATTCGAATCCGCCGCCGAGCAGGGTGGATCCTTCGGCGACGGCACACCATGCGAGCGCGGCAATACGGCTGGAAAGAGAGGCACGCGCCATCACGCCTAGCGCAATCCCTTCTGGAATCTTATGAATCCCGATCCCCAAGGAAAGCGCCCCTGACGAAGCCGCTCCCCAGCCATCCAACATGCTGTGCAAGGACGCGGCGATCAATAACGGCGCCGCGAAACCGTGAAGGCGCGTTTCACAATGATCGTGTTCGTGCTGCGGCGAGCAAGCCGGACACACGGGGTAAACGTAACGATCGATGGCAAAAAGAACCGCGAAGCCAGCCGATCCCCAGGCAATCGCGCCAGTCCAGTGCAGGACTTGAGCGATCTCGGGGAGCACCCAAAACAAAGCCACACCGACCAGCACTCCTCCCCCAAAAGGCACCATTCGGCGGGACATGGAATGGATGGAAGATAGCCACACACCAGCGGCCGAGCTTAAGATCGCGATAGCTGTGACTAACAGGAGGGAAGAATTCACTACCTAACTGAGTATACAATGTGCGATCATACGGGGTTTATGGAAAACCAGGAAACTACGCGACGATCCTTCTATTCGGCGGTCATCGCCGGGCTCGGGACAGTGATTGGGGCCGCGCTGGCAGTGCCTGCCGCCGCGTACCTGCTGTTCAAGCCGAAATCGGACCGCAAAGCCCAGTGGGTGGACGCGGCCGAGCTCAATTCGCTCCAGGTGGGCAAGCCGGAAGAAGTGGTATTCCGGCGGTCGCGCGTGGACGGCTGGCGCGTGGTGAACGAAAAAGCGACCGCTTGGGTGGTCCGGACCGACCAGCAGAATGTGGTTGCATATTCACCAAGTTGCACGCATCTCGGTTGCGCCTATCACTGGGACGACGCCGCGAAAAACTTTATTTGCCCGTGCCACACGTCGGCGTTTTCCATTGACGGCAAAGTGCTGACGGGGCCAGCGCCGCGTCCGCTGGACCGGTTCGTCACGCGAGTCGATAACGGGAAGCTCCTGATCTCGCCGACCATTCAGAAAGCGTAAATCCCATGCCGAACGTGTTGAAAACGATTCTTGACTGGCTCGAAGAACGGACCGGAATCGCCAGCGCGATCCACCATTTCCTATACGAGGACATTCCGGATTCCGCTGGCTGGCACCAGGTTCTGGGCAGCGTCGCGATGTTCGCGTTCCTCACGCAGGCCGTCACGGGCGTGCTCCTGGCGTTCAACTACGCGCCCACGCCGGGCGACGCCTACGACAGCCTGCGCTACATCGTGACGGAACTGACTGGAGGCCGGCTGATCCGCGGCCTGCATCATTGGGGCGCGAGCCTGATGATCATCGTGGTGGTGCTCCACATGAGCCAGGTGTTCCTGTGGGGCGCATACAAGAAGCCGCGCGAGGCGACCTGGATCGTGGGATGCGTGCTGCTGCTGGTCACGCTGGCTTACGGGCTCACCGGATATCTACTGCCCTGGGATAACCGTGCGTATTGGGGCACGGTGGTGACCACGCAGATCGCAGCGCAGGCGCCGGGGGCGGGTCCGTACATTTTGCGATTGCTGGGCAGCGAAGGCGGCGCCATCGGCGTCGTGACCTTCGCGCGATTTTACGCCGTGCACGTGCTGCTACTGCCTCCGTTGACGATGCTCCTGATCTCCGTCCACCTGATCCTGGTGCGAAGGCACGGCGTCACGCCGACCTTGGATGATCAGGATAGGCCGAAGAAGAAGTTTTACCCCGAGCAGGTTTTCAAGGACACTGTCGCGACGTTTCTGTGGTTCGCGGTTTTGGTGGGGATGGCCATCCTGGTGAAGGTGCCGCTAGGCCGCACCGCCGATCCCACCGACATCAGTTTCATTCCGCGCCCTGAGTGGTACTTTCTGTTTCTGTTCCAGATGCTGAAACTGTTCGAGGGGCCGCTCGAAATCGTGGGGAGCCTGGTTCTGCCGACGCTCGCGATTCTCACGCTGTTCCTGGTTCCGTTTATCGATCGCTCCAAACTGATCAGCATCCGGCGAAGGACTGGTGCGATCGCGATCGTGACTCTAGCCGCGCTAGGCTGGGCCGGATTGACGGCCCGCGCGGTGGCGACCACTCCACCATCCACCGAATCACCCGACGCCGGACTCGCATCGGTAGAGGCGTGGCGGATGATTCCGGCCGAGAATCTCGCGGCGATCGGGTATTTCGGCAAAGACAATTGCGGAAGCTGCCACGCGCTCGGCAAGTCGGGCGCCGGTCCCGACCTTTCGGTTTCTCCATCCCCAAAGCCGGCGGATTGGCTGATGACGCATTTCCGACAGCCGGCTCCAAATTCTCCAGCAACGCAGTTGACTGGGCTGCAACTGAAGGGGCTCGCCACGTTCGTCGCCAAACGCGGGGATAAAGACGTCGAAGCTTGGACCAGCGCTCCGCCGGCGGCTGTCGAAGGCGCGATGGTGTACCACACCAGCCAATGCGGAATGTGCCACGAGTTGAATGGGACCGGTCAGAAGGTAGGTCCTCCCCTGAATGGATTGTCGGACCATCGCGCGCGGGAATGGGTCCAGGGGCACTTTGCGGAGCCTGCAAAGTTTTCTCCGGGGTCGACCATGCCCCCGTATAAATTCAATTCGCACGATCTGGACCGGATCACCAGCTACCTGCTGGAGATTCCGAAATAAGAATCAGGCAGGTCGGGGACCTGCCCCACGATTCAGCCCAGGGCTTCGCGTACCTTGCCGATCAGTGTGCCTAGTGTGAACGGTTTTTGCAGGAATTTTGCCCCTGAAGGGAGCGCACCGGCGCGAACCTCTTCGTCGCTGGTGAATCCGGAAATATAAAGTACTTTCAGATCCGGTAGCGACGCGCGCATCCCCACGGCAAGCTCACGTCCACCCTTGCCGGGAAGCATGACATCGGTGACCAGCATATCGATACGCCCCTTATGGGCTGCCACGACGTTGATCGCTTCTTCCGCGCTGCCTGCTTCGAGGACGACATATTTTTCGCGCCGGAGGATTTTCCGGACCAGAGCGCGAATGCCGGGTTCGTCTTCCACCAGAAGGATTGTTTCGCGCTTCTGCTCGACTGGCGGGGGAGCAGGCGCTGCAACGGGAGCGGCTCTTGACACGGGGGAGGCTTCGCGTGTCGCCTCCGAGTACGGCAGATAGATGGTGAACGTCGACCCCCGGAACGGTTCGCTTGAAAAGGCGATGTCTCCGCCCCACTCGCGAATGTTGGCGTAGGCCCGCGCGATTGCGGGGCCCACGGTATCTTTGGCAACGATCGCCTCGAATACCTTCGCGTCGGTCCCGCGGCCGTTGTCGTGGATGGTGATGGACGCGTAAATCCCAGGCGCGAGTGTTGCCCCGCCAATCTGCTCGGCGAGGATCGTCACATCGCACCCGATGGTCACCCGAGTCCTCTGCTGGGCGCCCTCCCGCGAGCCTGACGTAATCGCAAGGATCGCCTCTTCGAGTTGCTCCGCGTTCGCCAGTGCCCACACCGGATCGCCCGGTTCGATTTCGATTTTGACGGATTCCTCCGCCGTGATCTTCTCTTCGAGTCCGCTCACCACCGCCGCGACGTTCACCGGCTCAGCCGGCTTCGCGAGCCTTCGCGTGAATCCGAGCAGTTGTCCGGTGATTCCCGAAATGCGTTCGGTCGCGCCCAGAATCTGCTCGATGTCTTTGCGCATCGGATCCTCAGGCGGAAGCGTGTGCAGCATCTCCTCGCTGTATCCCGTGATAATCATCAGCGGATTGTTGAGGTCATGGGCCAGCTTGCTTGCCAAGCCGTGCAGCGCGTCGGATCGTACGGAATTTAGGAGCTGCGCTTCCAGTTGCTTGCGCAAGCTGATGTCGGTGAGCACGCCCGAGATGACGCGTTTTTGGTCGACGCGAATGGTTTCCCGGCACCAAATGACGTTTCCGGATGCGGTCACGGTGCGATATTCCGCGCTCGCGTCACTTTGACGCGTGACTGCGTCCTGGTAAAACTCCATGGTGGCTGCACGATCCTCGGGATGAATTCGTTCCCGGAAAAACTGGGGTGAACTCAGCCAGTGGGCCACAGGGTAGCCGAGCATCTGCTCCGCGGCGCCGTTGACCGAGGTGAATACAAACGTCGCTGCGTCGGCTTGCCAGACGACGGCGGGAACGCCGGTGGACGCAGGCACCGAGCGGAGTGGCTGCGCAGCGGGCGCGGCGAAGGTCTCCTGAACGATCAACAACGTTTCCGCTTCGCCCTCGTCATCCCAGGTGCGGATGGGCATGACGATCGCGCGCATGGGCCGGCTATCTACATCAAGGTCAACGTGCGGCTGCGCTGTCCCATGTACGTGGACCTCGCGAATCTTCTCGATCAACTGCGGCGAAGGAAGGATTTGCTCAATCGATTTACCGCGAAGGTCCTCGCTTTTGACGCCGAATATCTGGCGGAACGCACGGTTTGCAGAAACAATGGACCGGTCCGCGGACACCACCGCCAGCGCGACCGGAAGCGAGGCTACGATCTCCCGGTAGTAACGCTTCTCAGTCTCGACAAGGGCGAGCAGCCGCGCAACTTCTTTGGCCTTCCAGTGTCCAAAGTCAAGGCGCTCCATGAAGAGATAGTTTCCCGTCTCCGAGTTTGGGACTTGGCTCGGAGGCGTACAAGGTACCGAACGGTTAGTTAGTTATAGTACGACGAGGCGGGCCGGACCAGAGGCGGCTAATCGATTGAAAATCAAGCCCGGGCGAAATCGATATAGCCCCGGCGCGGGTCGGTACTGAGGAGTTTCACGCGGATTTCGTCGCCGACATCAACCCCGTGAGGCTGTACCAGGATCCCCTCCGCCGGTGGATTGGTCACGCGAACGAAGGTACCGCTGGGAGTCACACCAGTGAC
>Ga0210410_10003402_pt1 | contig 14087 bp, 13 predicted proteins | sample IncBWC4MmetaG_FD_161058 | JGI IMG/M metagenome (GOLD analysis project Ga0210410, IMG submission 161058) | Forest soil microbial communities from Barre Woods Harvard Forest LTER site, Petersham, Massachusetts, United States - Inc-BW-C-4-M | ecosystem: Environmental > Terrestrial > Soil >... | reverse complement strand
GCATGGTTGTTGAAGGCGATGCAGGGGCTGATCACGTCGATGAAGGCCGAGCCGCGATGCTCGATGGCGGCGGAGATCAGCGGCACCAGTTGCGACTTGTCGCCGGAGAAGCTGCGCGCCACGAACGTCGCGCCGAGCTGCAGCGCGATCGCCACGAGGTCAATGGCGTTGTCGGTATTGGTCACGCCCTTCTTGGACTTCGAGCCGCGATCGGCGGTGGCCGAGAACTGCCCTTTGGTGAGGCCGTAAACGCCGTTGTTCTCGACGATATAGGTCATGTTGACGCCGCGCCGGATCGAATGCGCGAACTGGCCGAAGCCGATCGAGGCCGAGTCGCCGTCGCCGGAAACGCCGAGATAGATCAGGTCGCGGTTGGCGAGGTTGGCGCCGGTCAGCACCGACGGCATGCGGCCATGCACCGAATTGAAGCCGTGCGAATTGCCGAGGAAATAATCCGGCGTCTTCGAGGAGCAGCCGATGCCGGAAATCTTGGCGACGCGGTGCGGCTCGATCGAAAGCTCGAAACAGGCCTCGATGATCGAGGCCGTGATCGAGTCATGGCCGCAGCCGGCGCACAGCGTCGAAACCTTGCCCTCGTAATCCCGATGGGTATAGCCGAGGTCGTTCTTCGGAAGCCCCGGATGCTGGAATTTCGGCTTGGCGATATAGGTCATGACTTTACCTTGCGGAGCGGGGTGACCTGGAGCTGGTCCTGGTGGTCGGCGATGGAATTGGCGATGAAGCGCGCGGTGATCGGCGTGCCGTCATAGTGCAGGATCGGCACGAGGCGAACGGGATCGATGCCGTTCTCGTTGACGATCAGCGAGCGAAGCTGGGCATCGCGGTTCTGCTCGACGACGTAAACAAAATCGTGGTCGGCGATGAAACTCGCCACGCTGGAATGGAACGGGAAGGCGCGGATGCGCAGGCGGTCGAGCTGGTGGCCGCGCGCTTCCAGCAGTCCGATCGCCTCGTCCATCGCCGGCGAAGTCGAGCCGAAATAGATCACGCCGTATTTGGTCGGCTTGGCGGCGTTGGCCTGCAGCGGCCGCGGCACCATATCCTGGGCGGTCTCGAACTTGCGCACCAGCCGCTGCATGTTGTCGGCATAGACCGAGCCTTCCTCGGAATAGCGCGCGTAGCGGTCGCGCGAGGTGCCGCGGGTGAAGTAGGAGCCCTTGGTCGGGTGGGTGCCGGGATAGGTGCGGTAGGGGATGCCGTCGCCGTCGACGTCGAGATAGCGGCCGAAGTCGCGGCCTTCCTCCAGCATCTCCGTCGTCATCACCTTGCCGCGGTCATATTGCCGGGCGTCGTCCCAGCGCAGCGGGCGGCACAGGCGATGGTTCATGCCGATATCGAGATCGAGCATCAGGAAGATCGTGGTCTGCAGCCGCTCGGCGAGATCGAAGGCGGTGGCGGCGAATTCGAACGCCTCGGCCGGGTCCTCCGGAAACAGCAGCACGTGCTTGGTGTCGCCATGCGAGGCGTAGGCGCAGATGAAGATGTCGCATTGCTGGGTCCGCGTCGGCATGCCGGTCGAGGGACCAGCGCGCTGCACATTCATGATCACAGCCGGAATCTCGGCGAAGTAGGACAGGCCGATGAATTCCTGCATCAGCGAGATACCGGGGCCGGAGGTCGCGGTGAAGGCCCGTGCGCCGTTCCAGGAGGCGCCGATCACGATGCCGATCGAGGCCAGCTCGTCCTCGCCCTGCACGATGGCGTATTTGGCCTTGCCGGTTTTCGGATCGTGCCGCAGCTTCTTGCAATGGGCGCCGAAGGCGTCGGCCAGCGACGATGACGGCGTGATTGGGTACCAGGCGCAGACGGTCGCGCCGCCATAGACGGCACCGAGCGCCGCCGCGCTGTTGCCTTCGATGAAGATGCGGTCGCCGACCTTGTCGGCCTTTTTGACGCGCAGGCCGATCGGGCATTTGAGGTTCTGCAGCGCCCAGTCGCGGCCGAGATGCAGCGCGTGGACGTTCGATGACAGGAGCTTTTCCTTGCCCTTGTACTGTTCGCCGATCAGCTGCTCGACCAGTTTCGGGTCCAGATCAATCAGCGCGCACATCGCGCCGAGATAGATGATGTTCTTGAACAGCTGGCGCTGGCGCGGATCGGTGTAGGTCGAATTGGTGATCGCAGTCAGCGGCACGCCGATCACGGTGATGTCGTTGCGGAATTTCGACGTCGGCATCGGCTTGGTCGAATCGTAGAACAGATAGCCGCCGGGCTCGATCGAGGCGACGTCCTTGTCCCAGGTCTGCGGGTTCATCGCCACCATCATGTCGACGCCGCCGCGGGCGCCGAGATGGCCGTCCTCGGTCACCCGCACCTCGTACCAGGTCGGCAGCCCCTGGATGTTGGAGGGGAAGATGTTGCGCGGCGAAACCGGCACGCCGTGGCGCAGGATGGAGCGGGCGAACAGCTCGTTGGCGCTCGCCGAGCCCGAACCGTTGACGTTGGCGAAGCGGACGACGAAATCGTTTACGCTGCTGATCGGCTTTTGGACGGACATGATGTACCTGCGTGGGTCATATCGATGAGGTATTTCTGCATGTCCCAGGCGCCGGTGGGACAGCGTTCGGCACACAGGCCGCAGTGCAAGCAGACGTCTTCGTCCTTGACCATCACCCGCCCGGTCTTCAGCCCCTCGGCGACGTAGAGGTCCTGGTCGAGATGTGGCGAGGGCGCTTTCAGCCGTGCCCGCAAATCGGCTTCCTCGCCGTTTTGCGTGAAGGTGATGCAGTCCATCGGGCAGATATCGACGCAGGCGTCGCACTCGATGCAGAGCGGCGCGGAGAACACGGTCTGCACGTCGCAGTTCAGGCAGCGATGCGCCTCGCCGAGCGCGAGCTTGACGTCATAGCCGAGTTCGACCTCGGCGCGGATGTCCTTCAGCGCCACCACCTTGTCGCGATGCGGCACCTTGTAGCGCTTGTCGGCGGAGATGTCGTTGTCGTAGCTCCACTCGTGGATGCCCATCTTCTGCGAAGAGACATGCACTTCGGGAAGCGGACGCTCGCTGATGTCCTCGCCGGAGCAGAGCTTGTGGATCGAAAGTGCGGCGTCATGGCCGTGCGCCACCGCCCAGATGATGTTCTTCGGCCCGAACGCGGCGTCGCCGCCAAAGAACACTTTCGGGTTGGTCGACTCCATGGTCCTGGCGTCGACCCTGGGCATGTCCCATTTGTCGAATTCAATGCCGCAATCGCGCTCGATCCAGGGAAAGGCGTTTTCCTGGCCGACCGCGACCAGCACGTCGTCGCAGGGAATGGTCTGATCGGGATCGCCGGTCGGCACCAGATTGCGCCGGCCCTTGGCGTCGTATTCGGCCTTGACCTTCTGGAAGGTGACGCCGGCAAGCTTGCCGTTGTTGTGAACGAACGCGGTCGGCACCATGAAATTGAGGATCGGAATGTCCTCGTGGATGGCGTCCTCCTTCTCCCAGGGGCTCGCCTTCATTTCCTCGAAGCCGGAGCGCACGATCACCTTGACGTCCTCGCCGCCGAGCCGGCGCGCGGTGCGGCAGCAGTCCATCGCGGTGTTGCCGCCGCCGAGCACGATCACGCGCTTGCCGATCTTGTCGGTGTGGCCGAACGACACGCTGGAAAGCCAGTCGATACCGATGTGGATATTGCCGGCGGCTTCCTTGCGGCCGGGAATTTCGAGTTCGCGGCCGCGCGGCGCGCCGGAGCCGACGAAGACCGCGTCGTAATTTTCAGCCAGCAGCTGCTTGAGGCTGTCGATGCGCTGGCCGCCCTTGAACTCGATGCCGAGGTTGAGGATGTAATCGGTTTCCTCGTCGATCACCGAATCCGGCAGCCGGAATTTCGGTATCTGGCTCCGCATCATGCCGCCGGCCTTGGCGTCGGCGTCGAACACGGCGCAGTGATAGCCGAGCGGGGCGAGGTCGCGCGCCACGGTGAGGGAGGCGGGGCCGCCGCCGATGATCGCGATGCGCTTGCCGTTTTTCGCCGACGGCCGGGGCATGCGGCCCTTGACGTCGTCCTTGAAGTCTGCGGCGACGCGCTTCAGCCGGCAGATCGCGACCGGCGTTTCCTCGACGCGGCCGCGGCGGCATGCGGGCTCGCACGGGCGATCGCAGGTGCGTCCGAGAATTCCCGGAAACACGTTCGATCTCCAATTGATCATGTAGGCGTCGCTATAGCGGCCCTCGGCGATCAGGCGGATGTATTCAGGAACGGGTGTGTGTGCGGGGCAGGCCCATTGGCAGTCGACGACTTTGTGGAAGTAATCGGGTGCCGCGATATCAGTCGGTTTCATTCCCACCTTGCCCGCACGACGACAAGAAAACGTGCGGTCCTTATCTTCTGTTGTGAACGCTCATCGCGGCGTTCTTGTGGTTTGCCAAGCATATCATTGGCTTAATGAATCGGGTCATTCAATAGCATTGGCGGTACACTGAAAAGCCATTTTTGCTTAACCGCCATTCGCTAGTGGTCTGGCCCCCCAGCTTTAATGCCGCTCCGAGGTATGTGGCACTGCAACATATGCCCTCGAGCGGGCATCGTGCATTGATTTAAGACAATCGAATGTCCGATCGCGCGAGATCCCACATCAGCTGGTAACTGCCCGACGATATCTTCATTCCGCCATCGAACACTCCCGATCCGGTGAAGCGCGCGGCCATCAGCTCGGAGATCGCGTTCACATTCGTGGCATCGATCAGGATGAACCAGTCGCCGGCGCCGGGGTCGGAAATCGGGGGATCGTCGGTGACCGGCTTTGATAGTGCCGCATCGCTCTCGATCAGATGCATCGCGATGATACCGTCGAGTTCTTCGGGGTCGAGCCGCTCGCGAAGCGTTGCACGCAATCTGTCGTGGCTTCCGGCGGCGGGACGAAGGCGGATGATGCCGAGCGCGGCGCCTCGGCCGCGTCCCCGGCTGATGGTGATGCGCGCGATGGTGCGGATCATGTTCTCAAAGCGCGCGAGATTCGTCTTCGACCATTCGGTGGGATTCATCAGCACGGTGCGATAGGCCGGGCTGTCGAGCACCTCGAACGTTTCAGTGGAATACAGGCAAAGGTATTTCGGGTTGCCCTGATGGGCGACATAGCGCCTTGCTTCCAGGAAGCCGTCGATCGCCACGCGTTCGATGAGATGTTCGCGGTCGTACCAGCGGTTGAAATCGGCCTCATGCTTCGGATCGATGTCCATCGAGGTCAGCAGCATTCCTTTTCCGGCAAGCGGCATATTTCGACCTTCCTTATTGGGAGATTTTGGAGGCGAGGTCGGCAATCGCCCGCATCACGGCATCCCTGACGCCGGGATCGTAGAGCGAATGGCCGGCGCCCTCGACCGGACGAACCTTCGCGTCGGGCCAAACGGCCGCGAGCGCTTGCGAGGTCGCCGGAGGGCACAGCAAATCGTAACGGCCTTGCACGATGAGGCCGGGAATATCAGCGAGCCTTGCCGCTTCGGCGAGAAGCTGCCCCGGCTTCATGAAGCAGTCATTGTGAAAATAATGCGCTTCCATGAACGGCGTGGCCGGCGGCGACCGTGACGAGTTCAGCGCGGGAAGATCGAGCCGCACCCGTCCCGGAGCGTGCTCGGACAGAATCCGCTCGGTATCGTGCCAGGCGCGCGCCGCCGGTCCATGCACCTGCGGATCGGGATCGAGAATGCGGCGGTAATAGGCATCGAGCGGCCGTGCGCGTTCATCCGGCGATAACAGCTTAAGGAAATCCTCGCTGAGATCAGGATAGAAGCGCGGCAGCGTGTCGAGGAAGGCGCCCTCGAGCTCAGCCCTCGTGCCGAGAAAGGTCGCGCGCAACACGATACTGCTGACCCGCTCGGGATGCGCCTCTGCGTACGCCAGCGCCAGCGTCGCGCCCCAGGAGCCTCCGACGATCATCCAGCGCTCGAAACCGAATTGCTCGCGGATCTTCTCCATGTCGGCGATCAGGTGCGACAATGTATTGTCTTCGCGGCCGCCCTTGGGACGGCTGCGGCCGGCGCCGCGCTGATCGAACAGGATGGCGTGGAAGCGTTCGGGATCAAACAGCCGCCGGTGATCGGGCTGGCAGCCGCTGCCGGGCCCGCCGTGCAGATAGACGGCGGGGATGCCGTCGGTCCGGCCGACGCTTTCGACGTAGACCTCGTGATCGTCGCCGACCGGCAGCAATTGCGAGGTCAGCGGTGCGAACGGATCGGGGCGTTGACCCGTCGATTTCCCCGCATCGGCGTCAGGCGCCATGGTCGTCGTCCGTCTCCAGCGTACCGCCGGCAAAATTGCGATAGAGGAAACGGTTGTGGTCGCCGGCGGATTCCGCTTCCGCAAGCTTGAAAATCTGCTCGTGCATCGGCGACAGCGTGCAGGCCGGATCGGTATTGCCGGCATCGCCCGTCAGCGCAAATGCCTGGCAGCGGCAGCCGCCGAAATCGATTTCCCTGAACTCGCAGCTCTTGCACGGCTCCTTCATCCAGCCCGTGCCGCGATAGCGGTTGAAGGCCTCCGAATTCTGCCAGATCCAGGCGATCGAATGATTTGATCGCACGGACAAGAATTCGAGCCCGGTGATGCTCTCGGCGGCGTGGCAGGGCAGGATCTTTCCGGCCGGAGAGATATTGAAGAACTGCCGGCCCCAGCCGCCCATGCATTTCTTCGGCCGCAGCGCGTAGTAATCCGGCACCACATAATCGATGGCGAGGGTGCCTTTCAGCCGCTCGCGCGCTTCCTCAACCAGGCGGGTGGCTTCCTCGAGCTGGGCAAGCGTCGGCATTAGCGCCGCGCGGTTCTTCAGCGCCCAGCCGTAATATTGCACATTGGCGACTTCCAGCCGGTCGGCGTCGAGATCGACCGCCATCTGGATGATGTCGGGCAGCTGGAACAGGTTTTGCCTGTGCATCACCGCGTTGACCGTCAGCGGCAGGTCCAGCTCGCGCGTCCATTTTGCCACTTCGATCTTCTTGGCGTGCGCGCCCTTGAAGCCGGCAACGCGGTCGGCCACGACAGGCTCATTGCCCTGAAAACTGATCTGCACATGACACAGCCCGGCATCGGCGAGCGCTGCGAGTTTTTCGCGGGTCACCAGCACGGCCGAGGTGATCAGATTGGAATACAGTCCGACATCGCTGGCGTGCCGCACCAGTTCGACCAGGTCCTTGCGCGCGGTGGGCTCGCCGCCGGAGAAATGGATCTGCAGCACGCCGATTTCGGCGAGCTCCGAGAGCACCTTCTTCCATTCTTCGGTCGAAAGCTCGCTGCCGCTGCGGTCGAGCTCGACCGGGTTGGAGCAATAGGGGCACTGCAGCGGGCAGCGATGGGTGAGTTCTGCAAGCACCGCGAGCGGAATGCCGAACGTTTCGGCGGTCGAGCCGCGGTTCTCCAGCACCGCGAGCCCATCGTTGGGATCGCTGGCCGCGACACGGGTATCCATGACATGGGCATCTGTCAGCGTCGGGCTCATGAGGTCTTCTCCCGCGCCTCGGTCAAAAATCCCTTGTCGGCAAGGTCCTGCAGCATGGCGATGACGTCGGTCAGGATCGCGTCACGCTCGGCGGCGTATTTTTCGGCGAGCTGATCGACCATCTGCCCGACGTTGCGGACGCCGTCGCACAGCTGGAGTACTTCCACCGCGATCTCGTCCGGCGCCAGCACGCGCTCCGGCGCCAGGATCACCCAGACCTGCCGGGTCTCATCGAATTTCAGCTTGGCATGCCGCGGCAGAACCGGCCGGCTGGTCTCGCTGACACTGATGTTGCGGCTGGCCATGGGGCGCCTCTGCTCTACTTTTGCTCTACTTTTCCTTGGGCATTTCCTTGGGCACGAACGCGCCGGGCGGAATGTGGCCCTCGACATAGGCATGATACAGCGCGTCGAGCTGAACCCATAGCACATTGGTCTTGAACAACAGCGCGTTGCAGACCGCCTCGCGTTCCGCCGGTGTCCTGGCGTGGGCCTTGACGTAATCGAGCGCAAAGCCCGCATCGCGCGGCGCCTGGGTCAGTCGCCGGCTGAAATAGCTCATGATGTCCGGATTGACGAAGTCATAATGCGCCAGCATTCCCGAGATGCGTTCTTCGTGCAGGTTCGGCGCGAACAGTTCCGTCAGCGAGGAGGCGATCGCTTCCAGCGGGCTCCTGTCGCGGACGAAATGCACATAGGCCTCCACCGCAAACCGCGTCGCGGGCAGGATGCCCTCGGTGGATTCCACATAGGCGCTGTCGAGCCCGAGACCTTCGGTCAGCTTCAGCCAGCGCTCGATGCCGCCCTCGGTGCCGACATCGCCGTCATGGTCTTCGATCCGGTGCCGCCATTCCAGCCGGGTGGCGCGGTCGCGGAAGCGCGAGATCACCACCGCGTCCTTGATCGGGATCGTGCTCTGGTAAAAATAGCGGTTCAGCGCCCAGGCCTGCACTTGGCCCTTGTTGAGCTTGCCGCCGTGCAAGAGCCGGTGAAACGGATGCAGATTGTGGTAGCGCACCGCGCCGATGTGGCGGAGTGCGGCTTCCAGCTCTTCGGCGCTATTCAAGGGCGCGCTGTTGCCGCGCGAAAAGGCCGTCATGCCGTCCGGTTTCGCCGCGTTCTGGGTCATGGCGTTCGGGGTTATCGCGTTCAAAGCGTGATCTCCGTTCCATCGGCGGGGATTTGCCATCCCGCCCCCTCGGCCATCTTGCGCTCCGCGGAATCGTGCAGCAGCGCCGGATTGGAATTGTTGATATGCAGAAATATCTTCCTGCCGATATCGAGGCCGGCCAGGCTTCCGATCGCCCCGTCATCGCCGGACATGGCGATATGTCCCATGCTTTGCCCGGTCTTGGTGCCGAGACCGGCGGTGATCATCTCGTCGTCGCGCCACACCGTGCCGTCGAAGAAGACGAGAGGCGCGCCGGCGAGCCGGGCCTTGAGATCATCGGTGACCGTGGCGCAGGCGGCCAGAAAGTAAAAATACTTGCCCGTCGCCTTGTCGCGAATCCGAAGCCCGAGCGTGTCGCCGGCACCATCGCTGCCGCCGGGGTGCGCCTTGCCCTCCAGATACCACGCGCTCTTGCCGGGAACCTCGAACGGCACGATCTCGATGCCGGACGGCGTGCCGTCGGGCAGGGCGGGCTCGAACGCCTTGTCGATCCCGATCGCCTGGCGCCGCACGTTCTTCTCGCTCAGCACATTGAATATGCTGTTCGCCTTGAGGATCGCAAGCACCTTCTCATGCGCATAGATCGTGAACGGCCAGCCTTCGCGCATCGACAACAGGCCCGCGACCGCGTCGATTTCGCCATTGGTCAGGATCACGCCTGCGACCGGACTGTGACGAAGCTGTCCGGTCCTGGGGTGAAGCTGCGGGGTCGCGATCAGTTGCTGGCGCAGATCGGGAGAAGCGTTGATCAGAAACCAGTGCTCGCCATCGGCGCTGACCGCGATCGAGGCTTGCGTGCTTTGCAGCTCGGGATGTTCGCTCCGCGCCTTCCGGCAAACCGTACATCCGCAATTCCATTGCGGAACGCCACCACCTGCCGCGGCGCCCAGGACGACGACGCGAAGCATGATCCGTCTCTCCTGGAGATTCCAAAGCTTGATTTCAAAGCCTTGATACTCAAAAAGCCTTGAGACCCAAATGGCCTTGAAGGCGGACGCAGGCATGAACAACGTTCCCCGGTCAGGAACGGGTCATGCCTGCAGGTCCACTTAAGTCAAAACGTGAAGTCGCAGCCTCTTACTTGCGGGCGGCGCACGCATACATGTTGATTTCCATGCCGACCGGCACTTCGACGATCTTCGGGGTCTTCCAGGCCATTTGGCTCTCCTTGCTAGACCGGACGCATTCCGCCCTCGACAGATAAACTAATCGCGAATGAAAAGTTCGCCAGTGAAATCTTCGCCGCAAAACCTCAGGTTTTGATGTTGCGATGCAAAAGAATTCACGGGATTGTGCGGCGGCGTGTCAAACCAAAGACGGATCAACGGGTTCATAGTCCTCGCAACGATCCGTAGGCTTGTTGGGGCTCGACCTCAACCGGCGAATTCCAGATAAAGAGCTTGTGAGCCGCCGCCGGTTCCCGAACGTGAGCCCTCAACCGAAGTGGACCAGACCCATGCCGCGCTATTTCTTCAACACCCGTATCGAAGATGAATTGATCTCCGATCCCGAAGGCGAAGAGCTGCGCGATCCTGATCGTGCATGGGAAGTGGCCCGCGCCATGATCCGCGAATTGCTGAAGAGCGAAGGCCCCGACGGCGGTCTGTTGAACGCGATTCTGGAAGTGACCGACGACGCCGGCGAGGTCGTGCTGGAGTTTCCCTTTACCGAAGCGATCCTCGACTTCTCCGACACTCCCGTCACCAAACACTGAAGGCGCTACCCGCAGTCATTCCGGGGTTCGTGCGTGCTGCCCGCCGGAATGACCAGTGCGTATGCTCGACAACCATTGCCACGTGACGCTACAAGCGAGCGTTGGAATGGAGTGAGCAATGCAGGATCTCTGGCGTCTGCCGGCCGCTGATATCGCCGGCCTGGTCAAATCGAAGAAGATTTCGGCGAAAGAGGCAGCATTGGCTGCGCTGGCGCGTCTCGACGCGGTCAATCCCTCGATCAACGCCGTGGTCGATCACCGGCCGCAGGATGTGCTGGCGGAGGCCGCGGCCATCGACGCGGCGATCATGCGGGGTGAAGAGTTAGGCCCTTTGGCCGGCGTGCCGGTTACCGTCAAGGTCAATATCGATCAGGAGGGGTTCGCCACCACCAACGGCCTCAAGCTGCAGCGTGAGGTCATCGCGCAGAGCAACAGCCCGGTCATCGACAATCTGCGCAAGGCTGGCTCCGTGATCCTCGGGCGCACCAACTGCCCGGCCTTTTCCTATCGCTGGTTCACCACCAATCTGGTCCATGGCGACACCAAAAATCCGCGCGACGCGGGCATCACGCCGGGCGGTTCGTCCGGCGGGGCCGGGGCCGCGGTCGCCGCCGGCATCGGTCATATCGCCCATGGCACCGACATCGCCGGCTCGATCCGCTACCCCGCCTATGCCTGCGGCGTTCACGGGCTGCGGCCGACGGTCGGCCGCATCGCGGCCTTCAATGCGGCGCTGCCCGAACGCACCATCGGGCCGCAGATCTCGGCGGTCTCGGGCCCGCTGGCGCGGACCATCGGCGATCTCAGGATCGCGCTCGCCGCGATGTCCGGCAAGGACGTGCGCGACCCCTGGTGGGTGCCGGCGCCGCTGGAAGGACCAGTCATGCCCAAGCGGGCGGCGCTGTGTCTCCAGCCGGACGGTCTTGAGACCTTTGCCGAAGTGAAGGCGGCGGTCACGGACGCGGGCAAGCGCCTGGAGCGCGCCGGATGGGTGGTGGAAGAGATCGAAACCACGCCGCCGCTGCGTGAGGCGGCCGACCTGCAGACCAAGCTTTGGCTCGGCGACGGCTATGAGGCGCAGCTCGCCGCCGCCGAGCGCGAAGGCGATCCCGGCGCGCTCGCCTGCCTGCGCGGCAACCGGGCGAAGGTTTTTCCGTTCGACGCGGACGCCTTCTCGAAGGCGCTGACACGGCGGGCGACCCTGACGCGCGAATGGCTGCAGTTCTTCGAGAGCTATCCGGTGCTGCTGATGCCGGTATCCGGCGAACTGCCGTTTCCCGACGGCCTCGACATGCGCGACGAGGCCTCATTCGCGCGGGTATGGCGGGCGCAGCTCGCGCAGATCGCCATTCCCTTCCTGGGGCTGCCTGCGCTAACGGTCTCCACCGGCCTGGTGGGGAAGGTTCCCGTCGGCGTTCAAATCGTCTCCGGCCGCTACCGCGAGGATCTGTGTCTCAAGGCAGGCGAGGCGATCGAAGCCGGCGGAACGCCGCCCGCGCCGATCGATCCCATTAGCTAGAACGACGGCTGGAAAGAAGAGAAGCACGATGACCGGCATCTACGAATTCACAGCAACGTCGCTGGCCGGCGCGGACGTGCCGCTGAGGCGGTTCGAGGGTCAGGTGCTCCTGATCGTCAACACCGCGAGCGCTTGCGGGTTCACACCGCAATACCGGGGTCTGGAAGCGCTGCAAAGGGAGTTTGGTCCGCGCGGCTTTTCGGTGCTGGGGTTTCCCTGCAACCAGTTCGGCAAACAGGAACCGGGCGACGCCAAACAGATTGAACAGTTCTGCGACAGCAATTATGCCGTCACCTTTCCGATGTTCGCCAAGATCGACGTCAATGGCGGCGACGCGCATCCGCTCTATCGGTATTTGAAAAGCGAGAAATCCGGGCTATTGGGCTCGTCGATCAAATGGAATTTCACCAAATTCCTGGTCGATCGCTCGGGCCAGGTGGTGGCGCGGCATGCGCCGACCACGACCCCGGCATCCCTCAAAAAGGAAATCGAGACCCTGCTGTGAACGAGAACAACGAAGCCAAGACCGATCAAATGACTGATCAAATGACCGATCAACTGCCCGACCGTCTCTCGACCGATCCAAAGAGTCCTTACTATAATGAAGCGGTGCTGGCGCGCGACGTCGGCATTCGCTTCAAGGGCGTGGAGAAGACCAACGTCGAGGAGTATTGCGTCAGCGAGGGCTGGGTGCGCGTCACCGCCGGCAATGCCAAGGACCGCTACGGCAATCCCCTGACCATCAAGGTCCACGGTCCGGTCGAACCGTATTTCCGCGAAAAGGGCGCGGCCTGAGTACCCTTTTCGTCATTGCGAGGAGCGATAGCGACGAAGCAATCCATTCTTCCGCTGGTGATGCAGCAATGGATTACTTCGCTTCGCTCGCAATGACGGCGTAGACAGTTCCCACCATCCTGCGAAAGCCAGAACCATGCCCGTCCGCATCGTCGACGTCCGCGAAGTCACAAAACCGATCTCGTCGCCCATCCGCAACGCCTATATCGATTTCACCAGGATGACGACGAGCCTGGTCGCCGTCGTCACCGACGTGATGCGCGACGGCAGGCCGGTGGTCGGTTACGGCTTCAATTCCAACGGCCGCTACGGGCAGGGCGGCCTGATCCGCGAGCGTTTTGCCCCGCGCCTGATGGAGGCCGACCCGAAGACCCTGCTCAATGAAGCCGGCGACAATCTCGATCCGGACAAGGTCTGGGCGACGCTGATGTCGAACGAAAAGCCGGGCGGCCATGGCGAGCGCTCGGTCGCGGTCGGCACCATCGACATGGCGGTGTGGGACGCGGTGGCGAAGATCGCGCGCAAGCCGCTGTTCCGCCTGCTCGCGGAACGGCATGGCCTTAAAGCCAATCCGCGCGTGTTCGTCTACGCCGCCGGCGGCTATTATTATCCGGGCAAGGGGCTGTCGATGCTGCGCGGCGAGATGCGCGGCTATCTCGATCGCGGCTACAACGTCGTCAAGATGAAGATCGGCGGCGCGCCGATCGCGGAAGACCGCATGCGTATCGAGGCCGTGCTCGAGGAGATCGGCAAGGAGGCGCAGCTCGCCGTCGACGCCAACGGCCGCTTCGATCTGGAGACCGGCATCGCCTACGCCAGGATGCTGCGGGAGTATCCACTGTTCTGGTACGAGGAGGTCGGCGATCCCCTCGATTTCCAGCTCCAGGCCGCGCTCGCGGAATTCTACCCCGGGCCGATGGCGACCGGCGAAAACCTGTTCAGCCACCAGGATGCGCGCAACCTCCTGCGCTACGGCGGCATGCGGCCCGATCGCGACTGGCTGCAATTCGATTGCGCGCTGTCCTATGGTCTGTGCGAATACCAGCGCACGCTGGAAGTGCTCAAAGTCCTTGGCTGGTCGCCGAGCCGCTGCATCCCGCATGGCGGCCATCAGATGTCGCTCAACATCGCCGCCGGCCTCGGCCTTGGCGGCAATGAAAGCTATCCCGACCTGTTCCAGCCCTATGGCGGTTTTCCCGATGGCGTCCGCGTCGAGAACGGCCACATCACCATGCCGGATCTGCCGGGCATCGGTTTTGAAGGAAAGTCTGATCTCTACAAGGAGATGAAGGCGCTGGCGGCGTGAATTAGGGGAGAGTCATTCCGGGGCCTGCGAAGCAGGAACCCGGAATCTCGAGATTCCCCGATGCGCAATTGCGCATCTGAGGTCTGGTCCTTCGGACCATCCCGGAATGACGGTGGGTAGCGACCAAGTCTCCCACGACAGCCGCG
>Ga0210410_10003401_pt1 | contig 14087 bp, 9 predicted proteins | sample IncBWC4MmetaG_FD_161058 | JGI IMG/M metagenome (GOLD analysis project Ga0210410, IMG submission 161058) | Forest soil microbial communities from Barre Woods Harvard Forest LTER site, Petersham, Massachusetts, United States - Inc-BW-C-4-M | ecosystem: Environmental > Terrestrial > Soil >... | reverse complement strand
CGAAGGTAAGCAATATCTTCGCCTCGAGCTCGGCGACCGCAGCGGCACCATCGAAGCCAGGATGTGGGACCAATTTGAAGCCATCGCCAAGGAATTCGGCCGCGACGACTTCGTAAAGGTTCAGGCGCGCGTCGAGATTTACCGCAACAAACCGCAGCTCTCTCTTCAGCAAGTCCGCCGCGCCAGGCCCGAAGAAGTCGATCTAGCCGATTTTCTCCCGCACACGAAAGAAGACGTCGGCAAGCTGTGGGCGCAACTCCTCGAATACGCGAACCTGGTCGAGGATCCCTGGCTTAAAAAACTGGTGAATGCCATCATCAGCGACCCAGCCGTCGCCGTACGCTACAAACGCGCCCCCGCCGCAAAGGTCATGCATCATGCCTACATCGGCGGCCTGCTCGAACACGTTGTCGGCCTTTGCGGCCTCGCCCAACAAGTTGCGCAGCACTATGCCGAACTCCGTCTCGACCTGCTCTTGACTGTCGCCATCCTCCACGACGTCGGCAAGCTCGACGAACTCTGCTACGACCGCGCCATTGGCTACACCACGGAAGGCCAGCTCCTCGGCCACATCGTCATGGAACTCGAAACCGTCTCCAAAGCCATGGACGCCCTCGAAGGTTTTCCCGCCAGTCTCAAAACCGTAGTCCAACATCTCCTCATCAGCCATCACGGCCAATACGAATTCGGCTCGCCAAAGTTGCCGATGATCCGCGAAGCCATGGTCTTCCACTACCTCGACGACATGGACTCCAAAATGGCCGCCGCCCGCGCCGCACTGGCCACTGACTCCGGCGAAGAAGAGTGGTCCACCTACAGCCCCGCCCTCGGCCGCAAATTCCTCCGCCTCGATGAATTTCTCAAGGCTCCCACCGGCGCAACGGATCAGTCCCCCCGCCCTTGAACATCGGGACCGACGACCCCTGCCCTACCAACGCCTCCGGCAACCTGGGAGGCCTGGATATACCTACTTGCCGGAAATCACGGTGTGCAAAAAGGACGCCACTACGGGTCCGCCGACCAACAACGGAAAAAACACTACGCTTCTCGGACAGGCCTTGATCCGTGGCAGGTTCGACCAGCTGGGAATGGCTAAGCGACCGATTCTGCGCGGGCTTCTAGGATCTAGGCCGAGCGCCCTCGTTCCATAATGGCTCGGTGGCCACGCTTGTGGATGCCGTCAATTTCTACAACACGCGCTTCCATCTCAACCGCTCTCGCGAGGATGAGAACGAGCTTCTGGCGTTCTTCGAGACACTCTAAGCACAGCACACATTCCACGCGGGAAGACCGCGAGCTCTTCAACCTGATTTCGTTAGCATGGAAGAGGAGCGTAGGGAGGGACTAGACCTCGCTTTTGCGGAAGCGGTCAATCAGGTGAGTGCAAGCGCGCACGGTCACGGCCATCATCGTGAGCGTCGGGTTCTGGCACGCAGACGACACAAAGCTGGCCCCGTCCATCACGAACAAGTTCTTCACGTCGTGCGCCTGGTTGAAGGCATTCAGCACGGACTTCTTCGGATCGTTCCCCATGCGGGCCGTCCCCAGCTCGTGTATGGCCATTCCCGGCATTTCGACGCCCGCTTGCACGCGGATATCTTTCGCGCCAGCCGCTTCCAACATTTCCGCTCCCATGGCCCCCGCATCGTCCATGAGCGCGGCTTCGTTGTCGCCGTGCGTCATGTTAATGTGCAACGCAGGAATCCCCCACGCATCTTTTAAATCGCGGTCGATCTCGATGTAGTTGTCCCAGCGCGCCAGCGATTCGCCGAAAGCTCCAAGCGAAATCTCGTACTCGCCTTCTCGCACTGCCTTCTTCAATGACGCTCCGTACCCTTCGGCGCTGAAGTTAAATCCTGCCCCGGCCCCGCCCTGATAGCCATAGCCTCGTATGAACCGCGAATGCTTGTTGCCAGAAGGAGTGTTCCGGAAGCGCGGGATGTAAATCCCGTTGGGCCGTGCCGGCTCGTTCGCATTGGGAAGAGTTCTGAAATCCGGCAAACGCCCCGAAGCTCCTGCCCCAACGACATGATCCATCAGATAATGCCCCAGCGCGCCGCTCGAATTCGCCAGCCCATGGGGATATTCCCGCGTGGACGAGTTCAGCAGTATGCGGGTCGATTCCAACGCCTGCGCGCAAAGGATCACGGCTTTTCCGCGCACCTCCTTCACCTGCCGCGTCAAGCGATCCACATACGTCACTCCCCGCGCCTTGTTTGGCTCCGTGTCCATGTCCACATGGCTCACCACTGCGTTCGTAAACAAAGTGCAGTTGCCCGAAGCAATCGCGTCCTTAACGGTCGTAAACGGGCTGCTGAAATAGGAAAACGTCATGCACCCGCGTTCGCAAGGTCCGCAATAGTGGCACGCGAGGCGTCCATTATGATTCTGCGTCAGGACCGCCGCGCGCCCAATCGTGACCGTATGCCCGAACTTTGCTTTGACGCGTTCTCTCAGCTGAACTTCTCCACAGCTCATTTTCATCGGCGGCAGAAACTGCCCGTCCGGCAGCATCTCATTCCCCTCCATCGCCCCGCTGATCCCGACGTACCGCTCCACGATGTCGTAATACGGCGCAAGCTCGGCATACGAAATCGGCCAGTCATCGCCATACCCATCGCGGCTAGCGGCCTTAAAATCGTTTTCGCTCATGCGGTAGCTCTGCCGCCCCCAAACCAGCGAACGCCCTCCCAACACGCGCAGCCGCTGCCAGGTAAATGGCTTGCCCGGCGGAGTGCTGTACGGATTCTCGAGGTCGTTCACGAACCACTCGTAGTTGTACTCCATACACGCGTAGCACTGCTTTTGCACCGGCCGGGTGCGCACCACCTCGGGCGAGTGGTCGCGGTATTTCAGTTTGTAAGCCGGCAAGTGCTCGGTAAACTCCTTCGGAGTGACCGCCCGCCCCGCTTCGAGCAACGCGACCTTCAGCCCCGCCTCCGCAAGTTGTTTCGCGGCCCAGCCGCCGGTAGCTCCGGACCCCACAACCACGGCGTCGTAGGTTTGCTGCAGAGGGTCTTGCGCCATATAAGTCCCGCTCACTTGTGCTCCCCTTCCGGATGTTCGCAGCCTTGGTACGGTCCGTGTGCAAACGCCCCGTCCCACCCCAGTTCTTTCTCCCCAATCTGCGAGCTGTAGTAGGCCGTCATGATGCGCCCCTTTAGCGCTTCAAAATGAGAGTGACCCGGATCGGCCACGGCATTCGTATCGCCAGCCCATCCACTCCCAAATCGTGGATACGCCAGCGCGTGCAGCAAAATATCTTGGTCTTCTCGCGACAGATAGCGAAACGCCGCTTTGAAACGCCGCATGCTTTCGCCATCCACATATCCCAGCGAATTCAAGAACGCTCGCTGCGTCTCGCGCGTCTCAGCAGCCAGCACAAGGTCAATATACCGATTCACCAGGGCTTCCTTCGCTCCGGGAGTGTCCGTCGCAGGAATAATCAAGTCGCTGAGCACAATCAGCGTTTCATTCTGGTGCTCATCCAAAAAAAGGGGCTTCCACCCGGGCGCCGCCAGATCTTTCGAGGCGTCCACACCACTCTGCGCGGGCGTCAACTCGGATGCCTGGGATGATGCCTGCGCGGCACTCTGCGCCGTCGCCAGGGAAGGCCGCAGCGCGGCGGCGGCACCCGCAAGAGCACTCGCTCGTAACATTTCGCGTCGTTTCATGAAGTCCCCCAGGCTCTCATTCGCCGCCCTCGGCATTCTGCCGGCGCGCGTGTCAAACTGCGTCCGGCCCACCTGCGCCTATGCAGCGGATTCACGGTTGAACGAAACCGGCTCCCGCGCTCCTGAGCACGGGAAAGTCTACACCAAAGCGAAGTGCAAGTTAGACCCGCTTCGGCACAGCGGTAGAGCCCGGGCCCGCCGTCCGGTGCAATCCCCGGACAGGGCCTTACCGAGCCTCCCCGCTACACGTCTGGAGGGCCCGCCAGATCGGTCTGCTCTCGTCTTGCCAGAGCCGCCGCCTCGGCCTAGACTGGATCAGTCGATGAGCGAACCCATGCTTCCCACAAGCTTCCCAATTCGCGACCTGACCATCCGCCCCGCCACGGTTCTTGCTCCGATGGCCGGCGTCACCGACACGCTCTTCCGCCGCGTCATTCGGGGCCTTGGCAGCTGCGGGTTGCTCATGACGGAGTTTACCAGCTCCGAAGGCATCACCCGCAGCGCCGCTAAAACACTGCGTTATCTCTATTTTCAGGAAGACGAGCACCCCATCACTGCGCAACTCTTCGGCGCGAATCCGCAAGTCATGGCCGAAGCAGCCCGCATGGTCGAAGACCTCGGCTACGACGCGGTCGATATAAATCTCGGTTGCCCCGCCAAGAAAGTCGTCAAGTGCGGCGGCTCTGGCTTGTTGCGTGATCTCCCGCTTCTCGGCGAAATCTTCAAATCCGTCCGCGCCGCCGTCAAGATCCCCCTGACCATCAAGCTCCGCGCGGGCTGGGACGAAAACTCCATCGTCGCCGTCGAAGTCGCCAAAATGGCGGAAAGCATCGGCGTGGAGGGCGTCGCCGTCCACCCGCGCACGCGCTTGCAGGGTTACTCAGGTGCCGCTGACTGGAGTATTATTGCCGCCGTGAAGCAAGCGGTGAAAATTCCCGTCATCGGTAACGGCGACATCAACACGCCAGAAGACGCCGAGCGCATGGTCCGCGAAACCGGCTGCGACGCCGTAATGATCGGCCGCGCCGCGGCCACCAATCCGTGGATTTTTTCGCAAATGCAGCAATACGCAGCGAGTGGCCGTTACGACACGCCCACCGAGGCCGAGCGCCATCAATTACTCTCTGGCTACTATGGGCAAATTAATGCTGCCAACCTGCCCGATGGTATAGGCAAAATGAAGCAGTTCGCTTGCTGGTTTACTCACGGCGTGGGGAACGGCAGCGAGCTTCGACGCATTGTGCATGCGGCGCGAACGCCCAGTGAGGTTGTCGAGAAAGTCGAATCTTTCTTCGAGAGCCGAACCGCCGCGGCAGTCAGCTGCTCCATGGAGTGACCGCACTGCGGCTGCCCAAGATGTTGGCTGCACAGGGAACGCCGGAAAAGAGGACCCCGCCCATGGTCCACTTGACGCAGACCGCCTCGAAGCAACGCTCGGAGCGTAGAATCGCCGTCCGCCTCCCGCTAAAAGTGCGGGGTCGCGACAGCCGCGGTGTTGCCTTTGAAGAAGACACTTCCAGCGAAAATGTATGCCGCAGCGGCGCCGCGTTCGTCACGCGATTCGACGTCGGCGTCGGCTCCGATCTCGAAATCCGCATCCCGTTTTCCAACTACGCCGCGCGCCGCACCGAGGCGGACTTCGCCACGCAAGGCCGCGTGGTCCATGTCGTGGATTTTTCCACAAGAGGTGAACGCCTGGTAGGCGTTCAATTCACGGGCCCCCGCTTCCAGCGCGTCTTCCGCCCCGAAAACGCCGCGTAAAGATCTTTCGATCGCGCTGTCGCGGGACGCGTCCTCATTTCGTTCATGGCGCGGCACACACAAAACTTGCGGCATCGTTCGTGTCGCCGCTGCCTTTGTATTTCGCCACTTGAGGATACGCGCAGAGCGGCCGAGTCATTTTCGCCGCCGCTGGGCCTTCGCCCGACTGCTTCGTAGCGATGACCGTGGTCGGTGCGGTGCCCTTTTCCACCCACTGTTCGAGCGCTAGATACATGTTGTGCTGCGGGTCGTTCGCCGTGCTGAATCCCATCTGGCCAAATACATCGGGGCCGGGACCACCTCCGCAATGCTGCAGGCCAGGCACCAGGAATAGCCGCAGGAACGAATCGGCATCCTGCTTGCCCATTTTGCTCTCCACGCTCTCGTAATAATTGATGGTGTTCAGCGCGGAAATCGCGGCGTCGTTCCACCCGTGATACATAATCAGTTTTCCGCCCCGCGATGAGAACGGCTTTAGGTTTGATTCCGTCGCGTTCAGCACACCCGCAAACTTCTTATCCGCCGCGGCAACGGCTTCGTCCAGATTGGCCTTCTTGTAATCCCAGTCGGCCTGGTCATAAACCATGTCGGAAAAAAATCCCTTGCCGAACGCAAACAGCAAGCTCTGGCCCGGGCCCTTTCCCGTTATCCACAGCGGCCAGCCTCCGCCGCCGTCCTCGCCTCCTGGCAAAAATCCGGGAAAAATTTCCTTCTTCTCGGAATCATGCGCGCCTTCGTACAGCTTTTCGAGCGCGGTGACTTGCGGCTTCGTCAGGCATGTGTTCGAATCGGCCGTCTTGCAAAGTAAAATCGCCGGATCGAAGTGGCACTGCCGAGGGTCATTCAGGATGCCGTCGGTTACACCATCTTTTGCATCGCACGCCGCGTTGACGGCTTTTGCAATCGTCGGGATCTTGCTGGTTGGAATATAGCTGGCTGGATCAAGCGTTGTCGTTTGCGCATCATAGAGCGCGCTCGCTAGAAGATGCGTCCAGTAGTTTGCGGGAGCGCCGGCCAGGATGCCGTCATAATCTTCGGGATAGCGCTGTGCTTCCATCAGCGCCTGGCGCCCGCCATTCGAGCAATTTGCAAAATACGCGTGCTGCGGCGCGTCGCCGTAAAATGCCTTGACCGTCGCTTTGCCTATCACCGTCATCTCGTGGATGGCGCGGTACGCGAAGTCGATAATCTTCTCGGGATGCCCAAGCGCCCAAGTCGCGTTGGTGCCTTCTGCTGCGTGGCCGGTGTCCGTGGCGGCCGATGCGTAGCCTTGTGCGACTGCTAGCCCCAGCGTGCGATAGTCAATTTCGCCGGCGAACCCGCCGTTGCCTTGGCCGCGAAATTTTCCGTTCCATCCGTTCGCGGGCATCCACACTTCAATTTTGATATCCGAATCAGCGCTGGGCTTGGCCTCTGCGGTGATCCTGCAAAATGCAGGCAGGCGCTTGTAGAAAGTCGGATCACCTGCGAGCCACGGTGCCAGGCTTGCTGGCGGGGCAAATGCTCCTGGTGCCACGGTTTGCGCCGAAGTAATTTTTGTATTCGGCAACGCGAGCTGCGCAAGTTGCTCGCAACTTTGGCCCGCGGCACGAGCGCTTGGCCCGAACGCGCTGCTCACGGCCAGCAACGCCACCATCGTAAATCTGTTCATGAGAAGCTCCTCTCGAGTCACGCGATCGTGGGCCAAAACTTTCCAGTCAAACTGCGCTGACGGACGCTAGCGGCCCAGATTGACGATGGCACAGCAAATCTTGCCTGTGCGGCCAGGGCAATTGCGAAAAGCAAACTGAGTCACTACCGCAGGATTGGCACCAGCGACGCCAGGACATCCTAGCCGAAACGCATCCGCCAGCCAAACCATCGTTTTAGCGTCCTCTTAGATTAATTTTCATTCACGGAATCTAAAGCGCGTGAGAGTTAAGCAAACCCGCCATCTCCGTTTTCCGTCAAAGGAAGGGCCGGCGAAAATCTGTTCGCTAATTTCGTGCCGGCGACGAAACATATTCGGCCTCTCCATCGTTTATTGCTTGAGAGTTTTCGACCGACCCGGGGAGCCCACGCATGTTCTCATTTTGGCTGGATATCCACTACGCTGGACGAAACCTTAGGAAAAGCCCCGGCTTTGCTGTTGTGGCCATGGTCACTCTTGCGCTGGGCATCGGTGCGTCTACCGCCATCTTCAGCGTGATCGAGAATGTTCTCATGGAGCCCTTCCCCTACCCAGACGCGCAGCACTTCGTTTCGGTCCAAATCCATGACACGGAACAAAATGGCCCCGGGGGACGCGGCGGATACTCCGGTCCCGAGTATTTGGACTTCGTCGAGCAGAATCACGTCTTTGACCGGGTCATCGCGAATAACGGGGGAGACGTGCTCTACACCTATGGCGAAGGAACGGACCGCTTCAGCGGCGGGTATGTGACGCCGGGCACCTTTGAATTTCTGGGAATGCCCGCGCTCGTCGGCCGCGTGATGCAGCCCGCGGATTATGAACCGGGCGCGCCCCCGGTGTTCGTCCTGCGTTACAAGACTTGGGTCAACCGCTTCAACGCCGACCCCGCTATCCTCAACCAAACCTTCGTCTTGAACGATACGGCACGCACGCTCATCGGCGTTATGCCGCCGCGTTTTGCCTGGGGCAATGCCGACCTCTGGATTCCGGAAAAGCCCAGCCGCGCCGATACCACTCCACAGCTCGGATTCAATCGCTACTGGTTTATGCTTGGCCATCTGAAGCCCGGAGTCTCCGAACGCGAGGCGCAGGCGGATTTCTCTGTCATTGCCCAACATTTGTCCACCGTCTATCCGAAGGACTACCCCAAACACTTCACCGTCGAGATTCACTCCCTCACGGATTTGGTCGTCGGCCGTTTTCGCACCACTCTCTTCATCGTCCTGGCCGCCGTGGGACTGCTTCTGCTCATCGGTTGCGGCAATGTGGCCAACCTGCTCTTGGCGCGCGCCACGACGCGCGAAAAAGAGTTCGCCATCCGCGCGGCGCTGGGAGCGGGCCGTTGGAGACTCGTACGCCAACTTCTCGTCGAGAGTCTCATGCTGGCCACTGGCGGCGCGGGCCTCGGCGCGTTGCTGGCTTGGGGTGGACTCAAATCGCTTGTCGCGCTCATCCCGCAGGAAATCATTCCCGCCGAATCAGCAATTCGTCTGAATGTCCCCGTGCTACTTTTTACTTTGGGCGTTTCTGTGGCAACTGCCGTGGTTTTTGGCTTGGTACCGGCTTTGCAAACCGCGCGGCGTGATCTGAACGATCCGCTGCGCGATAGCGGCAAAGGAGTCAGCGGAGGTTTTCGCCACGGCCGCTTGCGAGACGCCGTCGTTGTTCTCGAAGTGGCTCTCTCTCTCACCCTCTTGGTCGGCGCAGGCCTTCTTATGCGCAGCTTCGTGGCTCTCCGCGAGGTGCACCTTGGATTGCAGCCGGATCACATTCTTGTGGCCAGGCTTCCGCTTCCCAAGGACCGCTACAAGACCGCCGACCAGATCGCGGGCTTTTTCCGACCGCTACTGCTGCGGCTCAAAGTCATGCCGGGAGTTGTTGAAGCCACGGAAACCAGCACGTTGCCGCCCTACGGAGGCATCGGCACCGACGTCGAAATCCCCGGCAAGACGCACTCGGAAAAATGGACCGCGCTTTATCAACTCTGCAGCGAGGGCTATTTCCCTGTGTTGAAGCTTCAATTCTTAACCGGGCGGCCGTTCACGGAAGCAGAGGTCAACGGCGCGAAAAAGTTCGCGGTCATTAACCAGACTTTCGCGCACAAATACTTAGGCGAGGAGAATCCCATCGGCCAGCGCGTTCGCCTGGCGCATCTTGAAACGGCTCCCGATCCCGTACACGATCCGTGGTTTGAAATCATCGGCGTCGTCGCCGACGCAAAGAACCGCGGATTGCAGGATCCCAGCGAGCCCGAAGTCTGGATTCCGTACACGTTGACAGGTTCCTTTAGCCGCGGCGTCCTCGTGCGCACTGTCGGGGAGCCTCTGTCTATGCTGAATGCCGTACGCCAGGAAATCTGGGCTACCGATCGCAGCGTCGCGCTCACACTCACGGGCACACTCGAGGGCTACATCAGCCAATTCTCTTACGCGGGCCCGCGCTTCGGATTTTTCCTGCTGGGAATTTTCGCCACTATCGGTCTGGTTCTCGTGACGATCGGCGTTTACAGCGTGCTCGCTTACACCGCCGCGCGCAGAACGCATGAAATGGGCATTCGCATGGCCCTCGGAGCCGAGCGCGGCGACGTTTTGAAGTTGGTCTTAAATATGGGCTTGCGCCTGGTAATTCTGGGCGTGGCCATCGGCCTGGCGGCGAGCCTCGGTGTCGCCCGCGTCATCGCTACGCAGCTCTGGGGCGTCTCGCCCTACGATCCGGCGACACTCACGACCGTTCCGCTCCTGCTCCTCATCACTGGCCTGGTCGCCTGCTGGGTCCCGGCTCGCCGAGCCGCCCGCGTTGATCCGCTGGTGGCGCTCCGCTACGAATGAAGGCAGGCTACCGGGGTCGGCTCCGAAGGCCATTCCTGAATCAGTCCGGGATCTCCGGCAGGATGTTTTCCTCTGCGGCCAATCCTTTGGTTCGGCCTGTCGCTGCTCTGCGCGGTAGCTCTGTTCGGACATGGCCCCAATAGCTACCAGATCACTCCCGACAAGACGACTATGCTCATCGGTGAGTCGCGATCTTTCCGCATGGTTGACCAAAACGGCCAAGCCCAGCACAAGGTCACCTGGACCCTTTCTGATGCTGGTGCCTTTGCGTCCACGGAGGGCGACGAAGTGCAACTGGTGCCGAAGCGGGCCGTGATTTCCGCCTGACGGCACGCACGGACTTTGCAACCGCCGAAGCCTCGGTCAAAGTTGTGGACGGACCGGCACTCCCGGTGGGCACCGTGAAATGGTCTTCAGGGAGTAAAAAAGGGTGCAAGACAACAAAGATTATCCCGGCTGTGCCAAAGCCAAACGGGCCCGATATTTTCGAGCAGAGCATTTGCGAAGACGGCGAGTACGCGGCGGCATATACGGCCAGCGGAGTCCAGCTGTAGCGTCACAAGATCAGCAATAATGGCGCGCCCGCGGACCCCGGCAGCAACAACAACTATGAGGATGTGGGACGCCGGCTGGAGGCGCACGCAACATCCGTTTGTGATTCCGTCTCGGTGGGAACGGAGCAGCAGAAGATTCGCGACCTGCTGGCCCAGCACAATCTTTCCTTCCGCGAAGAGCCGAGCGGCGGCCGCGCGTGGTTGGTGGAGGAATCCAATACGCAATGCAGACTGTGGTTCGACGAGAGGTCTGTTGTGGTGAAGAAACGCAAAGTGTTCGTCGTCGAATAGCGGGAGAACAGAGACCTTGGGGTAGACCGTGTCGAGAGTCGCGTATTTCGCGGTGGTTCTGTGCTGTGCCGCGGGGGGTTCATTATTTTTGCGGGGGTCGATCGCCATGGCCGCGGCGCCAGGACAACAGCGGGATGATAACAGGGCTGCTGCGGACAAGCTGACAGGGGGTGGCGCGCTACAGACGCCCTCCACCGCCGCGGATGCGGCGAAACCATCGGCCAAGCCGAAAAAGGGTGATCACCAACGAAGACATAAAAAGCTCCCCCTATAGCGGCTTTGGAGGGCTTTTTTATACGAACTCCGGTTCGATCAACGACTGCGACGCAAATTGCTTCGATCAGGCGCGCTTGTTCGCGCAAGTGGATGCCGAGAAAAACCCGAACTGGCGTCGGGACGTGCTGCAACAGCTCGAGCTGGTGCGGGCGGACAGTGAGTGGCAGGCGTACCTTCACGATTTGTATGATGCGCACCGGAAGGTCTGCCAGGTGACGTTTGACAAAACGGATGAGATGAGAATGTCCGGTAATACGCGCAATCTGGGGCCACAAGAGATTGCCATCACTGAGAAATATGATGCTCAGATGAAGGCCGCGCAGGCGGAATTGTCGGCCGCAGTTGCGCGGCAGTTCATGCCGCAAAAAAAATTCGCTGACAAGCCGTACGCGAACTCATTCGCGGCGATCCAGGGGACACGCATGCAAGGTGGGTTCTGCTCGCAAGCGCGCGTGATCTACGCCCGGTAACGCGTTCTTCCGGTTGGACGATTCGCCTAACGGTCCTAACTGAGCTGACTCCCGGCAAACTCCTTGGCGGCCGCAGGGAATCCGGCAAGGCGAGCCGGAAGTCGCAGCCGGTTTCAAGAAAACGCGGTTACGGCACGATCAGCGGCTTATCTTTTGGCATGGCGTCAAGCGTGGTCTTATCCAGATTCAGATGCGCCGCAACCAATTCTGGCGGCGTGTGCGAGAGCCATTCGGAAAGCGCCAGGTCCTGGTAGTAGCTGCTCTTGAACATTTCCAGGAATTTCAGGTCCGTCGTGCCGGTATTCTCGACGTAGTGCGGGAGCGTTTTTTGGATGTAGCCGACGTCTCCCATTTCGAAGTCCATCGTTCTGGCGCGCGCGCCTGTTGCAAATACCGTCATGCGCGCTTTGCCGCTGATGTAGAACTGCCATTCGTCCGCATTCGGATGCCAGTGCAATTCGCGCATGCCGCCGGGACGCACCGTGACAATCGCGGCGGCGATGGTGGTCGAGATCTTGAAGCTGCTGGAATCAATGACTCGTACTTCGCCGTTTTTTAGCTTGGTCGGCGCGGGATGCTGCGTCGTTCGAAACGCAAAGTCGATGGGAGAGGCACCCAACGCCCCGGCCGCACGCCGTTGATCTTCCGCAAGCGGTCCGGGAACATCGGTCTGAAAAATAAACCTTTCTCTCTTTGGCATCTTTGCCAGAGTCGATTGCGCGACGCCAATATTTTTCGCAACGACGTCGGGCGGCGTGTGCGCCATCCAGTCGGTCAGGAGCACCGTCTCGTACTCGGAAAAGTTGCCGTCGTCGAACACCAGCATAAACTCCGTGCCATCCGGCGGAAGCCCTTGAATCGAATGCGGAATTCCCGGCGGGAAGTACCACAGATCGCCTTCTTTTACGTCCGTCACGAAACTCTTGCCGTCCCCGTCGATGCACGTGATCCTCGCGCTTCCGTACAGCATGTACGCCCATTCGGCGGCGGTGTGCCAGTGCAGTTCCCGCACGCCGCCAGCGGTGAGGCGCATGTTCACGCCCGCGAGCGACTTCGAAACGGCCAGTTCGCGCACCGTCACTTCGCGCGACCATCCGCCTTCCTGAAATCGTTTGTGCGCGAATGAGAACGGGTATTTAAAGGTCTGCACTCCGCCCGCGTCCGTTGGTAAAGGACGGTTCGAATCCGGATTCGCCACGTCTAGGGCTGCGTTTGTCGGGCCCGGATCGCTCGCGCTCCGGTCTCCCTTGGGATTCTGGGCCGAACTCTGCTCCTGCGCAGCGGCGCTATCTGGTCCCAGCACGCTGGCTGCCGCCAGGGCTGCCGAGCTCACTCCCAAAAATCCACGTCGACTGAACAGCTCCTTATCCGTATCTCCAGCCATATTCACCGCCTTCACCAAGTTTGGCAGGGCCCGCGTCGAGCCTTCCCCAGCCGGGGTAACCTACACCCAACTCCGGCGCATCGCAACGCCTTCGTTTGACGCACCCACTACGCATTGCTATATTTCGGCGCTGCTTTCGATGCTGCGAAATATATTCGAGAAATCTTCATGCCTCCTATTACAAGACGATTGGCCATTCAGCGCATCCTATCAGCCTCAACTCTAGCGATGCCGTTCTGCGGCTCCGGCGAGCTCGCCCGCGCCTTGCCAGCGGACGAAATCTCTCCGTCCGAGCGCGAGCAGATGGCCACCGTAGCGACCGCATTCATGCGCAAGTTCGATGTGCCCGGCCTCGCGGTTGCCATCGCTCGTGAAGGTCGCTTGGTCTATGAGAATCCGTTTGGGGAGTCGAACCGGCAGTCTCGCGAGCGTTTGACGGTCTCAAATCTCCTTCGCATTGCGAGCGTCACCAAGCCAATCACCTCGACGGCCATTTTCACGCTCATAGAGCGCGAGAAACTTCGCCAGCACGACCGGGTTTTTGGCCGCGGCGGCGTTCTCGGCACAAAATTCGGCAAAGCTCCTTACAAAAAATGGGTCGAAGAAATCACCATCGACCATTTCCTTACGCACACCTGCGGCGGTTGGGACAACTCGAGCGACGATCCCATGTTTCTGAATCTGGGGATGGACCACGCGCAGCTCATTACTTGGACGCTCGATACCAAGCCGCTCAAGAATCCTCCCGGCACGAATTACGCTTACTCGAACTTCGGCTACTGCGTTCTCGGGCGGGTCATCGAGCAGATCACTGGCCGGCCCTACCACGACTTCGTTCACGACGAGATTCTCGGCCGGTGCGGTGTTCGCGACATGCGGATCTCCGGCAACACGCTCATGCAGCGTTTTCCGGAGGAAGTGACTTACTACGGTCAAAACGGAGAAAACCCTTACGACATGAACGTCACGCGCATGGACTCACATGGGGGCTGGCTCGGGACTCCGCGGGATCTCGTACTTTTTTTGAATCACGTCGACGGCTTCAGATTCACGGCCAACATTCTCAAGCCCGAGACGATCAAAAGGATGACGACTCCGAGTCCCGTGAATTCTGGTTACGCTCGCGGGTGGGCCGTCAACAACGCTCCCAACTGGTGGCATACCGGCAGCCTGCCCC
>Ga0210410_10003398_pt1 | contig 14094 bp, 15 predicted proteins | sample IncBWC4MmetaG_FD_161058 | JGI IMG/M metagenome (GOLD analysis project Ga0210410, IMG submission 161058) | Forest soil microbial communities from Barre Woods Harvard Forest LTER site, Petersham, Massachusetts, United States - Inc-BW-C-4-M | ecosystem: Environmental > Terrestrial > Soil >... | reverse complement strand
ATTCGCCTTGCCGATAAACGCGCGCTTCCGGCAGACCGCGCGAAGTGGATCAGAGAGCGCGACCGCATCTACGAGGAAGTGATGACCCGTGGCTGGAGCGAGAAGCGCCGGGCGTTCACGCAATATTACGGCAGCGACGATCTGGACGCATCGCTTCTGATTATGCCCCTGGTTTTCTTTATGGTGGCCTCTGATCCACGGATGATCAGCACGATTGATGCAATCATGAAAGGCCCCCGCGATGGCGGGCTCGTGAGCGACAGCTTGGTTTACCGCTATCCGCCAGATCCCCGCGTAGATGGACTTCCGGGTGCGGAAGGTACGTTTAACATGTGTTCGTTCTGGCTCGTTGAAGCGTTGGCTCGGGCGGGTCAAGCGAACCCTGAAAAGCTAGATCAGGCCGGCCTGATCTTCGAGCGCATGCTGGGATACGCCAATCACCTCGGGCTGTTTGCAGAACAAACTGGCTCGCAGGGCGAGGCCCTTGGGAATTTTCCACAAGCTTTCACACACCTTGCATTGATCAGCGCCGCATACAATCTTGATCGCGCGCTTGGCATTCGGAACTGACGTTTCAGAATGACGCAATATAAAAGGGCGCCCCTGGTGGAGTAGGGTTTTGAGTGCTAGCTCAACCGCTCCAGAGGAGGAACGCCCTTTTATAATGTGTGGGCACTAGGCAGTGGCCTCGGAAGAGTTGGCAAATCTCTCATATCTGCGCGCCCGGTCGTACAACGCCATTTTCGCGGCTGCGTCGCGTAGCGCCAACCAGAACTCCTTATTCACTGTACGCGTCTCACCATAGGGCTCCAACATGTCGCAAGCCAACTCCATTTCATTGTGGCTGAGAAATTCTTTGTATTAGAAAATGGCTTTGTCATTCGCCGCATCGTTGGGCAAGGTGCTTCTTGCCTGTTCAAGATCGGCTCTGATTTGCGCCCACAGATTCGGTAGGTGCATAAATGCGCCCCCATTATATGCGGTCGCTGGGCGTGTGGGTTCAAACTCCTGATTAACGCTAACCGGAAGTTATTCCGGTCCAGCAGTCCGGTTGTGGGACCAATCACTCGAGCACCCATACTCCCGTTTTTTTGAGAAAACGCAGAGCATACCGAGGATACTGCGTCTCGGTCCACTCGGACCGCACAACACTCGCGTCGCCGACCATCTCCTCCTTCGAACTGGCCATCGACACTTTCAATGTCGATTGGACGTCCAGCGCGAAATTGCATGCACATAAGAAAGCATTCCTGCTGACGTTCTCCGTAGCCGTTATAAGCTCGATCGACTCTCCCCGGGAGTCTTTCCCCTGGAGCTTCAAAGGAACTCGCAAGCGAACCCGCACCTCACTGCGGCGCTCTACCCTTCGATTCCTTAGTGTCGTCGCAATAAATTCATTGAGCGCGTCAAAATCTACCGGCTTCTCGAAGTAGGCCACGGCGCCCAGATCCTTGCAAAACTCCTTCGTCTTCGCCCCGGCTTCACCGCTTATGATAATTACGGGAATCAACTGCGTGGAACTCAGCGAAGTAAATGTTTGGCACAGCTCGAAGCCAGAATACCTGGGCATTCTTAGGTCCAGAAGTATGGCGTCTGGCTTGTGTTCGAGGGCAAGGGCCAACCCCTCTCCTGGATCGCCGGTGTCCACGATCTCGTGAGAATCCCCGAGACTAAGCCGTACCAGGCGTCGTAATGCTTCATCGTCGTCGACAAGTAAAAGCCTGCCCATTTTTACCTTCCCTCTACCTTTGCCTTGAATTGTGTTCCGTCGAGACCCGCTCCACACTCGCGTCCAATATGCTTCTAACTCTTTCGATTAGCTTTTCTTCCGTAAACGGCTTGTATAGAAGGTTCGTGCTTTGGTCGAGGACCCCGTGGCCCGCGATGAAAGAATCCGTATATCCCGACATGTACAGGATTTTCGTGCCTGGCCGCGTCACGAGCAACCTCTCGGCAAGCACTCTCCCGTTAATGCCTGGCATGACCACGTCCGTGAGCAACAAGTGGATACGCCCGATGTGCCGTCTGGCTAGGCCGAGCGCCTCTTCACCATTTTGTGCCGTCAATACTTCAAACCCATGCCCCTCGAGCAGCGACTTTGCGAGTTTTCTCAAGGGGTCTGAGTCCTCCGCCAGGAGAATCGTTTCCGAACTCTTGGTGTCTGGCGCAGAGGTAAGGGCCACCGGAGCTTGTGTTACGGGTTCGTCCACGCGAGGCAAGAACACTTGAAAGCAGGCTCCCTCGCCCGGGCTGCTGTCCACGCCGATGTAGCCGCCGCTCTGCTTCACGATTCCATAGACGGTTGCAAGCCCTAAACCTGTGCCCTTCCCCAGTTCCTTTGTCGTAAAAAACGGCTCGAAGATATGGGTAATCGTCTCTCGATCCATGCCAACACCGGAGTCACGCACGGAGAGCATGATGTAGCGTCCAATCCTTGCCCCTGGGTGATCGCGCGCATACAACTCGTCCAAGTCACGATTTGCGGTTTGGACAAGCAGAGTCCCGCCAGCCGGCATAGCATCACGAGCGTTAACCGCCAAGTTCATAATTACCTGTTCGACTTGTCCCCGGTCTGCGCGGACTGTCCCCAGTCCTCCGCCAAGTTCAATTCGGACGGTAATATCCTCACCAATCAACCGCGGCAGCATCTTCTCCATGTCAGCGACCAATGTGTTTAGGTCCAAGACCGTCGGAGTCAGTATTTGCTGGCGGCTAAACGCCAACAATTGTCTTGTCAGGGACGCCGCCCGCTGGCCTGCCTTCTCGATCTCTTCGGCATATTCTAGGAGGTTTGGCTCTGACGTCATTTTTCGTTTCAACAGTTGGCTATAGCCGATCATTACCCCCAAAAGATTGTTGAAGTCATGCGCGATTCCTCCTGATAGTCGCCCAATGGCTTCCATTTTCCCCGCCATCCGCAGCTGGGCCTCGAGAACACGTTTGTCAGTCACGTCTTCCGCAAACACTTCGTGAAATGCCGATCCGCCATTTTCTTCCCTCACCCGACGGCCGCTGCATCGTACAGTGATCGGTGAGCCGCCCTTTTTCCTCCATTCAATCTCTAATTCCTTGAATTCGTCCTGGGAATGCAATGTCTCCTGCATTCCTCGAAAATCCTCAAGCCGTTTAAAAATCTCCCTCTCCAGGTTGACGTTCTGCAGTTCATCGGTGGTGGAATAACCGAGCATGCGCTGCAGGGCAGGATTTACTCGCAAAAAACGCCCCTCATCATCGGCCTGATAGATACCGTAAGGAGCATCTTCGACCACGGAACGGAAACTCGCTTCCGATACGCGCAGCGCCTCCTCGGCTCTTTTCCTCTCCGTAATGTCGCGATTTACAATGACCATTTTTTCGGGCACGCCACTCGCCGACGGAATAACTCTTGCAGTGGATTCGAGCACTCTCCAAGACCCGTTCTTGTGGCGCATTCTGTACTCGAGAGTCCTTCCAATTCCCGTCCGCCGCGCCTCAAGGGAAGCCTCCCTCACCCGCTCGCGGTCTTCTGGATGGATTTGCTCGAAAGCAGATGACCTCTGGAGGTCCTCGGGGGAATACCCCAAAACTCTCTCATAGGATTGGCTGTTGTAGATGCGCCGACCCTCGACATCCACTACCGCAATCATGTCGGCGGCGTTTTCGCTTATAAGACGAAACACTTGCTGGCTTTCCGAAAGTTGGCGCCGGATGCGGTGGATCTGCAATTGCTGATAAATGGTATATAAATCAAAGAGAAAAACGATCGCCAGGAGACCTATCAACTCCGTCTGCAAATTGAAAAACGCGTCTCCCGTTTCCGCCGTCCTCAACAAGGGAAGTAGGAACGACACAATCCCAGCCGTCAGGAGAAGGGTAATCGTTACCGCTGTGCCCCAGAGGATCCATTCTTGACGCTCGACGCGGCGAAGGCGCCGTCCGAGCTCATCCTGGTTTCCGTCTATAGTCCTTGCAAAATCGGCCGGATTTGCCTCTTTCATGACGCTCCCATGGTAGTTTCCCCCGCGAACTCGTGTTAATCGGGATTTATCACCTCATCCGTTGGTTTTACCGTTTAGCTTTGCCAAATCCTCACCGAAATCAAATCGCAAAGGTGGCTCACTGTATGCCATCTGAATAATGGGAATCGAAGGAAGATAACTTGCCTGTGTAGAGATTTTGAACTTGATAAGTTCCGCCAATGCGCGGAGATTCAGTTTGCGCGGGATATTCACGCGATGCGTCCGGACGGTTCCTAGGTTGATACTGAGTGCCGCTGCGACCCGGTTGATTGCGGTGCCCAACGCGAGAGGACGAGTGATCTCCGGGTCAGGCATCGTCAGGTAGGAACAAACCGGGGGCAGGATATTGCTTTGTGCGACGCGGTTCAAAGATGTCCCCATTACAATTTTTGACACGCGAACATTCTAGACAAGCTGGCCCTAACAGACTGAGCGGACGGTGGCTTCGAGATTCCGTGAAAATTCCGGCTTCAAAATATACCCGCGTCCGCCAGCGCGGAGCACACACCAAACTAAAGCGCCATCATCCTCAAGACTCAAAACAATTATCTTCACGTCAGGCCGGAGCTCCAGGATCTTCTTCGCCGCATCTAAGCCTCCGAGGACTGGCGTGGCGGTATCCATAATTACAACGTCAGGTGTTTCCTCGGTTGCTTTCGCCAGAAGATCAGCTTCGGCGGCCGCTTCCCCCACGATTCTCCAGCTTTGTTGATCGCCAAGGATCGATCGAACACGGCGTCGAACGAACGCACTCTCGTCCGCAATAAGAATCCGAATCTCTTTCATTTGTTCTCCAATTGGATCTGGCGTGGTCAAGAGTAGTTTTCGTTTCCGGTCGATCCGAACGATTCCCTGAAAACCGGAAATCACACATCGCGAGAGCCCCCGACTCCGGGGGGAGGATGGCGAGACCTACCACCGGTAACCTGACTTATGAGATCTTGCGAGTTTTCCACGGCCACCGGCTCTATGCCCCAAGACATATTCGGCTTAATCATTACTGCCAGCTGGAGCAATTCCGGTATGGGAAACGATATTCCGAGCAGCATCTGCCCCTTATTCGGGACTTCCCTGGGCAATGGATGACGATGCGTACTATCGTTAGAGCAAATAAGGGTCCGTGGCTTGTTCATAGGCGCTCGGACGGCCACCATGGTAGGCAGTCTCGCAGAAGACTGGGACCAGTGCGCCCCGAAGGGTAATTTGCTTCCAATGCGAAGCAGAATCATCAAGTCGATCGTCCCGTTCTGTACATCCCGGTGACGCATCGAACGCCCGCGCTTCGGAAATACGCGTATAATGACGTCGCTTGTGTTACTCAACGGCGGCTTGAGGCGGCAGCCGAGGTCCCGCTCGCGCGTAAGCGGCACGCGTGGTCGGCCAAGTTCACAGCCGCAGCTGTCAGCTGTTTACGCGTCCACTCGGAGCTCTGCGGCCTTGAAACAGACAATCGTGCGCAACGCCCGAACTACCAAATAATGCTTGCCTCCAAGAATCAAGTTTTTACACAGATGGGATTCGCAACTCGAAAGGGGAGTCCGAATCGTTCTCCCGCGCGGTTCAGCATGGCTCAACGCCCTTGGACTCTCTCGATTGAAGAAAGACTTCTCGACTCGCCGCTCTACGCGGCGATCAACTTGCACGGGTTTCGAATCTGCGTTTCCCTTTCGCCGCGACGGCCGACGCCTGGGCCAACAAGCCCTAGTTAGGAGCTACGCTTGATGCACACACTCTTGATTGTCGATGATGATCCATCCATGCTCCGATTGCTTAGCCTCAATTTATCGGACGGTTACAATGTGATCTCGGCCGATGACCCCGAACAGGTGCTGGCGCTGGCAATAAAACACAAACCCGCGGCAATTCTTTTGGATCTCATGATGCCCAGATACTCCGGCTTTGAGCTCTGTCAGTGCCTCCATACTCTGAGTTACACCTCGCGAACTCCCCTCTTTGTGGTTACAGGCGAGTCAGCAGAACGATACAAAACCCACTGCCTAAATCTGGGAGCCAAGGAGTTCATTGAAAAGCCGGTGGACTTTGATCTGCTCAGGGCACTGCTGGCCGCCGAATTACATCAGGAACGCCCGGAGCGTCGCGCTCATGTCCGCGTGTCCCTCCGAGTCATCGTGACTCTCAAGGGGGCTGACTCAGGAAGAGCGGCGTTCGAAGAAATGACCATAACCGAGAATGTGAGCGCGGGCGGGTTTCTTTGCACCTGCCCATTGATGCTGCCCATTGGCGCCGTTATTGGTATTCATCTTGGGACTGGTATTGCCAGTTTTGTGGGGCGCGCGCGTGTTGTGCGCAAGGAATCTCCTCACACGCCCTGGCAGCGGTACGCGCTTCAATTTCTAGAGAGCACCCACGAATGGGTGATGAATCCACTTTGAGTCCGAAAAGTGAAAATACAAGATGCCGCACGCGCTTGCCAAAGCAACCCGCCACGGAGCGAAGATGAAATGAAATGACCGCGCGATTCGAGAGAAAGGGCTGAATGCTACCCCTTGGACTTGTCCGCCAAGGTTATGCGGTCCCGCCCCATGGCCTTTGATCGATAGAGGCCAGCATCCGCCACCCGAAGCAATTCCTCGCCACTAGAGGCGTGTTCTGGGAACGCTGCAATTCCGATCGAGACGGTAATCGTATCGAGCACATTTCCTAGGTGCCGGGCTTTCAGTGTTCTGGCCGCCTCGCGCAAACCCTCGGATCGCCTGACGGCATCCTCTGCCCCTGCTTCAGGAAGAACAATCGCAAATTCCTCTCCGCCATAGCGGCAGATTACATCTTCTCCCCGGTAGTGCAACCGCAGCGTCTCTGCCATTAGGCAGAGGACGGCGTCGCCGGCGTCATGGCCAAAGGTGTCATTGAAACGCTTGAAGTGATCGATATCCAGCAGGACGACGGCGAGCGGGCACCCTTTCCGTTTCGCCCGCAGCAATTCGCGGTCCAGTGATTCCTGCATAAACCGGCGGTTGAATAGTCCCGTAAGAGGATCGCGAATGGACTGCTCTCGGAGTGATTCACGGAGCCGCAAGCTAGCCAAGGACAACCCCACCTGCCCTGCTACAGCAATGGCGAGCCGCTGCTGGGATTGCTGCAACGACTCAAAGGCCTCCGTCCCCTTTGCGCTTTGGCTGCGATTGTACTGCACGTGCAAAATCCCCAGTGTCTCCCCTTGTGCCGCCATAGGCACGCACAGATAACTGGCCGCGACGGGATTTTTCAGATGCGGGCAGATCAATCCATCTCCCGGTTGTTCACTCCAGTATGGTTGTCCCCGCCGCAACGCCCAGCAGTCGGCTGGAGAAATGAATGACTCGGACGCAAAGCCCTCCCCCCACGTCGCCGTCGCCTCGAGTGCCTCCCTGGACTGTCCGAAGACGAACACCGTCCCTCCCGTCGACGCTGAAAAGAGTTTCCTTGCGGACTGGGCTACAACCGCAAACGCTTCATCCATGTTTCCGCAACACTGAAGCAATCCTCCCATGTCGTTGAGCAGAGACATCTGCATGGTTCTCAGCTGCAGCTCCGTCACCAGGTTGTTCAATGACTTTGCATGTTCCTCGGCATCTACCGCCGATTTGACCTCTTCCGAGATATCACGGAAGATCGCATATTCACCTGACTGCCGACTCTCCAAATTGATCGCAACTTCATGGAGTTCCACATCGAGAACCTTTCCATCCTTGCGAACTCTGCGGACTGCCTTGTGGACAGATTCTCCCGGTCTTGAGGGGGCTGATAACCTACAGTCTTCCGCCACGCTCCCGGAAGGACAAATTAGCTGGTCAAGCCGATTCCCGACGACCTCTTCGTGGGAGTACAGGAAGAGATTCGCGAATGCGTCGTTGCAGAAGCGCACGCACCCCTCGCCATCCTGTATGGCAATCGCGAGAGGATTGTGCTCAATCAATGAGTTTAGGAACCCAGTTCGGTCCCTCAATTGGCGGGCCGTCCGGTGTCTCTCCGTTACCTCTGTCCCGACGACCAGTGCCGTCCCTGACACCGCCAGCATGAGTACGCCAACCTTAAGCTGAAAATTGGCGGGCAAAGGAAAGATACGCAGCGCCATCACGATTCCAAAGTTGAAAATCACGAGCGCCGTGACCACCCGCCGTATGCCTTGACGCATCGCAATCCAGATGATGGGCACGAATGCTAAGTAATAGAATTCTTTGGGTCCGAACGTTCGGCCGAACATGACCCACAAAACCACGAGAATCGAGCTTACCTGTCCAACCGCCTCCAGAACCGCTCCAGAATGATTCCTCCGCACTTTCGTCGCCCGACTGTCGTCGCGTCGTATCGCCTCCCGGCGAAAAGTCGACAGCTCTCGCACTACCCGTGGAAACACATGAACAAGGAGGAAAGGCGCAAACCCGATTAGACCAATAGCGTCACCGATGTACCATTCGACTGCCGAGTTCCAAAACTGGCTCCACACAATCGTGTGGTCCTTCACCAACGCCACTACACCCGCCAGTGTCGCCGGCAGAGCCGCAACCATTGTTAGCAAAATGTATCGCACAACATCACGCCGATGTCGCAACGCCGGATCGATCCTCAGCGGACCACGAAGAAGATACGCGGCGCCTGCATACGAGCCCGCGCCGATGACGGGCGCGATTGTCGTACCCCAGGAGAACAGAGGTTGGTGGTAGATCACGAGGCCCGCGAGTACGTCAGCCAATGCCAATAGAGGGAAGTAGCGCGGACCAACACACAGCATGACTGCAAAGATCAATCCTGCCGCGGGGTACCACGCCGAAAACCCAAGACTCGGAGAAACCAAAATGACCCAGGGTTGGTTGAGCAGCAGATAAAATAGGATGACCGACAAAGCGAAGAGCAAATGACGTGCGACTAAATGGTCATTGTGGACCGCAGTGGTGCGGTCGCTAACATGGTCTACCCATCGTTCCGCGCTATTTGGAGTTGAAGCCATCCGACCCTTCGGCTGCTCTTTTTATCTAAACATAGCTGACACGCCTGCGCCTCGAAATCGATTGAGGGTTTCACTTTTGAGTAAATATCGGATCCCCCATTGGAGAAGCTCGATTTAACGCTTGGCAGCTTCCATCCGAATTGCTTTCCAGACATCAACGGGAATCCGGAGAAAACTGTCAGACACCTGGGGATCATATCGAATCCCCGAGCCGCGTCGAATTTCCTCATACGCGTCATTGAAAGAAAGGGCAGGTCGATACGGGCGAGCGGAGGTCATGGCATCCACTGTGTCCGCAACAGCAAATATCCTTGCGCCCAACGGGGCTTCCCTACCTCTCAGGCCACGCGGATATCCGGTACCGTCGTATCGTTCATGATGCCCCAAAACGATTTCGGCGGCCTCGGCGAGAAAAGGAATCTGTTTGATGATGTCGTATCCGATTTGAACGTGACTGCGCATGATGCGCCACTCTTCCTCAGATAGCGCTCCCGGTTTCAGAAGGACGGAATCGGGTATCGCCAATTTTCCAATATCATGAAGCGATGCGCCCATGGAAAGAGTCCTGAGTTCTTGCTTGCAGAGGCCCAATTCTGCAGCAATTCTGAGTGAGTACAGAGACACGCGCCGGGAATGTCCGGCTGTGGGACTATCGCGAAGATCGATGGCGGCACCAAGGGCTCGAAGTGTGTCTCCATAGCTCCCTTCCAATTGTTCGAGTGCGGAGTGAAGCTGTCTGGTTCGTTCTTCGACCATCTCCTCAAGTTCCCGCTTGTACTTCTCGAGCTGCCGTTGCAAAAGCTTCTTTTCCAGGGAGCGCTGCAGACTCGCCAAAACTACTTCCGTCTGTAAGGGCTTGACGAGATAGTCGTCCGCCCCATTTCTCATCGCTTCGATGCCCACTCTTACGTCGTCCTCTCCCGTCACAACTATGAAGGCTAAATCTGGGTACAGGGGCCGAACTTGCATCAAAAGTTGCATCCCCGAGAGGCGAGGCATATTCAGGTCCGTAAGGATGGCTGTGACCTTCTCTTGTTCCAATACCCTTAAGGCCTCCTCGCCACTAGCAGCCGTGCCGCAAGCCACGCCCGAATCGGTAAGCATCGCTGCCAATAGTTTCCGCATCGACGGCTCATCATCAACCACTAGTACCAGACCCGCGGAAGTCTCAATCCTTGAGGGTACATTCATGGGTATTCCCTAAGAGTCAAAACCAAGCGGAGAGCACCATTCCTGCCGGCGGATAACAACCAACAAACACTCAGCTACTGAGTGAGATGCAGTTAGGAGTGCTTCATTTGCGAAGCAGCTCCAGACCGAACAGTACATTCTTAGACTGGATGGCCGAATAACCAATCCACCGCTGCAGTGCCCAAGAAGCGCCGAAATCAGACTTCCCCCGGCGGGCCTGACGCATTGACCTCACACGTACCGGCTTGTTGGCAATCGCGTTATAGGATCCTGCTGGAGTGGGTTCGGACTTCCCTGAGCCACCGGATAGCCATCTGCCCCTGGGGGTACAATGTTGTCAATCCGAGTGCCACGAGCACCGCACCGCCAATGACTTCTAAAACTTGGGAATTGGTAGGCTGCGAAACCGCGTCATACAGCAAGAATCCTCCAAACCCAATCAGAATCAACGTAGAAACAATCATGAATTTTATGAAATAGGCTGCCATACGACGTTTCCCCCGAAAGCCACGGAAGCTCTGAATATGGGCCAACCGCTGGGACACCATTAACGCACCGTTGATAGAACCTTCTTGTCCACAGACTTCGAATTCCCGGAATTCTGCTTAGTCCAGAATGTCGGAGCGGCGTACACTTTTTTCATCTTGGAGCCGCAACAGCACCTTGGGTTCACGCCGTCTTCAGGCGCGCTAGCAATGGTGACGACGAATTCGCACCGGCATGTGGGATTTGAACAAACCCACTTCTCGCCTTTTCGCATGTTCATTTGCCGATTCCCTCCTGATCCTTATCTCTTAAGTTTCGCTCACCCAAAAGTTAGGCTGCCCCACAGTGCATTCGGGGGAACTCTCGAGTTTTTCTCCAGCGACCGAATTGGAAGATCGAGGGCGTCGATTAAGGATTGTGTCAGCACCAGGACGCGTCTCGGGAATAATTGACAGTTGCTTCGTAGGGGAAGCATAAAAGAGAATCTTGTGAGTACGGATCCTCGGCTAGCCGGTATGACCGGATTTTTTCAAATTCTGATAGACTTGCAGGGATTACCATTCGAATTTCTAGATCCATGAATTCTGGCAAAACCCTCAAGGACCTCCGAGCACGTCTCGGAATTACCGTGCGCGAGGTGGAAGAGGAAAGCCAGCGGATCGCGAACGTACAATCAAACCCCGAATTTTTTGTTTCAAATAATTGGCTCACCAGACTCGAGAATTCAAATGCGGTTCCGAGTATTCATAAACTCTTTAGTTTGAGCGCTGTTTACCGCGTAAGGCTTTCCGATCTACTCCCCATGTTCGGTATCGACCTCGGATTGCTGCAGAAGTACCAGATCGAGACGGCCCCATCCCACACCCACCTAGTCAATCTGGAAGAAATCGACTCGACCAAGACGGCTACCTTCCCGGTCCGCTTCGACCCGGGCTTCCGGGTCGAGGAGACAAATTTAGTGTCGCGGATGGTACAGGTCTGGGGGGAGGTGCCGATCGCCTTGCTCCAACAGCTTGACATTCGGCATGGTCAATATGGCTTTATAGGGCTACAGGATTCCACGATGTACCCTTTGTTGCGGCCGGGAAGTTTTGTGTTCATCGACGATCACCTGCGGGATATTCGCGCAAGCCAGTGGCGGACTGAATTCGACAGGCCCATTTACTTCGTTGAGCTTCGCTCGGGATATGCGTGCTGCTGGTGCGAGAGGCGGGGGGACGAGCTTCTGTTGATCCCTCATCCTCTTTCTTCACGTCCCCATCGTACTTTTTCCGCCCACGAAGCCGAGATTATCGGCCAGGTCACCGCAGTGGCCATGCGCATTGTGGATCCTATAGCAGCTGATTCGCCCTCCAGGATTCCCTCACAATTGCCAAAGCGACCCTGATGTTTGAAACAAAAAGTTTAACGGTTATTGGATCGTCATGCTCCGGAGCGAGAATTCGAAAAGGCTCCAGTTCGTGCCATGATCCGAGCAGCTCATCCGGGCGGGCGCACCCGGAACGAATGTATTGTTCGAGCTGAGCAACCAAGATTTTCAGGGGACTGAGCGCCAGACTTGCAAACACTTCGCGATGGGCTTCTGCCAAAACCTTTTGTGCCACCGACTCCGTAAAACGGAAGCTTAGCCCATCGTGGGCGTAGCGGCCCGTATTATAGTCACGCGTCGAAGCGAGGTAAACCAACCTTGCGAAGTCTCCGTCGAGCTTTGCTAGAGTCCGGTTCCGCAGATCGCGGAGGCCATCCTCGACTGCCATGGAATTCACTTGGTTTGGTCTTCGATCCATCGGCTTGCCGTTCTTTCGGGGATCAGCGGATTCTTGTCCTCTGCGAGAAGGCTTCGGGCTTCAACGCGGCTTCCAGCATTCCTCTAAGATTATTGGAAAGACTTTCGGCCTGCCCGACCATGTTTCGCAGCGCCATCGGACCACCCAGCAACAGAATCGCAGCAATGAGCCCACACTTTGCCCGGAATGCATAGTAATCGATCGCCAGCCTGAGCTCCGCAAGTGGTGCGAGTTCCTGCGATGCTCTCACGCGAGCCACATGAAGATGCATGCCGGTTCTCGCTTCACTTCGTAGTCGAGAGAGCCAGGATAGCGCAATTCCCTTCCGCTCCTTGAGGAACAATTGCTGAACCCGCCTTGATGTGCTGCGCCGGATGAACTCCCAATCTTCACCGCCAAAGATTCGATCCAGCTGTTCCTTGCGGTGATCCTCCGAGTGCGCCGACGGAATGGCTAAGTCTTCATCGCGAAGCCATGAAACATCCGCTTCTTCCGATCTGCGGCGGCGCAATAGATAAACCAACAACGCTATTAGCAAGAAACCGATCGCAAGGAGAGTAAGCGTTCCGATCATGGTCGTATGGCTCTGCCCAAAAATTCGCGTGCCTGAACCAGGCTCCTTTTGGTTAGAAGCGCAAGTGATTGGTAGTCTTCCTCGATCTTTGATTGAGATTGCTCCACCGGAAATCGCTCGCCGCTCCAGAGAGCGACACACCATATGCCCAAGGACGCGGCATAGCAATGCGGTTGCACGAAAACCCATGCGGCCTGAAACGCCTGACCAATCGAAGCGCGCAAAGTCAGAGTCATCACCATTGTCGCGATAAAGATTCCGTAGCCCGCAAATATACCTTTGGCAAAGCGACCAAGGGGAACCCGGTAATAAGCAATGAGCAGGGCCAGCACAATGAGTGACAGCGCCTGTATCGCACGAAGATTACGTTCAAGCTCGACCATGGTCGCTGTCCAAGGAATGTCGCCATTCCAGGCGCCAACTAGACCCTTGGTTAAGACCATGAGTAATACGATAGCGAGCACGTTGCGGGCCATCCGACCTGCGCCGGGATAGCGTCCGAGAATCAAGCGAAAAATCTCCCAAGTGACTCCACAGCCCATCAGCAAACTGAAAAATTCCGCATACCAATAGATCGGCTTGTAGTACTTGAATTTGAAGCTATAAACGGCCAGGAAAAACACGTCCTGGACAAACACACTGGCCAGATAGCCAAAGAAGAACGGGCACTTTTTAAACCATCCAACAACCAACGCGCGTGCCAAAATAGTGCCTTCCAGCGCGACACCCGCAAGCCAGAAACTCAGCGCGTACGAGCTCATATGTTAGGGGAAACCCCAAGCATACTAGCACGGAAAAAGGGGAAGACTCCCATTCTCTTCCCCTCCTCTAAGGTAAGGACTAGCTCGCCAACCTGGGGTCAGAAAGCCAAGAAGGTAGCAACGCCTCTGTGCGAGCCGTCTGAAGCGACTCTTTGTTTCCGAACTTCGCCGGTGGCAGTGTCGGCGGCGGTGGATGTACGCCGTCTGCCTGAAGTTCTACCGAGCTTCCAAGGCTCGCAGGCGGCTGTGTCGGTGGCGGTGGATGTACGCCGTCTGCCTGAAGTTCTATTGAGCTTCCAAGGCTCGCAGGCGGCTGTGTCGGTGGCGGTGGATGTACGCCATCGGCCTG
>Ga0210410_10003397_pt1 | contig 14100 bp, 15 predicted proteins | sample IncBWC4MmetaG_FD_161058 | JGI IMG/M metagenome (GOLD analysis project Ga0210410, IMG submission 161058) | Forest soil microbial communities from Barre Woods Harvard Forest LTER site, Petersham, Massachusetts, United States - Inc-BW-C-4-M | ecosystem: Environmental > Terrestrial > Soil >... | reverse complement strand
CGCAGGATCAACCGACAGCGCGCGTTGCGCCGGAATCCACGTAGCGATTAGCCCCAGCAACGCCATCGCGAGAACAGTACCTGTCAATACCAGGGGATCGCGCGGCGTGGCCTGATACACAATGAAAGCCAGCACCTTCGTCGCAAGCAGACCCAGAACCAATCCAACCCCCGAACCAATCGCCAACAGTTTGAACGCACGTCCCAGCGCGGCCTGCAACACTTCCTTGCGTTGCGCGCCGAGAGCCACGCGAATTCCCAACTCCTTGAGCCGCTTGCTCACCGAGTAGGCAGCCATTCCGAAGATGCCCGTGATCGAAAGCATCGCGCCCATCATGCCCAGCACACCCAGCGATACTGTCGCCATGCGCGAGGGGAACAAAGTTCCGCCTAGTTCTGTGCTCCACGGGCGAATCGCCAGAACCATCCCAGGGTCGATGTCCCGGAGCACACTTCTCATGGCCACGGCAAGTTCCTGCGGGTCGCGACTCGAGCGCACCACCAGCCATGTCCAACTAGCCGGCGACTGCAGGAGGGGGAGGAACATCGCGGGCTGTTGGTCTTCGGTAAGGTTCTTATATTTTCCGTCTTCGACCAGACCCACCACTCGCACGCGCGTTCCATCCCTCATCTTGAAATACCGGCCGATAGCGTCCGGTATGGAGCCCAGTATCTTGCTTGCGAACTCCGGGTTCACCACTGCTACGCGCGGGGCGTTTGTGTCGTCACGCCATGAGAAGGCTCTGCCCGCCAATAAAGATGTCCCGGATGCGCGGAAGTAGTCTGGAGATACGTTGTACATATAAGGGTCGGCCGCGGCATTCGATGGGCTCAGATCCGCGGTTGTGTCGGTATAGACGATCCCTTGCCAACTACCGGGAGGTTCTAACGGCGGATAATTCACCGATCCTACGGAATCTACGCCAGGAATCGCCTGTATGGCATCGATCATGCGCTGTTGCATTGCGGGTACTCTTTCGCCGCTGTAGCCTGCTGTCGTCAGATCAGTATCTACCAACATCGCGTTCCGCGGCTCAAAACCGAAGTTGCTGTGCATGGAGCGCATGAGTCCACGCACAGCAACCATCGATGAAGTGACCAGCACGGCACAGATCGCAATTTGGACGACAAGCATTACGTCCCGCACGGTAATTCGGCGCCCGAACGCGCCTGTCGATCCCGCTTTGACGATCTCATACGGATTGGCCCGGAGGATCTGGCGTACCGGAACAATTCCGAATAGAACTCCGCTGACCAACGCCAAGACCAAAGCTACCAAATAAACGTTAGCGTCCGGACTTACCGGCACATGGAGGGGGAATCGCGGAAATGGCTGCCACACGCTCAACCGACGCAAAAGCACAATGCTTCCCATAAGTCCCGCTACGCCTCCAGCGAGCGAAAGCAGCACGGATTCGGTGAATAGCTGGCGCAAAATGCGATTGCGGCTCGAACCAAGAGCCAGGCGCAAGGCCACTTCGCGAGAACGGTCGGCGGCCCGCGCGGCAAACAGGCTGCCCAGGTTGGCACAGGCCGCCAACAGTATCAAACCCGAAAGAAGCATCAATCCGGTGAGAAAAGCCCGCGTTGCCCCCCCCAAATAGTCGCCATGAAGACCAGGCCGCGCCAGCGTATAAGGCTCATTACCTTCTTCTTGGGGATAGCCTCTTTTCAGATACGAATCCACGGAGTTCAGATCGGCAGTGGCCTGCGCCGGAGTGACTCCCGGCTTCAGATGTCCCACCATCTCAAACATCCAATGGATCTCGCGCGCGTTCAAGATCTTCTCGCCGGATAACTGCTCATGGTTCACGATGGGCACGAAGATATCCGAAGCGAAAAACAAGACGGTCCCCTGGAATCCTGGAGGCGCCACGCCAAGGATGGTGAATGGATGCCTGTTGAGCCGAACAACGCGGCCCACCACGCCGCGATCGTTCTGAAAATGGTTGTGCCAATATGCGTAGGAGAGCACGACATAGGGCGCGCTGTTTGGGCCATGCTCATCGGAATCGTGGAAGAATCGGCCAAGGTACGGTTGAATGCGCAATACGTCGAAGTAGTTTCCGCTGGTTTCGTACTGCCAGACATTGGATGGATCTTTGCCCGTATCCAGCCCTGACTGACGGATAGCAAAAACAGCCACATTGTCGAAGCTGCGATTGCGCTGGCGAAGATCGAGATAATCGGGATAGGAGTGGGACCCGACGTCGCTCCCGTGCTGGACTATGAAAAGGCTCTCTGCCTGAGGTACATTCAGCGAGCGCAGAATTAACGCATTCAATACCCCGAAGACGACTGCGTTTGCGCCGATGGCTATTGTCAGCGTCGCAACAGCCACCGCGGTAAAGCCGGGAGATTTGCGCAGCAGGCGCAGGGCGAAGCGCAGATCCTGTAGAAAATCTTCGATCAATGGCAGTCCTCGCTCGGCTCGATAATCTTGTTTCATCGCCTCCACCCCGCCAAACTTCAGCATGGCTTGCCGGCGGGCCTCAACGGGAGGTAAGCCGGCGCGAAGATTTTCGGCGGCTTGCAGAGCGATATGTTCCTCAATCTCTTCCCGCAATCGTTCTTCTTGTGTCCGCCTTGTCGCAAAGCTGACGAGCCGGGTGAAGAAGCGCCTCAAAGACTTCATGAAAAATCCTCCGCTTTCACTTCGAAGAACCGAGCGATGATCGCTGCCGTTTGTTCCCAATCTTGGGTCTCGACCTGCAACTGCTTGCGTCCTTCGCGCGTGAGCCGATAGAAGCGCGCCCTGCGGTTATTCTCTGAAGCGCCCCACTCGGACGCGATCGCGCCTTCTTGCTCAAGCTTCAGCAGCACGGGATACAGAGTCCCTTGATTCACGGCCGGCAGATCTCCGCTGATCTGCTCGATGCGCCGCGCGATGCCGTAGCCGTGCAGCGGTCCCAGGACATCGAGAGTCTTGAGGACCATCAACGCCAGCGTGCCCTGGAGAACGTCCGTTTTTTGCTTCATAGTATTAACGATGCACCGCCATTTTGGTTTCCAACAGGAAGGATGGCACACTTCCTTTGGGAAAACAACAGGTCAGTGCCGAGCGTGCCCCTGTGTGGATCGATGATGCTGTTCCAACCGAGCGGAGAAGGTGCTCAAGGCTTGCGGCGAATGCTTGCCACCCAAATGCTTCTACGAGGAGAAGTAACGTGTCGAGGAATCATCTCTTTGCCAGGTTGGCTCCCACGCGAGAAGTTTGTGGAAGAATTGAGCAAGCGGGAGCTGAAAATGGCGAGGAAAATGGAGGGGACTTAGTTGGCATGCAATTGAGCGCCTGGGCATGTGCAAAACATCTGCCCGATTAGGCACAGGGCCACGATCCGAGAAGCACTTCACTTCAGAGGGGATCTTACGCTTTCTGAACCATGCAGTCAGTCGGATTTGCCGGAGCACAACTTTCACTACGTTTTTACTACGGTGCGAATCTGTCTCTGGGGCAGATGTCCACCGGGTAAAACAAGGGCTTCCTCGACAGTCCGGAGATCGCTTTGAAGTCTAGCGGGGCAGTAACTTGAGAAACCGTGCCGGCCTGACGATCCGGATACCGTGGTGGTTCTTGAGACTCAGAAGGGCCGCATCACCGCTCACGACATAGTCGGCATCAGCCGCAACCGCCGCCTCCAGGAATTTGTCATCATCGGGATCACCGCAAACTGTTCTTGTGAAAGAAACGGGTTCGACCATTTCGGAGTGAAGCTCGATGACTTCGAGGATTGAGCCGAGCACCGAGGACGGGCGTTTTTTGGTCATCTCATCCAAGACCCGACGGTATTCGTTCAAGATGGGCAAGGAAATGGCAAGGAGGAAGCGCCGTTTCTGCCAAGCCTCCAGAATCTCAAACGGCGCACCCTTCCAAAAGACTCCGGCAACAATGGCATTAGTTCAGATCGCGCATTCTGGCAAGATCCTCATGCGGAGGCTTCTAACAAACGCTAGCGGTAGAGAGTCGCAGGATTATCGACCAGAATGGTCTTGCGCAAGGTCGCGTGAGGAACCCACGCCGCCAGCAGGTTAAGGAGATGACCGTCGTCAACCCGAAGTAGTGGAGATACATCGCTCGGCTTGCGACCATCGCCGGTGTCGGGATGCGGCCAGTCCGAACCCCACAGAATCCGGTGAGGATTTGCCGCGATCAGCGCGCGCGCCAACGGCGCCACATCGGGATAATCGGGCGCGCCGTTTGAAGCGCGATATGCTCCTGAAATTTTGACGTATCCCCTCCCGCTTCGGACGACTTGTAAGAGCTTGTCAAACCCCGGTTGCTGAACGCCGGCAGCGCCTTTGGCTCCGCCAAAGTGATCAAATACCACCGGGACTGGAGATGAGAGTACGAGGTCGCTCAGTCCTGCAATCACCGGCAAGGCGGCGTAAACCTGTACATGCCACTTGCGACCTTGAATTTGCTCAATCGCAGACTTGAGGCGATCTCGCGCACCGGCAAGATTCGTATCTCCCGCAGTCCCCAGATTGATCCTGACACCGCGAATGCCTGCACTCTCCATGTCGTCGAGAGTGGTTGACGGAGTCTCGCTTGGCAGGACCACAATCCCTCGGGCCCCTGGGCCGTATTGCTTCATGGCGTCAAGGGCACAGGAATTGTCCGTGCTGTAGACGCTGGGCTGCACAATCACTACGCGACTGATGTGCAGCGCCCGGTGTATCGCCAACAATTGTGCTGCGGATGCGGATTCCGGTGTGTATGTGCGCGATGCTGCGAATGGGAACCGGCTCGGATCTCCAAAAACGTGGACGTGGCAATCGCAAGCTCTTTCAGGAACATGAAAGCGAACTGGCGTAATCGAAGGTGGAGTTTCGGCAGAACTGCTAAGCCTTAGCGAGCTAGCCATTCCACTGCCGGCCATTCCGGTTAGAAATCCGCGGCGCGAAAGCATAGGCCAGTCATTCTATTCGTGCGGAATCTTCGTCCGCAATACGATTACAAAGGCGGAAGTAACTTTAAGCACGGGTGGCTCGCCCACTCGATCTAATTTTGGCGAACCACAAACCAGTCCTTGTTTTTGTTTGTGATTGACCACGAGTTCTCTGGCAGACTACGATGTGCATTTTTACTCCGGGCTTACCAACAGCGGACTGTAATTGGGTCCGCAGCGAGGTTCCGACTACTACGGTATGCGCGTCATCTGTCTGAGATGCAGTTAGTCGACAGTTCCACATTTCCATAGAAAAAAGAGTATTCGGTGCGGTGCCGAATGCTCTTTAGAATCCGCAAGAAATCATAGAATAAGTCTTTGAGAATCAGCCAGCACACATGCGCATTTCATCGAGCAATTCGAAAAAATCACGATGTTGGCCCCATGTTGGACCCCATACTCGAAGTAGCTTGATTTCGCGCTCTGTATTAGAATGAAAACAAATGCGTTGCGCGGTTCCCCGGTAGCTCAATGGTAGAGCATTCGGCTGTTAACCGAAGGGTTGCTAGTTCGAATCTAGCCCGGGGAGCCAAACCTCTTTAGCCTCAATCAATTACAAAGTGTGGGTAGAGCATTCGGCTTTCGACCGAATGCTTGGGGTGTGCGAAGTGAAATCAGGTCTGCAAGTTGGTGAAGCAAAGGCACTTTTTTGTAACCAATCCGACGTCAACAACTGCTGTCATAAAAACGTAATAATCGCACCGCGCTCATGGCCCCTGGCTGCGGGGGGCACTGCATGCGTGGTGCCTCCGGAATTTGCGATTTAGCTTTCTTTTGCCACGTACCAGTGGGCATTGATCTCCGCGAAGCTCTTCCATTGTTTTGGAAGGTCTTCGATGGGGAAGATTGCCGATACAGGGCAGACTGGGATGCAGGCACCGCAGTCAATGCATTCATCGGGATTGATGTAAAGCTGCGGTGCAGTCGAAAACTCGCCTTCGTCTTTTCGTGGATGAATACAATCACACGGGCAGACGTCCACACACGCAGTATCCTTTGTGCTCACACACGGTTCGGCAATTACATATGCCATTCTACCCTCCTGGATATCGCGGAAAGAGAGGCTCGGCTGAGCCTCTACCCGCGAGCGACGGCGGTTTTCAGTTGAAAAGGCAATGCCGCCCCAAGAACGCAGAATAGAGTCGTGTGGCAAATAGGGCGATGACTTTAGTCACAGTCATCGAGAAAAAACACTTGCAGGAATTTAGATGCTACCCCCAATTTCATCGCGCAGGATGGCGAGATCAGGAATATTGACAGTGCGTTTGTTCATCTCAATTAGCTTATCCCCGTGCAAACGCCCGAGATTTCGGGAAATCAATTCCCGAACCGTACCGAGACGGACGGCCAGTTGTTCATTGTTTTCGGTCAATTGAAAATGGATTCCCTGAGGTGTCCGGTGTCCGTTTTCTTCTGCCAGTCGAACGAGGTACGCAATCAGGCGTGCACGAACTGTGGCGAAGGACAGTTCCTCGACCAGACTCACCAAATGCCGCAGTCTGTGCGCGAGAACTTTGAAAACCTTCAGAGCCATTTCGGGATTTTTAAGACAAGTTTGTCGAAAACTATCTGCCGACAGTCGTAACAGAGTGGTCGAGCTGGTCGCTTCCGCACTGGCCGGATACCGACCACCGTCAAAGACGGCCACTTCCGCGAGCGAACTGCCTTTGCGCTCGATGCCGAGGAGTTGCTGTCTCCCGCTTAATGCCGACTTAACTATCTTCACTGTTCCCTCTTCGACGATCAGAAGCTCGCGGCACACGTCGCCCTCTCCAAAAATTAGCGTCCCCTCTTCGAAATATAGACGGCTCACACCCTCGGCGATTTGGGCCAGTTCTGCGTTAGACAGATCGGTGAAAAGCGGTAGCCGACGAAGCGTTCTAATGTAATCAGATTTAGCTGAGTCCATTGGTCTCAGATTGTACGGCTATTTAGATTAAATCCGTTTTTCGTCAGTAGTCGGAGCTGCCCGCCCGTGTCAATCCCGATTTGTCGCGTACTCGTCCAAGTGCGAAGGTTAGGCGATCTGGAGTTCCTGTTAAGGGGCTTTCTTCTTCCGGAAAGCCGAATTGCCTACAAGACTAGGATGCAAAGCTAGCAGGGTGCTTAGGAGCAAGCACTACAGCACTCTCGGTTTGAAGGGATTCAAGACGGCCACGTCGAAGTGCGCGAAATCACGTTCGTTCCGAGTGGACACGGTGAGGCCATGAACGCGCGCCGTGGCAGCCATCATAGCGTCCTCACTTAGGGTATCGGAACGGTCGTGCATTAGGCGGGCATATTCTCGAAAACACGCGGCATCCATCGACAAGACTTGTGAAGTGCGTTCCAACTGTGCCGCCCAAGCCTCGATTTCGTTCGCCTTGACAGGATCCTGTCGACGCGTGAGTTCCACACCCCTTTGAATTTCCCCGAACGTTACCGCCGAGAAGAAGCCTTGGCCCAATTCAAGACTATGCAACCAAGCGACTGCCGCACCGTGGGGCTTGGGCTTGCGCAATTCGGACACCACGTTCGTATCGATCAGGTAGCGGATCAACCGAACACCGCAGGCTTGCGCGATTTAGCCGTGCCACGTTTGGGGAGCGGGATTTCAAATCGTGGACCTTCACCCAAAAGTACATCCTTCCAGGTCAAACGGTTTTCGTCTTTTAACTTATGCCATTCGTCGATTGAAACGACAACCGCGGTATCGATTCCCCGACGGGTCACGACTTGTGGCCCCTTCTCGAGCGTGTCATCGATCAGTTCACTGAAACGCGCCTTCGCATCCTGTAGTTGCCATTTGGTCATGAACCCTCCTAGGATGCCATTATATGGCTAGTCAGATGTCTAGTCAAGTCCAGGAAGGCGCGTCCAGCTGTGAATGTCAATTTCATAGATCACCTCCGTATTCGAATTTTGAGCAAGTCCTAGCCGATCACCGGATCAAATCGGAGGAACTACGCTCGGGCTGTGAGCAATAAGGCTCGAACGTAAGCGCGTAAGGTCGGCTCCCAGCCTTCAAAGATAGTGCGCTACTTCTTCTCCTGTGCTGCGAGCCAGTCTTGTGCGAAAACGATGCTGCGAGGGCCTATGTCTGATTGTCTTATGACCACAAAACGCTGCCCTCCGGGAGCGGGGTCGTAAAGGGCTCCACTTATTACATCTTGAAGCGAAGCATGGACGGTCCCGCCAGAGAAGAGCTGAACAGGGAGCCCCAGCTTGAAGGAGGGTCGGCTCTCCACGGGCACTGCCATTAACTTTTCGCCTTCGACAAAGAAAAGCTCATGGCCGGAAGAATTCCATTTAGGAGCAGTGCCGCCGTTGGTAGAGATGGTCCACTTGGCATCGCCAGGGGGAAAGGGGCGCACGTAAACTTCAAATCGTCCAGACTCATCGGATTGGTAGGCAACGAAGTGTCCATCGGGCGAGAACTGGGGCGAAAGTTGGATTGCAGGAGTGACCTGGAACGGCTCTGGTTTTGCTCCCGCGCGCAGAGAGACAGACCAGATGAAGATGTTATGGCTCCTAAAGGCTTCCCGCGCAGAATAGAGAGCGGTGCTATTATCCGGCGATAGGGTTAGATAGAGTGGGTTTGGCCCCATAGGCAGCACAAGAATCGGCTTCGGCGGAGCACTCCCGTCCGGGGAAGCGGTGCAGAGCCCGAAAGGTGATTTGGCTGTATCCTGACAAGAGAACACCAGTCTTTTGCCATCAGAAGTCCATGCTTGGGAGGCAGCAAAATACAAGCTGGTAGTCAGGTTCGTCGCAGTATTCCGAATGGAATCCTGGACCCAAACGGACCAGTTCTCCCCGACGTTCATCACGGCAACGCGGTGGCCTTCCGGACTAACCGTGGGTTGCCTTATCTCATTCTTCAGGCTGCCAAAGCTGCCCAGGATCTTACCCGAGCGATCGACCCAAGAAAGCTCGGAGGGCCCGTCGTTTACACCAGACAGATACACCAAGTTTCCCTCCAGCGAAACGCTAAAAGACGATGCCTTCTGACGAACCAGGAAACGCTGGCCTGTCACCTTCAGTGCCGAAAACGAAAATGGAACTGCCCAAATTCCTGGATTCGGTCGAACTTCGTAGAATAGTAGGTGTCCAGTCTTCTCCGAACTTACGGCTTTAAAGAGGAAAGAATCCGGGATCTGCAACACAACCTGGCGTTTCCGACCCGATTGAACTGCAACGGTGTCCAGCCGAATTCCAGGACCTGGACGGCGCACGATCATGAGTAAGGTTTTTCCGTCGGAAAGAAAATGCGGGGCCCGAAGAACGAACTCGTCTTTGGCTCGATCTGCTTTTGTAAACAGTTCTGGCTGACCGCCTTGGGCTGAGACTTCAAACAAGCCTTCGGGAATCATGCTGAAAACGATTCTATCCTCTGCTCCCCAGGTTCCTTCGTTGCCGCTTCCGCCAGTTGGAAGAGGGCAGACGAGGCTGGACTGACCACTCAAAAGAGAGATTCTCCTAATTTCGCTTTCACGAAAGAAACCGATGGATCTGCTGTCGGGCGACCAGAAAGGTCCGTGCCCACCCTCTGTTCCCTCGATGGGGTGCGATTCGAGATCGCGCAAGCTTCGGATCCAGAGCTTTCCTTCTTTCTCATACGCAACAACATTGCCGTCAGGGGAAAAACTTGGGTCAGACAGGTCAGGCCCAGAGACCAGGGCAGCGGTGACAGCACCGGGAGTGGATGACGCACTTTTATGCTCGAAGAAAAGCCAGGAGATGAATCCGGCGAGCAGCGTCAGGAGAGCCCACGGCAGCATGGAGAGCCACAGAGCTGGCGATCGGGTCGGGGCAAGTTGCGAAGAAGTGCTCTCAGTATTGCCGGAGAGAAATTCTTCAATCGTGATTCGGGCATCACCCATGGATTGCAGACGCTGCCCGGTCCCACAATTTCATACGGTCCGAGTTTCGAGCCGGAAGCGAGCGTCATAAGTGGAGGGATTATAACCTCAGAACCACCTAACGAGGCACCTTCGACCGCTTAGGTCCTGGGAAACGCTAGTGTTTACGGATCGCTGTCCCTCACCAAAACCGAAAATGCGGTTGAAACGAAGAACATGTGAAGAGGCCCGCAACATTGTTACGAAGACCGGGAATTACGGCATGGCGGGGTTTTCGCAGAGCACACAGACGCAGACCAAGTCGAGCAAGTGCCATCGCAGAATATCGATGAGAATCGGTAACCGTACGCGCTGTCATAAAAACGTAATACTAATGGTGGTGAATGGCGGCAAAATACGAACGAAAGGTGAATAAAGAAGGAGAAAATGATTCGTCGGGTTTAGTCGCAATTTGCAGATTTCCTTCGATTAGCACCAACTCCGGCAAGTTCTGATTAAATTGGTTGTTCGGCTGTTAACCGAAGGGTTGCTAGTTCGAATCTAGCTCGGGGAGCCATTTTCCCTGTTGAAGCCGAATCGCCTACGTTACCAATGAGAAAATCTCACTGTAGATGAGATACAATGCAACTTCGGCCTCCCAGTGGGAAGTGCGAACCGACGGCCAGCTCAACCTGCAAAAGATCGACCAGTTCCAAGACAACGATTTGCCTCATCCCAATTCGGACACTGGTAGTGCGCGGAATCCACTGCTGAGTGGAAAACCATTGGGGGTGCGAGAGATAACCGCGCCACCGGTCACTCGCGACTTACCCACAACCGTGCGCGCGAAATTGAGGTTTACCGTATCTCCGTCACCCGGAAGTTCAGTCCATTTCGCTTCGAAAAGGTCCAATTGTCCGCCGACATCAACAACGAAGTCCACTTCGCGTGTACGGTCACGCCAGAAGAAAAGACTGCCAACACGTCCGGCGCGGCGTTCTCGACTACGCAGTTGAGCAAAAACAAAGGTCTCCCAGATTGCGCCCGCCGCAGGTGATTGGTGGAGGGCATCCTCAGTACGGATGTTCAATAGAGCGCAAAGCAGGCCGGTGTCTGCTAAATAGAGTTTAGGGCTCTTGACGATCGACTTGGTACGGTTTGAGAACCATGGTTCAAGGAGCACCACCTGCCCCGAAGCCTCGAGCGTGGATAACCAATGATTTGCCGTGGAAGGAGCGATACCGACGTCACGCGCAAGATCAGCTTTGTTTAGCAAGTTTGCAGAACGCAAGGCGCAAGCGCGTAGAAAACGCTCGAAGTCTCGCAGGTTACCAACGTTGGCCAGTGACCGCACGTCACGTTCCAGGTAGGTGGCAAGATAGGAGTTATAAAAGGCAACCTGGTCAATGTCCGGGTTCGCATGCAGCTCGGGAAAACCTCCACGAACGATGCTCGTCTCGATCGTGGTTGATGGCCTAATGGAGTGAATCTCGGCAAAGGAAAGTGTCTCGAGTTCCGTAATATCCGCCCGCCCGGCCAGAGATTCAGAAACACTCTTCATCAACGTAAATTTCTGCGAACCTGTAAGCAGGAACTGGCCGTTGCGGGCGCGACTCGCGTCCACAACCACCTTAAGATGCCGGAATAGGCGTGGAGCGTACTGCACCTCATCAATGATCACTGGCGGCGGGTGGCGACCAAGGAAGTTTTGTGGTTCCTTTTCCGCTTGTTCTGCTTCGGTCGGCAGGTCCAGGGAGACAAACCCATACTTCGGAAATAGCCGCAGCAGGGTGGAAGTCTTGCCGGTCTGGCGCGCTCCTGTGAGCACCACGACGGGACGGGTACGGACAGATCGTTGCAGCCTGGGTTCAATGTCCCTTGGTATCCACACGCGTATAATATACGATAGAATCGCATATTTTGCGATGCCTTCATACAAACGGGACAAAACAACGCAGAAAGCACCGGTCTGACGTATCATGACGCGGATCACTCGCTCTCGGGAGAGTGGACCAGCCGCCTCTTGAGCACCAACTCTTTGACATAGAGCCGCACAAGGTACCGCAGCTGGAGTGCGCGACTGCGCGTAGCGAAAACAAAATCGCGATGCCCGCTATTCACGACGATCAGGTTGCGCCCAGCATCGAATCGCGAGCGCCACAGTTCTCCGCCAGCCCGTTCAAACGTGTAGCCCGGCAAGCCGCGTGCATTGACGACAGCCGGGCCGATGGCCACATAAAGGCTGTCGGTAACGGTGATCAGCGCCTCGGCAGTACACCGCAAGCCGCGCTGTGAGACGACGACGGACAAACGCACGAGAACCGGCGACGAGGGAGCCTCGAAGCTCACTTCTTGATCGGACGTGGACGATAGAGTGCCACCCCCAACTCCGCGATGGCCTTGAGTGGATTGCTTTGCGAGAGTGCGATGATATGATACGGATAGCATTCCAATCATCGCCGATCCGCAATTTGCCCTTCTTAGATTCGTTCGACTTGGCTGCGTTTGTCTTCGCCACGGTGACAACGAACTCCTCGGGTTGAGTGCAAGGCAGGGAGCGGCGGTCTCAGCCTGCCATGAGCCAGCTACTATATCGAGAGCTTTGGCTGTCGGGCAAGGTCGGCTCGGCAGCGGGCACGCACTTCAACTAAGTAGGATTGCGCTCCGATTCATCACGGATGATTTCGCCGTTCGTCTACTATCATCCCAGCTGTTCTCTACATGACAGCCGGTTCGAGCTGCTAGGTGAACACAGGTTGGTGTCATACCAGTGTCATGCGAATGGCGATGAATGGCGGCGAATAACGATGGAAATTGAAAAGAGAAGGTGAATCTGAGTTAGAACTCAGGCGACTTCATCAGGTCCGCAAACGCGGTTCTCGTGAACAGTTTCAGGATACCGGTGCAGGCGCAGGATGGACCTGACGCTCTATCTCGGAGATCTTGCCAGAACGCCTTGTAACTTCCAGATCAAAGAAATTTTGGAGGTTCAGCCAGAACTCGGCGTTGGTGTTGAAGTAGCGTGCCAAACGCAGCGCAGTTTCCGCCGTGATTCGGCGCCGCTCGTGTACTATTTCGCCGATGCGAGTAGCAGGCACGTGCAGTTCGAGTGCAAGCCTGTTGACTGTCAGGCCAAGCGGCTTCATAAAGTCCTCACGGAGGACTTCACCCGGATGCACAGGAGGCATTAACCCTTCCGACTTGCTCATATTCATCTTTTCTTCCCGCTAGTGATAGTCGACGATTTCCACATCGTAGCAATGGCCCTCACGCCAGACAAAACAGATTCGCCATTGATCATTGACCCGAATCGAGTGCTGCCCTTTCCGATTGCCTCGCAATGCTTCCAACTGATTTCCAGGCGGCGAAGCCAAAACGCGCAGCTCCGTCGCAGCATGAATTTGGAGCAATTTCCGCAAGGCGACCCGTTCGATGGAACGGAACCGCCTGCTGTGGTGATAGTGAAAGAGATCCTCAGTTTCCTTTGAGCCAAAGCTCTGAATCACACGCATAGAATACTACGCCACGCGTTATACGTCAAGCAACGCGGTGTATAGCGGCAAATCACGATGAAAACTGAGAAACTGACATCGAAGATCCCGCATGTTGCTGAAACCGGAGAATTTTCCGCAATCCATCAAATCTCAACCCGCATTCGACCCGACCGAACCCCAATGACTGTCTTCGACCACATCGAAAGAAACGAAGCTGCCGGGCGCAGGAATTGGACCGAAGCCGTGCCCAGGAAATGCGTGGCAGAAAAAAGGCGGCTTACTGAAACTCAGTTGGAGTCGGGATGAGGACTCGACTCGGAGCAAGAAATAGCGGGAACTACTCGTAACGCAAGGCCACGATGGGATCGACCCGCATGGCGCGCCGCGCAGGGATGTAACAGGCAAGAATCGACGTTGACGCGAGGACTATTGTCACGACAGCGAACGTCACTGGGTCGGCCGGGCGAACGCCGTAAAGCAAATCTGTCATCATTCGCGTCAGAGCCAATGCTACTGCCGTTCCCGCGGCAATCCCGAAAAGCGCAAGCCGCGCGCCAGTGCCTACTACCAGTCGCAGCACGCTGCCTTGGTCGGCGCCCAACGCGAGGCGCAAACCGATTTCTCGTGTCCGCTGGGCAATGGAATATGAAAGCACGCCGTAAACCCCCAAGGCCGAAAGGACAAGTGCCAGACAGGCGAATGACGTCAGGAGCGCCATCCAGCGATTCCGCAACGAAGATTGTTAACCGATCCAACCGTATGATTCCATTCATGTTTTAGCCGAGGTCGCTCGGAGAGCAAATTCGCATTGTGTTTTTGTGCTTGACTTTTCTTTTTA
>Ga0210410_10003396_pt1 | contig 14101 bp, 8 predicted proteins | sample IncBWC4MmetaG_FD_161058 | JGI IMG/M metagenome (GOLD analysis project Ga0210410, IMG submission 161058) | Forest soil microbial communities from Barre Woods Harvard Forest LTER site, Petersham, Massachusetts, United States - Inc-BW-C-4-M | ecosystem: Environmental > Terrestrial > Soil >... | reverse complement strand
GCGGAAGAAACTGCGCTGAAGGTCGAAGAGCCGGTAGATCCGGTTGCCCCGGTAGAGCCGAAAAAAGAGGAGCCTCACGAGGATCCGACGACGATTTCCGAATACCTGGAATCGTTGCTGGTGACCGTGCTTCTCGCGCTCTTTGGGACCAGCTTCATCGTTCAGGCGTTCAAGATTCCCTCCGCTTCAATGGAGGGAACGCTGCTGATTGGCGACCATCTCCTCGTCAACAAGTTCATCTTCGGCGGCAGCGGAGCGTGGTATGAGAAGCTGCTCCCCTACCGTCCGCTGGAGCGTGGCGACATCATCGTCTTTAAATACCCCTACGCTGACCATCAGCACTTTGTGAAAAGAGTTATTGGCCTTCCCGGCGATCGCCTCAAACTCGTCGATCAGCAGATGTACCTCAATGGAAAGCCGCTGAACGAGCCGTACGTCGTTCACGACCCCATGGCCCCATACGACAACTTCAATTACTCCTTCCCGCCCTTAAAGGGCATGCTGGTTTCCCCGCAAGTTGTTCCGGAATCACACTGGAGGGAAACGCTTCGCACCTACATGCAGGGCGACGAAATTATCGTCCCGCCCGGAAAATTATTTGCCATGGGCGACAACCGAGACCGCAGCTCGGACAGCCGCTACTGGGGCTTCGTAGATCGCAGCGCGATTATGGGCCGTCCGTTTCTGATTTATTGGTCCGTGGACGCCACGAGCAACGACTACACGCAATCCACTTTTCTCCAGCGCCTTGTCGGCGTTTTCGACACCCTCGCTCATCTTCCCGCGCGGACACGCTGGAGCCGCATGCTGCACACGGTGCACTAAGGACTGCGGGTTTTCTCCGACGTTTTCTTTGAAAAGGTCCAGGAGAGCTGGCCGCTGGAACGAAACAAAAGCAGACCGCAGTCCGGCCTTACAGTTGCTTTTCATTTACAGGCCAGTCTGCGAGACTTCCGGACAACATGAAAATGCTGCGCAAGTGGTGGAAGCTGGCGCTTACGATTGTGGCGCTGCTAGTGGCCATACAGATTGGCGTGTCGTTGCTCGTCCGCACGCACCGCATGCACGCATACTTGACCGCGCAGTTGGAAAGGGCTTTCGGCCGTCCGGTAGAGGTGGGACATTTTGCGGTGCAGCTCTTGCCCGCTCCCCGACTGGATGCAGAGCAAGTGTCGGTTGGGGAAGACCCCGCCTTCGGTAACGAATATTTTTTGCGCGCGGACAGCTTGTCCGCTGGACTGCGATGGCGTGGCTTGCTCCGAGGTCATTTCGAATTCGGAACACTTTCGCTGAGCAGGCCAAGTTTGATCCTGGTGCGCAACAACCAGGGAAGATGGAACTTGGAACAGTGGCTGCCGCCGGCGAGAACCGCCTCGCAAGCGACGCCGCGCGTCTACGGACCCCCGTCGGCGATCGCCCCGGTCAACCGTCTGCTGAAAATCGATTTTGACGACGGCCGCGTCAATTTCAAAAATGCGGACGAGAAGCTTCCTTTCGCGCTGACGGGCGTCTCCGGAAATGTGGATCAGGTTGTTCCAGGGCGGTGGCAACTGCGCCTTGAGGCGCAACCGTGGCGCAGCGGCGTGGAGCTGCAATCCGCGGGAACCGTAAAAGTGCAAGGCGACGTGGCCGGTACATCGGCGCGGCTGCAGCCCGCGCAATTTACAGTGCACTGGGAAGCCGTTTCGCTCGCGGATTTGTTCCGGCTGCTGCGCGGACGTGACTACGGTATGCGCGGCGTGCTTGCTCTGGACGGCACGCTGAAGAGTGGCACATCGGAAGCCGGCTTGGGCTCAAGCGCTGAAACGACGATAGGTCAGTGGACTTTTTCCGTGGAAGCCAGCGCGGCGCAAATCCATCGTTGGGATTTGATTGAGCGAACCGACAATCCCCGCCTGAGATTGGGCGTCAAAGGCCGCTGGAACGTGGCCGCGGGAAGCGTGCGCGCCGAAGAAGTTGCCATCGAAGGCCCGCGTTCGAATCTGCGGGGCACGGCAAATTACATTACCGGGCCGACGCCCGGCTTCGAGCTGCGTCTGGATTCCTCGGGAATTCAGGCAACGGATTTGCTCGCTTGGTACAGAGCGTTTCATCCAGGTGTCGACGATGGAATCTCGGCGGAGCAATTTTTCACCGGCGCGATGGCGCTGCGCGGCTGGCCGTTGGAACTCGAAGGCGCTGCGTTCTCCAGCAACGGCGGTGTTGTGAAAGTGCCCGGTTTAAAGGTCCCCGTGCACATCGGTCCCGTGCGCCTTGGACGCGAGCGAAACCTGCTTGTGTCTGAACCGGTCCGCGTTGCTTTTGGCGGCGCCGCCCGCGACGTTATCGCACCTAAGAAGCGGCGCATGGCCACGCTGATGGATAACGCCGCGGACATCACGCTCAATCAGGATCTAAACGCGCAAGCGGGCAGCATTAGCATTGAAGGCCACGTGCAAGAAGTCGCACAGGTGTTGAAAACCGCTGCGGCCTTTGGGCGGCCGATAAACCACGGATGGGAACTCACCGGGGACGCACTCGCCGTAACGCGCTGGGAATGGCAAAGGACTTTCAGCGGCCGCTGGAACGGCAGGATTCTTTTTAACAAAACGAAACTCGCGGTCGTGGGACTGAACCAACCTCTTGCGGTGCAGGAAAGCACTCTGAATTGGAAAGACGGACTGCGCTCCGTGGACATGACTAAGGTCGAGGGATTCGGGGGCGCTTGGTCTGGTTCGATCAGGGAAAATGACATTGCCGACGGCCAAGACCGCCCAAAATGGAATTTCAACTTAACCGCGGACCGCATGAACGCCGCCGCGTTGGACCGTTGGGTCGGCCCACGCGCGCGTCCAAACTGGCTGCAGAAGTTGCTGCCGTCGCTGCTCGGCGGATCGTCGTCTAGCCCCGCCGCAAGCGAGCTCGTTCGTCAAATGAATGCCGAAGGCGACCTGAACATTGGCGAATTGACGGTCGAAAAGCTAAAGCTCGCAAATGTTCACGCGGAGGGAGCTTTGCACGACCTGCAGCTCGATGTTCGGGAAGCGTATGCACAATGGGCTGCCGGCACGGTGCATGCTCAGTTTCATGCGCAGTTTGCGCCTCTTCCGAAATATGATGTTACCGCGAAGCTCGATCGTGTGAATCTGGCCGAGATCCCCGCGCCGGGGCGATTCACGGAGCGGCTCGCAGGGTTGGCCTCGGGTATGGTGCACATCGAGACGGAAGGCGTCGGGCGCGAAGAACTCTTAGAAAAGCTTGCCGGGGGTGGAGAAGTCCAGCTCAAAACCGTGGAATTTCGCGGCTGGGACGTGAGCGCCAGCGTTGCCGACGGCGCGCCACACACCGGTACGTCGCGGTGGACAACTGGCCAAGGGACGTTTACGATGCGCAACCGCGAAGTCAGCATCGAGCGTTTGAAGCTGGACTCCGGCGGGGAGCAAACTTCGTTGCAGGGCACGGTGAGTTTCGCGCGTGATGCGGACCTGACGATCGAGACGTTGAGCGCCGAAAAACGCCGCGGCCGGACCATCGGAATCAACGAAGCCGGGCACGTTCTGAAAATTTCCGGGCCGCTGGACGGGCCGCGCGTCTCCGTTCTAAAGGCGGCCACGCCTCAGCCTGCGGACTAAGTTTTGGGAAAGCAGAAATGAACGGCAAGGCCCTGAGATAAGTGGAGGCTGTTGATGAAACGCATTGCATCGCTCGTGATCCTTGGAGCGCTGATGTTTTCCCCGGCGATGAAAGCGCAAAAATCGCCCGCGCTCGAACAATTTCTGAGCGCACCGTTTCCGACGGAGTTGACCGCCGCGCCCGCCAAGGGTCGCGTGGCGTGGGTCTTCAACGCATTAGGTGCGCGCAATCTTTGGACTTCGGAACTCGCACCGGACGGAAGCTACAAGTCGCGCCAGCTCACCTCTTACCAGGAGGATGACGGCCAGGACCTGGGCAATATCAGTTGGGCGCCGGATGCGGAAACGATTGTCTACACTCGCGGCGGCGATCTCGAGTTCGCCAACGGCACGTATCCCAATCCGCAAAATTCGCCGCAAGGAGTCGAGCAAGACATTTGGGCCGTTTCGCTAAACGGCGGTGCACCGAAAAAACTTGCCGAAGGCCACTCGCCGGCAGTTTCCCCTAAGGGAGGCACGGTGGCGTTCATCTTCAAGACGCAAGTGTGGCTCGCGAAGCTGGATGGCAGCGAAAAAGCCGAGCAATTGATTCATTCGAATGGAGGAGCAAGCGGGCTGCGCTGGTCGCCGGATGGCTCGAAGCTCGCGTTTGCAAGTCGCCGCGGTGATCATGGCTTCATCGGCGTCTACGACGTTGCGGCGAAAGCGCTGATTTATCTGGAACCAAGCGTGGACACGGACAGCGAAGCCGCATGGTCTCCAGACAGCCGCAGAATCGCCTTTCTTCGCATCGCCGCCGCAAAAGGCAAACTTCCGTTCAGTCCAGAGCGCGAAGGCCAGCCATGGTCCATTCGCATCGCCGACGCCGCTACCGGTAAAGGACAGGAGATTTGGCACGCCGAACCAGGCAGCGGCAGCGTCTTTCATCAAGTCGTCGCCGAAAATCAGTTGATTTGGGCGGCTGGCGACCGCATCGTTTTTCCCTGGGAGCGCGGCGGATGGATTCACTTGTGGTCCGCTTCCACAATCGGCGGAGCCGCAAAGCTCCTCACGCCAGGAAATTTTGAAGTGGAATTTGTCTCGGCCAGCGCCAACCGTCAGACAATTGTCTATTCCTCGAATCAGGATGACATCGACCGTCGCCACGTTTGGAAGGTTTCACCCACCAGCGACCATCCCCAAGCCGTGACGTCAGGCGGCGGGGTCGAAACTGCGCCCGTTCTCGCGAGCGACAGTAAAACCGTTTTGATTCTGCGTTCCGACGCGCACACTACGATGCGTCCAGCACTTGTAGCTAGCAAAGGCGAAATCCGCGACCTCGCGCCGGAATCACTCCCGGCGGATTTTCCCGGCAATGCCTTGGTTACGCCGCAACCCGTGATTCTCTCTTCCGTCGATGGCCTGCAAATTCACGCTCAGCTCTTTCTTCCGCCCAATGCCGCCGATGGTGCGCGCCATCCCGCACTCTGCTTTTTTCACGGCGGTTCGCGCCGACAGATGCTTCTCGGCTGGCATTACATGTTCTACTACAGCAACGCCTACGCTATGAATCAGTACCTCGCGAGCCGCGGCTACATCGTACTCGCCGTGAACTATCGCAGCGGAATCGGCTACGGCCTCAATTTTCGCGAGGCACTCAACTACGGCGCAGCCGGCGCCAGTGAGTTCAACGACGTCGAGGGCGCCGGACTTTATCTGCGCTCGCGGCCGGACGTAGATCCGGCCCGCGTCGGCTTGTGGGGCGGCAGCTACGGCGGCTATCTGACGGCTCTCGGCCTCGCTCGCTCCTCCGATCTCTTCGCTGCAGGAGTCGACATGCACGGCGTTCACGATTGGAACACCGAGATTCCCACGTTCGCCTCCTCGTACAAGGCTGCAGACCGCCCCGATGCAGCAAGGCTCGCTTGGGAATCGTCGCCGCTTTCTTCCGTCGGCACCTGGCGTTCTCCGGTGCTCTTGATTCAGGGCGACGACGACCGCAACGTTCCATTTGCTGAAACGGTCGACCTGGCGGAGGCGTTACGAAAACAGGGCGTAGAGTTTGAGCAACTGGTTTTTCCCGATGAAATTCATGACTTCCTTTTACACCGAACCTGGCTGGCCGCGTATCACGCAACCATCGAGTTCTTCGACAAACATTTCAAATCGCCGGAGAAATGATGCCCGGTTGTGTGCCTGCCATGAATAAACTGCACCGATTTCTCGGTGGCTGCCTGATGTGCATTGCGATTCCGTGCGCAGCGCGCGATAACGCAGACCGCGTCGTACTTTCCCCCAAACTCATCGTCGGCCAGTCTATTCACTATCAAATTGGCTATCGCTCGACGACGAACTCCAATACGGAAAGCGCCGTCGCCGCGCCGATGGCCCCGACTGGGGGCCAGACCAATGCGAGTTTTCTCTTGCTGGTCGAGGTGGAAGACTTGCGTGTCGATTCCGGAAGAACGGCGGCGCGTCTCCGCTCGCAAATCGTTGAGCCGGAGGTCATCGCCTTGAATGCTGCGGCTTCGGACGCCAAGGCTAGAACGAGCGGCACAGAGAACCCGAACGTCGCTGGAAAATCCGCCAACCGCGAAAAGACCGTCGTCTTCACTCTTCATGGAGACGGACAGGTTACCGACATCGAAGGACTCGACAGGCTTCCCGCCGAGGAGCGAGCCGCCTGGCAAGAATGGGTGGCGCGATTTGGAGGCGGCGGTTCGTTCCCGGAGAAGGGGATAAAGCCGGGGGAGAAGTGGAAAGCGGAGGAGCCGATTTCCAATGCGCTACTGACCGGCCTCTCCTGGGAAAAAGAGTCGGAGTACGTGAACGACGCGCCTTGTGGCGCCATGAAAATTACGCCGCAAGGCGACCTCGCCGCTCTAGAGCAAGCTCAGGAAAAATGCGCCGTGATTCTAACAACCGCAATCCTCAAACAGAAATCGTCGCAAAAAGACGCCACGCCTGAGGACTACAGGCTGCACGACCTGCGTACCATGGGAAATGCTAAGGGCAAAAACGAGACCATCACCTATATCTCAGTGAAGACCGGCTTGGTCGTGCGTGCGACCGAAGACGCGAACCAATCGATGAACGTTATCGTCGCGAAAACGGATGGTTCGAATCGTGTGCACTATACGATCGACGCGGAGAGCCACGCGCAAGTGATGCTGCTTGCAGAGACTTCCGCCAATCATCCATGACAGATAGTCAAAGTACTCTTTCAAGGAAAAAGACTATGCCGGAACGCACACTAGTAGAGCTTCTCTATGGAAAAGGCGCGCACGTAAATCCGCTGGCGTGCGTCGAAGATCTCACCGCGGAATGGGCAGGACGCTACGCGGAAAATCTACCGCACTCTGTCTGGCAAATTGTGTGGCACGTGAATTTCTGGACCGACTATGAACTTCAGAGAATGCGTGGAGAAAAACCGCATTACCCAGACCACGCGGCGGAAAGCTGGCCGAAGGATAGCACCCCGATCAGCGAGGCTGAATGGAAAAAAGATTGCGCCCGATTCGCCGATTTGATCGGCATGCTAGCCGCCATGGCGGAGGGTGATTCGAACGAGTTGAATCGTGAAGTTCCCCCGATGCATGCGAACCAGGAAACACGCACATCCACCGTACGCGCTACTCTTTGGCAAACATTAGCCCACAATAGCTACCACGTCGGCCAAATCGTCCTCGTACGCCGCGCCTTAGGAGTCTGGCCGCCACGCGGCGGCGGAGACAGTTGGTAGTTGCACCCGCCACCCCCATCGGTCGGCCGGCCACTCTGGGCCAAAACCGTCCCGATTTGCATCGAGGAGTATAATAAAGGATTCGGCAGTGTCCGAAATTCGTGCCGGGGAGACCCTTCCATGAACTTCAAGCTGCGCAGCAACTACCAGCCACGCGGTGATCAGCCCGCGGCCATCGAACAGCTTACTCGCGGTGTCGATGGTGGCGAGAAGCACCAGGTACTCCTCGGCGTGACCGGTTCCGGAAAAACCTTCACAGTCGCGAAGCTGATTGAAGCCTGCAACCGGCCCGCCCTTGTTCTTGCGCACAACAAAACGCTCGCCGCGCAGCTTTATCACGAGTTCAAATCATTTTTCCCGGAAAACGCCGTCGAATATTTCGTCAGCTACTACGATTTTTATCAGCCGGAGGCGTACGTTCCCTCAGCTGATATTTATATCGACAAGGAAGCGACCATCAACGATGAGCTCGACAAGCTCCGCATGAGCGCCACGCGCTCTCTCTTCGAACGCCGCGATGTCATCATCGTCGCTTCCGTTTCTTGTATCTACGGCATCGGTTCGCCGGAAGCGTATTACGGCATGCTTATCACGCTCGAGAAAGGCCAGCATACTTCGCGCGAGGCCCTTCTCCGCAGGCTCGTCGATGTTCAATATGAACGCTCTGAGGATTTGCGCCGCGGCACCTTCCGCGTCGGCGGAGACATGATTGAGATTTACCCGCCGTATCAAGACGACGGCTTCCGGTTCGAAATGTGGGGCGAGGAGATCGACAAGATTCGTCAGATCGATCCGCTCACCGGTGAGGTCAGGAGCGGCCACGAGGATCTGCCACGTGTGACGATTTTTCCTAAAACCCACTACGTGATGCCCCAGGAACAGCGCGATCGCGCCATCGTCACGATTCAGGAAGAGCTCTGGTGGTGGAAAAAAGAACTCGAGAAACAGGGAAAGTTTGTCGAAGCGCAGCGCGTCGTGCAGCGCACCATGTTTGACATCGAGATGATGCGCACCATCGGCTACTGCCACGGCGTGGAAAATTATTCGCGGCACCTCAGCGGGCGCTTGCCTGGCGAGGCCCCGCCGACTCTGCTCGATTACGTCCCGCAAGATTTCCTGATGTTCATTGATGAATCCCACCAGACCGTGGGCCAGGTGCGCGGCATGTTTAACGGAGACCGCGCGCGCAAACAGACGCTCGTCGATTACGGATTCCGCATGCCTTCCGCTCTGGACAACCGGCCGCTGACATTTGAAGAGTTCGAACACCGCATGAATCAAGTTATCTATGTCTCCGCCACCCCCGGCCCGTACGAGCTGACGAAGTCAGGCGGAGTGGTGGTCGAGCAGGTAATTCGCCCTACGGGCCTGGTCGATCCCCAAGTCGAGATTCGTCCTGTGAAGGGCCAAGTAGACGATCTTCTAGAAGAAATTCGCAAGCGCGCGGAGAAAAACGAGCGCGTCCTGGTGACTACGCTAACCAAGCGCATGGCGGAAGATTTGTCCGAGTATTTCACGGAAGTCGGCGTGCGCTGCCGCTATCTGCATTCCGAAATCGAAACTCTCGACCGCATCAAAATCCTCCGCGATTTGCGGCGCGGAGAATTCGATGTCCTGATCGGTATCAACTTGCTGCGCGAAGGCTTGGATTTGCCGGAAGTATCGATGGTCGCCATTCTCGATGCCGACAAAGAAGGCTACTTGCGAAGCGCGACGTCGCTCATTCAAACCATGGGTCGCTGTGCGCGTCACATCGAAGGCCGCGCAATTCTGTACGCCGATCGCCGGACCGGCTCGATGAATCAGGCCATCGACGAAACAAACCGCCGCCGCACAAAGCAACTCGAATACAACACCGAAAACAACATCACGCCGATGTCGATCATCAAGTCGGTGGACATGGACCTCGCGCGAATTGTCGAAGCCGATTACGTGACCATCCCAACGGACGACACCGAACTCGATATGGCCACGTCTAAGATCAAGAACGAACTGCAACTCGCCCAAATGCTGCAACAACTGGAAACGCAAATGCGCGAAGCCGCCAAAAAGTTCGAGTTCGAACGCGCCGCGCAATTGCGCGACCGCATCCGCTCCCTAAAACAAAGGGACGTATCAGGTCTGTTCGCGATCGAGACGGCCCCCACGGGGGAACCCGCCAACTAGCCAGAATCGCCGGACCGCGCCGCCTACATGAGCCCATGAACGGGGTCGTTAAACAACCCCGCGTTTCAATTCTTTCAGTGGATAAAACGTGCCGCGCCACGTCACTCCGCCCTGCCACAGCGTCACCGCCACGGAGCGCACGATCATGTAGCAAAACAAAATGGCGCCAAGGGGATGCGTCAACGCGTAAAGCGGCGAGACCCTGTTCACCACTTCCACGCTGCCATGCATCGAAAGCGCTACAACCACGGCAATCGCCGAAAAAAGCCGGATCCATCCGTGCCCAGTGAATACGGCAATAAAGGGAACTACGTTCAACAGAAGCATTCCCCCGACGGCAATCGCCGCAAACGCGATATTGTAGCCGAAGGCCGCAAAAAAGTTTTTCGTTACGCCACGAATCACGTTTCGCGCTCCCGCATGCCAGCGCACCGAAACATATTCCTGTGCGATCGCCACACAAGAGCGAAAACCGAATCGCTTCACGAGTTTTCCGAGCTTCATGTCGTCCACCACTTCCATCGCCAAACGCCGGTGCGTGCCAATTGTTTCGTAGGTGCTCCGCCGCAGCAACTGAAATGCTCCCACCCCAACGTATGCGCGCGAATTCGGATTGCTTACGCGATAGACGTCCGTCGAGAGATAAAATGCAAGACCAAAAAAAGTGATCAACGTTGTCTCCCAAAAGCCGTGCATTTCAACATCGCCAATGAGCGTGAGGTGATCGAGATTGCGTTCTTGTGCAAGCTCGACTGCTCGCCGCAAAGCATCCGGTGTGAATCGCACGTCGGCGTCGGTGAAGAGAAGCCATTCACCGGTCGAAGCTTCATACGCCTTTAGGAGCGCGTGCGGCTTACCGAGCCAGCCACTGGGAAGGTCTCGAATGTGCACAGCGCGAAACCGCTGATGTACGGCGGCGAATCCGTCGACAATGCGCCCTGTGGCGTCTCGTGAACGGTCGTCGACCGCAATGATTTCCAAATGTGGGTAATCAAGCGCTGCAAGAGTCACAAGCGCCGCGGGGAGCTTTTCTTCCTCATCGCGCGCGGCGAAAATGAGTGAAATAGTCGGGCACGCTGAGTCTTCAGCAGGCTTGAAATCCTTGACCCAGGGGAGTTTCGTTGCGCCATACGCAGTTCGGAGTCCGTAATACACCCAGAAGGCAGCAATCAAAAAAAAAGCAACAAGCCCAAAAGTGTGCATCAAAATTGGTATCGAGTGACGTGCTCAGGTTATCCTAACATGTAATGCTGGGTAGCCTTTCGATCATCGGGGCCGGGCGCGTGGGACGCGCGCTGGGACGACGCTTGCGGGAGTTGGGATGGACGATCGGCGCGGTAGTTACGCGCAGTGCGACCAGCGCACGCAAGGGCGTGCGATTTATCGGAGCCGGGCACGCGCACGCTTTCCTTACGCGGCAGGTGGTTGCTGCGCAGGTTATCCTTGTCACCACGCCGGACCGCTGCGTGGCGGAAGTCGCCGAGGAATTGGCGCGCATCGGGGCGGAGGAATTGCGCGGCAGAGTGGTTTTGCACTCGAGCGGAGCGCTGAGTTCGCGCGTCCTCGACCCGGTGAAGAAGTGCGGGGCGGCAGTCGGCTCGATGCATCCCTTGCAAACGTTTAGCGGAGTTGGAGTTCCGCCGCTCGAAGGAAAAGTTTTTGCGATCGAGGGCGATACCGCCGCGGTGCGCATGGCCCGGCAAATTGCGCGCACTCTCGGCGCCGTTCCCGTGCACATCGATGGTGCCAAGAAACCGCTGTACCACGCGGCGGGAGCGCTGGCTGCGGGGGATGTCCTTGCACTGATGGAAGCGGCCACACGGCTGATGACGGCGGCCGGGATGAAACGGCGCGAAGCGATGCGTGCGCTGCTGTCGCTTACGCGGCAGGTGCTTGAAAACTTTGAAAGGCTGGGGCCCCGCGCCGCTTGGACTGGGCCGCTTTCGCGCAGAGACTACGGCGTTGTGCCGGCACACTTGGAGGCGATGAAGGATTCGCCGCGGGAGTTTGCGGAGACTTACGAAGCGGTGAACCGTTTAGCCGCGCTAGTACTTGCGCAGGATCCTGCGGGGATGTTGGCGGAACTGGATAGAGTTGCCGTAAACAAGAAAACAAGAGTGAAAGCGACAGGAGGGAAGGCGTGAAGCAACTGCAGATTGCCATTGAGAGCACGACACTTGCCAACGGGTTGAAAGTAGTCATCGCGCCCGACACGACCGCGCCGGTGGTAACGGTGGGTGTGTATTACAAGATTGGGTTTCGCCTGGAGCCGCGCGGACGCAGCGGCTTCGCGCATCTCTTCGAACACATGATGTTTCAAGGCTCGGCGAACGCTCCGAAAATGCAGCACATCAAGCTCATAAATTCGAGCGGCGGCGTGCTCAATGGATCGACGCACTACGACGTGACGAATTATTACGAAGCCGTGCCGTCGAACGCGCTCGAACGGGTGCTGTGGCTCGAAGCGGACCGCATGCGCGCGCTGAAAGTCGACGACGAAAACCTGCGAAACCAACGCGACGTCGTGAAGGAAGAAGTACGTGTGAACGTGCTGAACCAGCCATATGGCGGTTTTCCCTGGCTGGACCTGCCTCCCGTGGCGTTTCGCAATTGGGCGAATTCGCACAATTTCTACGGGGATTTTAACGACCTCGATGCCGCGGACCTCGCCGACGTGCAGGCTTTCTTCAAGACCTACTATGTTCCGAACAACGCAGTCTTGCTGATGCTCGGTGACGTAAGACCTGAAGAAGGATTTGCTCTGGCAAAAAAACTGTTCGCCGATATTCCCGCTGGCGCGGCGCCGCCCTTTGCGGACCCTACCGAGCCTCTGCAGGACGAGGAGCGCCGTGGTTACGTTGAAGAAAAGTTCGGAACGCTGCCCGCGATGGCCATCGGCTACGTCGCGCCGAAACGGCGGACCAGCGATTGGTGCGCTATGGCGCTGCTGGACCAAGCACTGCACGGCGGACGGGCGGGAAAGCTCTATCGCGAACTCGTACTGGAGAAACAAGTGGCCGTGGAACTGGACGGAGGAATCGAAGATATTTTCGGCTACAACGGGCCAACGCAGATGGTGACTAGAATTCTCCATAAGCCGGAGTATTCGAGCGAACAGGCGCTGGCCGCGTTTGATGAAGTGATCCACGAAATTCGGGAGAGAGGCATTAGCGAGGACGAACTCGCGCAATTGAAAGTGAAATGGCAATCGGACTATTTTTCGCTTCTGGAGGGTGGCCACGGAGGCATGCCGCGATATGGACTCATGCATCTGCTCGCATGCTTCACGCTCTTTGATGGCGAGCCGCAACTCGTGAATACCGTGCTCGAAGGTTTTCTCTCGGTGAGGCGCGAAGAAATTCAGGCGGCCGCGAAGAAATACTTGCGCAATGAAAAGCGCGCGATTGTGTTCCGGCTGCCTGCGGCGGCCGGCGCGCCCGCATCCGCGGACAAAAAGGAGGCAGCATAATGGCCACGCGCGCGGTGGAAGTAAACGATGCGGTGCCGGCACTATCCGCCGAACGGCAAGTCACTTGGCCGAACCGAAAAAGGGCGCGGCTCTTGAATGGGCTGGAAGTGATTCTTGTAGAATCACACACGATTCCGAAATTTCATGGCGACCTGTATTTCCGGTCCGGGAACCTCGCGGCCATCGAACGGGGACCGGCCCTCGCGGAGATGACGGCTGCCGTGGTACGAACGGGCACGACGAAGCGCGCCAGCAGGCAGATCGAAGAAGATCTGCGGCGCATTGGCGCGGATCTCGCGACGAGCGCAGGTTCGGATACGAGCGCAATTGCTTTTGCCGGCCTTTCCGAGTTTGCGGAGCCGCTGCTCGGGATGGTCGACGAACTGGCGCGAGAAGCGGCGTTTCCGGAAGCAGAGTTTGAGCGCGAACGGCGTCAAAAACTCGAAGAGGTCAAACTGGAGCGGACGCAGCCGGGATTCCTAGCAAGTGAACGGCTGCGCAAAGTATTGTTCGGCGCTCATCCCTACGCACAAGTGTCGCCGAGCGAAAAGCAGGTTGCGGCGTACAAACGCGATGATTTGATCGCCGTCTACCGCGATTATTACTCCCCAGAGAATGGTTTGCTGCTGCTCGTCGGCGATTTTCATCCGGAAGCGATGCTGAAAACCGCTGAAAAAGTTTTCGGCGCGTGGCAGGGGAAGCAGCCGGCGACAAAAACATCCGCTGCTCCGGCAAATCCGCGCGGGCGGCGAGTATATCTCGTGCATTTGCCCGGCGCGGTGCAGACGCAGATTGTCGCGGGTTGCCACGCGATTACCCGGAGGCACCCCGATTGGATAAAGCTCGGTCTGACTAATAGCTTATACGGCGGAGCGTTCAATTCGCGGCTGGTCATGAACATCCGCGAGGACAAGGGTTATACGTACAGTCCGCGGAGCGGCGTGACCGCGTTGCGGCAGCACGGATACTTTTCGGTTTCGGCGGCAGTGCGAAACGATGTAGTTGCCGCGTCACTGACGGAAATCTTCTATGAGATGGACAAGCTGCGTTCCGTTCCGGTTCCGGAAGCCGAATTGGCCGACGCGCAGAATTATTTGACCGGCGTATTTTCCATGGGACTCGCGACGCTAAACG
>Ga0210410_10003395_pt1 | contig 14101 bp, 10 predicted proteins | sample IncBWC4MmetaG_FD_161058 | JGI IMG/M metagenome (GOLD analysis project Ga0210410, IMG submission 161058) | Forest soil microbial communities from Barre Woods Harvard Forest LTER site, Petersham, Massachusetts, United States - Inc-BW-C-4-M | ecosystem: Environmental > Terrestrial > Soil >... | reverse complement strand
CTTCGAGGCTGTCCTTGCCCCACACCCACATCACATGATCCGAGTAATGCGGCACCGGCCGATCGCCTTCGCGGGCGAGGCGGCGGCGCTGCAATTCGCCCCAATTGTGATTGGCGCCCCAGGCGACGCAAAGCTTGAAGCGCTTCTCGAAGGCGGCGGCGCGCGGCGCGTAATAACCGCCGAGCGACCAGCCCATCATGCCGCAGCGCCGGTGATCCACATCTTTGCGCGTCTCCAAATAGTCGAGGGCGGCGCCCGCCCAGCGCTCGCTCTCCACCACGGCATTGAGCCCGCCGAGCCGCAACGCTTCGCCGACGCCGGGCTGGTCGACCATGAGGCAGGAGACGCCGCGTTTGGCGAACTCGTCGCGGATCGAGAGATAAATCATCTCCTTGACGCTATCGAGCCCGTTGCAGAACACCATGCACGGGCGCGGGCCGGCGCCTTCACCCCGCACAAAGAGCGCGGGAAAGCTCTTGCCTTCGTACGGTATCTCGACCCGTTCGCAATTGAGCGAACCGCAGACGATCGCGCGCTCCATGATTTGCAGCATGGTGCGGTAGGCAGGCTTGCGCGGCGCGTAGTGCCGGCTCTGCATGCGCTCAGCCGTCACGTAATAGGCGGTGGCGCGGGCGTATTTTTCCGCCGCGCTCAGAAAATGTCCGGCCGCGGCGGCTTCGTCGGCAAGCCGGATCACGCCGTCGGCCATGTCGATCCAGGACGAGAAGAATGCTTCCGTGCCGGCGTCTTCGCCCTGCTTGGCCAGGTCGCGAACACGCTCATTCGCCTTGTCGATCTCGCCGATCGCGCCACCCATGCCGATGCAGATATTCACCGACAGGTTCCACACATAGTTTCCGGGAAACGGCTCGTACATGGATCGATCCTGAACTTTGTTCGAAACTTCTGAGTGGAATCCCACCGTGGCCTTCAAAGACCCGGCGAACCGATTGCATCGCCCGGATCGGACGCGTGTGGCGGTCCGGCGTTAGCCGCGGACGAGAACACGCTCACAGCTCCGCGACTTTGCGGTGGAGCGCGAATATCTCTTCCACCGTATGAGGGTGAGCTGCTTCCTGGCGACTTGGCTGAGCCAGTCCGCAGAAAGCGCCGACGCCGAAATCTGTGATCGCCGAAGCGGCTGCCGCAATTCTGCGGCGTGCACCTTCAAGTCCGTCATCCATGTGGATGACGCCGAGAAAGAGTTGCGTTTCCGGGTGAAGCTCGAGCCGCCGCAATGGCGCAAAATCCGCGGCTTGGTGCTCCGGAATCGTCGGCATGTGAATATAGCCGATCGGGCGATCGATCTTCCGCGACAACGCATTGCACCAATCGACATGGACATTGTTGTCCTGTCCCTTGCTTTGGTCGATGTGCCAGATCGAACACAAGTGAAAGCCCAGCTCGACGTTTGGCGGAATGCGATTGCAGATATTGGCGATGAGCCTGGCTTGGTCCTCCAGCGTCCAATCGACCCCCTCGTAAACCGGCATATCGAAATCTTTTGGACGCCGCCGATATTCCTCAAGCTCGACCTCAAAGGCCAGATCGACCTGGATGGTGAGATCGTCGGCCGGGATCGCCGCGGTGATCGCGCTGATCTCGCGCGCTGTGGCCTCTTCGGCGAGGGGAAAGAGTTCGCCTTTTGGCAATTCAACGACGAATGCGCAGTCCAGTGGGCCGGGCACCGTAGCCTGGAAGCGCGCCCGCCTGGGAACGACCGCACTCTCTTTCATTTGTTTGAATTGCCGGTATGACGCGATCGCGTTTTCCGCGATGCCGTAAGGGCCGAGCGTCAGGCCCTGCTTCGCGTATCCGGGTTTGGCGCCGTAGTATTGAATCGCGAGCTGGCTGAAGAAATCAGTCGATTCGCGGGCACCGACCAGTGCGACTTTCCGGGTTGGCTCAAGCGCAGGATTTTGCGCCATGCGCTGCCAGACGCCCGGCAGCCAGCCGACCTGTTCGCCGTCGGGGAATCTCGCCATCACCTCACCGAGATAATGTGTGGCGACCCGAAAAACCTCCGACGCCGGCTTGAGCGGTACGCTGCCGACCAGCAAGACAGGCCTGTGGCTGCCTTCCTTCATCGATTCCTCCCGGTGCCTCGCCAGAGGCGGAATTATCGCAAACGTCGGTACGATCACCACTGGCGGATGAAGGCGCCGAAGGGCCGTCGGCGACGGCCTTTGCTCTTGCGCGGACGCTATTCGCTCGCAGCCGGAATGAGAAATCGGTAATTACGTTGGCAGGTATCGGCGAAACCCATGACGGCGCGGCGCGGTTGTCGGAGCGTGCAGGGGCGCTGCGCGGCCGGTGAAACCGCCCGCCCGATGCGTGTAAGCGTCAGCGCACGGGGCGCGGCGACAGGCCGTTCATCAACAGAACGAGCTGGCGGCGCAACGCGTTGAGCCCGCGCCGGAGATTAAGCTCGTCCGATGAGAGCCAGTGGCGGACCTCGATCTGATAGATCGAGAAAATGACCCAGGCGATCAATTCCGGACGTTCGGTCGACGAAATCGCCTTCTGGTCAAAGGCGATGCGCACGATTTCAACAATCAGCGCGATCAAACGCTCGCGGGTTTTGAGAAACTTCTGCGCTTCCGGCCCGGTGTCGTAAAAGCTCATCTCGCGCAGCGCCAATCGCGAAAGCTGCGGTTCCTGCGCGAAATAGCGGTAATGCCATTGAAAGATCCGCAGCAGGTTGTCCAACATCGGTCGTTCGGGCCGCACGCCGGCGGCGGCCTTCTCGACGACCTCTTGCAATTCGTCGTTTACAATCAGGAACAAAAGATCGCGCTTGGTCGCCGCATAGACGAATATGGTGCCGAGCCCCACGCCGGCGCGCACCGCAATTTCTCGCGTGGTGGTGTCGTCGTAACCCTTGCGGATGAACAGCTCGGACGCCGCTTCTTTGATGCGGCGAAACTTATCGAGCTTGTTGCGCTCGCGGAGACCCGAGGCTTTGTGTTGCATCAGTTCGGACAAAGCATAATCCTCGCCGGTTTCGATCCGGCTGCGCCCCGGGATTGCGAAGCGCTTCATTTAGCTGCGATTGCGCAAGAAGGGAAGCAAGCTTGTATGCACCATCGCTGAAAGTCCGTTTGCCCACATCAGAACGGTTTCGCTGCGACCTCGCATCATGGGTCCTTGACAAGAAAATTGAACATGTTCAATTATCGCTTGGCGCAACTGAGAAGAACGGAGTGCGGCATGGGGAGTGAAGGGTCAGGAGCGGCCACACGCGCCCTGTCCATCGTGGTTGCGTCAGCGCCGCGCGTGCGCGTCGGTCGCGCGCTTGCGCCGTCAAATGCATAATGATCGCCGAGCTTTTTCATTGGCTGGCCACTCCGATCAGTGGCGCGGGCGATCACGCCATCGCGATGCCGCTGGCGTGGCATGGCCGGCTGATGGTGCTGGCGATGGGCTTGCTGACGCCGCCGCTGATCATTGTGGCGCGCTTCTTCAAGATCACGCCGCGGCAGGATTGGCCGCGCCAACTCGACAATCCATTCTGGTTCATTACCCATCGGCGCTGGGGGCATATCGTCGGCGCGATTGTCGCGATCGCCATGGCCTTCGTTCTGGTCGAGCGCGGTTGGGAATCGCCCGTGCACAATCTCCACACGGCGGCCGGCTGGCTCGTGGTCTTGCTGGTGCTGGCCCAATTGATTGGCTCGTGGTTGCGCGGCACGCATGGCGGGCCTGTGGATCCGTTCACCCGGAAACCTCGTCCGGCCGCGCTCTGGCCGGGCGATCATTTCAGCATGACCCGCCGCCGCGTCATCTTCGAGTACGTGCACAAAGGGGCTGGATATGTATTGCTGGCGCTGACGGTGTTGGCGCTGTGCACCGGCTTGATCGCCGCCGATGCGCCGCGTTGGATGCCGGTCGCCTTGGGCGCCTGGTGGCTTATGATGGCGGCCGCCTTTATCACGTTGCAGCGCGGCGGCCGCTGCATCGACACCTACCAGGCCATCTGGGGCCTGGATCCCGAGCTCCCGGGCAACCGCCGGCGCCCGATCGGATTCGGTATCGTACGGCGGCCGATGACGAACATAGTCCCGCGCGAGCGGGCATCTGAAAAATGAGGCGGTCTTCGAGCCGCCCGATTTAGAAGGGGAGGGAGTTGTCTTGGCTACGCAAGGCTCAGGATTGGTCGAAGGAAAAACCTGCATCGTCACCGGCGGGGCCGGCAGCATCGGCCTCGCCACCGTGCGCACGCTGCTCGCGGAAGGCGCCAAAGTGATGCTGGTCGATCTCGACGCCGAGAAGCTCGCGCGCACCGTGCGTGAGCTCGGCACCGACAATGCGGCCTTCGTCGCGGCCGATGTCACCGACGCCGCTCAGACGCGCCGCTATGTCGACGAGACTGTCGCGCGCTGGGGCAAGATCGACGTGCTGTTCTCGAACGCCGGCAACGACGGCCCGTTGATGCCGATCACGGAGTATCCCGAAGATCTGTTCGACAAGATCATCGCCACCCATGTGCGCGGCTGTTTTCTGTCGTGCAAATACACCATCCCGCAGATGAATGACGGCGGCAGCATCATCATCACCGCCAGCATCGTCGGCGTCAAAGGCGTCCCCGGCAACTGCTCGTATGTGGCGGCCAAGCACGCGCTGATGGGTTTGATGCGCTGCGTCGCCAGGGAGGTCGCCGCGCGGAGGATCCGCGTCAATAGCGTCAATCCCGGCCCGGTCGACAATGTGTTCATGCGCACGGCCGAGAAGACCATGAGCCAATTGCTCGGCCGCGATGCCGGCGAATGGTTCGACGAGCAAATCCCGCTCGGCCGTCACGCGCGGCCGGAGGAGATCGCGCAGGCCGTATGCTTTCTAGCCTCTGACCGCTCCAGCTACACCAGCGGCACCGCGCTGATGGTCGACGGCGCTTTTTGCGCCTGATCCGGGGACGCTGCCAAGAGGCTGCCATGAGCAAGTTCGGCATCGGACAAGCGGTTCGCCGCGTCGAGGATCAGCGCTTCACCACCGGGTCGGGGCAATTCGTCGCCGACCTGGCCTTGCCGCGGCAATGCTACGGCGTTGCGGTCCTCTCGCCGCACGCGCACGCGATCATCAAGCGGGTCGATGCCAGCGCGGCCAAAGCCGCGCCGGGCGTGCTTTGCGTGCTCACCGGCGCGGATGCTGAGACCGACAAGATTGGCGGCATTCCGCCGTTCTTCATGCCGGACTCCTGGGGCGGGCCGCCCGGTTTTCCGACCACGCGCCCGGTTCTGCTCGCCGACCGCGTCCGCTGCATCGGCGACCGCGTCGCCTTCGTTGTCGCCGAAACGGAGGCGCAGGCGCGCGACGCCGCCGAACTGGTTGCGGTGGACTACGAACTGCTGCCGGCGCTCGTCGATCTCGAGCAGGCGGCGCAGCCCGCGGCGCCGAAAATCTGGGAGCAATGCCCGGGCGGCAATGTCGGGGTCACGATCGCGTTCGGCGACAAGGCCGCGGTCGATGCAGCCTTCGCCAACGCCAAGCATGTCGCCTCGGTGCGATTGGTCAACAACCGGGTGACCGCCAATCCGATCGAGCCTCGCTCTGCGCTCGGCGTCTACGAAGCCGCCGACGGCAAATTCACGCTCTATACAACTTCACAGGATCCGCATAGCGTCCGCGCCGCACTGTCCGCGTCGGTGTTTCACGTACCGGAGTCGAAGGTCAGAGTACTGTCGCCGGATGTCGGCGGCGGCTTCGGCATGAAGGCCAACATCTATCCCGACGACGTGCTGGTGCTGTGGGCCTCGAAGCGATGCGGCCGCCCGGTCAAATGGACGGCGACGCGCAGCGAAAGCCTTTTGCTCGACAATCACGCCCGTGACCAGCTCGTCCACGCCGAGCTCGCGCTCGACGCCAACGGAAAGTTTCTCGCCATCCGCTCGAGCGCCTATCAGGCGCTCGGCGCTTATTGGTGGGGCGCGGCGACCGCGCCGCTGTTCTGGTCGTTGATGTTCATTCCGAGCCTCTACGATGTGCAGACGATTCATGTGAGCACCAGCGCGGTTTTCACCAACACGGCGCCGACGTCGGTCTATCGCGGCGCCGGCCGTCCGGAAGCGATCTATCTGATCGAGCGGCTGGTGGAGCAGGCGGCGCGCCTGACGGGCATCGATCGGGTCGAGCTGCGCCGGCGCAATCTGATCAAGCCGGAGGCGTTGCCTTATCACACGCCCACGCATCACAACTACGACAGCGGCGAATTCGAAAAGCTGATGGACCAGTGCCTGAAGCTTGCCGACTGGAACGGCTTTCCGGCCCGCCGCAAGGACAGCGAGCGGCGCGGCAAAAGGCGCGGCCGCGCGGTCACGCCCTACATCGAGCTCGGCGGCGTTTTCAACGAGCGCATGGAGATCCGCTTCGACCCGGGCGGCATGGTCACGATCATCGCCGGCACCCATTCGCACGGACAGGGACACGCGACCGCCTTTGCGCAGCTTGTCGCCCAGTGGCTCGGCGTGCCGTTCGAGGCGATCAACTACATCCAGGGCGACACCGAGAAGGTCGCGTTCGGTCGCGGCACCTTCGCCGCGCGCAGTTCGCTGGTCGGCGGCAACGGACTGCGCGTCGCGGCCGACGCGGTCATCGCCCGCGGCAAGGAGATGGCGGGCGCGCTGATGGAGGCGGCACCCGGCGACATCGAATTCAGCGCCGGCACCTTCACCGTCATGGGCACCGACAAGCGCATGTCGATCGGCGACGTCGCGCGGGCGTTTTTTGCTCCGGCGGGTCCGGTGCTCAAGCTCGGTCTCGGGCTTGACGGCGTCGGCACCTGGTCCGGCGTGCCGGGCGGCGCGCCCAATTACCCGAACGGCTGCCAGGTGTGCGAAGTCGAGGTCGATCCGGAAACCGGCGAAGTGCATATCGATCGCTTCGTCGCGATCGACGACATCGGCATGGTGATCAACCCGATGATTTGCGAAGGCCAGATTCATGGCGGCATCGCGCAAGGCGTCGGCCAGGCGCTGATCGAGAACGTCGTCTACGATCAAACATCGGGTCAGCTCGTCACCGGCAGCTTCCTCGATTACGGCATGCCGCGCGCCGGTGATTTTCCGTCGTTCGTCTCCGAGCTTGTCGAGATCCCGGCCAAGACCAATCCGCTCGGCATCAAAGGCATCGGGGAGGCCGGCACGATCGCTGCCCCCCCGACCCTGGTCAATGCCGTGCTCGACGCGCTGCACGATCTCGGCGTCGAGCATCTGGACATGCCGCTCACGCCCGCGCGCATCTGGCAGGCGGTGAACAGTGCCAAGCAAGCGCAACCGCGCGCGTAGCGCCGGTATGCGCACAGTTCCCAGGAGCCCAGGTGAATAAGCCCTCGACCAAGCCGACCATCCGCGAGCACAAAATTCCGACACCGGATAGCGGGCCCTACATTGTCGTCGAAGGGCCCGACAGTAATCTCTGGTTCTGCGAGAGCCGCGCGGCGAAGATCGGCTGCTTCAATCCGCATACCGGCGCGTTCCGCGAATTTCCCCTTTCCGACCGCGACAGCATGCCGGTCGGAATCGCGGCCGGCGCCGACGGCAATCTCTGGTTCACCGAAAAACAAGCCAACCGGGTCGGGCGCATCACAGTCGATGGCGCGATAACGGAGTTCGCGCTGCCGACGGCGAAAGCCTCACCCGACGGCATCGCTCTCGGGCCTGACGGCAATATCTGGTTTTCCGAAAGCGATATCGATCGCATCGCGCGCGTCACGCCCGATGGCCGCGTCAGCGAATTCGGTGCGGGCATGACGCCGGGCAGCCGGCCGCTCTCCATTGTGATGCGCGATGGCGCGCTCTGGTTCAGTCAGGCCGCGGGCTGCCGCGTCGCGCGCATGACGCTCGACGGCGCCGTCACCGAATTTCCCATCCCCGCCGCGGATAGTCAGCCGCGCGCGATGGCGCTTCATCCCGATGGCAGCATCTGGTTCGTCGAAACCGGCGCCAACGCGCTCGGCCGCATCGCGCACGACGGCTCGATCGCCGAGTTCGCCATTCCGACACCGAATGCCTCGGCGCGCGGCGTCACGGTCGGTGCCGACGGCGATCTTTGGTTCACTGAAAATTTCGCTAACAAGATCGGTCGAATGAATGAAAACGGCGTGATGATCGCCGAATATGATATTCCGACCCCCGCAAGCGGCGCCCGTTGCATCGTTGCAACATCGAACGGCCGGCTATTCTTCACGCAATATGACATCGGGGCGCTCGGCGAGATAATTTTTTCGTGAATGTCCGGCAACGAACATTTGCGTTTCTTTGAAACGCGCGTTTGATGAAACGCCTGCTGCAAGAGCCGGGCCATGTATCCACTCTTGCGAAATCCGCCACTTCTCGCTAAATAGGCGCAATCGAGTTTTCGGCCGAACGACTAGGCCACGCAGCAGCGACGATACCGCGCCTGACTGACCATCTTTCACCAAAATCTCGAGCGAACCGGGCCGTGCACTTTGCGCGGCTCAAATCGTGATTCTTCAAAGGAGTGTCTCCCGTGAGCAACGGAACCGTCAAATGGTTCAACGCGCAAAAGGGTTACGGATTTATCCAGCCTGAAGGCGGCGGCAAGGACGTGTTCGTCCATATCAGCGCCGTCGAGCGTGCCGGCCTGCGTGAGCTGCGTGAAGGCCAGCGTGTTGCGTTCGAGGTTGTGGTTGACCGCAAGACCGGCAAGTCGGCCGCCGAGAATCTGAAGACCGTCTGAGCGTTCACGAAGGCGAGACCGCGAAACGGTCTCGCCTTTTCGGAGCATGATCCGGAAAAGTGGCAACCGGTTTTCCGAAAAGATCATGCTCCGCTAAAAAGTTTGATCTGAAATCCGCTTTGCGGCGGGTACCCTCCGGTAACCGATGCGCCGAGACCGGCGCTCGGCTTCACCCCGCAGCCGAGAGGCCGGGTATCTGCAGGCCGACGGCCTGCGCGATCAGCACCATGTTGAGCATCAGCACGACGCCGGCGCCGGCGAGCGCAGCCACACGCGTGATCTTGCCGTTGACAAATCCGCCCATGATGTCGCGCCGGCCGGTGAAGATGATGAGCGCGATCATCGGCAACGGCAGCGCGATGCTGAGCACCACCTGACTGATCACCAGCGCATTGGTCGAATTCACGCCCATGGCCACGACCACGAAGGCCGGCAGCATGGTCACCAATCTGCGCACCCAGACCGGAATTCGAAAGCCGACGAATCCCTGCATGATCAACTGGCCGGCCATGGTGCCGACCGTCGATGCCGAGATGCCGGAGACGATCAACGACAGCAGAAACACGCCGGCGGCGCCGGCGCCTAGGAGCGGGGTGAGCGTGTGATAGGCGGTCTCGATCTCTGACACCTCGGGATAGCCGGCGTGGAACGCGCTCGATGCCATCATCACCATCGCCATGTTGACGAGGCCCGCGATGGCGAGCGCACAAACGACCTCCCAATTGGAAAAGCGCAGCAGCCTGCGGCGTTCTTTGTCGTCACGTACCGGCATGCGGTCTTGGGTAAGGCCGGAATGCAGATACACGGCGTGCGGCATCACGGTCGCGCCGATGATGCCGACCGCGAGCAGCAGCGCCTCCGCGTCGGGGATTTGCGGCGTCACCATGTGCACGGCAGCCGACCCCCAGTCGACCGGCGCGACGAACATCTCGACCAGGTAGCAGAGCGCAATGACGCTCACCATCGCGCCGATGATGAGCTCGATCGGCCGGAAGCCGTAGCGCTGCAACATCAACAGCGCGTAGGTGATGATTGCGGTCACGACCATGCCGGCGAGCAGCGGGATGTGAAGCAGCAGCGAAAGACCGATGGCGCCGCCCAGGAACTCGGCCAAGTCGGTCGCCATCGCGGCAATCTCGCTGATCCCCCACATTCCCCAGACCAGCGGCGGCGAAAAGTGATCGCGGCACATCTCCGCGAGATTTTTGCCGGTCACGATGCCGAGCTTGGCCGAAAGCGCCTGGAACAGCATCGCGATCAGATTGGCGACCAGAACCACCCAGAGCAGGGTGTAGCCGTATTTGGCGCCGGCTTGGATGTTGGTGGCGAAATTGCCCGGATCGACATAGGCGATCGAGGCGATGACCGCCGGACCGGCAAGCGCCGCATACGCCCGCCAGGCGCGCCAGCCGCCGCGGTCGCCGGCGAGCACCGTGCGCCCGGCCGCGACCGTGCGCTCCGACAACGAGCCGGCGGGCCGAGCCATCACCTCGCACTGGTCGTTCGACATAAGGCCCTTGCAGCCCTTGCAGCAACAACTCGAAAATGTAGCACAGGCTACATTGTAGGGATGAAGCCTCATCGGGTCAATGGTAACAACGGGTCAATGGTTGCAAAATGTAGCCATTGCTATACTTTGCGCCGGGCGCGACCGCTCCGGCCGCGACCGGGACGGCGCGAACCGCGCGCTTACGAACCGCGATCTTGCGAACCGGGACCTTGCCGAGCGCGCGATCGCGCAATTCGGCAAGCCACCGCGTCGCAGGCGATGACATCGGCGATGGCAAAAACGGCAAAGGGCAGGCGTGGACCGGCCGCGGAGAAGCTTCCGGCGGAAGGCACCCAGGCGCGGCGCTTCGGCAAGACCCGTTCGGCGCAGTCGGCCGCCTTGCTGGAAGACTATGTGGAACTGATCGCCGACCTGCTGCAGGATGCCGGCGAAGCGCGGCCGACCGACATCGCCCGGCGTCTCGGCGTTTCGCACGCCACCGCGATCAAGACGATTGCGCGTCTCAAGCGCGCCGGGCTCGCGACCGCGCGGCCCTATCGCGGCGTATTCCTTACCGAGAAGGGGGAAGCGATGGCGGAACGCGTGCGCATTCGCCATCGGCTCGTGGTCGACGTTCTGTGCGCGCTCGGCGTGCCGACCGAATCGGCGGAGGCGGACGCCGAGGGCATCGAGCATCACGTCTCGGAAACGACGCTGAAGGCCTTCGCGCTCTTCCTGAAGTCACGGCGGTGATGCTTCCGCCACCGGCGGACGGGCGGAAGCTCGTTTCGGCATATCCCTAATGTGCCTGTTTTTGCAGTGGCTGCGTGCGGCTCGGTAGTGGACTTCGTCACCGAGCTGGGCGACGATGGTGTCCAGCAACAGCAGCAGCAGCCAAGTTCATTTGGATCCCAATAGGCTCACCTTCAGGTTGTTGCCGACGCTCGTCGTGAGCATCGGCATTCTCGTCCTGCTTTCGGTCGGTTCGGTTCTGATCGTCAATTGGATCGTCGACCGTCGTATCGTGCGGGAATACACGTCCCGCCTCATCGCGCGCGGGCTTTCCGCCGAGGAGAGATCGCTCCGCGAACACCTTGACGCTGCCGTCAATCAGGGCGATTTCATCGCGGCTGCCATCGGCAGCGGCCGCTTTCGGTTTGGCGAGCCGGCGCTGGCGGACTTTCTTACCGGGACTCTGGCGGCGGCCCCGCAGGTTTACGGATTGATCGTCAGCGACCCTGATGGCAAGGCGCTGCACCTGCTCCGCGGTGCAGCAGCCACGGAGTTTACGATCGAGAATTTCAACGTTGCGGCGGATAGCCAGTTCGCCGCGTTCGCCGAGCAGATTCGCACGCACAAACACCCTTATTGGGGAGCGCCGATTTATCGCGTGCCATGGCAGGAGACCTTTCTGAACTATTTCGTCCCGATCTGGAGCGGGGACAGCTATATGGGGTTTGCCGCCCTCGGCATTACGACGCGGGCTCTGTCTACACTTGCCAAGGAGTTGAGCGATCCGCCGCGATCGGTATCTTTCATGCTGTATGGGCACGACCGGGTGCTTGCCCACCCCCTCATAACCGAAGGCAGCGCTCGCCAATCAGAGAACGCGTCGTTTCCATTGCTGCGGAATTTCGGCGATCCGGTCATTGAGAATCTCGACAATTTGCCGCCTGTGCGCGACATCGGCCTGGCGGCGCCGGCCGGAGTTCTGGCGCGAGAACCGTCGGTCGGCGGCGAGCGCTATTTTGTCTTTGCCCGCGAGATTACCGACTATCGCGAATTGCCGATCACGGTCGGCATGTATTTCCTCAAGCGCGCGGTCGATGGTCCGATCAGGCTGTTCTATTGGGCGATGGTCTTTGCACTCGGATTGCTGGGGCTGTCGCTCATCGTCGCGGCACTCATGGCCGGCGCCATTGCACGCCCGATCCGTCGTGCGGCCAAGGGCGCGACTGCGATCGGCAATCTTGATTTCGATGAGGTGGTGCCGCTGGCCGGCAGCCATTTTCGCGAGATCAACAGCCTGGCGCGATCGTTCAACGCAATGCTCGACGGTTTGCGCGCGTTCGGACGCTACGTCCCCCGCACTCTGGTCATGAGGCTCGTCAAGGAGGGCCGGGTGGGCGCGGGGACCGAAGAGCGCGTGCTCGCCATGATGTTCACCGACATCGTCAGCTTCACATCGACTTGCGAAAAAATGTCCGCCGCCGAGGTCGCCGATTTCATCAATCAGCACCTCTCGCTCGTCGCCGCCTGCATCGAACGGGAGGGCGGCACGATCGACAAGTTCATCGGCGATGCCGTCATGGCCTTTTGGGGCGCGCCCGGCCGCATTGACAACCCGGCGGCTTCGGCTTGCCGGGCTGCCGTCGCCATCCAGCGCGCGCTCGCGGCGGACAACGAACGCCGCGTCGCCGCGGGACTGAAGCCGGTTCGAATCCGCATCGGCGTCCATATGGGCCCGGTCGTTGTCGGCGATATCGGCGCGCCGAACCGGATCAACTACACGATTGTCGGTGACGCGGTGAACGCAACGCAACGGCTGGAGAGCCTCGGCAAGACCATCGATCCCGATGCCGAAGCCGTTGCCCTCGTCAGCGAAGAAATCTTTGCAGCCGCCGCCGACGGCTTTCAATTCATTGAACGCGGCGCACATCTCGTCAAAGGCAAGCAGGAGAGCCTGAACGTCTTTCAGCTCATCGGAGATCAACAAGGCGGGAGCCGGCCCGGTTAGGGTGTATTCATCTATTCGCGCGGCAGCGATGTCCGCCATGCGGAGATGTTCAGTCTCGACTCGGACGCGGCGATACTTTCACTAGAACATGATCCCGAAAAGTGGAAACCGGTTTTCGGACAAGATCATGCTCAAAACGAACAGTCTACGTGCCCAACAACAACGGACATTACCGATCCAATTTCAGCTTTGGCTATCAGCTTCGCGAGATCCTTCGCCGTCGGGTCGATGCGCGCAGATGCTCCCACGTCTCGAGCCTTTGCCGGCGCAATGCGGTCAACCTTCTCATCGCGAGCAAAGACACCCGCCCGCTCGAACATTGGCAAGGTGACGTTAACCGGCCACAGCCTAAGGTAGTGGCCTAAGCTCGTCAGAACTCACGAGCGGAAATTCTCCGTAGCAGACAATCTTCCAGGCATTCGCTTGATCAGTTCTTCCTTTCAGAGATCGGGGATCTATGTCTTCCTTATTGCATTCGCTTGTGTGTATGACCTGATAAACGCGCCGCTCCTGCTTAGCCACTGGGATTTGGGATGGCACCTTGCTGCAGGAGACTTAATCAGAGATCGGGGTAATATTCCTTTCCACGATCCATGGTCATTCACTTCCGGAGGTCGGCAGTGGTTTAATCTTTCGTGGCTTTGGGACGTGCTTGCCAGTGTATTATTTCAATATGCGAATTTTACCGGTCTGATATTATTTGTCGTTGCATGTGGCGCAGTCATAGCTGGATATCTCGCGTCCGTCTGCCTGAGCAGCGGAGCCTCGGCCATTGCGGTTTGCATTTCCGTTTTATCCGCATGTTTGTTTTACCCAGCTTTTGCGGCGGCGTACCCGAATATCTATCTCGCCGCTTCGCCGAATATTTCTACCATGCTGTTTTCCGTAATATTCTACGGAGAATGTTTGAAAAGAACAAAGCGCCGCTTTTTGCTGCCTGCAATCATGGTCCTGTGGGCCAATCTGCATGGTGGCTTTCTGATCGGTCTTATTATTGTTGGTATTTTTTGCGGCGTGGCCTTGCTTCGGCGCGATTGGGTGAATTTCAAAATCTATGGCTTCGTGGGAGTTGGTTGCTTTATCGCGACGCTTATTAATCCTCTTGGCTGGCATATCTATGAAGGCTTGGCGAGTGTGTTAGGCCACTTTTCGCAAGCATACATCACCGAGTGGTGGCCTTA